>WBZN01001637.1_pt2 | contig 12380 bp, 9 predicted proteins | sample 5204281 | NCBI WGS metagenome assembly WBZN01 (sample SAMN12344347, study PRJNA552823) | activated sludge metagenome | biome: Activated sludge suspended growth; feature: Nitrification reactor; material: Wastewater; isolation source: activated sludge from nitrification reactor of wastewater treatment... | reverse complement strand
ACTTGGACTGACAGTTCAAAGTCTCCGCCAGTGGCACCCGTTTTCCCTTTCATCAACCTCATCAGGCTGAGACCAGTCGCGGCGCTTCGGCCGGCTCCAGGCCCACAATCGCCTGCATCTTTCGCACCGTCTTGGGGATCGTGGTCGATTGCACGACCAGGAGTTCCCCGACACCAAGCGATTTCCATGCCGCATCGACCGCGGCGGTCCATTCCGGAATCTCCGTCACGACCGCAGCGGACTCCGCTTGCTGCACACCCGTCCGCAAACACCGCAGCACCTCGCCCGGCGGCCGCAAGGTGTCATCTTCAATCTCGCACAACGTGATCCGTTCGAAGTTCGCGCCGAGCAGCCGGCCTTGGTCGATCAAATCGATATCCCGGCGGTCCTGTTCGCCGGAATAAACCACGGCCCGGGCGCGGTGCGGAAACTTCGGCAAGGCTTCAATCACTGCCGACAACGCAGAAGCGTTCCGGCAATCGACGAGGATCAAAGTTTTCCCGGCGATTTCAAACACGTTGAACCGTGCCGGATCGTCCGCCAGATTCCCCTGGAAAACATGCAGCCCGGCTCGAATTGTTTCGACGGGCACGTCCAGACTCCAGGCCGCCGCGGCAGCGGCGAGGACGTTTTCAATCTGGAACGGCACCCGTCCGCCATGTGTGCAGGGGATTTCCGTTAGAGCCATCAGACGAGTTTCGTGGCTGCCGTTTCGCAGCACGACAACATGGTCGTGAACCGTCACGCCGGTTTTGCCGGCGGCGCAGTGAGCGACGAAATCCGGCTGGTTCGGATCGACGGAAAACAGCAGCACTCGGCCAGCGGACAGTTCCGCCATCTTGACCACCAGCGGGTCCGCGGCATTTAAAACAGCGGCCCCGGTCGGCAGCACGACATCGACCGGTGAACGCTTCACCTTATACATATCTTCCGGCGTATGCAGGTCCCATTGGCCCAGATGATCGCCCCCGGCGATATTGGTCACCACGGCCACGTCGCATTTATCAAAGCCGAGACCTTCGCGGAGAATCCCCCGGCGAGCCGATTCGAACACCGCCGCATCGACGACGGGATTCATCAAGACCTTTTTGGCACTGCGGGGTCCGGCACAATCGCCGACGTCGATCAACCGGCCGTCGATGGTCACGCCGTCGCTGCTGGCCAGCCCCACGTGCCGGCCGGTTTCCCGCAGAATCCGGGCGATTATTCGCGAGGTCGTGGTTTTGCCGTTGGTGCCGGTGACCGACACGATCGGAATCCGGCCCGATTCTCCTTCGGGAAACAGATGCCGGACGATGGCTTCGCCCACCGGTCGCGGCTTGCCAATCCGCGGCCGCAGATGCATCAAGAGGCCCGGCCCGGCATTGACTTCGACAATCACGCCCCGCTGTTCTTCCAGCGGCCGGGAAATGTCTTCCACCACCATGTCGATGCCGGACACGTCGAGGCCGATAATTTTTGTCGCCAGCACCGCGTGTTCGATGATCGACGGATGCACGATGTCGGTCACATCTTCTTCGAGCGAATCATGCTGCCGAACCGTGATCCGTTTGCCGGCCGGGATAACGTCGTCGAACTTATGACCCTGCCGTTCCAGGACGGAGGCCGTGACGTTGTCGAGCAGAACCGGCATCAGTTCGGCGATTTCTTCATCGCCGCGGCGAGGATCGGAATTGATCTGCGCGTTGATGAGTTCCGCAACCGTCGACCGGCCGTCACCCACGACGAAGGCGGCCTCACCGCGAACCGCAGCGACGAGTTCATCACCCACGACCAGCAGGCGGTGTTCCAGCCCTGGAGCGAAAGTTTCGACAATCACGCCGGTCCCTTCATCGAGGGCATCGGCATAGGCCGTCATGATCTGCTGTTGGCTCGACAGTTCCAGAAATACGCCTCGAGCATGGTTGGCATCCCTGGGTTTCACGACCACCGGGGTGCCGATTTCCTGCGCTGCCGCCCAGGCATCGTCCGGGCTGGTGACCACGCGGCCTTCCGGGACGGGCACACCGGCAGCACGCAGCATCGACTTCGTAAGTTCTTTGTCTTGTGCGATGGACTCGGCAATGGCGCTGGTCACATCGGTTTCCGCCGTCCAGATGCGGCGCTGTTTCGCGCCGTAACCCAGTTGCACTAGGCAGCCGGAGTTCAGGCGGCGAGCCGGGATGCCACGATTGACGGCAGCATCGACGATGGCTTTCGTGCTCGGTCCCAACAGGAACCGTTCGCCCAGATCGCGTAACCGGTACAGTTCCGCGGCCAGATCAAAAGGTTGATCGTAAACGGCAGCGAGCAGCAGCCGGCGGGCGGCGTAAAGGGCTTCCAATCCCAGCGTTTCTTCCTGGTAGCGGAAGACGACCTTATAGACGCCTGGCTCGCTGGTTTCCCGGGCGCGGCCGTAACCGACTTCACTGCCGGCGAGCGTCTGCAGTTCCAGCGTGGTGTGTTCGAGGATGTGAGCCAGGTACGTGCCCCAGCGCAGCCGCTGATGAAAGCCACCGCGATAACCTTCGCTGCACCGATGTTCGATGAGACCGGGCAGCCAGTTCATCAACCGGTCGTTGAAACCGGGGAGCACATTGGAAGGCGAATCGCGCAGCGGTCCAAGATCGACCCAGGCTTCGATCACCGGGTTGCGAGACCAGATGTTGGGACCACGCAGGACGAAGTGCTGGCGGATATCCATAGTGACCATCGACTCGCAGTCCGGGCGGATGAGACCGGCCGTGCTGCGGGTCATTCTATCGTTGTTATCAGCAGTGAGTGTGGAACGTCGGCATGATTCGCAAGGCAGGGGGATTGCCGGACCGGGTTCACCCGGTCAGCGGCGGAACATTAGCAAGTCGCATTCCAACAGGGTGCGGCTTGTGGCAAGCAGCGGTGCCGCGCGGTAGCCACGGTGGGCGACGACGGCCAATACGGTGGGACTCCAGAATGAACCGGACGCCATCTGGCGAACACACGGTCGGAATCCGTTCCACCGAGACTGCACTATTATTACGGACGTTTTTCAAGATTGCCATCACATTTTTGATGGATCACCAGATTCTCGATTCGTCGAGAACCAGTTCTCGCGCAGGAATCACGGCGGGAATTGCCGACACCCTCGTTGCGGTTTGCCCTGTCGGTAAGCTTTCAGCGGTCGACTCGCCGCTCAAAGTCATGTCAACGTCTCCCCGGCTTCACGATTGCGAGGCTGGGAAAACCCTGTCATGATCCTCCGCGTCAAACGGTGGCGAGCTATATCCGTCGGCATGCAATTCGCCTAGAGCATTCGACGGAACTCCCTGAATCGTTTGCCTTTCCTACGCTGAAACCATGCCCGAACCCGCAATTTCCGCCGGTCAGATTCCCCCCTCGGTCTGGGAAGCCGTTCAGCGGCAACTACAACCGGGCGAGGAGATCCTGGCGTCGTTCCTGTCCGATGCCGATCAGCAGCGGAACTTCCGCAACACGCTGATTGTGCTGACGAGCCGGCAAATTCTGGCTCAACCCGCCAACTCGCAGCTCCCGTCAGAAACCTGGCCACTGGATGATGTGTCTCGTCTTAAACTCCGTGATCGGGCGGGGTTAGGTGCGTTTGACATTCTAGGACACGAAGGCCGGTTGGCGGTCTGGCATTACACGGTGGAACATGGTCCGGCGGCCCTGATCCTGGTCGACCGGTTTGAGGACTTGAAAGCCGGTCGAACCGGCCCTCAATTGCCGGATGACGAGTTGGATATTCCCGAAGCCGAGGCTCCTGAACCACCGCCGAACACCAAAGCTTTGTTCCGGTTATGGCGATTTGCCAAGCCGCACAGTCACTGGATGCTGCTGGCGTTTGTGCTGTCTCTCGTCGCGACTGTCGCCAGCATTCTGCCGGTGCTGTTTACGGAACCGCTGGTGGATGACGTCTTCGAGCCGTATCTCAAAGGGGAAACAGCCGACTTTGGCGATGTGTGGTGGTATCTGTCCGGGATGCTGATTGCCGCGGTGGTGGCGTGGTTGCTGGGCTGGGCGCAAGGGGCGATTCTCGCCTGGGTCAGCGAGCGGATCGCCTTCGATCTGCGTGAAAAAACTTACAACCATTTGCAAAAATTATCGCTGGAATACTTCGGCGGGAAACGAACCGGCGATTTGATGTCGCGGATCAGCACCGACTCCGACCGGCTCTGTCAGTTCCTTTCGGATAGTGTCGTCGATTTCGCGGCAGACTGTCTCCTTTTGATCGGGATTACCGTCTCCCTGTTCCTGGCGAACTTCAAGCTGGGACTGGCCACCCTGCTGCCATTTCCCGTGATGGTCTGGCTGATGTACAAGTCACGAGACAGTCTGCACATCGGGTTTCAGGCTAGCGGACGGGCCTGGGCCGGCATGACCAGCGTGCTGGCCGATACCATCCCCGGCATCCGCGTGGTGAAGGCGTTCGCGCAGGAACAGCGCGAGATGGAGCGGTTTTCGGTCGCGAACCAGGCCGTGCTGCGAACCAATGGCCGGGTGAACACCGTCTGGACCTTTTTCTGGCCGCTCATCGGATTTCTTAACAGCCTGGGCGTGCTGCTGGTCTGGAGTTTTGGAGCCTATCTGATTTACCGCCAGGAAATCACGGTCGGTGCGCTGACCGTGTTCCTGCAATTGACGGCCCGGTTTTACGGCCGGCTGGAATCGATGAGCCGGATGGTGAATGCCTCGCAGCGCGCCGCGGCCAGCGCTCAGCGGATGTTCGAAATTCTCGACCGGGTGTCGAACGTGCCGGAACCGGCCAAACCGGTCCCGCTGGATAAACTCCAGGGCGAACTCGAATTCCGGCATGTCGGTTTCCGTTACGGCAACCGCAAAGTGATCAAAGACCTGACGCTGACGATTGCGCCGGGCGAAATGGTCGGCCTGGTCGGTCATACGGGTGCCGGCAAAAGCACGCTGATCAACTTGGTGTGCCGCTTCTTTGATGTCGCGGAAGGGGCAATTCTGGCCGATGGGGTCGACATCCGGTCGTACAAGGTGAGCGATTATCGCCGCAACATCGGCATCGTGCTGCAGGACCCGTTTCTGTTTTACGGTTCGATTGCGGACAACATTGCCTATGGAAAGCCGGACGCCACGCGCGAGGAAATTATTGCCGCGGCTCAGGCGGCCCGCGCGCATGAATTCATTTTGCAACTGCCGGACGGCTACGATTCGCTCGTTGGTGAACGGGGGCAATCGTTGTCCGGCGGCGAACGGCAACGCATCTCGATTGCCCGTGCACTCTTGATCGACCCCCGCATTCTGATTCTCGACGAAGCGACCTCGGCCCTCGATTCACAAACGGAACGCAAAATTCAGGAAGCGCTGGAGAATCTCGTCCGCGGCCGCACCACATTCGCGATTGCCCACCGCTTGAGCACGCTGCGGCATGCCAATCGGATTGTCGTGCTGGAGCGCGGCCGGATCATGGAAATCGGCACGCATGACGAACTGCTGCATCAGGACGGGGCCTATGCCGCACTGCATCGTGCCCAACAGGAACTGACGAAAGACATCGGCTTGTGATTTCAAAGCCGCGGTTGGTAACCGCGGGGTTTCACCATTGGGAAAGACCGCGGTTACCAACCGCGGCTTTGTGTGACGACGAATGACGGAACTTCATTTTCAACACGATGACTGGGGGCAGCTTCTGCTCACACTGCCGGACCGTTCCGAGCCCATTGTCGTCGAACCGGTCCGGTGTTTTCCGCTCACGCATCCCGACGAACACATTTCGCTCGTCGACAGTGAGGGCCAGGAAGTGTTGCGGATTGCGCGCGTGGCGGAACTTCCAGCCGACTCGCGATCGGCATTGGAACACGAACTGGCCGAGCGGGAATTTTCACCCGTGATCCGCCGCATTTTACAGGCCGGCCCGGCCGTGCCGTGTGCCTGGCTGGTTGAGACCGATCGCGGCGTCACGTCGTTCGAAATCGACAGCGATGACGATTTCCGCAAGCTGCCGAACGGGTCCGTCATCATCACCGATGCCAATGGGATTCGATTTCGGATTCCGGACAGCGAAGCGCTGGATGCGGGAAGCCGGGTGATTTTGCGGCGATTTTTGTGAGCTGCGAAAACGCAAGCGTTATGCGTTGTCGTCGTCGTCATCCAGGTCATCTTCTTCGTCATCGTCTTCATCGGGATGAAGCTCGTCGCCGGGGTCGAAGAAGAAGTCGCCGAGGCCCATGGGCATGACGTTGCCGCCCAGCGTCTGTTGTTTTTTCGAAGCGAGCCGTTGCAAATCAAGGGCTTCATCGCCCAGGCAGGCCAGCAGCGCTTCGGCCCACATCTGATCGCGGCCGACGGGATGATCGGGGGTTTGGGCGAGCCGCTTGATGGCATATCGCAGCACGTTGATGCCATCGCGCGTGGAAAAATCGAGTTTCAATTCATGCGACTGCTGCAAAAACTCGACTGTCAGATTCAACAGGTCGGCCGCGGCAAACGGCAGATGATATTTCAGAATCGCCAGTTCATCCTCGCGGCTGGGATGACCGAGCGAAAGTGTCGGCTGCAACCGGCTCAGGATGTAATCGGGAATCTCGAAGGTCGATTCGTCGTCGTTCATCGTCACCGCGCATCGGAAATTGGCATGCGCCCGGATGGTGATGCCGGCGACAATCGATTCCACGTACCGTCGATGATCGAGCAGCGGGGCGAGACTGGCCCACGACTTCTCGTTCATGCGGTTGCCTTCATCGAGAATGCAGATGTCGCCGCGAATCATCGCGGTGACGAGGGGCGAAGCGTGATACTTGATGGCACCGTCCTCGGCGAGCACCGGCGTGACCAGCAGGTCTTCGGGCCGCGTATCGGCCGTGCATTGATAGATGTAAATTCCCTGCTGGCGGGTCCGTCCGGCGGCAATTGCCAGCGTCGTTTTACCAATGCCCGGCACGCCGACCAGCCGCGGCGACAGCGGATAATCTTTTTCATCGACGGTGAGCCAGCAGGCGAGCAGTTGCTTCAGTACCTCCTGCTGCCCGATCCACTCGCCGGGCGATGCATCCGGCTGAGAGAGGAACAACCGCACCCCATCGATCTCGACATGCTCTATCATGAAACAGACAACTTTCGTTAAAACCGGTGTTCGATTGCCAGAGTAACAAAGTGCCAGAGTCGCGAACATGACGGCCTGCAGATTCTCATTCATCGAAAAACGTCATTCGAAGTCTTCTCGTGAAGGTTTCAATGAACAATGCACGGCCTGAACCCATGGCGAGCGTCGTGCCGCATAACCCCCTCACCCTGACCCTCTCCCTCGCCGCGGGGGAGAGGGAACCAATCGCGCACCATCCTTGCCCTCTCGCCTCTGACCTCTAACCTCTAGCCCACTCTCATGACTGTGATCATTCCTGAATCGACGAAACTGCCGCAGGTCACGATACCGCCGGCGAAATCGAGCACCTTGAACAGCGACCGTCGGTTGCTGGAAGGACCGCGCTCGCGGACGGATGAGTTTCTGCGCGTCGTCCGCATCGCGGTCGAGTTCATCCGCGGCTTTCGCGCGCTGCATTTTCTGGGACCATGCGTCACCGTGTTCGGGTCGGCGCGTTTTCCGGAAACTCATCGCTATTACAAGCTGGCGCGGGAAACGGGAGCCGAGATTGCGAAACTGGGCTTCAACGTGATGACGGGGGGCGGGCCGGGCATCATGGAAGCCGCCAATCGCGGGGCGAAAGACGTCGGCGGGCGATCTATCGGCTGCAACATCGTGCTGCCGCACGAACAGCAGGCGAACCTCTACATCGATAAGCTCGTTACATTCCGGTACTTCTTTGTGCGCAAAGTGATGCTGATCAAATATTCGCAGGCATTCCTCATTTTTCCCGGCGGCTTCGGCACACTGGATGAGGCCTTTGAAGCCGCGACGCTGATTCAAACCGGCAAGGTGTTCAACTTCCCGCTGATTTTTGTGGGCGTCGATTACTGGCAACCGATGTTTGATTTTTTGAAGACTAAGCTGCTGGCCGAGCGGGCGATTGACGAACTGGATCTCGAGCGGTTGATCCTGACCGATTCCGTGGAGGAAATCGGCCGGCAGCTCGATTGCTGTGCTTCAACGAAAGTGGAACCGCGTCCGGCTGACCACCCCGTTCCACGCCGATTGTGGGAATTGACGGCCTGATCTGGCGGTCGACGCCATAGGAATGACTAAAATCGGATATGGCTCCAACCGCACAGTCGATCAATCCCTGGTATGACCCTCGTGAAGGAACGCCGGCGTTTCAAATTGAAGCCTGGTCGCCGGGAAACAATCTCTGGCAACCGGAACGCACTAACTGCTTCACGGTGATCTGGGTGACCGACGGCAGCGGATATGTCGCGGCGGATGCGGCCCGGCATGCGTTTCTGTCCCCCTGCCTGTTGTTTTTCAAACCTTATCAATATTTGCGCGTTGAACCGGATGCGGCCGTCTCCGGCAGCGTGATCCGGTTTCATGCCAACTTTTTGTGCGTGGAAACCTTTCACGCCGAAGTCGGCTGTAGCGGCGTGCTGTTCAACGATCTCTATAATCCGCCGATTGTGACGGTGAACCTTGCAGCGAAAAAAGAGGTGATCACTCTGCTGAGCTGGATGAATCGCGAGCAGACCCGCCAATTACACGCTTATCAGGAAGCCGCGCTGGCCGCGCTGAAATTGCTGCTGATTCAGGCCACACGCTGGAAAACGTCTGATGTCGGACGAGCACCAGAATGTTCTGCCGCAGTTCAGCATTCGCTGCTGCCTAAGTTGCAGATCGCGATTGAAAAGCATTACCAGTCACTGCACACTCCGGCCGACTATGCCCGGCTGCTGCACACAACGCCGAAGACGCTGGGGCGGATCGTGAAGGAACACCTCGGCAAAACCCTCACCGAGCTGATTCGCGATCGGGTACTGACCCATGCCAAGTGGCAACTGCTGCATTCGCTGAAGCCAGTCAAGGAAATCGCCCGCGAGATCGGTTTTCAAGACGAACTGTATTTCAGTCGCTTATTCAAGAAGGCGACGGGCCTGTCGCCGATTTATTTCCGTGAGTTTGAAACGGAAATCCGAGGCGGGAGCAATCTGTCCATGCTTTCGTCCGCCGCGCCCATTCAGACCGATCACCACTCCGCACGATAATTCGATCAGGCATTCAACCGATCGTAACTTGTGGAGTCGTATCATGACCGTCCATTCGCTCTTGGAATCTGCGGCAAAACTGGATCGCCTGGGCATCACCATAACGCGGCTGGGCCTCATGATTGTGCTCCTCTGGATCGGCGGGTTGAAAGCCTTCCGTTACGAAGCCGACGGCATCATTCCGTTCGTCGCCAACAGCCCGTTCATGAGTTTTCTGATCCACGATCCTGGGAATTACAAATCACACAAGAATCCGGAAGGAGCCGTTGTCTCGGAAAATCGCGCGTGGCATGAGCAGAACGGAACATATCCCTTCGCCTACGGACTGGGAGCAGTGATCGTGCTGTATGGCGTGTTGATCAGCGCCCACCCGTGGAAGCCGGAACTTGCTGCCGCGGGGAGTTTTCTGGTCTTTGTGATGTCGTTCGTGACGCTGTCGTTCCTGATCACGACGCCGGAATGCTGGGTGCCAAATCTGGGTGACACCACGCACGGATTTCCCTACCTCAGCGGAGCCGGTCGGCTCGTGCTGAAGGACGTAATCATGATGGGTGCCGCTTTGGTCACCATGGCAGACTCGGCCAAAGCAGCGCTGGCACGTCGCCACGACTAATGTGACCTACAGTGACAAATTGGATGCCTGTGGACCAGTCATCGAGCCCCCAGGATTTCGCACCATCACTGGGCGCGCCTCAAAGCAGCCGTCCCCAGCCACCCAATTAACCGATCAGACATTGGCACAGCCCTAAGCGCTCGCCATTTTTTCCTGATAAATCCGCGCAATATCATCGGCCGTTACGGTGATGGTGCGGGTGAAGCCGGTGTGGGACCGGTCGTACTCCACCTTCGCCGCTTTCGCCGGCGACTGATGCACGAGTTTGGCGACCAGGGTTTTGTCTTCCTCGGAAATCTTGCCGACAGTCGGATCCCATTTTGTGCGGGATTCCATGACCAGGGAGTCGACGCGCGGATCGAATTTCGTGTAATCGGCCATGATTGGTTCGCGAATGTACCGGCTGATGAAGTCAGAAACTGGAGAGGATCATAGTCCGGGATGCGGGTGGATCGCAATGTCCGGGGTCGGCGAACCGCCAGCGAAGGCAAGGGCGGGTTCGATAGATGATGTTACGGATGTGACTCTTGGCTGTATAACATCGTTTTCAAGACCTTGAAGGCGAGCAACCCACATTTCTGGCGGCTGGCGGTGAGCGGCACTTTTAACATCGACAGCATATCTTTGGCTTGCAACTGCCGCAGTTCTTCGAGCGTTTTGCCTTCGACCGCTTCGCATAGAATGGATGCCGCAGCTTGGCTGATCGCACAGCCTTTACCGTCGAAATAGCACTCCGCCACTTTGTCACCATCCAACCGGACCTGCATGGTCACCTGATCGCCGCAAATCGGGTTACGATCGGAATGCGTGCAATTGGCCTCAGCTAACGGTCCCTTGTGATACGGGGACTCGAAGTGGTCAAGAATATGCTCGTCATACAATTCGTCGACGGCGGCCAACGGCGTAGTCCTGCTGCGGAAATAACTATTGGGGAGTTACCTGTTGCATTTTAGACACCTGCAGCAGCGAATACCAATCCGCCGCATCGTTTCGCCGGAATTGCCTCCGGCCGTATGCCATGCATGAAGCGGCTGCTGCCATCTTGGCAGAGTTTTTCGCGGGCCAACGCAACCAGACTTTCCATAAGTTTTTTCTATATTTACATTTACAACATACAGCCACAACAAGGCACATGAATTGCTGACGTGCTCTATCAAGACCAAATCTGTCCAACGGCTCAGGCTCCACCTGCCGAGCTGACTGAGATTGATGTCGCCGACAACCCGACTTGATTGACGTTTGAGGGAGACACGCGTGGCTAAGATGATCTGTTTCGATGAAGATGTCCGGAAGGCTCTTCTGGAAGGCGTCTCGAAACTTGCCAAGGCTGTGAAAAGCACGCTCGGCCCCCGCGGTCGCAATGCTGTGCTCGACAAAGGCTGGGGCTCGCCGAAAGTCACCAAAGACGGCGTGACCGTGGCCCAGGACATCGAACTGGAAGATAAGTTCCAGAACATGGGCGTCCAGCTCGTGAAAGAAGTGGCGTCCAAGACCAGTGACGTGGCCGGCGACGGCACAACCACTGCCACGGTCCTCGCCGAAGCCATTTTCCGTGATGGTTTGCGGTATATCGCTTCGGGCGCTGATCCGATGTCACTGTCCCGCGGCGTGCTCAAGGCTGTTGATGCCGTGGTCGAAGAGTTGAAGAAGTTCGCTAAGCCGGTGAAGGCCGATGACCGCAAGGCGATTGAAACCGTCGCCGCGATTGCCGGAAACAACGATAAGGAAATCGGCCAGATTCTCGCCGATGCGCTCCTCAAGGTTGGCAAAGACGGCGTGATCACCGTCGAAGAAGGCCGCCAGGTCGCGACCGAAGTCGATCTCGTCGAGGGTATGCAATTCGAGCGCGGCTTTCTGTCGCCGCACTTCGTCACCAATGTTGATGATCAGCTCGTCGAACTCGACAACGTTCGCATTTTGATTTATGAGGAAAAAATTTCCAGCGCCAAATCGCTGGTGCCGCTGCTGGAAAAGATCTCCAAAAACAATCTCACGCTGCTGATCATTGCCGAGGATATTGAGGGCGAAGCGCTCGCCACGCTGGTGGTCAACAAGCTGCGCGGCATTCTGAAGATTGCTGCCGTTAAGGCTCCTGGTTATGGCGATCGCCGCAAGGCCATGCTGGAAGACATCGCCATCCTCACCAACGGCAAGGCGATCTTCAAAGATCTGGGGATCAAGCTTGAAAACATCGAGCTGTCTGATCTGGGCGTGGCCAAGAAAATCGTGATCGACGCGGAAAACACGACGGTCATGCAGGGTGCCGGCAGCAAGGCCGCGATTGAAGGCCGGGCCGAGATGATCCGCAAGGAAATCACTAAGACCGACAGTGAATACGACCGCGAAAAGCTGCAGGAACGTCTGGCGAAACTTGCCGGCGGCGTGGCTCAGATCAAGGTGGGTGCCCACACCGAAACTGAGATGAAAGAACGCAAAGACCTCGTGGACGACGCTTTGGCGGCCACGCGGGCCGCGATTGATGAAGGCGTTGTTCCTGGCGGCGGCGTCGCGTTGCTTCGCTGCATCCCGGCACTCGACAAGCTCAAGCTGGATGGCGATGAGCAATACGGCGTGCATCTCGTTCGCAGTGTCCTGGAAACGCCGATCCGCACCATTGCGGAAAACGCCGGTCTCGATGGTTCGGTCGTCGCGAACAACATCAAGAAATCCA
>WBZN01001827.1_pt1 | contig 12383 bp, 11 predicted proteins | sample 5204281 | NCBI WGS metagenome assembly WBZN01 (sample SAMN12344347, study PRJNA552823) | activated sludge metagenome | biome: Activated sludge suspended growth; feature: Nitrification reactor; material: Wastewater; isolation source: activated sludge from nitrification reactor of wastewater... | reverse complement strand
TATTGTTTTTAGATGAGCCCACCACCGGGGTAGACGCCGTTTCACGAAAAGAATTCTGGGAAATGCTGAAAGGACTGAAGCAACAGGGCATCACCATCCTTGTCTCCACGCCGTACATGGACGAAGCGGCAATGTGCGACCGGGTGGCATTGATGCAGCTGGGAAAGATCATGAGCATTGATACGCCGCCCAACATCATCAGCCGCTTTGGAGAAAAACTCTGGGCTGTACGATCCGCCAATATGTACCGCCTGCTGACCGACCTGAAAAAGTACAGCAATACCGAAAGCTGCAACAGTTTTGGCGAATACCATCACCTGGTTTTAAAAAACGATGATACAGATGCCGTGTTGCGTTACCTCGGTGAGCAGAACCATACGGCTGTTGAGCTGAAGCCGGCACAACCGAATATCGAAGATTGTTTCATACAGCTGATGAATAATAACTGAGCAATGAAAGAAACCGTTATCAAAGCAGAAAGACTTACAAAAAAATTCGGTGACTTCACCGCCACCAACCAGATCTCTTTTGAAGTGGAGAAAGGAGAGATCTTCGGATTCCTGGGAGCCAATGGCGCCGGCAAAACCACGGCGATGCGTATGTTGTGCGGACTGTCTATCCCATCATCCGGCAACGCCACGGTAGCAGGCTATGATGTATATAAACAAACCGAGCTGATCAAACAAAACATCGGGTATATGAGCCAGAAATTTTCGCTGTACGAAGACCTGACGGTGAAAGAGAACATCCGCTTTTATGCCGGCATATATGGTATGGGCAGTGCGGAAATAAAAACGAAGATGAATGCATTGCTGCAGCAACTGCAGATGACGGCAGAAGAGAACAGCCTCGTGGGCTCATTGCCACTGGGTTGGAAACAGAAACTGGCTTTCTCTGTGGCCATCCTGCACGAGCCGAAGATTGTGTTCCTGGATGAGCCCACCGGCGGAGTGGACCCGGTAACAAGACGTGAGTTCTGGAACCTGATTTATGAAGCAGCTGAAAAGGGGATCACGGTGTTTGTTACCACCCATTATATGGACGAAGCGGAATATTGCAACCGCATCTCCATCATGGTGGATGGGAAAATAGAGGCGCTGGATACACCACATAACCTGAAAACAATTTTTCACGCTTCTTCCATGGATGAAGTATTTCTTCAGCTGGCCAGGGGAGCAAAACGAACAGCCGATTAATATATGAAGCAGTTTATCATATTCGTAAAGAAAGAATTCCGGCATATTTTCCGCGACCGGAAATCGCTGCTCATTATTATTATGATGCCCATTGTGCAGATCATCCTGTTTGGTTTTGCACTTACCAACGAGATCAAGAACAGCAATATCGCCGTGCTGGATAATGCAAAAGACGAGGCCAGCCGGGCCATCATTCAGCGGCTGGACGCCAGCCGGTATTTTAATGTAACCCGCTACCTGCATGCCAGCCAGGATATTGAAGCGGCTTTTAAAAGCGGAACGGTGCGGCTGGTGGTTGTATTTCAGCCAGACTTCCGGGAATCATTGATGCATTCCGGCAAAGCACAGGTACAGCTGATTGCTGATGCATCCGATCCCAATACGGCTACTACGGTAACAAACTATGCCGGCAATATCATCAGCGATTACCAGAAGGAAATGAGTCCGCAGGTTCAGCCTCCCTATTCCATCCGGCCCGAAATACGGATGCTGTACAACCCGCAACTGAAAGGCGCATATAATTTTGTGCCGGGTGTAATGGCGATGATCCTGATTCTTATTTCAGCAATGATGACATCGGTGGCCATTGTACGGGAAAAAGAGATCAATACCATGGAAGTGCTGCTGGTGTCGCCGTTAAAACCCCTTTTGTTTATTTTAAGCAAAGCCATTCCTTATGTATTCCTGTCACTGGTGAATGTATCCACCATCCTGTTGGTGAGTGTAACCCTGCTGGAAGTACCCATCAATGGCAGCCTGCTCTTGCTGATGGGGGAATCTTTTCTTTTTATTCTTACTTCGGTTTCATTGGGACTGATGATCTCGAACCTTACCAAAACACAACAGGAAGCACAGATGTTTTCCTTAATGACCCTGATGCTGCCCACCCTGCTGCTGGGAGGATTCATGTTCCCGATCGAGAGTATGCCATTGCCGCTGCAGATCATTTCCAATATCGTTCCGTCGAAATGGTTTTTTCTGATTGTAAAGGATGTGATGATCAAAGGACTTGGATTTTCGGCCGTGTGGAAGGAGTCGCTGGTGCTGGTGGGGATGACACTGTTCCTGCTGGCGGTAAGTTTTAAAAAATTCAAAACCCGGCTGGCATGAAACGACTGAAAGTAATACTTGAAAAAGAATTCCGCCAGGTGTTCCGCAACCCGGCCATCCTGAGGCTGGTGCTGGTGATGCCCGTGGTGCAGCTGCTGGTATTTCCCTTTGCGGCCAATTATGAAGTAAAGAATGTGCTGCTGTCGGTGGTGGATCATGATCATTCTTCCTATTCGCAGAAGTTCATCAATAAGATCACCGGCTCGGGATACTTTAAGCTTACCGATTATTCTCCTTCGTACAACCAGGCTATGAAAGCGGTGGAGGCAGACAAAGCCGACCTGATCATTGAAATACCACCGGCCTTTGAAAAAGACCTTATCAGGGACAACAAAGCGTCGATGCTTATTGCAGTGAATGCCGTGAATGGAACAAAAGCAAATTTGGGGGGAGCATATGCGGCCAATATTGTCCGGGATTTTAATTCGGAAATACAAATGCAATGGATTCAGCTGCCCAGGTTCAGCAACCAGCCCGTTATTGAAATCACGTCTTCCAGCTGGTACAATCCCACCATGAATTATAAATTCTTCATGGTGCCGGGTATTCTCGTCACCCTGCTTACCATGATCGGTAGTTTCATGGCGGCGTTGAACATTGTTCACGAAAAGGAGATCGGCACCATTGAGCAGATCAATGTATCACCCATCACCAAGGTGGAGTTCATCCTGGGTAAACTCATTCCTTTCTGGATCATGGGACTGGTTACCCTTACGCTCGGGCTCCTGGTATCCTGGCTTTTCTACAGCATCATTCCGGTGGGCAGCATTTCATTGATTTATGTATTCGGCATGGTGTTTCTTTTTACGCTGCTGGGCGTGGGCCTGCTTGTTTCCACCTATGCCGAAACGCAGACGCAGGCCACGTTTGTAAGCTTCTTTGTGATGATGTTGTTTATGCTGCTGGGCGGCCTGTACACACCGATTGAAAGCATGCCTGACTGGGCAAAGATGATCACCAAAATAAACCCCGTGGCATACTTCATTGAAGTGATGCGGATGATTGTACTGAAGGGAAGCGGCTTCACAGATGTTAAAACACAGTTCTTCTCTGTACTGGCGCTGGGCATATTCTTCAACAGCTGGGCGGTAATCAATTACCGGAAACGGTCCTGAGCGGCTTCTTACTCTTTCTTCGAAAACAGAATACCAAACATCATGATGATGGTGGACAGCAGTACCAGCTGCAGCACCAGCGATTTATTTACAAAAGGTATTTGCTGAAGCGGAATGATGGATAAAAACAGCAGTATGTTGATCAGCCCCCGGGGCATGATGAACAGCATCGGAAACAAGGGAATGCCGGATAGTTTCAACTGCATGGCACGGATGAGTAATGCCACAGCCATGATGGCTACTGCCCAGGCGAGGGTTTGGGTATTAAGTACTTCGGCTGTTTCAATCAGGTACCCAAAAAGCAGGAAGAAAGCAGTGCGGACTAAAAAAGTGGCTTCTGTAACCAGGTCCCTGAATTTATGTACTTCGGTATTCAATTCATCCGGTTTCAGTTTACTCACCCAACGGAACCGTTTCAATTCATCCAGATTACCGAGGAATAAACCGAGAATAAGAATAAAGATCAGTGAGGGCAGGTGGTACAATTTGGCAAGGGCATAGATCAGCAATACCAGCAGGATGATGGGAACAAATTTGATGTGGTGATCGATCCGGCCCAGCAGGAAAGCCAGCAGGATGGTGGCGGCAAAGGATACCCCGATCATGAGCAACAGCTGAAGTGCCGATGATAAAACAGAATGTGCCTGCCCCAGTTCATTTAAAGCCACAAAGTTGAAGAACACCACCCCGATAATGTCAGAAAGGCTGCTTTCGTAGGTGATGAACTCCCGGTTATGAGCACCCAGGTATTTCACACTGGGGATGGCAATGGAACTGCTGATTACGCAAAGCGGAACGGCATTGGTGAGCGCATTCCTGAATGAAATGGCGGGATCGGACAATTGAAAAGCAAATGCCAGCAGGAAGGCAAGTGCCAGCAAGGGTACCAGGGCCACCAGGGCCGACCGTTTAATCAAGCCTGTTTTTGAACGGTTGAGTTCCAGTTCAAGTGAGCCCTCCAGTACAATCAGGATTAAACCGATGGTTCCGAATACAGGCAGTAAAGCAGACAGGTCGGGGATATGAATGCCGATTGTTTCCGACAGCTGTCTAACGATCCATCCAAGCAGCAACAGCAGGATCACAGAAGGTATTCGTGTTTTGGAAGAGGTAAGGTCGAACACATAAGCGATTAATAAAAGAACGCAAAAGGTAATGATGATGGTGGCGGTCATGCTTAAAGATAAAAAAAAGAGCCCTGCTTAAAAAGCAGGGCTTGTTAAAATATACTCTAATCAAATTATAATCCCATTTTCTTTTTCAGGTTTGTATCAATAGCATCCAGGAACTCTTCTGTGTACAGGTAGTGTTCACCGTGGTTCACTTTGTTGCCGTGAATACAAACGGCCAGGTCCTTGGTCATCTTGCCGCTTTCTACTGTTTCTATACAAACGGCTTCGAGTGCATTACAGAAATCGATCAATGGCTGGTTGTTATCCAGTTTGCCGCGGAAGGCAAGGCCTCTTGTCCATGCAAAGATGGAAGCGATCGGGTTGGTGGATGTTGGTTTGCCGGCCTGGTGTTCCCGGTAGTGACGGGTAACCGTGCCGTGTGCGGCTTCGGCTTCCATGGTCTTTCCATCCGGAGTAACCAATACTGAGGTCATCAATCCCAATGAACCGAATCCCTGTGCCACGGTATCGCTCTGTACGTCGCCGTCGTAGTTCTTGCAGGCCCATACAAAGTTGCCGTTCCATTTCAGGGCGCTGGCCACCATGTCGTCGATGAGACGGTGTTCGTATACGATGCCGGCTGCATCAAATGCCGTTTTAAATTCTTTCTGGTATACTTCTTCAAAGATGTCTTTGAAGCGTCCGTCGTATTTTTTAAGAATGGTGTTCTTGGTGGAAAGATACAGGGGCCATTTTTTGCTGAGCGCCATGTTGAAGCAGCTTCTTGCGAATCCATAAATACTCTCATCGGTATTGTACATGGTAAGGGCAACGCCATCGCCTTTATAATTATATACTTCAAAGGTTTGCGGTTCGCCGCCGCCTTCGGGTGTGAAGGTCATGATGAGTTTGCCTTTTCCTTTGATCACTGTATCGGTGGCACGGTACTGGTCGCCGAAGGCGTGACGGCCTACGATGATGGGCGCCGTCCAGTTGGTTACCAGCCGGGGTACATTCTTCATTACGATCGGCTCCCGGAAAACGGTGCCATCAAGAATATTGCGGATGGTGCCGTTGGGGCTTTTCCACATTTGTTTCAGGCTGAATTCTTTTACCCGGGCTTCATCCGGTGTGATGGTGGCGCACTTGATACCCACGCCACAGGCCTTGATGGCATTGGCGGCATCAATGGTTACCTGGTCATCGGTCTGATCCCGGTATTCCATGCCCAGGTCATAGTATTGGATGGGAACATCCAGGTAAGGAAGGATGAGTTTGTCTTTGATGAATTTCCAGATGATGCGTGTCATCTCGTCGCCGTCCAGTTCTACAACCGGATTTGCTACTTTGATCTTGCTCATAAATCAACAGTGGGTTTTAAATTTCAGCAAATGTACGGTATAGGGCGGATACGGGATACAAGATGCCAGATGCCGGATGGGGAAAACAACAGAATTGCTGGTGATAAAACTATTTAAGAGTTACCATCGCCTTATTAATGTTGTGTAATAATCCCTCGAATATGAGTTACAAGAACCTGGAAGTCTGGAAATCAGCCAGAGAAGTTGTTATTGATGTACATAGAATGACTTTTACACTTCCAAAATTTGAGCAATTTGAAGAAGCTCAGCAAATAAGACGTTCTGTTAAATCGGTTAAGAGTAACATTGTAGAAGGATATGGCCGGCGAAAGTACAAACAGGATTTTATCAGGTTTCTCGTTATTGCAATTGCTTCCCTGGACGAAACTATCGATCATTTGGAAACACTTGAGGAAACAGGATCATTAAATGACAAAGCTGTATTTGAATTGCTGAACGGAAAACTCAACATGCTGAGTAAAAAATTAATCAACTTTTTAAAGGCAGTAGAAGAAAAACACCGGGTTTAGGATCCCACATCCGGCATCTCGCATCCGGCATCCTCAGATTCAACTACAATCCCGTTGACTTCTTCAGCTGGAAATCGGCCACCACGGCACCCAGGTTCTCAATGATCTCATCGCCGAATTCACTGGTCTTTAAAAGCGTGGCTCCCTGCATCAGGTTGTAAAAGTCGATGGTCACCCGCTTGCGCATGATGGTGGCTTGTAGAGCAGAGGTGATCAGTTCGGCTGCTTCTTTCCATCCCATATAATCCAGCATCATGCATCCGCTGAGGATAACAGAGGATGGGTTCATGCTGTCGGTACCTGCAAATTTCGGAGCGGTACCATGCGTGGCTTCAAACACCGCATAACCGGTTTTGTAATTGATGTTGGCGCCGGGGGCAATGCCGATGCCACCCACTTCGGCGGCGAGTGCATCGGAGATATAGTCGCCATTAAGGTTTAAAGTTGCTACTACGGAAAACTCTTTGGGTGCAATCAGTATCTGCTGCAGGAAATTATCGGCAATGATGTCTTTCACCAACAGTTTCCCATCATGCAGTGCTTTGCGCTGCACTTCATTGGCATGCGCTTCGCCATGCTCTTTTTTCAGCTGATCCCATTCGTCCCAGGTGAATGTTTTATCGCCGTATTCCTGGCGGGCCACTTCATAGCCCCAGGTTTTAAATCCACCTTCAGTGAACTTCATGATATTGCCTTTGTGCACCAGGGTAACCGAAGGAAGGTCATTTTCCAGGGCATGGTTGATGGCGGCCCTTACGAGTCGCTTGGTTCCTTCCACCGAAACGGGTTTTACGCCATAGCTGGAATCGCCGGGGAAGCGCACGCTTTTCACGCCCATTTCTTCCAGCAGGAATTTTTCAAACTTTTTAGCTTCGGGGGAACCGGCCTTCCATTCAATGCCGGCATAAATGTCTTCGGTGTTTTCCCGGAAGATGATCATATCCACCTGTTCGGGATGCACCACGGGAGAAGGAACCCCTTTGAACCATTTCACCGGGCGCACGCAGGCATACAGGTCCAGGTCCTGCCGCATGGCCACGTTCAGCGAGCGGATACCGCCGCCGATGGGCGTGGTAAGCGGACCTTTGATGGAGAGTATATAATCCTTGGCGGTTTGCAGGGTATCAGCCGGCAGCCATTCGCCGGTTTGTTTAAATGCTTTTTCCCCGGCCAGCATTTCTTTCCATTCGATCTTCCGTTCGCCGTTGTATGCTTTGGCCACGGCCGCGTCAAATACTTTTTGCGCCACTTTCCAAATTTCCGGACCGATGCCGTCGCCTTCGATGAATGGGATGATGGGGTTATTGGGTACGTTCAGTTTTCCGCTGGGGGCCATGCTGATCTTTTCTGCCATAGGGGAGTATTTTGTGCCGCAAATTTATGAAAACAAGAGCGTAGTTTAAAAGGAATAAAAAAGTGTTCTGTTTTTTCAGAAAGTCGTTATAATTAGTGATACAATCTTTTAATTTCTTCTTCGTATTCTGAAATTACAGGTTACATTGTATTGTGTGTTTGCAGGAGGTTTTCCCGTAAATGTACCGGTAAAACTGCCTGCAACAAACTGTCCAACCGGCCCATATTCAGAAATATATACGGGTACAGGCGTAATCATACTCATTGAATCGAAAATTTGGGCTGGGTAGAAAAATAGCAGATCTTGATTGTTGCCTGTAGCAATTGCGCCATTAGACATACCAAAACTCGTTTGGCCGGAAGCCGGTATTGTGGTAGCGGTTATCGAAACAGAAGATAGAAAATTATTAAAATAACTGAATGTGTCGGCCGGTGCAGTATAACTGTAGGTAATGCCGTTTATGATGTAACTGACAAATTGTTGAGTAGAAACGCCACATGCCTGTATATTGGGAACAGTATTAGCACCTGCATTAATTACCTTGCTTATGAAGGTACTTTGTTGTGAATTGGAAATATCTTCTCCAATAAGTGTTACGGTTTGCGGGAAATCGCAGTAGAATTTACTGGCACTGTAAGTACCCGCATTATTCAAAGGAAATCGTGTAAAAATATCTCCTTCCTTCATCATGATGTATCCATTGGTTACAGGTGTATTGGCACAATCGGTTACTGAGCCGTTCAAGGTTGCAATATTGCTTCCGGCAGGGATTGTAATTACGCCAAAGGATTTATCTGCAATCGTGATGGTAAATGTTTGCGAATAAAGTGCAGTTGTGCAGCCAAAGCCTGGAAATGCTTCCAGCAGCAGGTTTGCATTGGCAGGTACGAGCCCGCTTACATACCCCGATGAATCTGTATATCCCCATCTGGAATTATTTGTACCTACCACAGTTATTTTCACTAAGGCGTAAGGCAGTGGGTCGCCGGATGAATTTTTCAGCGTGCAGTTGAACTGCACAAAATTAGAAGGCACATCACAATTCCAGAAAGAAAAATGACTTACATCGCCTACATAGGTATTGCCGGTTTTCGTTGCACTGCCTTCCTGTTTCCATAAACCTTTGCTTTCATCAAAATACCATAAGGGGATGCTGGCCGGCGCTGCGGCCGAGAGCGATGAAGGAATGGGTAAGGTAAGCGTTGCTTTCTGACCATCTGCAATCTGTAATAATTCTCCTGAAGAGCCGGTTAATTCCACTGCAGCCATACCGAATGTTTGCAACAGTTGTAAAGCACCTTCTGTATTTATTCCACGTAAATCACCTGGCATGATCCTGTTCAGGTCGTTAGCGGCAGGATTTATCCAGTAAGCTGCAATATTTACCGTGCCTGTATATGCGGTATTGGTTAAAGCATTTATAATACCACCTGCGGGTAACTTAATGCTTAATCCGTTTGGCTGGCTGATCGTTCCACCAGCTGCAGCAGTGATAACACCAACAGTTTTTTTGGGTATCAGTTTTATCCTGAAGAATGCGGCCTTGCCCTCTTTGGCAATATAGGTTTTAATACCTTTGAAATAACCGGCTTTGGTTGCCGTTACTACAGCCGCTTCCTTTATCACCTGCACGTTCTTCGCTTCAAAATAGCCGTATTTATCAGTGATAACGGTACTTGAACCAACTAAAACCGTTGCACCCATTACGGCCCTGTCATTTTCATCTGTTATAAAACCTGAAACAGATGAACTGATTTTTGTTAACAGGTCGGGTGGGACCAAAACACCCTCGTTTTCATAATCAAGACTTTTTTGACACGAAAAAAATACAGATAATGTAAAACCCAGCAGTAAATTTCTGCAAATTGATTTTACATTAAAAGTAGATAACATACAGGAATATTTTATTTGAAAAGAAAGCTCTTTATTACAAGGTACTTAAAGAATTTAATATGTTGCTTGATGAAAAACTTTAAAAATTTATACAACAGTTCAGCCAGCCGCTGGAAATATCCACTCCTTCGTATTTTTTATAGAAATTGATCGCCGGTTCATTCCAGTCGAGCACCTGCCAGGCCATGCCGCTGTATTTTTTTTCTTTGCATTCTTCAATCAGCCTGTCGAATAATAATTTACCGATGCCGGCGCCCCTTAATTTTTCAGACACCAGGAAGTCTTCAAGGTAAAGCCGCTGGCCTTTCCAGGTGCTGTAGCGGATGTACCAGAGTGCAAATCCTTCCACCCGCCCGTCGAGTTCAGCCACATAGGCCCACCACACCGGCTGGTTTCCAAAACCACTTTCCACGAAATGATCAAAGGTTACGGTTACTGCATCCGGTTCTTTTTCATAAACCGCCAGTTCATGAATCAATTCCATCATTCTCGTACAATCTTCTTTAACGGCTCTTCTGATAACAACACCCATCAGCTGACATTTTTAATTTTTCATTTTTAGTTTGACAACGCCTGGTCCAGGTCCATTAAAATGTCCTGTATGTTTTCGATGCCCACGCTCATGCGTATCAGTCCATCGGTGATGCCGTAACGCTCCCGGTGTTCTTTTGCAACACCGTGGTGTGTCATACTTGCCGGGTGGCATAGCAGGGTATCGCAGGTGCCGAGTGATACCGCCCGGATGCACATCTGCAGGTTGTTGATGAATTTTTTGGCTGCTTCCAGCCCGTCTTTCATTTCAAAACTCAGCATGGCGCCGGCATGACTCATTTGTTTGGAGGCGGTATGATAATCGGGATGAGAAGAAAGGCCAAGGTAATTCACCCTGCTTACCGCCGGGTGATTTTCTAAAAAACCGGCCACTTCCATGGCGTTGTGGCAATGGCGCTGCATGCGTACTTCCAGTGTTTTGATTCCCTGCGACAGCAAAAAAGCATCAAAAGGATTGCTGTTGCCTCCGAGCAGCCGGTGTACTTTGGTAACGTTGCCGTTCATGTGATCAAGGTCACTCCCGATCAATACGCCACCGATGGCTGTACCATGACCGTTGAGAAATTTAGTGGTGCTGTGGATCACCAGGTCCACGCCAAACCGGAAGGGTTGCTGTAAATAAGGTGTTGCAAAAGTATTGTCCACAGCCACCAGCAAGTTTTTTTCTTTGGCCAGCCGGGTCAGTTCTTCCAGGTCAACACACTGTATGGTGGGGTTGGCGGGCGTTTCGAGGTAAAGCATTTTAATGGAACGGTCTGATTGAATGATCTCCCGGGCTTTTTCCAGGTTCCGCAGGTCAGCGATGATCACTTCAATGCCCAGGGGTGGGAGGATCTTTTCAAGGAGTTCGTCGGTGCCGCCGTAGAGAGAATAGTGTGAAAGCACTTTATCTCCCGCTTTTAAATGACTGATGAAAAGGGTGCTGATGGCCGCCATGCCGCTGGCGTGCAAAATAGCTTTGAGGGCAAGCGGGTTTCCTGTTGCATCCACCAGTCCGAAACTTTCCAGCGCCGCAATGCGTTTTTCGGCTTCGGTGATGGTTGGGTTGCCCCAGCGGCTGTAGATGTATCCTTCTTCTTCGCCGCTGAACCTGCGCATGCCCTGTTCGGCTTCGTCGAATACATACGTGCTGCTGGCATAAATGGGAACCAGGTGGGCATAATTGGGATCGGGCTGATGGCCTGCATGAACGGCTGCCGAGCTGAAGCCGCTGAATGGAAATTTGTTACCGGGCATGTGGAAAGTTTGAAGTTTGTAGCAAACCGTTCCTGCTTTTTCAATCAGTAACTTTGTCTGCGTACCAAAAGTAAAAAATTAAAAATGAAAGAACTGCTGCGGCGTTATGCGGCTTATACCATCTGGGCCAACCAGAAACTGTTTGATTGTATCCGTGATCTGCCGGAAGAGCAGCTTGACAGGGAGATCATCAGTAGTTTTTCTTCCATCCGCAAAACCATGCTGCATATGTGGGATGCAGAAAGCGGCTGGTGGCAACGTATGAAAATGCAGGAGCGGATCGTTTTTCCGAATGAGTTTTTTAAAGGAACAATGCAGGAACTGGCCAGCGGATTATTGCAGCAATCAAAGCAATGGGAAGAATGGGTGGCCGGTGCATCTGACCTGTCGCTGGAGCATGTTTTTCAATATCAGAACACCAAACGGGAAGTTTTCAAAATGCCTGTATACCAGATGGTGCATCATGTTTTTAATCACGGTACTTATCACCGGGGGCAACTGGTGAATATGCTCAGGCAACTGGGAACAGACAAAATACCTTCAACAGATTTCTCCACCTGGACGAGGCTAAAAAAATAATTGGCTTTTCAGTATGTAATATTTTCTCTTTCTTCATCTGCTCTTAAAATAAGTGGTTATGAGAAAAGTTTTACACCTGTTGTTTCCTGTTTTCTTATTGCTTCCCGCAGCTGTTTTTTCACAGCAACTGAATGGCCGTGTAATGAACGAGTCCGGAGGCAGCGCTTCAGGAGTGGCTGTCTGGTTTCAAAATAAATCCAACATTATTACCACTAATGCAGATGGCACATTTAAAATAATGGCAACGAAATTGCCTGACACTCTTGTTTTTTCAGCAGCGGGGATGGAGTCTTACAAAGTAGTGATCACAGAAAAAAATATCAAGGACCCGAATTTTGAAGTAGT
>WBZN01001826.1_pt1 | contig 12391 bp, 7 predicted proteins | sample 5204281 | NCBI WGS metagenome assembly WBZN01 (sample SAMN12344347, study PRJNA552823) | activated sludge metagenome | biome: Activated sludge suspended growth; feature: Nitrification reactor; material: Wastewater; isolation source: activated sludge from nitrification reactor of wastewater treatment... | reverse complement strand
GTTTGCCCGCTGGCCTTCCATGCGGAAACATGGGCCAACATCTCCGTCCTCCGTTCAGTGCGTGTCATGGCCGCAAACCACGGCATGCGAACTAAACCTCACAAGATGCAGTTGGCCGGAGGCTTACTTCGAAACGCAGCCGAGGAAAAGTGTGGGTATACATTCACCTGATTCCTTTGCCTCTCCGCTTGGCCATGAATTTCGGGCTCCCTCCGCCCCTTCATCCGTATTTTCGTCCGCTTCCCTCAGCAACACATGCCAACTGCCTCCACTCGTACCAACAGCCCGGCCGCTGCCCTCGGCCAGGACACCCTGCTGAAAGCCTGGGAGCTGATGTGCACCGCCAAGGCGATGACGGACCTCTACGAGGAGCACTTCAAGTTCACCAGCAAGTACGTACATGCCACCAGCCGCGGCCACGAGGCCATCCAACTGGCGCTGGGCCTGCAACTGAAGCCACAGGACTTCGTGGCTCCCTACTACCGCGATGACAGCATTTTGCTGGGCATCGGCATGCGGCCCTACGAGCTGATGCTGCAACTGATGGCCAAGCGCGACGACCCTTTCAGCGGCGGACGCAGCTACTACTGCCACCCGAGCCTGAACCGCCCGGACATGCCCAAGATCCCGCACCAGAGCAGCGCCACCGGCATGCAGGCCATTCCCACCACCGGCGTGGCCTTGGGCGTGCAGTACAAGGAGAAGATGGGCATTGATGAAAACTATGGTGCCGACAAGCCCGTGGTGGTCTGCTCCATCGGCGATGCCGCCATGACCGAGGGCGAGGTAAGCGAGGCGCTGCACATGGCCGTCTTGAAGCAACTGCCCATCATCTTTCTGGTGCAGGACAACGAGTGGGACATCAGTGCCACGGCGGAAGAGATCCGCGCCAACGACGCCAGCTACTATGCCCGCGGTTTCAAAGGGCTGGAGGTACGCAGCATCGACGGTACTGATTTTCCGGTTTGCTGGAACACGCTGCACGAGGTGATCGCCACCGTGCGCAAGGAACGCAGGCCGTTCCTGGTGCATGCCAAAGTGCCCCTGCTGAACCACCACACCAGCGGCGTGCGCATGAATTTCTACCGCAGCGAGGAGAACCTCGCCGAACACCGCAAACGCGATCCGCAGCCGCGCTTCTTCCAACAATTGCTCGACCTGGGCATCCAGCACCAAGGCTTGAAAGAACTGGAGCGCAAGGCCATCGCCCGGGTGAAGGCCGACTTCGAGGAAGCCCGCCAAGCCGAAGATCCGCGTCCGGAGGACCTGTACACGCATGCATTCGCACCCACACCAGTGACGGAGGAGCAGGGCGAACGCTCCCCCAAGGACAAGGAGCCCACGCTGATGGTGGACTGCGCGCTATTCGCCATTCGTGAACTCATGCAGGAAGATCCGCGCTGCCTGCTTTACGGGCAGGACGTGGGCGCGCGCTTAGGCGGCGTGTTCCGCGAGGCCGCCACGCTGGGCACCACCTTTGGCGACCACCGCGTGTTCAACACGCCCATCCAGGAAGCCTTCATCGTGGGCAGCACCGTGGGCATGAGCGCCACCGGGCTGAAACCCTTCGTGGAGGTGCAGTTCGCCGATTACATCTGGCCGGGCCTCAACCAGCTCTTCACTGAAGTGGCCCGCAGCTGCTACCTCAGCAACGGCAAGTGGCCAGTGAGCTGCGTGGTGCGCGTGCCCATCGGTGCCTACGGCAGCGGTGGCCCCTACCACAGCAGCAGCGTGGAAAGCGTGCTCTGCAACATCAAGGGCATCAAGGTGGCCTACCCCAGCAACGGCGCGGACCTGAAAGGCTTGATGAAGGCCGCCTACCACGACCCCAACCCCGTGGTGATGCTGGAGCACAAAGGGCTTTATTGGAGCAAGATCCCCGGAACTGAGGAAGCCCGCACCATCGAGCCAGCGGCGGATTACATTATCCCCTTCGGGAAAGCACGGATGGTGCTGGAGGCCGATGCGAAGCAGGTGCAGCAGGGCCAAGCCGTGGTGATCGTCACCTACGGCATGGGCGTGTACTGGTCGAAGACCGCCGCCAAGCAATTCCCCGGCCGCGTTACGATCATTGACCTGCGCACGCTGGTGCCGTGGGACGAGGAGGCCGTGATGGAGGCCGTACGCAGCCATGGGCGCTGCCTGGTGGTCACCGAGGAAAGCATCAGCAACTCCTTCGCGCAAGCCGTGGCCGGGCGGGTGAATGACCAATGCTTCGAGCACTTGGACGCACCCGTGCGCTTCATCGGCGCGGCGGACATGCCCGCCATCCCGCTGAACAGCACGCTAGAGGCAGAGATGATCCCGAATGCGGAGAAGGTGGGCAAGGCGCTGGGGGAATTGTTGAGGTACTAAACGAGCCGTGGAAGAACACCACCTCACCGTTCCGCGCACCGCCCGCTACCACACGCTGGGCGATGCCGCCAACGCACGCGCCATTTGGATCGTGTTGCACGGCTACGGCCAACTGGCGCGCTACTTCCTGCGGAAATTCGAGGGTTTGGAACAGGGCCTGTTGATCGCCGCGCCGGAAGGCCTGTCCCGCTTCTACACGGATGAGGCCCACACACGCGTAGGCGCCACGTGGATGACGCGCGAGGACCGCGAGCACGAGATCCGGGACCAGTCCACTTACCTCGATGCGTTGGTGGCGGAACTGCTGAAGCACACAGGGGCCGTGCCGGTGCATGTACTGGGTTTTTCCCAAGGCGTGGCCACGGCGTGCCGCTGGAGCTTGAGCGGGAACACAACGATCCACCGCCTGGTGCTATGGGCCGGCGGACTGCCGCCGGAACCGGACCCGCCGCAATTGCAAGCGGCTTGGAGCAAGTTGGACCTCCATCTGGTGCTGGGCACACAGGACCAATACGCGGGGGACGGTGATCTTCAAGCGCAGTCGGCCAGGCTCCGCATGGCCAATGTGCCCCATCAGGTACACCGGTTCCAAGGCGGGCATGAGCTGGAGCAGGTCTTGCTTTTCCGATTGCTCAGGTCCTGATCCACAACCTGCCGGTTTGGTTTTTCGCGCTCGATCGCCCAGCTTCGTATGACCAAACACCGAAACGATGAAAAGACCCCTACTCCTGCTTACCGGCTGCATTTCCGCCAGCGTGATGGTGGCGCAAGCCTCCAACTACCCCAACGGCAGCACCGTGGCCGACTTCACGGTGACGGACACCCAGGGCCAGGTCCACAATTTGTACACGTACACCGCCCAAGGCAAGTATGTGATCCTGGACTTCTTCTTCACCACCTGCCCACCGTGCCAGGCCACCCAGCCCTACTTCAGCGAGCTCCATGAAACCTATGGCTGCAATGGAGGCGACCTGGTGGTGTTGTCCATCAACCAAGGCATGGACAATGACGCCGAAGTGATCGCCTACGAGAACACCTACGGCGGAACCTTCGCCCATGCTCCCGCTGCCAGCATGGATGGTGGTGGTGGCGCTGTCACCACGGCGTTCGGTGTCGGTGCGTTCCCCACTTACTGCCTGATCGGGCCGAACAATACCATGGTGCAGAACGACATCTGGCCCGTGAACAACATGCAAACCTATGTCAGCGCCTTCCCGGCGGGAAGCAACATTGACCCGCAGGAATGCCAAAGCGTGATCGGTGTGACCGAAGCAGCTGCGCTTGAGGGCGCCCGTGTGTTCCCCATGCCTTCCACCGGCCTGGTGCACATCGAAGCACCCGGCGCTGCGGGCTTGGTGGATGCGGAAATGCTGGATGCAACGGGTCGTACGGTGCGCTCCTTGCAGCATGTGTCCAACACCACCCTGGATCTCTCCGACCTGGTTGACGGGAATTACTTCATGGTGCTGCGTACTGCTTCCGGAGCGCACACCATGCACCGCATCAGCCTGATACGCTGAGGCCTGTCACGTTGCGTCCATGTGGAAAAGCCCCGGCAGTGCCGGGGCTTTTCCATGGGCGATTGCCTGATCAGAAGGCTACCGGCGGCTTGTTTTCTTTCCACGCCAACAGTTGGTCCACCGTATTCACCGACACCGAGTGGTAGTTGCCGCGTGCCTTGGCGTAGATCTGCATGGCCAATGCGCGACCCTTCGGCGTGGACATCAATCCAGCGTACAGCGGCACCAGAAATTTTCTGCGGCCCACGGTGGTAAGGAACTCCTCCAACTTCGGATAGGCCGCCTCGTAGTCGTTCTTAATGCATTGTTCCAGCCAAGCGGCCAGGACTTCCGAATTGCCTGATGCGGTAAACCGGAACGCCGCATCCAGCTGGTCCATCTGCGCTTTTTGCAGGCCGGAAGGCAGATGGCGCAGGAAGTGCATCCATTCAAAAGTGCTCCATCCCGCCGTGGCCAACGACTTGGCCGGGGTGCCTTGGGCCCAGTGCGCGATCTCACCTTCCACCTGTTTGAATTTGCCCGATCCCGGAACGACGAGGTTTGCGGGCAGACCCGGCTTTTCGATCCATTCATCCATGTTCAACGCTACGTGCTCGGGCACCAGCAGTTCCTTGCTGATGTAGGTCTTGAACGTATCGGTCGTGATGCCGCGGAAGGAGAAATGTTCGAAGTACCCGCGCAGGAAGGCATCGAACTTCGCTCGGCCCACTTTGCTTTCGATCACGCGCAGGAAGGCATAGCCCTTTTCATACGCCACATCGGTCATGCCATCATCCGGGTTGCGGCCGGCCAGTTTCAGCCGCAGGGCCGTATCCTCCGCATGCTTCCCGCTATCGATCTCGGCCATCGTGCCCAAGAGGTCTTGGTAGCCCAGCAGGCTGGTCATGTCGTTGTAGTCCTTTCCGTAGAGCGCTTCTGTAATGCGGTGCTCGAAGTACACCGTGAAGCCCTCATTGAGCCAGAAATCGTCCCAAGTGGCGTTGGTCACCAGATTGCCGCTCCAGCTATGGGCAAGTTCGTGGGCGATGAGGCTGGTGAGCGAACGATCTCCTGCAATGATGGTGGGCGTGGCAAAGGTGAGGCACGGGTTCTCCATGCCGCCGAAGGGGAAACTGGGCGGCAGGATGATCACGTCATAACGACCCCAGCGATAGGGTCCGTAGAGCGCTTCGGCGGCTTCCACCATCTTCTCCATGTCGGCCAGCTCCCATGCGGCCGTGTCCACCATGCTGCGTTCGGCATACACCCCCGTTCGCTTGCCCGTCGCCTTGAAGTGGATGTCGCCCACGGCCAAGGCGATCAAGTAGGGAGGGATGGGCTTGTCCATCTTGAAGGTGTACGTGCCATCCGTGCTCCGTTCCTGTGGGTTGGTGGCGCTCATTACGGCCATCAGCTCCTTGGGCACGGTGACGCGCGCGTTGTAGGTGATGCGGATGCCGGGGCTGTCCTGTACGGGGATCCATGTACGCGTGAGAATGGCCTCGCCCTGCGTGAAGAGGAAGGGGAATTTCTTGTCCGCCGTCTGTTCCGGGGCAAGCCATTGCAAGGCCTTGGCTGCCGCCCCGGTGGAGTAGGTGATGGCCACCTTGTCCGCACCTTGCGGCAGGGCCACCCGCAGGGCTTGCCCCAGGATGGAGTCCTTGGCGCTCAAAGTGAATGCTGCGGGCGTGCCGTCGCCCAAGGTCACCTTGTCGATGGCAAGCCCGTCGGTGTCGAAAATGACGCTGTCGCCCCCTTGGCGCTTAAGGTTGTAGGTGGCCGTGCCCCTGATGCGGTGCTGCTTCATGTCCACATGAATATCCAGATCGAGGTGGGTGGCCGCTGCCTCTTCCGGCCGGGCGTAACTATGGGGGTCCATGACGTAAGTGGATCTATGCACCGCCGCAGGCGACTTTCCAGGTTGACCGGTGCAAGAACCCAGACTTGCGGCAACCGCGGCGATGGAAAAGATGGAGAGCAATTGGTTCATGTGTTTGGAGGGAGCCAAATGTAGGGGGATGCCCACAGCGGTTCTACCGGACCGGGCTGAACGGCCCAACAACTCCTTGTCTGGCGTTGCCGCAAGCATTGCCCGGGGCACGGAACATGTCCTGAGGCCGGGGCAATAAGCAGGGGCCGCTCCTTCCGAAGCGGCCCCTTGGCCTGTCGAGGTGACTGGATTCGAACCAGCGACCCCTTGCACCCCATGCAAGTGCGCTACCGGGCTGCGCTACACCTCGATTTGAGGGCGCGAAGATAATCTGATTTGCGGCTCCTCACCGATCGGGCTTGAAATAGCCTCCCCGCCAGGTCGTTAGCCCAGTACGATGCCTTTTCAACCCGCGGCCATCACCACATTCCACACGTCCCCCGTCACTACTTCTCCCCCGGGCTGTCCAGACCCCGCTTACGGCCATCTGCCGCCGTAAGTGAAACGTCCGGACGGTGTGCGAGCTGCTCCCTCAGATCGGCGCTGCAGGATAGGCAATGATCAACAGCACCAATGCCAATAGCCCGATCACGAGCAAACAATCCAATTGATGGTATTTGAGGGTTTTCATCACAACCGGCGGAAACAGGAACAAAGGTTCTTTGGCCCTTCCTCGTGTACCATACCTGAAAACAGGGATTTTCGCTTGGTACACGACTCCCTGGGTTTCGCATCTTCAGGCAGGCCGATGCAGCAACGGGATCATGCCTGGTCCATCCGTATCCGCCAATGCCTGCATTGCACGGGGATGAATTGGCGACCGGTTCCGTTCCAGCCAGCATCTCATTTCAACCGTTGCATGGGCCGAACGCGCCAGCGCATTCGCAAAGCGGCCTCCCGCGTCAATACCGCATGGCAGCGTGCGCATCACGCGAGGAACTGGGAGCTCTTTGCGCAATGAATACGCAAAGTATTTTATCCAGCACTTCGTCTTGTGGTTCAACACCGTGCATGTTCAGGTTCCATGACCAGCGGCCACCTCCGCTTACCAGTGGCGATCGGTGCCGATCATGCGCCGGTAGCTTTGCGCCCCCATCCATGCTTCCACCCTTCCGCATCTGCCTTGCCTTGCTGCTCGTTGCGGCGGGCACCGCACTCCACGCCCAGCGTTTCACCGCCAGCGGCTACGTCACCGACAGCGCCACCGGCGAGGCCCTCATCGGTGCCAGCGTGTTCATCGAGGAACTGGGCAAGGGCGTGCCCACCAACAACTACGGCTTCTATTCGGTCACCCTGGACCAGGGCACCTACACCTTCACCGTGCGCTACATCGGCTATAGCGACCTGCACCGCAAAGTGGCGCTGAACAAGGACCAAACGCTGAACCTGAAGCTCAGCACCACCGTGAAGGTGATGCAGGCCGTGGAGGTGACCGGAGAACGCACCAAGAGCCAGACGGAAAGCACCGACATGGGCCGCATGGACGTGGACGTGCAGCAGTTGCAGACCCTGCCCGCGCTGCTGGGCGAGGTGGACATCCTGAAGACCATCCAGTACCTGCCCGGCGTGAAAAGCAACGGCGAAGGCAATAGCGGCTTCTATGTGCGCGGCGGCGGGCCGGACCAGAACCTGATATTGCTGGACGAGGCCACCGTGTACAACGCCAGCCACCTCTTCGGCTTCTTCAGCGTGTTCAATGCCGATGCGGTGAAGAACATCGAACTGATCAAGGGCGGCATACCAGCGCAGTACGGCGGCCGCACAAGCAGCGTGCTGGACATCACCATGAAGGACGGCAACGACAAGGAATTCCACGGGCAGGGCGGCATCGGCATCATCAGCAGCCGCCTTACGCTGGAAGGCCCGATCGTGAAGGACAAGAGCTCGTTCATCGTCAGCGGCCGCCGCACCTACATCGACGTGCTGGCCAAGCCCTTCATGAACCCCGAGGGCGAATTCGCCGGCAGCGGCTACTACTTCTACGACCTCAACGCCAAGGCCAACTACCGCCTCAGCGACAAGGACCGCTTCTTCCTCAGCGGCTACTTCGGGCGTGATGTGTTCACCCTCGATGGCAGTGAGCCGGGCAGCCCCAAATTCAAGATCCCCTGGGGCAACGCCACCGTGAGCGGCCGCTGGAACCACGTGTTCAGCCCCAAGCTCTTCCTCAACACCACCGCCGTCTTCAGCGATTACAAGTTCTCCTTTTCAGGCGGGCAGGACGATTTCGGCTTCAGCCTCAAGAGCGGCATACGCGACTACGGCCTGAAGCTCGACTTCAACCAGTACCCCAACATCCGCCACAACCTGCGCTACGGCCTGCAATACACCTACCACGTGTACACGCCCAGCACCGTGGCCGTGAACAGCGACGACGTGGACTTCAACATCGACACGCCCAGCAAGCTGAACGCGCATGAGGCGGCCGTGTACGTGCAGGACGACTTCGACGTGACCGACGCGCTGCGCATCAATGCCGGGCTGCGCTACAGCTGGTTCGCCCACGTGGGGCCCTTCCACGAATACCTCATCGATGCCCAAGGCAACAACACCGGCGCGAAGGACTACGCGGCCAGCGACATCATCGCCCAATACGGCGGCCTGGAACCGCGCTTCTCCCTGCGCTACACCGTGGACAAGAACAACAGCCTGAAGGCCGGCGTGAACCGCAACCTGCAGTACGTACACTTAGCCAGCTACAGCTCCATCGGGCTGCCCACCGACACCTGGATCCCCAGCGGGAAGAACGTGCAGCCGCAAGAGGCCGTGCAATACGCGCTGGGCTGGTTCCGCGACATCCAGGACCGCCAGTACGAAGGCAGCATCGAGGTGTACTACAAGGACATGCTGCACCAGATCGAATACGCCGAGGGCGCCACGCCGGACCAGGGCGGCAACGCCAACTACGACGCCATGCTGGTCTACGGCAAGGGCTGGAGCTACGGCGCGGAATTTTTCCTGAAGAAACGCTTGGGCAAGCTCACCGGCTGGGTGGGCTACACCTGGAGCAAGACCGAGCGCGAATTCCCCGACGTGAACAACGGCGAGCCTTTCCCCAGCCGCTGGGACCGCCGCCACGACGTGAGCGTGGTGGCCGGCTACACCCTCAACGACCGCTGGACCTTCGGCGGCACCTTCGTGTACAGCACCGGCCAGGCCACCACCCTGCCCGTGCAGCGCTACTTCATCGAAGGCCGCCTGGTGAGCCAATACACCAGCCGCAACGGCTTCCGCATGGTACCCTACCACCGCCTGGACCTCGCCGCCACGCTGAAGAACAAACCCACCAAGCAGGTCACCGACAAGGCCACGGGCAAGGCAAGCACCGTGCAACGCAAGTACCGCAGCAGCTGGACCTTCGGCGTGTACAACGTGTACAACCGCAAGAACCCCTACTTCTACTACTTTGATGCCACCAGCGAGACCGGCACCGCAGGGCTCACCATCCAGGCCAAGCAGGTCTCGTTGTTCTCCATCCTGCCGTCGGTGACCTGGAACTTTGAATTCTGAAGTGATGAACGCACCCAATAGAAATACAGGCCGCGAAGAACACGAAGTTCACAAAGCACATAAAGAGATGCAAGGGAATTCCTTTGCGCCCTTCGTGCCCTTTGCGGTAAAAACGATCCAGGTCAAGCAGGTCTCGCTGTTCTCCATCCTGCCATCCGTTACGTGGAACTTTGAATTTTGAGGAATCATTGAGAACGTCCCCGGAAATGAACCGCAAAGAGCACGAAGTACACAAAGGGCACAAAGCACACAAAGAGATGCACGGGAATTCCTTTGCGCCCTTCGCGCCCTTTGCGGTAATAATCAAGAAGATCGGTTTCACATTTGCGCTCGCTTACATCGTCTTCTCCTTCTCATCCTGCACCAAGGACATCACCGTAGACCTTCCCGTGTACCCCGAGCAACTGGTGGTGGAAGGCACCATTGAGCCGGGCATGCCGCCCTTCGTGATCCTCACCCGCACGCAGCCCTACTTCGCGCCCACCGACCTCAACGCCATCGCCAACATGTTCGTCAGCGGTGCCACGGTAACGGTAACGGTGGACGGCAACGTATGGCAGCTGGACCAGCTCTGCAGCAACCTGCTCGACTCCGCCTCGCTGGCCGCAGCCGCCGAGGCCACCGGACTGAGCCCCGCCGTGCTCGCCTCCGCCAACATCTGCATCTACACCGCCCTGGACCCCACGCACGTGGGCCAAGTGGGCAAGACCTACCGGCTGGACATCAGCGCCGAGGGCAAGCAACTTTCCGCCGTGAGCACCATCCCCAACCCTGTGCCGCTGGATTCGGTGTGGTTCGAACTGGCCCTGCAACGCCCCGGCGACGACAGTCTTGGCTTCGCCTGGTTCCGCATCACCGACCCCGACACCATGGGCAACGGCTACCGCTGGTCGGCCAAGCGCATCAACCACCGCAGCCCCGGCCAAACCATGGACGACCTCTACATCTCGCCCTTAGGCAGCACCTACGACGATAAATACATCAACGGGCTCACCTTCAATTTTTCCCAGATCCGCGGCCAGCAGTTCTACGCGGGGCACCCCGAGGACGAGAATGAGGAATTGGGCTTCTACAAAGTAGGCGACACCATCGCGGTGAAGGCGCTCAGCATCGGCAAGAAGGAGTACGACTTCTACTACTCCTACGACCAGAACGTGGCCACCACCGGCGACATCTTCGGCACCCCCACCAACGTGAAGACCAACATCACCGGCGGCTTGGGCATCTGGGCGGGCAGGGGCGTGTACTTGGATACGATCGTGTGCGGGCCGTAAGAGGTAGTTCGTAGGGCAGGTTCGAAGGGAACAGGGTCCCGGTAGCACGCGCTCGGCTTTTTTCCGAGTGCGTGCTGTCGTAGGGCCTCCGGCCCGCTGTAGTACTCCCCGAAAACTGGACAGTTAGCTAAGGCGGCTAACCTTGTCCGAAGATGAGCAGAAAGAGCAGAAGAAGATTCACCCCGGCGTTCAAAGCCCAAGTGGTTTTGGAAGCCGTGAAGGAGCGGCACACACTGGCCGAGCTGGCCATGCGCTACGAGATCACCTCGGCGCAGATCGCCTCGTGGAAGAGGCAGTTGGACGAGAACGCCCCCTCCTCACGCAGAGGCTTCGCTTCGAGACCCTGCGCCACCGGCGAACAACGCTGCCACATGACCACCAACCGCCGGGAACAGCCGTAACTTCGACAAAAACACGGCGCCATGCATAGCCGCTTCCTCCTCCCCCTGCTCGCCTTGGCCCTCGCTTGCACCACCACCGCCCAACCCACTTGGCGCTTCCACCTCGCCTTTGAGGATGGGACGGGGGCGAGGGATACGATATGGATGGTATACGATACAACAGCAACTTTAGGATCCAATCCTTGGCCAGGACCCAATGTTGATACATTACTTGGCGAGGGGTATGTCGAGGTGAACGACGGCATGTTCCATGTGTTCAGGACAAATGCCTTAGGTGATACTACAAAGACAAATGCATTTCCATACTCCCAATTTCCAAATTTTGATGGCACCATCATCGATGCCATCAACTGGACCCCGCCCATGACCATCACCTGGGACACCAGTTTGTTCCATGCACCGTATTTACCGTATGGGCAGGGAACCATCAATCGGGCCATCATGGATGGACTTGCTTTCTCACAGTTTGGCCAGAGCGGTGAATTCGGGGTGTTCAATATGCTCATTGACGACAGTGTCACCATTGACTTCCTCTGGGACTATCTTTTTCCGTTCGGCATCTACTTCGGACCTGAGGACCCTGTTGGCCTGGCCTCTGTAGGTCCACAAGACCGGCCGTTGCAGGTGTGGCCCAACCCCGCCATGGGATCGATCCGGGTGGCCATTGCTCCCGACCGGACGGAAAGCCTGACCATCACGGACCTGTTGGGCCGCACCTGGCTTCATGGTCCAGGTGCCCTGCTTGTACAGCCATTGGACATCACCCTGCTTCCCCCTGGCCGCTACTTCATCCATGTGCGCTCCAACAACCACATCCTTCATGGCACATTCGAGAAAATCCGTTAGTCTGGCGATTGCCGCGTTGATCGCCACCAGCTCTCCTCACGCAGGGTCTTCGCTTCGAGACCCTGCGCCACCGGCGAACAACGCTGCCACATGACCACCAACCGCCGGGAACAGCCGTAACTTCGACAAAAACACGGCGCCATGCATAGCCGCTTCCTCCTCCCCCTGCTCGCCTTGGCCCTCGCCTGCACCACCACCGCCCAACCCACTTGGCGCTTCCACTTGGCCTTTGAGGATGGGACAGGGGCGAGGGATACGATATGGTTGGTGTATGACACCACTGCAACTGTAGGTTCCGATTTTCAACCTCAGGTGGATTATGCTCTTGGAGAGGGCGACGCACAGCTTGACCATACCCAGTTCAATGTGTTCACATGGAACTGGGATGGGGACTCCACAAAGGTTCATGCATATCCGTACACTGAATTCCCCAACTTTGATGGCACCATCATCGATGCCATCAACTGGACCCCGCCCATGACCATCACCTGGGACACCAGTTTGTTCCATGCACCGTATTTACCGTATGGGCAGGGAACTTTTGGACAAGCCTATTTGGATGGGTCCTATTTCTTC
>WBZN01001823.1_pt1 | contig 12397 bp, 8 predicted proteins | sample 5204281 | NCBI WGS metagenome assembly WBZN01 (sample SAMN12344347, study PRJNA552823) | activated sludge metagenome | biome: Activated sludge suspended growth; feature: Nitrification reactor; material: Wastewater; isolation source: activated sludge from nitrification reactor of wastewater treatment... | reverse complement strand
GCGCCGAAGCTAGACGGTGATGTCCAGGCGACGGCCGTTGGTGCCCGAGGTTTCCGGGCGCTCGCTGGCTTCCTGCACGACTTCGGTGTCGCGCACATCCGCCTCCGATGCCGCGCGGCTGACTTCGCGCTGCACGGTTGTAGCGGCGGCGGAATTGCCCGCTTGCTGGACTCCGGCGCTGCGGGCTGCCTCGAAGGCCGCCGCGACGCTGGCAACTTGGGTGATGTTCATGCAACCTTCCTTCTTGGGAAGAGGCGCTTGTGGATAAGTTGGGCCGCGGGACCTCGGGTGGCAAGGACTATCGCTCGGGATTTTATGGGGATTTTAGGAAATATGCTGGCCGCGCGGGCGCCCCGCATCGCGGCCAAGCCGCTTGAGTCGCTGGCCTTTTCCGCCGTTTCCCCGGCTTCGCCGCGACCGCCGGGGCGGGCATGACCGCGACAAAAAGACCCGATACCACGGATGGGCGCCGCGGCTTGCGCCTGCGCGACGTGCTGCGGGCCGACGTGCCGGCGATCTATCGCGCCCTCTCCGAAAGCCAAGGCGACGAGCGCAGCCTCGTGCGCCGGACCTATCGCCTGGTGCATTGGCTGGAGCATGGCGGCCGGCGCCAGGTCCGCACCTATCTGGTGACGCCGCTGCCCCTGCTGTGGGCTTGGGCGGAGAACGACAGCTGGGCGGGACAGATTCACACGCGCTACCTGCGCGAAATGTGGCGCGAGCGCGGCTGGCTGGCGCGGCTCGGCCTCCTCGCCTCGCTGCTGCTGTGGCCGCCCATCGTGCTGGCGCTGGTCGCCTGGTCGAGCGCGCTCAACGGCCTGGCGACGCGGCGCATGGTGGCCAAGAGCATTACGCAACAGGTCCTGGAGCAGATCTGGCTCGCCGGGCGTTACGGCATCCTGCCCGTCTGGTACTACATGTTCGAGCTGTTCGACCCCGCGCAGCGGCGCAAGGCGCCGCACTACATCCATCGCTACGAGCTGAAGAGCGGCCTGCTGCAGGTGCTGCGGCGGAGCGTGCCGAAGGCGCGTCGGTCGCCGACGCGCAACAAGACCGCCTTCACGCACCATTGCGCCACGGCGGGCATTCCCACCATCGGCACGCTCGCCCTCTTCTCGGCGGGCCGGCTGAAAGGCGGCCGCGCCCGGCAGCATGGCCTGCCGTTGCAGGATCTGTTCGTGAAGCCGGCGCATGGCCGCGGCGGCGAAGGCGCCGGGCTGTGGCGCTGGACCGGCACCGGTTATCGCCTGCACGACGGCGCGGAGCTGGCGCGAGAGGCGCTGATGGCACAGCTGGCGGAATGGTCGCGCGTGCGGCCGCTGCTGGTGCAGCCGCATGCCAGGAACCACCCCGCCCTCGCCGACCTCAGCAACGGCGCCTTGTGCACCGCGCGCATCGTCACCCTGCGTAACGAGGCCGGCGGCTTCGAGGCGGTCTGCGCCCTGTTCCGCATGGCGGTGGGCGGCAACCACCTGGTCGACAATTTCCACGCCGGCGGCATCGCCGCACCCATCGACGTGGTGAGCGGCAAGCTGGGCCGCGCCACCGATTGGGGCCTGCGCCCGCGCCACGGCTGGCAGACCCATCACCCGGACACCGGCGGCGCCATCGAGAACCGCCTCCTGCCGCTCTGGGCGGAGACGCGGGCCCTGGCCGAGCGCGCCCACGCCGCCTTCGCCGACCGTCATATCATCGGCTGGGACATGGCGATCCTGGCCGACGGACCCCATATCGTGGAGGCCAATGGCGGCCCCGACACCGACATGCACCAGCGCGTCAGCCGCGAACCGCTGGGCAACCAGCGCTTCGGCGAGCTGTTGGCATTCAATCTGCGGAAGGCGTAGAAAGCCGCCTCGCTCAGTTCAGGAAGACGACATGACGATTTTTGCCCGCCTTTTCCGCCGCCTGCTCGCCTTCGCCGTGATGATCGGCCCCTTCGCCGTGCCGGCGGAGGCACAGAGCGCCACCGACAAGCTGTGGGATGCGATCAACGGCCAGGATGTCGCCGCCTTGCGCGCAGCGGTGGCCGAGGGCGCCGATGTCAATGCGCCGAACGACGAGGGCCGCGTGCCGCTCTACCGCGCGCTCGTGCTGCAGCGCCAGCCCCTGGTCGAGGCGCTGCTGGAGCTTGGCGCTGACGCCAATGCCAAGGACCATCACGGCGACCCGCTGCTGATCATCGCCATGTCGGTCGGCAGCGCCGAAGGCGCGCTGGCGCTGATCAAGGCCGGCGCCGACCCCAGCGCGCAGGACACGATCGGCAAATCGGCGCTCTATTACGCCATCAACATGCAGCAGCCGGACATCATCGCCGCGCTGATCAAGGCCGGCGCCGACGTGAACGCGGCAAGCGATGCGACCAGCGAATTCGACCCGACCCTGCCGCTGTTCCATGCCATCAAGCTCGGCGACGTCGCCACCGTCCGGCAATTGCTGGCGGCGGGCGCCGACGTGAACGCGCGCGACGCCAAGGGCTCGGCCCCGCTGCACCGCGCGGTGCTGGTGCGGCCGGACGACCGGCTGGTCGAACTGGTCACCGTCCTGCTCGATGCCGGCGCGGATCCCAACGCGATGCGGCCCAAGGGCGGCGCGCCGCTGCACAACCTGATGTTCGGCGGCGGCGATTTGCAGCCGGCAACGATCCAGACCGTCGCGGAATTGTTCGCGCGGCACAAAGCCGACCTGAACCTGGCCGCGGAGTTCGACGGCGCCACGCCGCTCGACGTGGCCCAGGCCAAGGGAAACCAGTCCGCCGTGGCGGTGCTGAGCGGCCTCGGCGGCGTCTGCAAGACAGCCTGCTGAGCCGGCGCCCGCGCCCGACCCGCGCCGGGCCGGCGCCGCTCACGATTCCGTGATCGGCGCGCGAACCGAATCCCTGGCGCACCGTCACCGTCTTGGTTACGGTTTGGATGATTCGTCACCATCCAACGGGGGTTTTCATGGCTGATTTGACTGCTACCGCGACGGCCTGGGCGCCGCGCGTCCTGTCCATCCTGCGCATCGTCACCGGGCTCGCCTTCATCCAGCACGGCACGATGAAATACTTCAACCTGCCGGCCAACGACATGTTCACCGACATGCCGGTGCTGTCGATCTTCGGCATCGGCGGCATCCTGGAACTGGTGGGCGGCGCGCTCATCATCATCGGCCTGTTCACCCGGCCGGTCGCCTTCATCCTCTCCGGCATGATGGCGGTCGCCTACTGGATGTTCCACGCGCCGACGAGCTTCTTCCCGGCGATCAACCAGGGCGAGCCGGCCCTGCTCTATAGCTTCATCTTCCTGTATCTGGCCTGCGCCGGCGGCGGCGCCTGGTCGGTCGACGCTTCCCGCGGCAAGGCGTAACGCCGCGCTTCTACTGCAGCCGCGCCGATGTGGCGCGGAGGCGCTGGACCAGCTCGCGGATGATGGCAAGCGCCATCTCGCCGTGATCCGCGAGTAGATCCTGGAACGCGGCACCGTCGAGGCGCAGCAACAGGCTGTCCTCCGCCGCCGTGACGGTAGCCGAGCGCGGCGCGGGGTCCAGCAGCGCCAGCTCACCGAAGACCTCGCCCGCCTCCAATTTCGCCAGCCCGGCAGCGCCGTGGCGCACCGCGACGCTGCCGCGCGCAATCACATACATAGCCTGCTCGATGGCGCCCTCCGCGACGATCGTGGCGCCGGCCGCCACCGGCACTTCCTCCAGGCCCGCGGCGATGCCGGCCAGCAGCGCTTCCGGCACGCCGGAGAAGAAATTGGAGGATTTCAGCAGCAACACCCGCTCCACCACCGACACCATGGCGTGCTCCTTCCTTGACTCCGTTTCGTTTGTGCGGCGCGCCAGGGCCCGCCGCGCCGCATCGCGCAGGGCCGGGTCCGATGCTGCCGCCAGATTCCTCAGGTCCGCCAGGGCGCTGTCGGCCAAAGATGCGGCCGCGCAGGCCAGCACCCAGGCATTGGCCCAGCGCGGCCGCGCCTGCAGTAGCGCCGCCGCCGCATCGGCGGCCGTTTGACCTTCGCCGCGCGGGCCCGCGGTGAACAGCGCCAGGATGCGGGCGCGCAGCGCCGGCGGTGCCCACATTTCGACCAATTCCAGCGCCGCCGCGCGCCCGCGCATCTCGGCCGTCGCCGTGCCGACCAGCAGGGGGACCGCCCGCTGCATCGCCGCCGCATCGCGCCCCAGCGCGAGCAGCAGCAGGATGCGGCGCTGCGCGTCGGCGAGGCAGCCGGCGAGCGCCGCCGCCAGCGGCATCGCCGGCGCCGATGCCCGCAACCCGGCGATCTCCGCCGCATCGTCCAGTTCGCGTGCGAGCAAATCCACGCGACGATCCGCAAGATCGGCGGCAAGCGCGCCGGCATCGCGTGACAATGCCTGCAAGGCGACGAGGCGCAGATCGGGCTCGGCCGCGTCCGACAGGGCCCAGAGCGCCCGCCTCGCTTCCGCGCCGGGCGCGCGGCCGAGCAAGACAATGGCCATCCGGCGCGCGATCAGGGCGCGACCGGCATCCCGCGCCGCGACGGCCAGCACCGGTACCGCGTCGCCGCCGGCCTGGGCCAGGACCCGCGCGGCGGCGCGGCGATTGCGCGGCTGGTCCAGCAAGGCCGCCACGTCGGGCCACAGGCCGAGCAGCTGCCATGCGCCGCAGGCGTTGAGCGCCGCGGCGCGGATCGCCGGATCGCCGTCGCGCAAGGCCTCGCGCAGCCGGTCGTCGAAGCCGGCAAGCTGCGCCGCGCCGATCAGTTCCAGCGCCGCGCAACGCGCCGCGACGTCATCGCCCGCGAGCCAGCGCGCCACCTGGCCGGCGACAAAGGCGGTATCCTCCGCGCCGGAGCGATGGGCGATGCCGAGCAAGGCAGCGCGGCGCGGCGCCCAATCCGCCGACGCGAGCGACGCGGCGACCACCGGGTCGGCGCGCCCCGCGGATTCCGCCAGCAGAGTCAGGGCCGGCAGGCGCACCTTCCATGACGCATCGCCATGCGCGACATCGCGCAACAGGTCGGGCTCGCCATGCGCCAGGTGCGGCAGGGTGGCGGCGCGCACGTCCGGCGCCGGATGGCGCGCCAGGTCGGGCAGCAAAGCGAGCAGCGCCAGCGGCGCCTGCTGCATCAGCACGTCGATGGCATAGAGCGCCGCGGCCGGCGGGCCGCTGCGCGCGGCTTCGCCGAGGGTCGCGATCGCGTCGCGGTCGATCGGCAGCCTGGTCTCGGTCGCCGTGTGATAGGCGCGCGCTTTCAGCAGGGCGGCGAACCGCCGACGGTAGGACCCGCCGAGGCCGCGGGCGCACAGGCACCACAGCGCCAGGACGGCAAGGGCGACGAACGCGAGCGTCGTCGAATGCGCGCCCAGCCCCTGGCGCAGCCACAGCAGCAGCAGGCCCGAGACGCCGATCGCCAAGGGTTGCACGATGCCCTCGGCCAAAGTCTGCACGCCGGTGCGCAAGGCGGCGGGGAGCGGCTGATAGGTCAGGTTCAGCGCCGGCTGGTTGACCGCACCCATCGCGGCGACATCCGCCAGCCGCGTCGCCGCCGCGAGGACGAACATCAGCAGGCCCTCGCCGGCGGTGAACCCGGTCGCCGCCAGCGCCACGCAGAGCAGCGCCAGCAGGATCGGCGTCACCAGCAGCGCGCGCGGCACGCCGAGCGCCTGGATCAGCGGCCCGGAGCCGATCGCGGTGACGGCGATGGTGATGATGCCGTTCGCCGCCATGTAGAAGCCGATGAAGCCAGCGAGCGCGGCCGGGTCGGCATAGATCGCGTGGGCGCGCTCATAGAAGATGTTGTCGATGACATAGAAGGCGAGCCAGACGCAGGCGGTCACCGCGAAGACCAGCAATGCATGGCCGTCCTTCAGCGCGATGGCCAGGGGCGAGCGGCCGCCGGGCTTCGCCGGCTTCTCGTCGCCGATCCGCGCGCGAAAGCGCCGCGTCGCCATCGCCACGCCGAGCGCGGCACCTGTTGCCGCCGCGGCGGCCGGCCACAGCAGCCCCGCCAGGCCGATCAATGGGGTCAGCAGTTTCACGGCAAGGCCGATGCCGACCGCGCCGATCCAGTAGCCGGTATTGACCAGGCCGAACAGCCGGCGGCCCTGGCGCACGTCGAACAAGCGGCCGGCGAGATTCCAGATCACCAGGTTGCCGAGCACGAACATGAGTTGGAACAGGATCGGCAGCGCGAAGATCAACCAGTCCGGGGCGCTGAGCTGAAGCAGGACGGCGACGATCCAGGCCAGCAGGGCCAGGGCGGCGCTGAGGCCGCCCAGCGCCGCGCCGATGGCGAAGCGCCGCGACAGGCGCAGGAACACAGCACTCGCCGCCACGATCACGCCGGCATTGGCGACGTAGACGATGGCCAGCTGCTCGGCGGCGAAGCGCTGGAAGAACAGGGCGAAGGCGGCGCTGAGCACCAGGCAGTTGGCGATGCCGCTGGCCACGTTGATGGCCATGAGCGCGAGGATCGCGCGCCCCTCGCCGGCTTCGATCCGGATCAGCATGCGGCGGGCGTCACGCCGGCCGGCCCGCGGGACAGGGCAATTCCATGCACCGTGCTACGGGTTCAGCAGTACCGGCACGTCCTCTTCCTCGCGTTCCGCCAGCTTGAGGCAGACGATGCGTGCGAGGTTGAGCAGGAAGCGTGCGGCGATTTTCGATTCCGAGGCGATCAGCTCGTTCAGCGCCCGCTCGCGCAGCGAGATGACGCGGGCCTCGGTCGCCGCCACCACGTCGGCGGTGCGCTCGCGCCCCAGCAGGAAGGCGACCTCGCCGAACACGCTGCCGCGCGGCAGCAGGGCGACAAAGGCGCCGTCGCGATGCACCTCGACGGCGCCGTCGAGCACCACGAACACGGTGCGGTCGGCGACGTCCTGGCTGATGATCTTGTCGCCGGGGCCACAATTGATGACCGGGCTCATCTCGATCAGCCGCGCAATCTCCGCCGGCTCCAGGCCCTGGAAGATCGAGACATGGCCGTCGATGTCGTCGGCGAGGGTGTCCTGGATGCCGGTCCAGTCCGGCGAGCCGGCCGGGTTGCTGAGCAGCTTCACCTGGGTCGCCTGGGGCAGCATGGCGAGGATGCGGGCGCGGATCTCAGGCCGCGGCTGCCAGCCCTGTGTCAGCGGGAAGAAGCGCGACTTCAAGTGCTCGAAATGCGCCACGTCGTCCATCACCACAACCAGCGGCGCCAGGATGCCGGCGATCGGGTCATTGTAGGTCTTGGCATAGGTGCGGAAGCCGAGGCGCAGGTAGGTGTTGATGAGGTGCGGCCGGCAATCGCAGAGCAGCAGCCGCACGCCATGCTCCAGCCCGAAGCGGTACATCGCGTCCAGCATCCGGCCCGGCAGGTCGCCGGTGCGGTGTTCCGGGCGGATCATGAAGCGCGACAGGATCATGATCCCCTCGTTACCCACCACCGGCGTAAAGCCGTCGAGGTGGTAGACGTGGCGCTCCTCCGCGGTGAAGGCGCATTCGCCGCCCCAGTTGAACTGCAAGGTGCCGACCAGCGCGCCGTCCTCCTCCGCCATCAGCAGCCGGGTCGGCCGGGTGAAGGGCTCGACCAGGCGCTTGCCGGCATGATCGACATTGCCGAACTTGTAGCCCATCTCGACGGCATAGATGTCGTAGCGGATGCGGTAGATGGCCTGATAATCCGCCTCGCCTTCGGCGTAGCGCAACGTGATGCTCATGGACGACGACTCGCGTGACATCCCCCGGGGCGGCAGAGAGACCATGCGAACCATGGCAGGAAGATGACTCGAGGGTCCCGCGGCCGGCGCCTGGGTAGCGTGTCATGACGCTCGGAGACAAGTGGCTAGCTGGGACCCGCCGCAGAATGCCGGCGCGCGGCTGTGGGGCCGGCTTGATCACTCTTGCGGTTAAAATCTCGGGTAAGCACCCATTTTTATGGTTTCTAACTCATTGATTTTATTGATGTGATAAAATACATCTATCACGAAATCACCGCTTCCGATTTGATCCGACCCAGGAACGCGCTTTTAATGGACCTTGGAATCGACCGTTAGCGAGAGCACGAGCCATGTCGGCAAGAAACTGGGATGCGGAAAGCGGGCGGCAGATCGTCCGCGCCCACAAGCATCTGGACGGGGCCCTGCTGCCCATCCTCCACGCGCTGCAAGACCATTTCGGCTATGTCGACGCGGCGGCGGTGCCGGTCATCGCCGACGAGCTCAATCTGAGCCGCGCCGAGGTGCATGGCGTCGTCACCTTCTATCACGACTTCCGCGACCACGCGCCGGGCCAACATGTGGTGAAGATCTGCCGCGCCGAGGCGTGCCAGTCGGTCGGCGGGCGCGAGAGCGAGGCGCATGCCAAGCGGCGCCTGCGCGCCGATTTCCATGAAACCAGCGCCGACGGCCGCTACACGCTGGAGCCGGTCTACTGTTTCGGCAATTGCGCCTGCGCGCCCGCCGCGATGATCGACGGCAAGCTGCATGGCCGCGTGACGCCGCAGCGCTTCGACCAGCTGATCGATGCACTGGAGGGCCGGAAATGAGCGCGCCAGTGATCACCCTCTACGTCCCTTGCGATTCCTCCGCCGTCTCCCTCGGCGCCGACGAGGTGGCGGCGGCCATCCGCGCGGCGGCCGGGAAGGCGAAGACCGAGATCAAGATCGTCCGCAACGGCTCGCGCGGCCTCTATTGGCTGGAGCCGATGGTGGAAGTAGCGACGACCGAAGGCCGCATCGCCTATGGCCCGGTTGCCGAGGCCGACGTGGCCGGATTGTTCCCCGCTTTGATCAAGGGCGGTGATCACAAGCTGCGCCTCGGCAAGCCCGAGGAGATTCCGTACCTGAAGAACCAGGAGCGCTTGACCTTCGCGCGCTGCGGCATCACCGATCCGCTGTCGGTGGAGGACTATGTCGCCCATGGCGGCTATCGGGGCCTCGCCAACGCGCTGAAGCTTTCCGGCGCCGACATCGTGACGGCGGTGACCGAATCCGGCCTGCGCGGCCGCGGCGGCGCTGGCTTTCCCACCGGCATCAAGTGGAAGACCGTGCTGGGCGCGAAGGCCGAGCAGAAATACATCGTCTGCAACGCCGACGAAGGCGACAGCGGAACCTTCGCCGACCGCATGCTGATGGAAGGCGATCCCTTCCTGCTGATCGAGGGCATGACCATCGCCGGCATCGCGGTGGGCGCGACCAAGGGCTTCGTCTATATCCGCAGCGAGTATCCGCACGCCTTCGCGCAGATGCGGGACGCCATCGGGGCGGCCAAGGCGAAGCACTATCTCGGCGACAACATCCAAGGCAGCGGCAAGGCGTTCCACCTGGAACTGCGGCTGGGCGCCGGCGCCTATATCTGCGGCGAGGAAACCTCGCTGCTCGACAGCCTGGAAGGCAAGCGCGGCATGGTCAGGGCGAAGCCGCCCCTGCCCGCTTTGCAGGGCCTGTTCGGCAAGCCGACCGTGGTCAACAACGTGCTGAGCTTCGCCGCGGTGCCGACCGTGCTCGACCAGGGCGCCGGCTTCTACAAGAACTACGGCATGGGCCGCTCGCGCGGCACGATGCCCTTCCAGCTCGCCGGCAACATCAAGCGGGGCGGATTGGTGGAGAAGGCCTTCGGCCTGACCATCCGCCAGGCGATCGAGGATTTCGGCGGCGGCACGGCGAACGGCCGCCCTATCCGCGCGGTGCAGGTTGGCGGCCCCTTGGGCGCCTATTTCCCCGCCGATCTGCTCGACACACCGCTCGATTACGAGGCGATGGCGGCGCAGAAGGGCATGCTGGGCCACGGCGGCATTGTGGTGTTCGACGACAGCGTCGACATGGCGCAGCAGGCGCGCTTCGCCTTCGAGTTCTGCGCGGTGGAAAGCTGCGGCAAGTGCACACCCTGCCGCATCGGCTCGACCCGCGGCGTCGAAGTCATCGACCGCATCCTGGCCGGCCAGGACAAGGTCAAGAACTTCGCCGTGCTCGACGACCTCTGCACCACGATGGTGGACGGCTCGCTCTGCGCGCTGGGCGGCCTCACGCCGTTCCCGGTGCAGAGCGCGCTGAAGCATTTCGCGGAAGATTTCGACCGCAACCCGGGCAAGGCCCGGGCGGCGGAATAGATCAGGAGCAGTACGATGCTGATCAAGGAAACGGATTTCGGCACCCCCTTCGTGAACGCCGAAGCGATGGTGACCCTGGAGATTGACGGGCAGCAGGTCAGCGTGCCCGCCGGCACCTCGGTCATGCGCGCGGCGGCCGAACTCGGCACCAAGATCCCGAAGCTGTGCGCCACCGACAGCCTGAATTCTTTCGGCTCCTGCCGCCTCTGCCTGGTGGAGATTGAGGGCCGCAGGGGCACGCCGGCGTCCTGCACCACCCCGGCCGAGAACGGCATGAAGGTGCGGACGCAAACGCCGCGCCTCGCCGATTTGCGCCGCAACGTGATGGAGCTCTACATCTCCGATCACCCGCTGGATTGCCTGACCTGTGCCGCCAATGGCGATTGCGAGCTGCAGGACATGGCGGGCGCGGTCGGCCTGCGCGAGGTGCGCTACGGCTATGACGGCGCCAACCACCTGAACTCGGCGAAGGACACCTCCAACCCCTATTTCACCTTCGATGCCAGCAAGTGCATCGTCTGCTCGCGCTGCGTCCGCGCCTGCGAGGAGGTGCAAGGCACCTTCGCGCTAACCATCGACGGGCGCGGCTTCGCCTCTGTCGTCTCGCCGGGCCAGCAGGACGGGTTCCTGGATTCCGAATGCGTCTCCTGCGGCGCCTGCGTGCAGGCCTGCCCGACCGCGACCTTGATCGAGAACACCATCATCGACAACGGCCAGCCGGAGCATTCCGTGCTCACCACCTGCGCCTATTGCGGCGTCGGCTGCTCGTTCAAGGCTGAGCTGAAGGGCGACCAGGTCGTGCGCATGATGCCGTACAAGGACGGCAAGGCGAATCACGGTCATTCCTGCGTCAAGGGCCGCTTCGCCTGGGGCTACGCCACCCACAAGGACCGCATCACCAAGCCGATGATCCGCGCCAAGATCACCGATCCCTGGCAGGAAGTGAGCTGGGAGGAGGCGATCAACCACGCCGCCGCCGAGTTCAAGCGCATCCAGGCCAAGTATGGCCGCGGCGCCGTCGGCGGCATCACCTCCTCGCGCTGCACCAACGAGGAAACCTTCCTGGTGCAGAAGCTGATCCGCGCCGCCTTCGGCAACAACAACGTCGATACCTGCGCCCGCGTCTGCCATTCGCCGACCGGCTACGGCCTGCGCACCGCCTTCGGCACCTCCGCCGGCACCCAGGATTTCGATTCCGTCGAGGACGTCGACGTGATGATGGTGATCGGCGCCAACCCGACCGACGCTCATCCGGTCTTCGCCAGCCGCATGAAGCGCCGGCTGCGCGAGGGCGCCGGCCTCATCGTCATCGATCCGCGCCGCATCGAGCTGGTGAAGACGGCGCATGTGGCCGCCGATCATCACCTGCAGCTGCTGCCCGGCACCAACGTCGCCGTCATCAACGCGATCGCCCACACCATCGTCACCGAAGGGCTGGTGAACGAGGCCTACGTGGCCGAGCGCTGCGAGCCGGAGGACTACAAGCGCTGGCACGATTTCGTCGCCCAGGAAGAGAACTCGCCGGAGGCGACCGAGAAATACACCGGCGTGCCGGCGGCCGAGCTCCGCGCGGCGGCGCGGCTCTATGCCACCGGCGGCAATGCCGCGATCTATTACGGCCTCGGGGTCACCGAGCACAGCCAGGGCTCGACCATGGTCATGGGCATGGCCAACATCGCCATGGCGACCGGCAATATCGGCCGCCGCGGCGTCGGCGTGAACCCGCTGCGCGGCCAGAACAACGTGCAGGGCTCCTGCGACATGGGCTCCTTCCCGCACGAATTCTCCGGCTACCGCCACGTCTCCGACGACGCAGTGCGCCACCTGTTCGAGGGCGCCTGGGGCGTCACGCTCGATGCCGAGCCGGGTTTGCGCATCCCCAACATGCTGGACAGCGCCGTCGAAGGCTCGTTCAAGGGCATCTACATCCAGGGCGAGGACATCGCCCAGTCCGATCCCAACATCAAGCACGTCACCGACGGGCTGAAGGCGATGGAATGCGTCGTCGTCCAGGACATCTTCCTGAACGAAACGGCGAACTACGCGCATGTCTTCCTGCCGGGCTCGTCCTTCCTGGAGAAGGACGGCACCTTCACCAATGCCGAGCGCCGCATCGCCCTGGTCAACAAGGCGATCCCGCCGCTGGCCGGCTACGCCGACTGGGAAGTGACGATCATGCTGAGCAAGGCGCTCGGCTACGAGATGAACTACGCGCATCCGAGCGAGATCATGGACGAGATCGCGCGCCTGACCCCGACCTTCAAGGGCGTCAGCTACAAGCGCATCGAGGAGCTGGGCTCGGTGCAGTGGCCGTGCAACGACGCGGCGCCGGAAGGCACTCCGATCATGCAC
>WBZN01001821.1_pt1 | contig 12402 bp, 15 predicted proteins | sample 5204281 | NCBI WGS metagenome assembly WBZN01 (sample SAMN12344347, study PRJNA552823) | activated sludge metagenome | biome: Activated sludge suspended growth; feature: Nitrification reactor; material: Wastewater; isolation source: activated sludge from nitrification reactor of wastewater... | reverse complement strand
GGACAGCTTCGTGAAGGACCTCGGCGAGACCTACAAGCCGCTCCTCACGCTGTCGTTCGGCGAGGTGAACTACGCCGAGTTCCTGCCCGGCATCCAGCGGACGGCGACCCGCCACCAGATGCGCATGCCGAACGAGTTCATCCTCATCACGAAGCAGCTGCTGTACTTCGATCGGTACGCGAAGTCGCTCGCGCCCAAGCTCAACGTGTTCACCGATCCGCGGCTGGTGCTCGGGATGATGCAGGACATCCAGAAAGCGCGCATGCAGGCCGACGCGAACCGCGCCGCGCCGGTGACGAGCTAAATTAATTAGATTCAATCTCGCATACCGAGCAACAGACCCGCGGTCGCGACCCCGACCATCGCTGCGCCGACGAACGTGTGAAGTTGCCGATGCACCGGATACTCGTGGCGTTCGAGGTCATCGACGACGAGGGTGCGAAGCGTCGCCGCAGAGCGCCTACGCGCGGACTATGGACAACCGGGGGTCCGTCGAATAGCGTTGCCGCACTACGCACGACATCGATCCAAATGTCGAACTGCTCGCGGACATCCCGATTGCCGGGCGCGGAGAAGATCTGTTCGATCGCCGGCGCATCGCGGTGCGCCTCGCCGAGCTAGCGAGTGCCGCTCCGTTGGCGGTGCCGCGCTCGATCGCGCTCACGGGCAGCTGCGGCGCCGGCAAGTCATCGATCCTGACGATGACCTCCGCGATTCTCGACGCGCTTCCCACGGTCGCGACGGTGTCCATCGATGCGCAGGAACACGCCAGCGCCCATGCGCTGATTACCCACTTGGGAGCGGAGCTGGACAAGGTGTTCAGCGAGCTGGGCGTGGTCGAGGAGCGCGACAAGGTCCGCAACGCACTCGTAAACTACGGCGGCCTGGTCACGGGGCTGCTCAAGCTCACAGGCGTCAAGGTTGACGTTTCGGGAGTGATCGCGCGGTCCGCCGAATCGTTGCGCGCCGACATCGCGCGCAACCTGGAGCAGGCAGGTAGGCGCGTCGTGATCGTGATCGATCACATCGATCGCCTGCTGACGTCGGAGATCTTCGACACGTTTGCCGCGCTGCGCATGTACGCCGCGATCCCGTACGTCGCGATCATGATCGCTGTCGACCGCCACGAGCTCGTCGCGCGGATGGCGACGGCGGGTATCGATCCGCATGCGTACGAACGGCTCGTCCATATCGAGCTTGCGATTCCGCCCGCTGATCGCAACGTGCTCGCGCGCGTGATGGCAGGCAGCCTGCAGCGCATCGGTACGCGCACGCGAATCGATGTCGATCCTGCAATGGTGCTGTTCGACCCCTCCGATGGCGTCGGCCTCGGCCTGATCGTGACGCCGCGCGACGCCAAACGTGCGTGCAACGCGCTGGCTGCGTCACTGCCGCTCCTGCCCGCGGACGCGAACACGTACACCGCGTCGCTCCAGCATGTCCTCTGCGTGCTGGTTCCAGAGCTCGATACTGCCCGGCTGGCCGCGCGGTCCCACGCCTCGACCGGCGCCGAGCGCGAGGCACTGTTCGCCGAGCTTTTTGCTACCGTCGCGAACCATCCGCACACGGGCGCCGTGCGCGCGGCGCTGCGCGCCCTGATCGTAGGCGATTGATCGCGCGTCGCGAAGTTCAGCGAACACGACGACGACGCCTCCGACACGCACGCTTCGACCGCGCTCAAGACGCGTCAGGACCAGGAACAGTAAGGGTCCTCGAATGGACAACGCGTTTGATCACGTTGCCGTTGGTCGCGGGTGAATCGTGTAGTTCCAGTCGCCGTGAAAGGCGTGCGGAACGATCTTGAGCTCGCGCATCTGCTTCGGCGTGACCTTCTTGCCTGTCGGGTACCGACGACGATCGATCGTCGCGCTCACGACAAGGCCTCCACTGTTCGTGGTGTTGCCGAGTAGATTCACGATGGTCTCGTAGGTGCGCAGCGGCTTGCTGCGCCAGTTCATCGTGATGAACGAGAAGAGGCGATGCTCGACTTTGTTCCACTTAGTTAGGTAGTTAGGGCCGCGCTGCTGCGGCGAGCGGGTTCGGCGTCGGCTCGCCGATCTTTGTCAGCGTGTTGCGGTCGGTGTGGTGGAACGGATCCGCGAGGCCGGGGATGAGCATCACTGTGTCCTGCACGTACGACCACGTGCCGTCGGGATGGATCGTCACTTCCATCCTGAGGCTGAGGGTCTTGAACGCATACTCGAGGAACGGATTGGAGACGATGCCGTTCGTCTCCGAGCCGCGGACGGACTCGACGCGGAACGTCTTCGCGTTCGGCGCGGCGTGGCCGACCGCCATCGCGATCTGTGCGCGCGGAATCGACAAGGTGTAGAAGATCGTGTTAGTCGCCGGCTCCCACAGCCAGTAGCCCACCTGGTCGTGGAACGTCTCCACGGAGTCCGGCTTGACGATGTGCGTGTGGTATCGGAGCCCGTAGAGCAGCTGCGGGCCATTCGTCTGCCGATCGATCGGCTGGAGCTCGTAGCGTTCGATGTACGCTTGGCGCTCGGCGCCGTTCGCCGTCGGGTGCACGTCCTCGCCGGCAGTGCTCTTCCAGATGCCGGCCATGCCCGCGAGCGGCCCGAGGTTTCGCAGCGTGTCGACGTCGCCGTCGGGCTCGGTGTAGATATCTTTGGGAAAGTCGGTCATCGGCCGGTCTCTTCCGATGGCTCGGGCGTCTCGCCCGCCTCGAGCTCCTGGATGCGGCGCCGCGCCGCGGCGAGCTGGGCCATGAGCTTGACGATGATCTCGATGCCGGGCCACTCGACGTCGAGGTCTCGCCACAGCGTGCGTGCGAGCAACACGGAGTCGACGTCGACAGACACAACGTCGTCGGTGCGCACGATGATACCTTCCTCGACGAGGCGAACGATCAGCTCGTCATCTCCTTCGACGAGCGCGAGCAGGTGCTGGTAGCTGAAGCGAGTCATAGAGCGAGTCCCTCCCGGAGCGGCTTCGTGTAGAGCTTGTCGGCGGCACGCAGCTGTTCGGCGAACACCTCGTCCGCTCGGTCCGGCATGCGGACGTCGACCTCGACGAACATGTCGCCGCGTTCGTCCTTGCGTGCGACGCCCTTGCCGCGCAGGCGCAGCTTCGCGTTCTGCTGGGTGCGGGGCGGAATCTTGAGCACGACGGCGCCCTCGAACGTCGGTACGCTGATGCTCGCTCCGCTGTATGCCTCGCTCAGCGTGATCGGAAGCGTGAAGTAGAGGTCGAGGCCCTCGCGACGGACGAGCGGGTGCGGCCGCACGATGGTTTCGACGACGAGGTCGCCCGGCGGACCGCCGTTGCGCCCCGGCGCGCCCTTGCCAGGCACACGCAGCGTGTCGCCGGTGTCGGCGCCCTTGGGAATGCGGACGCGCACGGTGCCGTGGCCCGGCAGATCGGCGGTCAGCTCGGTGCCTTCGATGGCCTGCCGCTGGTCGATGTCGACCGACGCGTGGAGATCGTTACCGCGCATCGGTCCGCGCGGCGCTTGGCGATTGAACAGCTCGCTGAAATCGAAGTCGATCGGGCCTTCTTCGTCGCCGAAGTGAGTGCTGCGCCGTTGGCGCGTGTCCTTCCATCGTGCGTACTCGCGCGCTTTCTCCGGGTCGAAGCCGCTCTGCAGCGACTCCTCGCCGAATTCGTCGTAGGCCGCGCGCTTCTTGGCGTCGGACAGGACCTCGTACGCCGCGGCGATCTTCTTGAATGCAGCCTCGGCGGCCGCGTCCCCTGGGTTTACGTCGGGATGATGCTTACGCGCGAGCTTGCGATACGCCTTGCGGATCTCGTCGTCGGTCGCAGTCTTGGCGACGCTCAGGATGTCGTACAACGACTCAGCCATGCCTGGACTCTAGCGGAACCGAGCAGGAGTAAGGACGTCCACGGGCCGGCGATGGAATGGAAACGTTCGCCTGTTACGGGATCGCGAGATGTGGTGCTGGAGCTACCACGCAGATCCGATCGCCCGTGTACCGGCTCGCGCCGCCCCCAGTCGGGCTGCGCTGACCTACGTGGGGCTCCATCATCCGAGCGTCGATCTAGCTGGCGGTTGTTAGCTGAGTCGTGCCCGGCGCTCTCGCGGGCACGCCAACAGGGAGCACCAGCGCGCGCATCGCCTACCATCCGCCCACACCGGAGTTGATTGGGCGGTAAAGAGATGGAGTATAGGACGCCGCTCGTTCTCGACGCTTGAGAGATCAGCACTTGTCTAGGGTGACCTCGTGCTCCGTATGCAGCGCGTGTTGATCCTCGCTGAAATGGACGACGAGATGCTCGATCCGACAGGGGTCGATGCCTTTCGATTCCCGATCGACGAGGTAGTACAGCGTTCGCGGCTGGGGCGACGAATAGGACTCTGGCGCTCCGAGGAGCTTCGTAACCTCCCCAGCGGTCTTTCCAACGACGAGATCGCGCGAGACAAGGTCATCGGCCATGCTCGACCGAACGTCCCAGTCCTCTGCTTCGCGAGCCTGCCTCCAGCGCTCGGCTTCGAACGGAAGCGTGCGCGCGCCATGGCAACCTTCGCTGAGCGCGAGGCAGCAGGCGAGCGTGTACGCAGTGCGAAGCACGACTGCGCCAGTCGAGCCGCAGCGCGCAGCGAGTGTCAAGCCGATTTCAGATGCGCGAGTCCTCGCGCTCAGGATCGCGAGACGAGCTATCCGCAGAGCGACCGTGCGAGGATGCGCACGTGCCCCGCTATCGGTCGGCCGATCCGATCCTCTCGGACGTCGCACGGCGTCTGGCCGGGAGGCTGGTCGACCGGTGGTACCTCCTCCGCGCGCATCCCGATGTGGTCGGGCGCCTGGACGATGTCCCGATCTCACTCGCGTTCCCCAGCGGCGGCGAGCCCTGGCGGGTCCAGAACAAGCGCATGAGGGTGCGCTTGACCACGCCACCGCGGCGCGTGCGCCGCCCAGAGTTGCGCCATGACCTGCTCACCGCTGGAGTCCCGCCGGCGTGGTTCGAGGCCAGGATCGCGTCGTTGGCGCACGCATGGTGCGATGGCTCTGACCTCGTCATCGGACGGGGCCGCGCGAGCATCGAGCTCGTTCTGCCGCAGGTCATCCACCGATCGACCCCCGAACAGATCCTTGGCCCGGTCCTGCAGTTCGGCGAGCTCGTCGCCGAGATCGGGCGGGCGCAGCGCGCAACGTGAGCTGGAACCGAGGCTACGGCATGTAGGCGAGCCCGAGCGGTCCATGCGAGAACTCTGCGTTGTCGGCTCCGATCATCGCTTCGAGGGGCCGCACGTGATGGGGCTCGGCTCGAACCGACACTTCGATGCCGATGCGGTCGACGGAGCCGCCGCCGTTCGATACATCGAGGTCGAGCTCGACGACCTCGCCAAGGCGCCCGGTCCGAGCTCGATGACCTTACGGCGCGATGGCGTTCCGACGCTGAGCGTGGCTGCACAGACCCGCAACGTCGCTGGCTATGCGCCTGCGCATGCGCGTTCGGGAGTTTACGCCGCCTCGATGCTCGGCTCACCTCCGCGCTGAAGCCGGCGCGTGCGGTTTGCTCTCTCCGAACAGCTCGACGGTTTCGAACTGCTTTGCAGTTCCCGGCCTGAAGCGCGTCACCCAGAACCTCGTCTTCTGCGACGGATCGACGTCGACCCGAACGTAGTTGTATTCCTCGATCGGCGGTTTGCCTTGCCAATACAGATCCTTCGGATAGTCGGCTGGAACCTTGATGCTGGTCCGGCCCGGCAGGATCGGATCCTGCTCCGCGCCGCCACCACCTAACACCACGTACTTGATGCCATCCACATCGAACGCCTCGGTCGTGTGGACATGGCCATTGAGCACGATGATCTCGTCGAAATCCTTCTTGTATCTCGCAATCACCTTGTGAGGATTCCATTTCTCAGGAATCGCGCCCATGCCAGATCGACAGAACACCGGGGCATGGAAGGCAATGAAGACCTTCTTGATGTTCTTCGACTTCGCATCCTCGAGCCAGGACTTCAACTGCGTCATCTGTTGTTCGTACGGCGGGTCCGTGGCGTCCCACGCCGAGGGCTGCTTGTCGTCGTACGGCCCGGTCCACAAACTGACGAACCGAACGCCTTTGAAGTCGAAGTGATAGATCGGTCGGTCACCGGAAAGCCCGAGTTTCTTGAGATGAGGTGCCGCACTTACCAGCCCTTCGATTTTCGGATCCCCCCACACGTCATGGTTGCCGACGCTCGGGAAGAACCGGCCGTCGAGTCCGGCCGTCTTCATCTCCTGATCGGCTGCCGGAAGCTTGGACAACACCTCGTCGTTGACGCGCTTCCAATAAGGGCTGTCGCGGAGGGTCTTGCCTTGCATCCCCCACCACACGAGGTCGCCCGTACTGAGCACGAACCGGGCGAGACCGCCTTGAACGGCGGCGAGCATTTCTCGCGTCACCCAGTCGGCTCCGGTCAGACGAAACATCGTTCGTCGTACTCCCGGGAGCAGCTTGGTGTCCTCGACCGAGGCCTCGGTCACCCAGCCCTTGTCGATGGTGAGGTAGGCGACCTCGGTCTTGCTCTCGAACGGCATCACGACGTGCGTGAGCTCTTTCGTCGTAGGGTCGAACGTGAGCTTCACGTCCTTCTTGAGGACACCCTCGGCCATCGTGGCCGGCATCGCCAGCTCGAACACCTCCAGCAGCGCCTTGTAGATCTTTGCCTCGTCGCCCTGCTTGTACGGGAGATACATCATCGTGCGGGAGTCTCCGTACATGACGAACGAGAACGCATCTCCCGTCTGCGCCTGCGCCCGTGCGACCGCGAGCACAACGCCCATCGCAAACAACACTGCCGTCGCTCCCGCACCCGGTGCCTTCCGCGCGCGTGCACCGCTCTGTTCCTGCATGACGTTCTCCTCGGTTGTGAGTCGAACTCGTGGCTATCACTGATTGCTGCATGAACAAGCGGGATCACGATCACCTCACCGACAAATGCGCGCGGTTCCATTCGACGTTCATTCGAGTCGCCGATGTCTCGGTCTCGCGTTCCTCGTCGAGCTATCCGCTCGACCTCCCCGATGGCCCGGATCGGATCCTGCTCGTCTCGGTGATGGTCGGAGGGAACTGCGGTTCCCCGACGATCACGGTGACCGGCGTCGCGTACGCACACATCGCGCTCACGCGGATCGCCGCCATCGTCGGGACACCGTGTGACCTCAACACGACGAGCACCGAGCAATGGTTGCTCGTCGCGCCGCCCGTTGGAACCGGCGACGTGGACGTCTCGCTGACCGTGAAGGCTCCGAGCCTTCACGTCGCCGCGATGGCGTTCGCTATGCGCTTACTTATGCGCGCATAGCGCTGTGGCTCGATCGGGTTGAACCAGAACGCCGAGCTGTTCGTCAGCCCGAACTGAGACGATGGGGCTTACCCTCCATCGGTCGATCACGCCGCGCCAGAAGCGAACACGCTCGGCATCGCCAACGCCAAGCTGATCGGCCCGTGAGGTCAGGGCTCGGGTGGGGTCGTGTCGAGCATGAGACCGGGGCGGCCGCTCGTGGGCGACGCGATCGACGCGAGCTCGACGAGCGCGGCATCGAGTGTGTCGGGTGTCGAGACCCCGAGGCGTAGCCAGACGCAGACGCCGCCGGTGAGCCCGCCCGCCGCACAACACGGCCGCACCGCGTTCATCCACACGCTGCGATGGCTCGCGTAGGCCGCGCGCAGCTCGGATTCGTGGGCCTGGACGTCGGCGTCCGCGAGCCGGTCCGCGAGCGGCTCGGGGCGGAACGCGCGGTCCCCGCATCGGCCGAACCGCATGTCGTGCTCGCGGGTGAGCGCGTCGCGTCGCGCGTCGGTCGGTGTCACCTGGGTGCGGTCGGTCGCGCTCGCGCAGCCGTCGGGCAGGGTGGCGCACACCTCGGGCGGGACGGTCGCCGCGGCTTGCGAGAGACACACGGTTCCGGTCGCGACCTCGATGCGAGCGCCGTCATAGCCATGCGGACACGGGCCGGTCACTCGCTCGCGGAACGGGGCGACGTACTCGCGGCGGCTGAAGAAGCAATAGGGGTACTGCTCGGCGACCCCGAGCTGACAGCCATCCCCCGAGCCGTTCGAGCGTGCACCGCCACAAGCGGCGACCGTGATGCCGACGGCAGCGGCCGCCAAGACCAGCGCTTTGTACGCCATGCGGATCGAACTATACGCAGAGGTGCCGCGAGCGAGGAGTGCATATGCATAAAAAGAGGCCCGCCGTCAACCTTCACTGGAGAATGTTATGGGTGTTGCTTCTCTCGTCCTAGGAATCATCGGTCTCATCATCTCGATTCGATCATCCCGTTTTTCGGTCAATACGCGCTGCCGCTCACCGTGCTCGCGCTCATCCTCGGCGGTCTCGGCCTCCGTAAGGCACCGAAGGGGCTCGCGACCACGGGCTCGCGTCGAGGAGATTTAGGCAGACGACATCAAGATCAACGACTTGCGAGCGCAGGCGTGAGCTCTCCGGTGACCATCGATCGATTCACTCGTCGGGTGCCGTGGGATCAGGCTCAAAGGCCTCGCTCGGGTCGTCGAACAACGCACTAGGCGCGCCGGTCCGCGATCGCCTCAAGGAGACGCTTGCGCCAGTTCTCTTCGTCAATAACTCGAGCGGCAGCGATGCGATCCTTGCGCACGGTGAAAAGAACCTCGGCCGTAGTTCCAAGAATAACGCCGGCGACGATACCGCTGAGGATCGAGACAACGCTTCGGAAATGCCACCAGCTCGCGAACGCGGCGGTTACTGCGGCGGCAGCCAGCCCGATCTTGTGAGTGGCTGCGACCGGCTTGTTGGGCTTCAACACGGGCGATGTATCGACGAACAGCACAACTTCATCGGACCCGACGCCGATGTTGAGCGACACGTAGGTTCCGTCGCCAAGCCAACCTTCCGTGGTCCAGGTGGTATTGGATTGTTCTCCTTGGCGATGGTCGACCGCGCCGACTTGATGCTGCAGATGAGGAGCAAGAGCCGCGACCGCCTGCCGAAGCAAGTGCTCCACGGACGCATCGGTGGCGGTACGCGTCGAATCGACCTTCAGCACGATGTTGGCGCGGCTCATTCGCCAAAACCTAGCTTAGCGCAGCTCGCTCGTCGCGCGCACGACGCGGTCGCCGACGAGCAGGGCGTCGGCGGTGCGATCGCGGGTGGTGCCGATTCGGTGTAGCGGCCTTCGAGGTGGGGCGCGCGCGCGTGCATCACGAACCACTGGGAGCCGCCGGAGTCGCGGTCCGAGTCGGCGATTCCGACGCCGCCGGCGGAAAATTCGGCGTCGGCGAGGGTCGCGGGTTCGGCCGGAGTCACGAAACCGGGGCCCGAGGCTGATCGATCGGCGGTCCGCTGCGAAGCACGGATCGCCGACTCCCTGGGCCGAGGGTTCCCTCTTGTGGGGAGCCGCCGGCGCCGGTCATCGTCGGGTCGCCCCTTGCACGACGAAGTCGGGTACGACGCGATGAAACTCGAGGCCGTCGTAGAAGCCTTTGCGGGTCAGCGCGACGATGGTCGCCACGTTCCATGGCGCGATATCGGGGCGAAGCTCGATCGCGAGTTCCACGAGTTCCGTGATCTCATGGGGTTGCGAGGAGTTCGGCTCGCCACTGGTTGAGTTCCTGGTTGAGTTCGTGTAAAGCGTCCCTAGGAGCTCTATATGAACCGAATGCAGCTTGTCGCGTTTATCGCGCTGCTGGCGTTCGCTCGCGTCGCAAGCGCAGGCATCGAAACGAGCTATCGCGCTGAGGTAAAAGCCAAGCAAGCCGAGGTTACTTCGCGCGTTGCCGGAAAGATCACGCGCGTGTGGGTGCATGACCGCCAATCGGTCAAGCAAGGCGATCCGCTGGTCAAGCTCGACGACGCGGATCTGCAAGCTCGCCTCGCGGTCGCGCAAGCCGACCTCGCCGCGAGGCAAGCCGACCTCGCGCGGGCCGGCGCGAAAGCTCGCGTGGAGGTCGAGCGTACGGCCGTTGAGCTCGCCCGAGCGAGGGTCAAACAAGCCGAGGTTGTGGTCGAACTTGCGCAACTCGATCTCCAGTACGCGACCATCAAGGCCGAGATCAGCGGGACGATCACGCTAGGCGGGATTTCCCTCGGTCAGGGCGTGCAGCGCCAACAGGCGCTCGCGACGATCGTCGACGTCGATCACGCGTGGGTCGACGCCTTCTTTCAAGAACCGCAGCTCGCGCACATGGCCGTCGGTCAAGCCGCCTACGTCGCGGCTGGTGGAGCGAGTCTGCGCGGCGCCGTGACCGACATCGACCGCGACGGCGCGGCGCTGGCGCACACGATCGCCGATCCCGTCGGCAGCAGCGTCGGCGTGCGCGTGCAGATCGAGTTACGCGACAAACCCTCGGGGCTCTGGCCGGGCATGGCGGCGAGCGTCCGCGTTCATACGCCGTAAGCGCGCGACCTCGTCCTGGAGATCGGCGCCGCGGCCGCGCGCGGCATCGCGCGCCGTGACGAGATCTGCGAGCTCCGCGCCGTCGGAGGTCGCCGAGAACGCGTCCTTGCTCCCGGCCTGCGCGAGCGCGATGTTTGTGACCTCGCGGCCGAGCTCGGCATGGCGCTTGTCGATCTTGCCGATCAGCGCATAGCGGCGCTCGACATCGATACCAGCGTCATCGTGATGAGCGCCCCTGGCGGGATGGACGACGTGATCGATGCTCTGCGCAATGGCGCGTGATCTGCGCGCGAAGATCGGCGGTCCCTCTGGCAGCGCGCCGTGGTCTGATTTCCCGTCGCGCACGCGCCGTGATCGGCGCTTTGGGTTGTCCCCACACGCGACCAGGTTGCAGGGCCGACGCGAGGACCATGACGACGACGAACCCAGCGGCGGTGAGCCGCATTGGAGCGCATGGTTCTCCCGGGGCCGTCCTTGACTGTTCCTGCGCGCGAGCTCGTGGCTTAGGCGAAATCGAGATCGGATCCCGGGGGAGGACTTAGCTCCTCTTTACGAGGACGCCGGAACGTTGTCGAGTTCGAGCTCGCGACGGGTAAGGAGCGTCGCTGGCTGATAGCGACGCGAGTCGGCCGAGCTCGGTGTCGTCGATGTCGATTGCTGTCAGATCGACGTACGCGAGCTCTATACTTTTCGACGGTCGCGGCGCAGGTGCTGGCGATGAGCTCGGCGTGAAGGCAGCGACATGCCCCGAGCGCGTTATGCGCACTCCGAGCGCGCCTGACTCACGCTGCGGCGAGCTGATTCGTCGGCAAGCAGCCGGCAGCAACGAGCGTAGCTCGGATGGCTTCGTCGAGGGGAGTGTGCGGCTCTTCGCCGAGCGTGACGATCAAGCGGTCGTTCGTCATGCGGATCGGCGCGCGCCATAGATACTGCATCTCGCGCACCTCGCGCATAAACGTCGCGAATGGTGCGGCGAGCGGCACGATCCACCATGGGAACGCCTTCTCCTTGACCTCGCGCCCGACGACGCGGCGGATCGCTGCCACCAGCTCGGTCCCGTCCGCGTCGAACACGCCCGCCATGTGGTAGACGGCGAACGTCGGCAGCTCGCGTGCGCGCTCGACGAGGCGGAGCATCGTCTCCGCGACGTCCGGCAGATACGCCCATTGATGTCCGATGCCGTGATGCGCCGGGTTTCGTACCGCGGTCACCGGCTTACCCGGCGTCACCAGGCACTGCGAGAACCAGTTGTTCGCCGCGCCCGGACCGAAGAAGTCACCGGCGCGCACGACGATGACCTGCGTGCCGGCATCCGCCGCCGCCGCGAGCCGCCGCTCCATCTCAACGCGCAGCGCTCCCTTCTTCGTCACCGGGTGCTGCGGGCTGTCCTCGGTGAGTACGTCGCCGGCGTCCGGGCCGAAGTTGTAGACCGTACCCGGGAACAGGATCCGTGCGCCGACCGCTCGCGCCGCCGCAATCGTATTGTCGAGCATCGGCAGTACGAGCTTCTCCCAGTCGCGATAGCCGGGCGGGTTGACCGCATGGACGAGCCAATCCGCGCCGCGCGCCGCGTCGAGCACATCGCCGGCATGCATCGCGTCGCCCTGGATCCACTCGTAGGCCGGTTCGCGGGCCGCGGCCGCGTCGATATGGCGGGCAAGAGCGCGGATGTGCCAGCCTTGAGCGTGGAGCCGGCGTGCCACTGCGCCGCCGACGCCGCCGGTCGCGCCGAGAACCAGGACCGTGTGCTGCTGCGTGTTCGTCATGCACCGACTATGGGCGGGAGTCGCGACCAACAGAATTCCCTAAACGAATACAGCTGATATACAAAAATGTATATGGTCTTCGAACCGAGCTGGGACTTCTACCGCACGTTCCTCTGCGTCCTCGCGCACGGCTCGTTATCGGGCGCCGCGCGCGAGCTGGGCCTGACGCAGCCGACCGTCGGCCGCCACGTCGCCGCGCTCGAGCGCGCGCTAGGCGCCCAGCTGTTCACGCGCTCGCCTACCGGTTTGCTTCCGACCGACGTCGCGCTCGACCTCCGACCGTA
>WBZN01001820.1_pt1 | contig 12402 bp, 15 predicted proteins | sample 5204281 | NCBI WGS metagenome assembly WBZN01 (sample SAMN12344347, study PRJNA552823) | activated sludge metagenome | biome: Activated sludge suspended growth; feature: Nitrification reactor; material: Wastewater; isolation source: activated sludge from nitrification reactor of wastewater... | reverse complement strand
AGGGCCGCGTCTACCTGCCGCAGGACGAACTGGCGCGCTTCGGCATCGCGGAAAGCCAGATCGCCGAAGGCCGCTGGGACGCCGCCTGGGCGGCGATGATGGATTTCCAGATCGACCGCGCCCGCGCCATGATGGCTTCAGGCAGCCCGCTGGTGCATGAACTGCCCGGCCGCATCGGCTTCGAACTGCGCCTTATCGTCGCCAGCGGCTTCCGCGTGCTGGACAAGCTGCAGCGGGTGCGGGGCGACGTCTTTCGCCGGCGGCCGGTGATCGGCAAGCGCGACTGGCCGGCGATCCTGCTGCATGCCGCATTCGGGTGAGCGCATGACGCCCGAGGAATACTGCCAGCGCAAGGCCGCGGGGAGCGGCTCCAGCTTCTACTACAGTTTCCTGTTCCTGCCGCCGGAGCGCCGCCGCGCCATCACCGCCCTCTACGCCTTCTGCCGCGAGGTGGATGATGTCGTCGATGAATGTGCCGATCCCCAGCTGGCCCGCACCAAGCTCGCCTGGTGGCGATCGGAACTGGCCGCCACCTATGCCGGCCGGCCGAGCCATCCCGTGACGCAATCGCTCGCCGAGGCTGTGCGCGCCTTCAGCCTGCCGCAGGAACTGCTCGCCGAGATCATCGACGGCATGGAGATGGACCTGGCGCAGACCCGCTATGCCGACTTCAAGGCGCTGCACCTCTACTGCTACCGCGTCGCCAGCGTCGTCGGCCTGCTGGCGGCGGAAATCTTCGGCTACCAGGACCGGCACACGCTGAAGTACGCCCACGACCTCGGCCTCGCCTTCCAGCTCACCAACATCATCCGCGACGTCGGCGAGGACGCACGCCGCGGCCGCATCTACCTGCCGGCCGACGAGAAGGCGCAATTCGGCGTCTCCGACGAGGACATCCTGCATGCGCGCACCACCGACGCCTTCCGCCGCCTCATGGAATTCCAGATCGATCGCGCGGAACGCTACTACGAGCAGGCCTTCGCCCAGCTGCCGCCCCGGGATCGCCGCGCGCAGCGCCCGGGGCTGGTGATGGCGGCGATCTACCGCACCCTGCTGCGCGAGATCCGCCGCGACGGCTGCCGCGTCCTCGACCGCCGCATCGCGCTGACGCCGATGCGCAAGCTGTGGATCGCCTGGCGCACCTGGAGAAAAGGATGACCTGTCCCCCATCCCCTTTCCCGAGGAAAGGGGTGACAGTGGTTCAGCCGCTGAGCGGCTTCGATGTCGTTGACTTCAGCCCGCCCTTGGGCGGCCCTGCGGCGGGCTGACAATGCGCATCGCCATCATCGGCGCCGGCTATGCCGGCATGGCGGCCGCCACGGAACTGGCGGCCCGCGGCCATCCCGTCACGGTGTTCGAGACGTCGCGCACGCTGGGCGGTCGCGCCCGCCGCGTCGAATCGCACGGCTTGCCGCTCGACAACGGCCAGCACATCCTGGTCGGGGCCTACACCGAGCTGCTGCGCCTGATGCGCCTGGTCGGCGCGAATCCCGACCAGCTGCTCGCGCGCCACCCGCTCGGCCTGGTGTTTCCCGGCCGCATGCGCCTCGCCGCGCCGCGCCTGCCCGCGCCGCTGCACCTCGCCGCCGCGCTGCTCACGGCGAGCGGCCTGTCCTTCGGCGCACGGCTGGCCGCCGTGGGCTTCATGCGCCGCATGAAGCAAGCCGGCTTCCGCCTCGCGGGCGACATCACCGTCGCCGAGCTGATGGCGCAGCAAGGCCAGCATGCCCCGGTGATCCGCTACCTGTGGGAGCCGCTCTGCATCTCGGCGCTGAACACGCCGCCGCAGGAGGCCTCGGCCCAGGTCTTTCTCAACGTCCTGCGCGACAGCCTGGCGGCCAGGCGCGCGGCGAGCGACCTGCTGCTGCCGCGAGCGGACTTCTCCGCCCTGTTTCCCGAGCCCGCGGAGCGCTTTGTACTGGGCCGCGGCGGTGAAGTGCGGCGCGGGACCGCCATTCGCGCGGTCGCGTGGACCCCCTACGGCTTCCAACTCGAAGGCGACGCCTCCGGCCACAGCTACACCCACGTCATCGCCGCGGTGGCGCCCTACCACCTCGGCCGCCTGGTGGAGAAATTGCCGCGCCTGCAGCCGGTGCTGGAGGAGATCGGGCGCCTCGACTACGAGCCGATCCTCACCGCCTATCTCGGCTATCCGCGGCCGGTGCGCTTGCCCGGCGCCATGGTCGGCGTCGGCGGCACGGCGCATTTCCTGTTCCAGCGCAGCGACGACATCCTCACCGCCGTCACCAGCGCACGCGGCCCGCATCTCGAGCTGGATCATGACGTGCTCGTCGGCCGCATCCACGCCGAGGTCTGCGGCATCGTCGGCGGCGCCCCGCCGCCGTCCTGGTCGCAGGTCATCGTCGAGAAGCGCGCCACCTTCGCCTGCCGGCCCGGCGTGCGGCGGCCGGCCTGCGAAACGCCGCTGGCGAACTTCTATCTCTGCGGGGACTACATCGCCTCGGACTACCCGGCAACGCTGGAAGCCGCGGTGAGAAGCGGCGTGGCCTGCGCCCGGCTGGTCAGCTGACGAGCTCTCCGCTCCTGAGTTTCAGCACGCGGCCGCATCGCTGCGCGATGGCCTCGTCGTGCGTCACCAGCACCAGCGTCGTGCCCTGCTCGGCGTTCATGGCGAACATCAGGTCGATGATATCGGCGCCGGTGGCGGCATCGAGGTTGCCGGTCGGCTCGTCGGCCAGCAGCAGGCCGGGCTTCGTCGCGAATGCCCGCGCGATGGCGACGCGCTGCTGCTCGCCGCCGGAAAGGTGCTTGGGATAATGGCCGAGGCGCTGCGACAGGCCGACGCGCGCCAGCATCTGCTCGGCGTCGGCGCGGGCGCCGGGGCGGCCGGCCAGTTCCAGCGGCAGCATGACGTTCTCCAGCGCCGAGAGCGCCGGCAACAGCTGGAAGGACTGGAAGACGAAGCCGAGCATGCCGCCGCGCAGCGCCGCGCGGTCGTCCTCGCCCAGCGCGAACAGGTCGCGGCCGCCGAGCAGCACGCGCCCCTGGGTCGGAACATCCAGGCCCGCCAGCAGTCCAAGCAGCGTCGATTTCCCGGAACCGGAGGCGCCGACGATGGCCACCGCCTCGCCCGCCATGACCCGGAAGGAAATCTCGTGCAGAATCGTCAAACGGCCGTCGCCGCTCGCCACTTCCTTGCCGAGCGACGCGGCTTCAACCATGGGTGCCGAAGTGTCAATGCTGAAATTCATCTCTGTCGGATTCTTTCTTCTGTTTTCGTTCGCCGCGCAGGCGGCGGGCAACATCCTCGTCGTCGGCGACAGCATTTCTGCGGGCTATGGCCTCGGACAGGGCCAGTCGTGGCCGTCGCTGCTCGACAAGCGCCTGCGCGAAGCGCGGCTCGATTATAGCGTCGTCAATGCCAGCATCAGCGGCGACACCACGGCCGGCGGCCGCAGCCGCATCGGCGCCGCCCTCGACCAGGCAAAACCCGTCATCGTCATCATCGCGCTGGGCGGCAACGACGGTCTGCGCGGCCTGCCGGTCGGCGCCATGCGCGACAACCTGAATGCCATGATCGATGCCGCCCGCGCGCGCAAGGCGCGCATCGTGCTGGCCGGCATGAAGCTGCCGCCCAACTACGGCAGCGACTATACGCGCGCCTTCGAGCAGAGCTATGTCGAACTGGCACGCCGCCACAAGGCGGCGCTGGTGCCCTTCCTGCTCGAGGGCGTGGCCGAGCGGCGCGACCTGTTCCTGCCCGACAACATCCATCCCGTGGCCGAAGCGCAGCCGCTCATCCTCGACAACGTCTGGAAAGTGCTGCGGCCGCTGCTCAGGTGACTTGCAGCACCGGCGCGCCGGCCTGCATGCGTCCGATGGCGCAGGCCTCGGCAAACCCCGCGCCATGCAATTCTGCCAGCACCGCCGGCGCCGCCTCCGGCGCGCAGGCCACGAGCAGGCCGCCGCTGGTCTGCGGGTCGGTCAGGAGCTTCTGCTGCCACTCGGGCGCGCCGGCCGGCAGCGACACGTCGGCGCCGTAGCCGTTCCAGTTGCGCGTCGAGGCGCCGGTGGAAACGCCCTCCTGCACGAAGCCGACCGCCTCGGAAATCAGCGGCAGGTCGGCGAAGCGGACGCTGGCGGACAGCTGCGAGCCGCGGCAGATCTCCAGCAGGTGGCCGGCCAGGCCGAAGCCGGTGACGTCCGTCAGCGCATGCACGCCGTCCATTTCCACCAGGCGCGCGCCGGGCGTGTTGAGCTTCGTCGTGTGACGGATCATGGTGGCGTAGCCGGCCGGCGTCAGCAGGCCCTTCTTCAGCGCCGCCGAGAGGATGCCGACGCCGAGCGGCTTGCCGAGGATGATGACGTCGCCGTCGTGCGCGCCGCTGTTGCGCTTGACGCGCTTCGGATGCACCAGCCCGAGCGCCACCAGGCCGTAGATCGGCTCCAGCACGTCGATCGAATGGCCGCCGGCGATGGGAATGCCGGCCTCGGCGCAGATGGATTCGCCGCCGGCCAGTATTTTGCGGATCACCGCCAGCGGCAGCTTGTCGAGCGGCATGCCGACCACCGCCAGCGCCATGATCGGCCGCCCGCCCATGGCATAGATGTCGGAAATGGCGTTGGTCGCGGCGATGCGGCCGAAGTCATAGGGGTCGTCGACGATCGGCGTGAAGAAGTCCGTCGTCGCGACGATGGCCTGCTCGTCGTTGAGCTTGTACACCGCCGCGTCGTCGGCGGTTTCCGTGCCGACGATGAGCTCCTTCGGCATGGTGCGCAGGGGGGTGTCGGCCAGCAGCTCGGTCAGCACCGCCGGCGCGATTTTGCAGCCGCAGCCGCCGCCATGAGAGAATTGAGTGAGTTTGATATCCATGATTTCCCACCACGGCGAACACGGCGACACGGCGATGAAACCGGGAATTTCGCCGTGTCGCCGTTCGCGCCGTGGTTAATATTAAGGTCATGCAAAAGGCAACCGCAACCGTAGCACAAGTCGCCGACTTCGACGAGATCATCGACGTCCGTTCGCCCGCGGAGTTCGCCGAAGACCACATCCCCGGCGCGGTCAATTGCCCGGTGCTCTCCGACGCCGAGCGCGCCCGCGTCGGCACGCTCTACAAGCAGGACTCCCCCTTCGCCGCCAAGAAGCTCGGCGCGGCGCTGGTCGCGCGCCACATCGCCGAGCACATCGAGGCGCGCTTCCTCGACCGGCCGCGCGACTGGAAGCCGCTCGTCTACTGCTGGCGCGGCGGCAAGCGCAGCGGCGCCATGGGCCACGTGCTGCGCCAGATCGGCTGGCCCGCCTGCACGCTCGACGGTGGCTACAAGTCCTGGCGCCGCCACGTCGTCGCCGAACTGGCCGAACTGCCGCGCCGCTTTTCCTTCCGCGTCGTCACCGGCGCCACGGGCAGCGGCAAGAGCCGCCTGCTCGAAGCCCTCGCCGCGCAGGGCGCGCAGGTGCTCGACCTCGAAGCGCTGGCGGCGCACAAGGGCTCGGTGCTGGGCGGACTGCCGGACGAACCGCAACCTTCGCAAAAGATGTTCGAGAGCCGTCTGCTCGCCGTGCTGCAGAGCCTGACTTTTGCTGAGCCGGTGTTCGTCGAGGCGGAAAGCCGCAGGATCGGCCGGCTGCAGGTGCCCGACGCGTTGCTCGAGACCATGCGCGCCGGCCCCTGCCTGCGCATCGAGGCCAGCGACACGGCGCGCATCGCCTTCCTCATCGGCGACTACGACTACTTCCTCGCCGATCCGGCGAGCCTGAAGGAGAAGCTCGACTGCCTGCATGAACTGCAAAGCAGCGGGACGCTTGCACATTGGAAATCGCTCGCCGACGCGCGCGACTGGCCGGCGCTGGTGGGGGAACTGCTGGAGAAGCACTACGACCCGCTCTACCGGCGCTCGCAGGGCAGGAACTACCTCCACTTCGCCGAGGCGCCGCGTTTCAGCACCGACGACCTGTCGCCCGCCGGCTTGCAGGAACTGGCCCGGCAAATTCTCGCTACATCTGCCTGAACAGGTGCGCGTAGGCGCGGCTGACGGTGAGGGTTTCCGGCCGGTCGCGCAGGCTGAGCAGCACGCGGCCGCTCTCATCGTGGCGGGCGGCGCTGACATAGCGCGCATTCACGATGGTGCCGCGGTGCACCTGCCAGAAGGACTCCGCATCGAGCTGTTCGGCGAGCTCCTTGATCGGCGTGCGGATGAGCAGCTCGCCCGCCGCCGTCATCACCGCCGTGTATTTGTCCGCCGCCTGGAAGTAGCGCACCTCGGCCACCGGCACCAGCCGCACGGCATCGCCCACCGAGGCGCGGATCCACTTCAGCGGGGCGGGCTGCGCCGTGCCGCGGAGACTGACTTTTTCCAGCGCCTCGGCGAGCCGACTGCGCTCGCTGCCTGAGGGCGCCCGGATCGCACGGCGCAGCCGCCCGATCGTCTTCGCCAGGCGCGCTTCGTCGGCCGGCTTCAGCACATAGTCGATCGCCGCTTTTTCGAAGGCCTCGACGGCGTACTGGTCGTAGGCGGTGACGAAAACCACCTGGCAGGGATAGTCGAGCTGCGCCGCCACCTCGAGGCCGCTCAGGCCCGGCATGCGGATGTCGAGGAAGGCAATCTCCGGCTTGTGCGCCTCGAGGCGCGCCAGCGCGGCCGGGCCATCATGGCAGATGGCAACGATCTCCAGCTCAGGCCAGAGCGCCGCCAGACGCCGCCGCAAATCCTCCGCCAGCAGCGGCTCGTCGTCGGCAATCAGCGCCGTCGGGCTCATGCTGGAATCTCCAGCGTAGCGACGACGCCGCCGCCGCTGTTTTCGCGCACGTCAAGAGATGCGGCCTCGCCGAACAGGGCGCGCAGCCGCTGTCGCACGTTTTCCAGGCCGAAGCCCGTACCACTGCCGCCTTCGCGCAGCCCGACCCCCGTATCGGCGACTGCGAGACGCAGCCGGCCCTCGTCCAGACGGGCCGCGATGCGCAGCTCGCCGCCGCTCACCTTCGGCTCGATGCCGTGCGTGACGGCGTTCTCGACCAGCGGCTGCAACAGCATCAGGGGAAAGCGCCGTACCAGCAGTTCGTCCGGCACGTCGAACGTCCAGCGCAGCCGGCCGCCCAGGCGCAGGCCGAGGATGTCCAGGTAGTTGCGCAGGAGCTCCATCTCGTCGCCCAGCGTCGACTCCGCCTCGCGCGTTCGCTGCAGGGTCGCGCGCAGGTAGCGGATCAGATCCGCCAGCATGCGCTCCGCCGTCGTCGCATCCGTGCGGATCAGCGCGGAAAGGTTGGCCAGCGTGTTGAAGAGGAAGTGCGGCTCGATCTGCGCCTGCAGCATGCGCAGCTGCGTTTCCACCTGCGCCTTCTCCGACTCCATGCGCCGCAGTTCGCGCACGCGCAGCTCGTTCTCCAGCTTCGCCATGCGCTCGCGCGCGTAGAACAGGTAACTCACGCCGACACCGAACATGAGGCCGATCAGCAGGGCCTGCAGGCCCGCCTGCGAGGACCACTGTTCGGGGCCATGGCCGGACAAAGTCAGTCCGGCCAGCGCGCCGAAGGCCGAGCCGAGGATGACGGACAGCGCAATCCCGGCCAGCAGCACCGTGCGGTTCGGCGCTAGCCGGATGACCGTGATGCAGGGGATATAGATGGCGAAGCCGATGCAATGCGAGACGATCAGGTTGCCGGCGAAGTCGCCGCCCACGCCGATGGCGGTGAGGAAGGCCGCGATCAGCGTGTTGATCAGCAGGACGAGCGCGGTGTGGACGGCGAGGCGCGGCATGCGAAGTCGACGAATTATTTCCTGTCCATGATCTCACGGATCTTGCGTGCCTCCCACTCCGCCCCGAGCAGGCGGCCGCCGAGGAAGACCGAGGCGCCGTGGATGACGACGCCGATGCCCCAGCCGGCAAGCGGCCATACCACCCACAGGCGGCCCGGCGACGAGAACAGGTTGATGACGAGGAGTCCCGCATTCACGGCGAGGTATACGCTGAGGTGCGCGTAGAAGCCGCGCAGCTTGCGCACCTGGCTGCGCGCGGCGCGGTATTCAGGGGATTGCTCGAGGGACGGTTCCATTTGCTTCTCCTTTCAGACGGGTTTGAAAACCATGAAGTAGAGGTTGGCGGCCGGCAGCAGCGTGGCGACGAGGCCCACCCACAGCCAGACGCGGTTCAGGCGCCAGTACTCGGCGGGGATCGGCCCGCCACCGGCGAAGTTGCGCGCCAGACTTGCCTGCCGGATCTGCACCGGAATCAGGATCGCCACCCAGAGCAGTCCTGAGGCAATGAACAGCGCCTGCCCCCACAGCAGCCAGGGCGCGGCGAGCGGCAGATCGTGCAGGTAGACGTTGGCGTAGGCGCCGACGACCAGCAGCGTCGCGCCGCCGAAGGTGAAGATCCAGTCCGTCAGGGTCACCTGGCGCTGGGCGAAGGCGACGATGGCCGGGTTGCGCGTGCGGTCGGCCTGCACCTTCCACCAGCCGGTGACGATGATGTTGCCGACGAAGAGCACGACGCCGAGCAAGTGCAGCGATTTGAGGGCGAGGTAGGTGTCCATTGCCGTCTCCTCAGGCATCCTCGCGGCCAGCGCGGCGCGCGGCCTCCAGCCACTTCGCGCGTTGCGTCGCGGGCGAACCCTTCACCCGGCCGAACTGGCTGATGCGCACCGGCCGGATGCCGCAGTACTCGAGGATGGTGCGGCGCATCTGGTTGTGGCCCGGCATGCGGTACACCCAGCGGTAGTACCAGGGCGGGGTGTCCATGGTCACCAGCAGCCGCGCACTGCGCCCCGTCAGCAAGCGGTCCCACCAGGGCGAGTCCTTGCGGTACTTGAAGGCGAAGCCGGGCAGGAAGACGCGGTCGACGAAGCCCTTGAGCAGCGCCGGCAACCCGCCCCACCAGGTCGGATAGACGAAGGCCAGGTGGTCGGCCCACAGGATCGCCTGCTGCGCGGCGGCCAGGTCCGGCTCCAGGGGCTGTTCGCCGCCGTAGCCGGTGCGCAGCACCGGGTCGAAGGCCAGATCGGCCAAAGTCAGTTCGCGCAGCTCGGCGCCGGCCGCGCGCGCCGCCTCGGCGTAGGCTGCGGCGAGCGCACCGCACAGGCTGTCCTGGCGTGGATGGCCGAGAATCACCAGGATCTTCTTCATCATTGCCTCCATCGGAATTGCGATGGGGCAAGACTAGCCGGGGCGCCGCCGCCAGCTCAAGGCGAATGCGACGAAACGACGGAATCAGGGGGCGAGTTGTGGAAAATGCCGAGAAAAAACGCGTTCAGGGCAGGAGGATCGGGCCAGTTCCCCTGACGGCGCACAGCCGCTGCACCATCGCCGGCTTCGGCTGCGCCACCTCGCCCTGCTCGAAGGCGACGACGTTCAGGCGGCCAGCGAAGGCTTCGAGCAGTTCGTTCGGACGCAGCAGGAAGTCGGGATTCGACGGCCGGCCGAAGCGCTCGTTGCCGAGCATGAAGGTCTCGTAGAGCAGCACGCCGCCTTCCTGCAGCGCCCCGATCAGGTGCGGAAACAGCGGCCGGTGCAGATAATTGGCGACGACGATGCCGTCGAAGCGGCGACCGCCGAGCGGCCAGACGCCGGTCTCCAGGTCGGCCTCGACCGCCTCGATGCCGGCGTGTCTGACGAGGCCGGCCAGCGCGGCCGCGTCGCGATCCACCGCCGTCACCCGCCAGCCGCCGGCCTCAAGGAAGCGCGCATGGCGGCCGTGACCGCAGGCCAGGTCCAGCACCGTTCCGCCCGGCGCGATCAGCCCGGCGAAGCGCGCCACCCAGGCCGAGGGCTCGGCCGCCCATGCGTGGCACGATTCAGTCATGAGAGGAAGCAAGGAAGCCCGCAGCCTGGGTCATGCGCGAATTATAATGTGCGCATGACCCAGGCTCGAGCAGGCCATCCCGCCAGAACGCGCTGCGGCTGGTGCGGCGAGGATCCCCTCTACGTCGCCTACCACGACAGCGAGTGGGGCGTGCCGGTGCACGACGACCGCCTGCTCTTCGAGTTCCTCACGCTCGAAGGCGCCCAGGCCGGACTGTCGTGGCTCACCATCCTGAGGAAGCGCGACGCCTACCGCCGCGCCTTCGACGGCTTCGACGCGGAAAAGGTCGCCCGCTACGGGCAGCGCCAGGTGGCGCGGCTGCTCGCCGACCCGGGCATCGTGCGCAACCGCCTGAAAATCGCGGCGGCGATCAACAATGCGCAGCGCTTTCTCGACGTGCAGGAAGCGTTCGGCAGCTTCGACGACTATATCTGGCGCTTCGTCGAGGGACGCCCCATCCAGAACCGCTGGAAGCGCCTCGGCCAGGTTCCTGCCACGACCGGGGAATCCGACGCCCTCAGCCGCGACCTCAGGGCGCGCGGCTTCAAGTTCGTCGGCTCCACCATCTGCTACGCCCACATGCAGGCAACCGGCATGGTCAACGACCACCTCGCCGACTGTTTCCGCCACGGTGAAATACTGCGGTTGCGGAGTAGAATGAAAAAATGAGCGCTTGGAGCTGTCCCCACGACCTGAACGGCGTCTGCCAGCTGGTGGCAGGGGCCGCCTGCGATCCCGGCATGCGCGGCTGCGTGCTGCACGGCAAGGTGCGCTTCGCCAGCGATGAAAAGAACGTCCGGCGCAAGCCGGTCAAGTCGCAGCCGGCCAAACCCTCCGCGCCCCCCGCCAAACGCCGTCTGCCGTTCTAGGACCGGCTCCCCACCCGCAGCGCCGCCAGGATCGACGCCCCCTGCAGGAACGCCACGCCGGCCAGCACGGCGCCGAAACGGCCGGCATCCATCAGCGGACCGAAAATCAGCGGCGAAAGCGCCAGCCCGAGATCCAGTCCCGAGTAGACGAAGCCATAGACGCGGCCGTAGGCCCCCTGGCCGAAGCGCGCCGTCGCGGCGCGGCGCACCAGCAGGTCGCGCGAGGGCCCGGCGATGCCGCTGCAAAAGCCCATCACGGCCATCGCCGGCATGACGCTCCAGGCCGGCAGCACGCCCGTGGCGATGACCCCGGCCGCCAGCGCCGCCGCGCCGAGCGCCAGGGCGATCAGCCCCTCGTGCGAGGCGCCGCGAACCGCCAGCACGCCGCCGGCGGCAATGCCGGCCGCGCCGCCCAGCAGGAAGGCCGTCAGCGTCGCCGCCGCCGCCGCCAGCGGCAGGCCGTACATCGCGTGCATCAGCGGCGTGGCGTAGTTCTGCAGTGCGCCGAAGGCCATCGTCACCAGCAGGAAGAAGGCGAAGCACAGCCAGACGGCCGCGACGCCGAGGAAGCCGAAAGTCGACGCCGTCCCGCCGGCGCTGACTTTTTCGCCGGGGGCGGCCTTCACGGCTTTCGCGCCGCCGTCGGCCAGCGCCGTGACCTCGCGTCCGAGCCAGATTACCGCCCACGCCAGCGCGCCGAGGGCCGCCGCCGCCAGCGCCGACGCACGCCAGCCCGCCGCGGCGGCAATGCCGGTGAGAAAAATCGGCGCAATCGCCCAGCCGAGGCTGCCCGAGAGGCCGTGCGCCGAGAAGGCGTGGCCGAGGCGCGCCCCGCTCACCTTGCGGTTGAGCAGCGTGAAATCGGCCGGATGGAAGACGCAGTTGCCGAGACCGGCCAGGGCGCCGACGGCGAGCAGCATGGCGTAGCCGTTCGCCACGCTGAGCAGCAGCGCGGCGAGGACGAAGCAGGCGATGCCGGCGAGCAGCACCCGGCGCGGTCCGACGCGGTCCACGACGAAGCCCGACAGCGCCTGGCCGACGCCGGAGACGACGAAGAAGACCGTCATCATCGCCCCGGCCTGGGTGAAGCTCAGGCCGAACGCCGGCATCAGCCAGGGAAACAGCGGCGGCAGCAGCAGGTGGAAGAAATGCGACGTGCCGTGGGCGAAGCCGATCAGGCTGATGACGCGGATGTCGCTGCGAAGGACCGACGTTGCGGCGCTGCTGTTCATTGCCGGCATTATCGCCGCAAATGAAAACGGCGGGCATGGCCTGCCGTCTCCTTGACCCTGCCGCCGTCAGGCCTTCTCGAAGCCGATCACGCCATTCGCTGCCGAAACACGGACGACGTCCTTGGCCGCGAACCTGCCCTCGAGGATCTGCTTCGCCAGCGGGTTCTCGATGTACTGCTGGATGGCGCGCTTCAAGGGCCGCGCGCCGAACACCGGATCGAAGCCGGCCTTGGCCAACTCGGCCAGTGCGGCGTCGGTGACGTCGAGCCTGATCTCCAGCCTGGCGAGGCGCTTCTCCAGATAGCCCAGCTGGATCTTCGCGATCGAGGCGATGTGCTTCTCGTCTAGGGCGTGGAACACCACCATCTCGTCGATGCGGTTGATGAACTCCGGGCGGAAATAGGTTTTCACTTCCGCCATCACCGCCAGCTTGATCACCTGGTAATCGTCGCCCGACATCTGCTGGATCATCTGGCTGCCGAGGTTGGAGGTCATGACGATCACGGTGTTCTTGAAGTCCACCGTGCGGCCCTGGCCGTCG
>WBZN01000357.1_pt2 | contig 12406 bp, 8 predicted proteins | sample 5204281 | NCBI WGS metagenome assembly WBZN01 (sample SAMN12344347, study PRJNA552823) | activated sludge metagenome | biome: Activated sludge suspended growth; feature: Nitrification reactor; material: Wastewater; isolation source: activated sludge from nitrification reactor of wastewater treatment... | reverse complement strand
GGCAACCGTATCGCCACTTAAATGTTCTTCTGACGCCGTCACGACATTTCGGCCAATGGCTGCCAGGGTCACGGGTGCATCGGATGCGCCACCTACCGCACCATCCAGACCAGCCGCCACGGGAGCACCTAATGGATCCCCGACGGGACTCAACGCTACGGCATAGCGTTGCAGCATGACCGTTCCCAATCCTGCGTCGATCTGTGCCGGCGTCAGTGTCGTCGCCGCGCTGGTGTCAGTCGCAATCCACGCGACATTGAGTCCATCAATGGTTCCTAGCGGCTTGAATGTTGCATCGACGTCCGTGTAACCGGATGTCGCCACATCGTGCACGGCCAGATCGGCATTCCCTGCCGCAACATTGATCACCCCACCCACTGGTGCAGTCGGGCCAATGTAGCGCAGATTGATTGCACTATTGCTACCAGAAATTTCCTGCCATGCCACACCATAACCGGCGCCAGCTCCTCCCGCCGTCATGCTGGCCTTGCCATAACTCGTGCCGAAGGAATTATTGTTGAGTGTAAATTGACCGAGAGCCGGGTCCGGCTCTCCAATCACATCAAAAAATCTTACTGTAACACCCGATGCAGATGCCCAGGCAACACCAAATGCACCACCGCCGCTGTCCGCAACGGCCGGATCGAATTGATCTCCAGCATCCGCACTGACAGAGATGCCGTTGAGATTATTTTGCCCCCATATTGTAGTAGTCATAACTTATCCTTTCACTTTCTCCGGATTTTTATCTCCAGATTTCTGTTTGATTCCGCTGCACTGCACTCCAGGCAGCGGTCCTGTCCTTTATTCTGACTAACTGAGTAGCTTGGCATTCGTATCGTGAATTGACGTTCGGCATGATCCTGCGGTTAACTGCCGCGAACTCAGCGCCGTTCGTCAGACGTGATACAGAATCGATATGGGTAGGCATCTTCTCAACCACTCTTTCAGAATACTGTTAACTTACTTCTTCAAAGTATTACAACTTGCCTATGCATTTTTATGGTTTGGCCTTGCTCCACCTGGTTCCATCCAGTAAAAATATTGCGCGATGGATTGCGGACTAGCCAAAGCCGGCGCCGTTCCCCATCGCTCCAGAGCCTCGATACCGTACTTGACCATACCGATATGCTCTGTTTTATTGCCGTCCCTCACGGGATCGGTGTAATAAAAACCCAATTTCCTGCGTATCAACTCGATGTCATCCTTGGTGCCGGTCAAAAACTTCCAGCCCGGTCCAGCCTCAAAGGTCTCGGCGTAGGCTTTCAGCATCGCCAAGGTGTCGTGCTCCGGTTCCAGCGTGATCGAATACATGAAAATGTCTCGCCCGACTCGTCCGCCAAATTCGTTTTCCAGTCGCTTCAGATTGGCCGTCATGCCCGGACAGATATCGCCGCAACGGGCGTACATGAAGTTGATGAAAACCGCTTTGTCCTTGATCAGGTCGTCATAGAAACGCACCTGCTCGCCTTCGTGAGTCAGCAAGGTCATGTTCGGAAAACGCTCACGACGTCGCTGTTCTGCGGTATTACTCGGTTTGACGCTTGACTCACCGATCGATTGCACATTCGCTGCCATCGAAGCAGCGCCCAAACCTAACGTAGCCAATCCAACCGATGCACCAGCCACACTTTTGAAAAATTCTCTTTTGTTCATGGAAATAGTCTCCTGTGTCATGGCTGATTACTTACCGGCATTGGGATCATTGGATGGTACGACTTGGAAACGCACCATCATGCCGTGATCCTCGTGCACCACGTTGTGGCAGTGCATCGGGTAGTCGCCATGCCAATCGCGAAACTGCATGTACACCTTCACTTCACTGGAACCGGTGGTGCCCCACGCGGCCTGGCCAATGCGCACGACATCCTTGCGCGACTTGTCTTCGATGTTCATTTTGGCTGCTGAACCATCGCGACTGATCACCTGGAATTCCTCGAAATGAATGTGGATCGGATGCGACCACCCGCCACCCGATTTCAACGCCCATACCTCAGCTGTTCCTTCGATCGGATAAGCGCTGACGATGTCTTTATTGAAAAATTTGTCATTGACCGTCCAAGCACCATTGAGGGTGCCGAAGTTAAACGCTCGCTGCTTGGTGGTTTTCGTTATTATGGGTGTCGGCATGGGCACCATGACTTGTGTTTTCAGAATATCCATTGACTCGCTGCGGTCCACCGCAGCTTCGGTGGCAATTAGTTTTAGCAATTTGGTTTTGTCGCTGGAAGCCAGAATTTTTCCTGTGGGTCCCTGACCGTTGATTTGTTCCAGGCGGTTCTCCAGGAAAATCGGTACTGCTGGATCCGCATTAGTAAAATCGACGATCACATCGGCACGTTCTGCGACGCCCAAACGAATGCTGGTCACTTCCTGCGCAACTGGCAGCAGATTGCCATCGTTGGCGATACGCAGAAATTTGGCACCGTTGCTCCAGAACAATTCGATGAAACGCGAAGGACCACCATTCAGAATACGAAATCGGTATTTACGTTTTTTGACGTATAACTTGGGTTTGATCTTGAAATTGACAGTTTGCTGATCGCCCAGGAAACCTTCAGTCATGAACGGATCCCAGAACATCTGTCCATTGGTATCGAACGATTTGTCGGTAATCAGAATCGGGATATCGTAATCGCCACTGGGCAATCGCAACCCATTAATTTCATCTTCGGTATCCAGATTGATATCGTCGCTATACAGCGTGTAGAAAGACGCCAAGCCCTTGTAGACATTTTGCGCCGTGTAGTCATAGCGATGATCATGAAACCACAGCGAACTTTGCGTTTCCTGCCAATCCCCTTTACACGACCGTCCCTTATATGTCGTGCCATCTATATGCGTGCTGGCAAACCCGGCGCGCACGTTCGGATACCAATGATCCCAGAAGGTGCCGCTGTCGTAGAAGCGCAATGGTCCACCATCCGAAGTATGCGGATTGTGGGCATTATGCAGATGAGGTGAAATCTGGTTGATGCCAAAGCCCTGGTTATCGTTGCCATCCTTGGGCAGGGCGTTGTACATGCGCATGACGATCGGCTTGCCGTACTGCGCTTTGATGCGCAATAGGCCGATTGCATCGCTATTCAGATCGGTGTATGTCCAGATTTTGGAATTGAAACTGCCATACTCCGCATTGGAATAAAAATTCCAATCGAGTTCCCTTGCCATGAGTTCATAACGTTCTGCAATTCCCTCATTGCCACCGAAATCTGCCCAACGCTGGTGTGTTTCAACGCGCGCCTCCTGAAAGTAGCAGTCAGAATCCCATCCTGGATTGTGGCGTTTGATGGCAAGCTTGCAGCCATCCTCTTTAACATCAGCGTCATCATCCGTCGTGTAAATGTCAGCATCATCGCCTTTATAAAATTTTCCGACCGGAACACACACTTTGGGAATCGGCATCAAATCAGTCCACGGTTGATTGCACGGTGGACTGATGCGGATATTGGATGCGCCCGCCATCGCCAGATTTGGGAAAAACGCCGCGCCACTGACCGATACCAGCCCCCCCGCGCTCGCCGTCAATCCCATTTTCAACAAGTCGCGGCGTGTCAGTTTGGCCGCAACGATATCTCTTACTTCCTGCATATATTGCTCGATTGCTTTCTCCTGACGACTCGAGCTGATCGTATTAATGACTTTTTTATTCATGTTTTCTTTCTCCCTCCTGATTCTGCAAAAGAATTAAAGCCGCTATGGCCATGGCATGAAGCCCCTCGCTTATGCCAAGATTCTTACCCCCTTACTGTTTTCCAATTCATGGAAAACAACTTACAAACTACAATTACCGCTCTACCATGCTTGTGCATGGCGATTTGCGTTCAGGTTTTGTTCTCGTTCTTTATTATTATTGGATCCGCAATTCCCCTAGCCTCCAGCCATTTTTTATTGCTGCAAAGAGCACTTTGCGTTTTATGAGCATCAATGATTGACCCGCTGTTTCGGTTTAGCCGGGTTGCGGATTCAACATGTTCTGCGTTTTTTGGTATGCTGGATTGGACACGAACGCAAGTAAGCTGCGTCAAGTCGTGGATGAAATACTGTTGCGGAGAATTCTGGATCGAACCAGAGAAAGTTGAGTGATTTAAACAAGCTTGGCAATGGCACAGCATGAAGCTATGCAGGTATGAATCATATGAGCTTATTGCCGTTAGCATATTCCCACTTTCAAGTTCGTTTATCTTCTTGATAGCAAATAACTTTCTGATTTCAGAACCAAAAATCTATTTGCACGGAACGGAGATTACAGAACCACAAAAATGCTGAATAGCTAAATTATGTTAACTCCCAGGCTTAACTGATGTTAAGCAGGCAATTTCTTCATTTTTACCAATCAAAAATTTTCATCATATTCATACAGATAATTATTTTCTGAGATTTTGAGTTACAACTATCTTCAGCAATCACTCTGCATTTATCCTCATATAAAAAAACAACACCGATATGTTTTGAAGCTTCAAAAAAATTACCGGCAGTCTGATAAAAATAATTTATCAATTTATAATCATCTACTTATATTTATATTTTCCTGAAATCACTGGTATTCCAGCGCAAATGGAAAAAATTTGTGATTAAAATTGCAGAAAAAAAGAGAATGGATAAATTCAATCTATCCGGTTTGAATAAGGTTCAGGGCTGTTTAAAAACTCGATACATCCGAATTTAATGCCATTAAATCAATTATTTATGAATATTTATTTTCACCAAGTGATCAGTGATGTGAATTTAATCGATAGGGATCATTTTGAACAAAAATTTACGTTAATTCCAGATATCAATTTCATGGTTCATTTTTTTATGTATGATGAAAAAATATTTTGAACTTGAGCGATGACCATCACTCGCACGAATTATTCGATCGAACTTCACACAGATTGCATAGCTATCGAATGTTAATTTACCTGGTTAACGATTGTTAATAATTTCGCCCCAAATTTAATCACATTAGTTATTAATATAATGTATTGAATTTAATAATTTATTCTGCTCTTGACATCTCTAGTTGCAACAAATTTTGTATTAATTTTTATATCATTTCGGCACAGAACAATACGATTCAATTCGCTCAAGCCGCACCACTGCTTGATTGGAACATTCCGCGAGTTTGTGATTGACAATCACTCTCAGGATAGCTGATGAGAAAACGGTGGGTAAAACAGTCAGAGATAAGACAGAGAATACGAAACAAACAAGATTTTAGCTGGATTTAAACTTTGCTTGCGCATGGCCACGTTGTATTCCAAATTAACCTAACTCAAGCCTTTCTCTTTGAACAACAACGCTAGTTGCAAACGATTGGTCACTTTCAATTTGGAATAGATACGATTCAGATAGACCCGTACAGAACCTTCCGTAATTTGCAGTTCGCGAGCAGCCGATTTACTGCTGTGACCTTTAGCTATCAAAGCAGCAAGAGTCATTTCGCGGCTCGATAGATGCTCTGCAACAATTTGGAATGCAGATTCACGGCGTAAGATTTGTTCAAATGCCATGCGCATCGAACGACGCTCCAGCCACTCGCCCCCGGAATAGACTTGCTGCAGGCATTGTGTGATGAGACCGGTAGACATCTCCTTGAGCAAAATCCCTTTCACACCGATTTTGATCAGTTCGCAGGTTTCTGCTTCCGTCAATATGGCTGTGTGAATAACAATCTTGAGTTCACTACCTCCAACAGTTTGTATTTCCTTGACCAGTTTTAAGCCTTCCTTATTAGGCAGGTGATGGTCAATCAGCACAATGTCAGGTTTCTTTAACTTCAGTAGATCCATGATACTGGCTGCCGAATTTGTTTTTCCAACGATTTCGTAATCGTTGTTGTCATCAAGCGCAGCACTCAATCCCAACAATACAATCGGATGCGGATCAATTAATACAACCCGGATGGGTTTGGGAGTTAAAAAATTTTGTACCGTTTCATTAAACATACAAACCTATATATTAACAGTGAAAATTCAAATTAGTAGCGATTCACATTTTTTAACACAACCGATAAAAAACTAGAAAGCGCCCTATTTATCAGTTAATATCGCTTACGGTCAAAAAGCCTGAAAGTTTAGATCGTAGAACAACAAGATACATAAACTCCACACCCTACATTCCCGTTAGCTATTTACCTAGGAAAAGATTTGTTGTTGAAGCAGCATACTCAAAATCAATCAAGAATTCGATAAACATATTCTTCATTAATCTCATAAGCACCAGCAAGGCAGTTAAAAACGACTTCATACAAAATGACTCAAGAAAACCAAACAACCAGTAATGATGAAAATCAAATTATTGCAGAACGACGCTCAAAACTCGCAGAAATAAGACGAACAAACCTTGCCTTTCCTAACACTTTCCGACGCAATCAATTAGCACTTGGATTATATCAACAATTTGGCGAGCTCTCTAAGGAAAAACTCGAAGAATTGCCTGATGTTGTTGTAAAAGTTGCAGGACGCATGGTGTTAAAGCGCGTCATGGGTAAAGCCAGCTTTGCAACGATTCAAGATATGAGTGGGCGCATTCAGTTGTATATTTCTGACAGTGAAACGGGAGAAGCTGCTCACTCGGCATTTAAGCATTACGATCTTGGAGATATCGTAGGCGCTGAAGGTACCTTGTTCAAAACCAAAACCGGCGAGCTATCGATACGTGTCAGACAATTGCAGCTCTTGACCAAATCGATACGTCCCTTGCCGGAAAAATTTCATGGACTGACCGATCAGGAACAAAAATATCGTCAGCGCTATCTCGATTTAATCACTAACGAAGACACCCGCAAGGTCTTCGTGACGCGCTCCAGGGTCATTCAGGCGATCCGTGAATTTCTGGTTGCACGGGATTATCTGGAAGTAGAAACCCCCATGATGCATCCGATACCCGGTGGGGCCTCTGCCCGGCCGTTTTCCACGCATCATAATGCCCTGGACATGGAACTCTATCTGCGCATTGCGCCCGAGTTGTATTTAAAGCGACTGGTCATCGGCGGCATGGAAAAGGTCTTCGAAATCAATCGCAATTTCCGCAACGAAGGTATCTCGACACGCCACAATCCAGAATTTACGATGCTGGAATTTTATGAAGCCTATCAGGACTTCACATACCTAATGGACTTAACCGAGGCTATGTTTGCCGAAACGGCCCGCAAAGTGCTAGGTACCACGCAAATCAGTTATCAGGGACAAACCATCGATCTCTCAAAGCCTTTTAAGCGACTGACCATCACGCAAGCGATACAGACCTTCCACCCGCACTATTCGGATGCCCAATTGCAGGATCGCGAATTTCTGATCCGTACGCTGCAGACCATGGACATTCACTACAATCCCCGGGATGGCGTAGGCGGCCTGCAACTTTCGCTGTTTGATGAAACCACCGAGCACCTGCTGTTCGAGCCGACGTTCATTGTCGACTATCCGGCAGAAGTATCGCCCTTGGCGCGACGCAACGACCACAATGCTGAGATCACCGACCGCTTCGAGCTATATATCGCAGGCCGGGAAATCGCCAACGGCTTTTCCGAGCTCAACGATCCGGAAGATCAGGCAGAACGTTTCATGCAACAAGTCAAGGCCAAAGACGCCGGCGATGCGGAGGCAATGCACTATGATGCCGACTACATCCGGGCACTGGAACATGGTTTACCTCCCACCGCCGGTGAAGGAATCGGCATTGATCGACTGGTCATGCTATTCACCGACAGCCCCAGCATTCGCGATGTCATTTTGTTTCCGCAGTTACGTGGAAAAGCTAGCGAAGACTGATAATCGACCAGTTGTTCTTTTCTGCGTGACTACGCAATGTCGCATCCGGATCCACAGCCACCGGATGCGTCACTCGGCTGAGCAAGGGCAAATCGTTCAGTGAGTCGCTGTAAAACCAACTTCGCAGAAATGACAACCACGTCAGATTATGTGCATCCAGCCATTTTTCCAGACGCTCGACCTTCCCCTCTCGGAATGAAGGTGTTCCGGCAACCCGCCCGGTAAATTCACCATCCTTTTCTTCCGGTTCGGTTGCAATCAAATGCTCAATTCCCAGTTCGTGTGCAATCGGCGCAGTCACAAAACTGTTGGTGGCCGTAATGATGATACACAGATCATTGTCCAGCTTATGCCGCTCGATCAGCTCGCGTGTTCCCGGCGCAATCAAGGGAAGAATTTTCTTCTTGATAAATTCCCTGCGCCAAGTTTCCAGTTGCACGCGCGGATGGCGCGCCAGGGGCTTGAGCTGAAAATCAAGGAATTCATGTATATCCAGGGTGCCGGCTTTGTATTGTTCGTAAAACTCGATATTCTTGGCTTCATGTAATTCACGATCCAGGGCTTTTTTCTCAATCAGAAATTGCGCCCACTGAAAATCGCTATCGCCGGCAATGAGTGTGTTATCAAGATCAAATAAAGCTAGATTCATGGAGTCACCTGTAATAATTCTCGTAATAAAGGTAGCGTAATCGGACGCTGATTGACCAAGGAATAGCGATCCAACGCATCGATCGTCATCATCAGCGTCGGCAGATCCCGTCTTCCGTGTCGCAGCAAATAAAAACAAATTTCATCTGGCAAGTCGAAACCGCAATCCCTGGCATGGCTTTTCATGGCATGCAATTTCTCTGCCTCGGTCAACTCGTGCATCTGGAACACTAACCCCCATCCCAGCCGAGTCACCAGATCTTGCCGCATCGGCAAGTACAGTGGAGCCGCGACGCCACTCAACACCAGTATGCCGTGTCCCTCATCGCGGAAACGGTTATACAAATGAAACAGTTCGATTTGTGCCAAAGCATCCAGGGTATTGATATCGTCTATCGCTAGACAATCGGCATCCAGGTTAATAGAAAAATCAACGTATTTTTTGGCGGAGCAATATACCGCTTTTAGGTTCTTTTGGGTATAGGCCGCAACGATGGCTTGCAACAAATGACTTTTGCCGCAACCTTCTCCTCCCCACAGATAAACAAAGCGCTCTTTTTCTACCCCCGACAACATGCGCTTGAACGTATCTAGCAGTTCCACATTGCGCCCGGCCAGAAAGTTCGTCAATGTCGGTGAAGGCTGTGGCTTGATATCCAGCAACAGCTGTTTCATGCCTTAGCCACAATGACAACCCGATTCCTGTGTAATCCGGTCATGAATTGTAAAGATTGCTGTCCAGATAACGCTGATGCAGATGCCGCAGCCAGACCAGCATCACCGCACTGACTGGAAGCGCCAGCAGAATACCAAAGAATCCGAATAGTTGACCAAACGCCAGCAAGGCAAAAATCACCATGACTGGATGCAAGCCGATACGATCGCCCACCAGCCAGGGTGTGATCAGCATGCCTTCAAGCAACTGGCCGAGCGCAAACACCACCCACACCGGAATGATGCCCGCCCACCCTTGAAACTGCATCAATGCAGCAAAAGTGGCCAAAGTCAATCCAACGATCATCCCCAGATAAGGCACAAACACCAAAATCCCCGCAACCAGACCGATCGGCAAAGCAAATTCCAGCCCTACCAGCCACAATCCTGTGATATAGCAAGTGCTCATCAACACGATCACCGATAATTGTCCACGCAGGAATTCCGCCAGAATCCGATCGGTTTCCAGCGCCAGCTGCGATACCTGATCATGCCAGTAACGAGGAATCATCTCATCCGCCCATCTGATCAGTTGATCCCAGTCCCGCAACAAATAAAACAACACTACCGGAACCAACAGTAAATTGACCAGAAACTCGACCACAGCCATGCCACCGCTGGTCAGAGACGGCAAAACCTTGGCCGCCATGCCCCCGGCGCTTTGCCAGTGTTCCGAAATCGCTTCCCGAAGCAGATTCATGTCAGGTTGCAGGCTGATATTCAGCCGCGCTTCCAGCCAGGGAATTACGTTATTTTTCAACATGTCCAGATAGACTGGCATCTTATCCAGCAAACGCCGCGCTTCTTCTTCAAACAGAGGCACCATGATCAAAACCAATGCAGCAAAAACACTCAATAACAGCAGCATGACCATCACCGCACCCAACGTGCGCGGAATGCTATGCGCGGCCATACGGGTCACCATGGGATTGCAGATATACGCTATGACGGCTGCCAGTAAAAATGGCGTCAGGATCGGACTCAGCAGATAGACCAGACCAGCACTGACACAACCCAGTGTCAGCCACCATAAATAATAGATGTTGTCCGAATTTTTAGCGCTCATGGACACCGCTCAGCTAATTTTGTCAATCGTGTTCTTTGTTTACCTGAGAACTGCATCAAGCCGAAGTGCCGGCCTTGGCTTTCATGGCATGACTAGCCAGATTTTTACCCAGTTCCCAGATCGAACCCGGAACCTGATGGGTATCGGCAATCGTTTTGGTAAACGCGCTCACAATACGATCGCAGTCTTTTTGCGTCAGAATGAGAGGTGGCAGCAGTTTGACCACATTCATGCCATGCCCCGCCACCTGAGTCAGGATTCTATGCTCCTTGAACAGGGGGATCGTGATCATTTGACAGAACAATCCCTTATTGGCCGCCTCCAGCATCATCCAAGCTGCCTTGAGAGACAAGCTGCCAGGAGATTTGAATTCCACAGCAATCATCGAACCCTTGCCGCGTGCCCCCTTGAGAAACTCAAACTGCCCTACGAGGGCATTGAGTCGACTGATAATATCCGCACCGATTCTGGCACTGTTTTCTACCAGCTTCTCGGTTCTCACCACTTCAAGACTGGCCAGCCCTGCCGCCATCGCCATATTGTTTTTGGAAAATGTCGAACCGTGCACGACGGCACGATCCATACGATTAAACACCCCGTCCATAATGGGCTGTGTCATGGCGACTGCGCCGACTGGAACAAAGCCACCCGACAGAGCTTTGGCCATGCAAATCATGTCCGGTTTGACGTTCCAGTGCTCAACCGCCCAGAATTTCCCGGTGCGACCGATCCCGGTCTGAATTTCATCCGCAACAAACAAGGTGCCATATTTCTTGCACATGCGTTCGACTTCGGGCAGGTAATGATCATCCGGAATATTGACGCCCTTGCCCTGGATCGGCTCGACCACGAAAGCGGCCACGTCACGCCTACTCAGTGCTCTGTCGAGAGCGTCGAGATCGTTGAATGGCACCGAACCACAATCCAGCAGCAATGGTCCAAAACCATCGCGAAAAATCTGCTCGCCATTCAGCGACAATGCTCCCATCGTCAGTCCGTGATAGGCATGATCACAGCAAATGATGCGGTTACGCTTGGTCACATACCGGGCAAACTTGATGGCTGCTTCGACCGCCTCGGTACCCGAGTTACAGAAAAAAACCCGATCCAAATTATCTGGAGTCGTCGCCAGAATCTCTTTCGCCAGTAAACCACTGAGAACGGAAACATCCAGTTGCACCAGATCGGGCATTTCGAGTGACAACACTTCCTTTAGCGCATTGATGATGACCGGATGATTGCGACCAAACGCGTATACACCGAAACCACTCAGCAAATCGAGATATTCGTTATCGTGCTCGTCGTACAGGTATTGCCCGAATGCACGATGGTAATTACGATCGTAACCGATCGTTTTCAGTACCCTCACCATTTGCGCATTCAGATAGTGCTCATGCAAGTCGAATTTATCCGAACGATGCTGTGCTAACAAACCCGCTATGCTGAATGCCATACCTAACCTCTGTGTGTAAATTCAAAAAACAAAAAATAATGTCCAATCTCTGGAAGGTTCACAAAAAACGGCATGCTCCGTCAGTGTGTGCAACGTAAAGAATCATAGCATTCATTGGTTATGATCGCTGATCATCAGAGCGCATTATGACTGTGAAATGGTTTGTTGCCTGATTGTTCCCGGCATTGGATGTATCGGCGCGATTCTGACGCAAAGAGATTGTAAATTCAACTAAAGAAACGATTATTTTACCCATTGCGTAATCCATCCCTGCACGTTGATCACTATGCCTAAATTGACATCATCCCGGCTTCCGACTTTATGCATGCGATACCTCCTGCATTTGCGGTAAAATGCAGTATTTCTTCTCCGCACAATAAGAGTATCCGATTTGACTCCTCAAGATCCTGATCACCCAAACACAAAACCCTTGTCCTATCGCGATGCCGGAGTCGATATCGAAGCAGGCGATCGTCTGGTGGAAAATATCAAACCCTTCGCCAAGCGCACCCTGCGCCCCGAAGTGCTGACCGGAATCGGCGGATTTGGTGCATTGTTTGAAATTCCGACAAAATACCGTAACCCAGTTCTCGTTTCCGGTACCGATGGCGTAGGCACCAAGCTAAAATTGGCTTTCCAGCTTGATCGTCATGACAACATTGGTATCGATCTGGTAGCCATGAGCGTCAACGACATTCTGGTACAGGGCGCCGAACCACTGTTCTTTTTGGATTATTTTGCCTGCGGCCAACTGGATGTCAAAACAGCCAC
>WBZN01001819.1_pt1 | contig 12413 bp, 14 predicted proteins | sample 5204281 | NCBI WGS metagenome assembly WBZN01 (sample SAMN12344347, study PRJNA552823) | activated sludge metagenome | biome: Activated sludge suspended growth; feature: Nitrification reactor; material: Wastewater; isolation source: activated sludge from nitrification reactor of wastewater... | reverse complement strand
AGGTGAACCGCGCAGGACTTCCGGGGCGGCGTAGGCGGCGGTGGCCAGCACGGGGCCGCGGTGGTGTAGCTGGTCGACACCTGCGCTCTGGGCGATGCCGAAGTCTCCCAGCAGGACGTGCTCGTCGTCGTGCGCGTCGGCGGTGGACAGAAAGAAGTTGCTGGGCTTGACATCACGGTGAACCACGCCGCGGCGGTGGGCGAAGTCCAGCGCTTTGGCTATTTCGGACACGACTCGAACTGCCCGGGCCGGCGTCATGGTGCCGTCTCGCAGTGCGGTGTCGGCGTCGGTGCCCGGGACGTATTGCATCGCGATCCATGGCACGCCGCTATCGGTGCTGCCGCGCCGATAGATCCCAACGATGTTGGGGTGAGTCAAGCCGGCGATGGTGTCCGCTTCACGAGTGAAGCGGTCGTGGAAGCTTGGGTCGTCGAGAAGGTCCCGGTTGAGGACTTTCAGGGCATCGTCGCGGGGTAGGTCTGGGTGGTGTGCGAGATAGACCGTTCCCATCCGCCCAGTGCCGACGATTCCGTCAAGGCGGTATCCCCCGACTTCAGCGGGCGCCGGCCTGTCCCGAACATCGTCGGCTTGGCTACCCATTCGCCGACCTCCAGCGTCGCAGGCTGTGAGAGCAATGCTGTTGAGCGTCAGAGGCATTCGGCTGGGCAGACATCATGTCGAACTCTCCCGCTTCACTGCTCGTCGGAACTCGATACCGTGCCGCTGTCCGTTGTGCGCATCGGCACTACTTGGTGGGCGGTAGATGCTTGTCGAGGGCCGCAGCCACCATCTCGGATCTGTTGGTGGGCTTGGCCCCGGGGCGCTGCTGGGCGATGCAGTAATTCGCCCAATCAACAAGTTTCTGCATGATGTCAAGTTCACCCTTGGTGGGTCTGATCCGTAGCGGCAGGGGTGTTTCGGGTGCCCCGGGCGAGGGTGCGGCCCGGAAGGGGAACAGGTCGCTTTCTGACGGCTTAGGCCGCCGGCCGAGGATGAGCGTGGGTAGTGAGTCGGCCTGGGCGCGTAGTGCATCGAGGACCAAGGCGGTGTGGCTGCCCGCGGCCGAGCGTGCTTTGTCGAACCGGGCGACGATGGAGGCCGGAATGCTGAGTTGGGTGGGTGAGACCATGTGCGCCGCCGGATCGGTGAGGTTGACGTCGAATTGAGGGCGGTGGACCTTTGATGTGCCGTGAGGTGCGGCGGTCGGGGCGGCGTTGGCGACCGTGGCGCGGGACCCTGGCGCGGCTGGAGGTTCGGCTACGGCCGCCCGGACTGGGGGCGCTTCGGGGGCCGCCTCCGCCGCTTCTGGCGGCTGGTCGTCGTCAGGGGCCGAGCTCACGGGGTGACTGGATGGGAGTGGAGTGCGGACGCGGCGCTGCCGCTTGGTGTTGAGCTGGGCGATTCCGTTGCCGAGGCTGTTGCTCACCGGGACTCCTCCTTTTGGTTTCTCAGTGCGAACTCGATGGCTTCTGCGGCGATGGTCTTCACCTCGTCGACATAGGTCCGGCTGCGCGCGGGGATGGGTGTGCGGGCCGACACGGCCATCCGCAGCTGGCGCTGACCGAGCCAGCTGTAGGCGCCGACGGTGGAGGTGACAGGCACCTGGTAGGTCTCACTAATGCGGCTGAGCCACTTGACCATGTTGGCCGGTGCGGCGGCGATCATGTTCGGCACGATCATGATCGGGTAACCGCGCAGCTCCTCGACCATTCCTTCGAGAGCTTCCAGCGGTCGGGTTTCGAGCAGGACCGGTACCAGGATGACGTTGGCGACACCGATGGCGGCATAGGTGGCCTCTCCCCCACCGGGATGAGTGTCTAGGACGATCGGGCGCCGCCACTCTGCGGACCACCGCTGGATCTGCGCGGCGAGCTGTTCGGACTCGGGTTGGTTGTGAACCCAGTCCGGGTGGCAGGGAACCAGGTCTGGTCGAGCAGCTCCCCCGCTCAGGGGTCGTGGGGTTCGGCCGTTGAGGACAGCATCGATCAGGGGGGCGTTGGTGCGGGCTTCGTGGCGGTATCCCCACGCGCGGGTCGCGTTTCCGTGGTCCCAGTCGAAGTCGATGAGAACAGCGTCGAGAAGCCAGGCCAGTTCCTTGGCGAGTTCAGTTTTCCCAACGCCGCCTTTCCAGGCCGCGACAGTCACGATCAGCTGCTCGACAAGTTGGCGAGCGGCGGGCGGATCGGACAGCATCGTGGGGTCGCCCCCAATGCGGTCCAGTCCGTGTTTGGTGGGGGTTTCGGTGACCGTCATGTGCAGTGTCTCCCGTTCTGCCTGATGCGCTGTCGGGTGAGATAGCGCGGCGGCTCCCCCGGAATATATCACGCCGCATATTGCGACAACTATCTCATGCGGTACGCCACGCGGTGCGTTATGGCACATTTGGCGCGTTACGCCACGCGGGGTGTTGTGTGTTAGCAGGCGGGTGCTACACCGGGTTATTGCGCGCGATAGCGGCTGCATGTCACTGTGCGGTATCGCACGGAATGACGCGCACGCCCGTTCCCGCACTGCCGTATGCAGGCTGTGTCGCGTTGCGTCGTGCAATGCCGCACACGTGTGCCTACATCACCGCTCCACGTCAGCATGCCCACGTTCTCCCTCCTGCTCTATCTCACGCATTAGCGCGCGGGATATCTCCCCCGGCCACTCGCGCGGCCACACCCAACGTCGCCTCACAACTGGGGAAAGCTTTCGAGCTCTTGCGGGCGACATTGCGTTGGCTGCAATAAATCGGCTGCCCTGGAAGCGTGGTGATCTGAGAACGGGGCACGCCATGACCGAGAGGACCTGACGGGCTAGCAAGGGCCCACTTCTGCGAAGAAGCGGCTGATTGATGGGGAGTTGGGTGCTGTGGGAATTGGTGCCGCGGATGTGCGTCACGGTGTCGGTGATGTGCATGGCGACTTGATCGCTGCGGCAGGGGGGTTACTGGCCCCGTTGCCGGCTAGCCCGGTCCCGCCCGCGGACGACACTGATCAACCTGATGTCTACATGGGTGGTGGTGTGCCTTCGCCGGGTAAGGCCGGAGGGCCTCATGCTGGGAGTTCGCAGGGCGACCACCCGAAAGCGCCGCCGTATCCGGGCACCGCCGGTGGCTCCCCTTATGGAGCACCGGCCGGCCCGCTTTCCCCGCCGCAGCAGCGCACCCCGTTTATCGGGCCTGGCGCTAACGGCACACCGCCGTCGGCTCCGGCGGTCGGGTGGCCGATCAGTGGAGAGCCACCGTCCCCGCCGATGCCTCCACAGGACTCGGGGGGGTTGTCGGACGGTGCGGGAAGGGCTGGTGACGACTACCAGACCAAGACCGGGCAGGCTCAAGGCCTCGACGATCGGCTCACGCAGGAAATCAACGATGCGGTGTCGTCGAATCAGCAGGCCCGTGACCGGATCACCGGCATTTTGAACGAGATGAAGACGTACCAGGCCGGGGTTGTTGCCAGCAATGATCCTTTGGCGCTGAGCAACTATCAGAAGTATTTGGATCAGAAGCTCAGTTCAGTGCAACAGATTCTCGATGACGCCAAGGTCACTGCCCAGTCCAAGCAACAGATCCTGTCCGATATCGCGTCGGAGTACCGGGCCACTGGAGGTTCGCTGACTCCACCGGCCGCTGCCTCGGAGGTCAAGCAGAGCACCGGGCAGGACCAGACCGACGACTCGGCGGTCTCGGCCGACCCTTCTGTCGCCGGCGGGGAAGTGGAGGGGGGAGAAGGTGACATCGGGGGAGGTGGCGGTCAGGACACCGGTCAGGGAGGGCAGGGCCTTGTGGACCCTTTCGCCGGACTGGGTATGAACCCGATGATGGGGGCCGGCATGGGTGATGCCCTCGGGGCGCTGGGAGGCCTGGGTGGACTCGGCGGGTCGTTGGGAAGTTCTCTGGCGGGTCTGGGGTCAGCTCCATTTGGCGCCCTCGCACCTGCGTTAGGCAGCCTCGGCGGACTAGGCGCTCTTGGCCAACTCGGCGGTTCCGGAAGCGGATTCACCGATCAGCCGCCCACCGCCCCGAAGGATCCGGGGTCGGCATTCAAAGACGACAGACCGGACCCTGGCGCTGGTAACGATCCGGCCGGAAAGGACACCTCCGACAAGGCGACCGAGTCGGTGGGGGACAAGTCCGGAAACTCTGCTCAGCCGACTAAGCCCGCCGCCGCCGAAGCCGGGTTCACCGACAGCGACAGTGATCAGGAGGGTCACCACGGCACTGCCGAGCGGGGGGCGAGGGCGACGACGAGCGGAGATCAGAGCCAAGGTGCACCCGTGGCCGCAGCGCCGGCCAGCACCCCCGGTGGAGCCCCGGCGGCGGCCGATGCCGGTAAGTCGGTGACGCTGCCGGACGGCACACCGGTCACCGCATCCAACGAAAAGGCAGCCGGTGCGGCTCGCGCGGTGCTGGCCGGTCAGAGTGTGACCGAGGCCTATAAGGCGCAGGGCATCGATATCCCGCCCCCGGGCACCCCGGTGACACATCCGGTAGGACCGTCGAAGTTGGAGGTCGGTGACATCGCCCGATTCGGGACCAAACCCCCGGTCATGGCGATGGGCAACGGGAAAATCTGGATGGACGGCCAGCTTCAGCCCCTGAGTGCCATGGGCAGCAGCAGCGACTTCCTGGGGTGGACTAAGCCACCCGATCCGGTGATGACCGCCGCGGCGCACGCGCCGGTTCCGCCGTCTCCCGCACAGGTTCCTGCTCCGGTGCCACCCCCACCGATCCCGCAGCCAGCCGCAGGTCAACCGTCGTAGGGTTTGGCCATGGAGACGACGACCGAGGCACCCACATATGTGGAGGCCGCCCGAGATGGTGCGGTGATGGTCGAGGTCGATGGTGACGGTCTCGTCCAGCGGGTGCAGATCGAACCGGAGGTCAACGCCGAGTGGACCGCGGAGCTCCTCGCTGAACGGTTGTGCCACCTCTACACGCTGGCGGTCATGCGCGCCCGCTGCGATCATCTGCGTCGCATGAACGAAGCGGGCGCGGACCTTCCGCCCAGCGACGCCTGGCCCAGCAGCGACCAAGTCGCGGCCTACCGGGCTCGCTGGATCACGTTCTAACGGCCGCTCCGAAGGTGGCTGCTGTTAATCGTCACCGTCCGTACCCTTGGGTTTTAGGACTAGATGCCGACTACAGCAGGAGGGTGTGCGATGGCGAATGGACTGTCTGTCGATGGGGATGCCTGGGAGGACCATGCCCGCTGGTGGGATGCCGAAAGCCGCCGCGCGGTCGAGGCGATGGACGTTACTCCCGAGACGCTGACCGCAGCCCAGGGTGCGTTCGGCAAGTTGGGTGCCTCGACGGTGGGGGCGGCCTACGCCGAGGCACTTCAGGCTCGCCGCGAGGCCGGCCAGCGGTTCGGCGCCTACGCGCAGTCCGTCGCCGAGCACATTCGCCGCGACGTCCAGGGTTACCGCGACGTCGAAGCCGACGCCGCCACGACGCTGTCGAGCTGAGCGGGCTGGAAGGACCTTCCCACCGCTGATGGCTGCACTGAACATCGACACCGAGGGCGTCCGCGGCGCTGCCGCGACCGCAGCCGGGGCGCCCACAATCGCCCCGACCACCGTGGTGACGGTGACGCCGTGCGCCGCCGATGCAGTATCGGTGCAGATGGCCACGCGGTTGGCGGCTGCGGCGGCCGTGCTCAACGCCACCACGATCGGCATCCACTCCCGTATCGGTGTTGCCGCTGACCACCTCGCAGCGAATGCGGGCTCCTACGATGCTCAGGAGTTGGCGTCGAGTCATGCCCTGACAGTGGGCGGAGGCCCTCATGCCGGTGTGATTCCGGTCGTGGCGATGGCCGCTCCTCCGGCCCCGCCTACCGTGGACCCCCCTGGACTGCCAGCCGGCCCCGTTCCGGTGACCGGCCACCATGCCAGCACGCTGATACACACCGGGCCTGGCGCGACCGGATTGGATTCGGCGGCAACGCAGTTGGACAACCATGCGGTGGAGCTTGAGCACGCCGCTGCGCAGGTCCGGTCTGCGCGGTCAGCGACGAGCGGGAGTTGGTCCTCGTCGGCGGCCGATAAGGCCGATGCTCACCTGCGGGACTTGGAGCTCGAGTACACCCGGCAGGCCGATGGGGCGCGGCAAGTGTCCCAGCAGATCCGCAATCATGCTGAGGATTACCGTCACGCGAAGGCGTCGATACCCGCGCCGCGGGTGTTCGAGGATCTCACCCAGCGGCTCAGAACCGCGGTGATGGCCAACTCCACTGCACCGACGGTGGGGCTTTACGCGCCGGCGATCACCGCGCTGCAGGGTCAGCTCGCTGAGGCTAACCACACCGCGCTGAGCGCCTATCAGCGTTACAGTGCCGGAGCGATTTCCCCGCCGGGCGCTTCGCCCCTCGTTTCTGAATTTGTCGCGGCCGGTGACGATTCCGGCTCGAACCCGGGTGGTACCACCGCCGATGACCGCAGCGGGTCTGTGGCGGCGACCACGGACCTGGCGGCCGATGCGGATGCTGGTGGTGGCGATTTGGGCGGCGTCGAGACTCTGACCGGGGGCGGCGATGCGGCAGCTGGCGGCGAGGCCGGCGGTGCCGGAACGGAATTGCTGGGGACTGTTATCCCTGCTGTGCTCGGGGGGGTGACCGGACTCGTCGGTGGTCTGGTTGGTGGCTTGTCGGCGGCGAGACAGGGTGTGCAGCAGGCGGGCGCACAGCTAGTCGGCGGGTTGACCCAGGCCGCGTCGGCGGCGGCCGTGCGCGGGGGTGGCCCCGATCTGTCTGATCAGTTCGGTGCTGGGGATGGCGATCTGGGCGGAACTGGCGACTTCGGCGGGGAAGATGTGGGCGGCGGCGGTGACTTCGGTGGCGGCGGCGGTGACTTCGGTGGCGGTGACTACGGCGGGACCAGTCCAGCCGCGGCGACGACCGGGACTCCCGGGATATTTCCGGCCGCCGCGCCGGTGAGCGCTGCTCCGGTGACGTTCCGTCCGACCGCTGCCGAGGGCTTGGCGGGCGCCCCAGCGGCCGGCGGGCCGGGAATGATGCCACCGATGATGCCGATGGGTATGGCTGGCGCTGGTGGCGGCGACGGAGAGCGTCGGCTGTACCCCGAGCGCCGGCTGCGCGTCGAAGCTCCGCCAAACGCCGAGCCGGTCAAAGGACGCCGGGAAGCACGCAAGGGTCGCGGAAAAGATGCTGAGGAGGCAAAGTGACGCCGGACGAGGAAGTCGCGCAGGTTCTCGACGCGGTGGCTCAGATGCGGGCCCGCCATGCCGCGTTCAACGTCGCCTCTCTGGGAATCCGTGGCGACCAGTTCCACCCGGACGTGCAGGCACGCTGGGACACTGAGGGCAATTTGACTGGTATTGACATCGCGCCGAATGCGTTGCGCGACTATACAAATTTGGAGTTGGAAGACATCATCTCCGATGTCCTGCGCCGGACGAGACTCGATGTGGGGGAGAAGTTCCAGGCCCTGTTCGACAGGTATCTGGGATTTGACTCCCCGAGTTTTGACCCCGAAATTTTGGGTGTCCCGATGTCGCCGCTACTGCGCAACATCGCTGGAAGTTAATCGACGCATCGCCGCCCGAAGGGCCGGGCGGCTTGTGTGATTAGGCAGCGGTGCTGCGGCGACGCAGGAAATGATCTTCTGCACTGAGTTCGACGACGGGCGCGCTGCCGATCTCAGCGTGGCGGCGATCCTCGAATTGCGCCAGGAGACGCTGGTAGACCGGGATCAGGCGTTGGGCGCGGTCACCGGGCAGTTCGATGCCACCCCAGATGCCGTGAGTTGCTCTGGCCGCGACCGCGTTGTACGAGCAGCGCCCGCGGAAGGGGCAGGTTTGGCAGGCCATCACAGCGCGGTCCCTGCCTCCGATGGCTTCTCCAAACCACATATCGACGTCGTTTTCGCCGACCGATTGGCAGGGAGTGGGGTCGTCGGTGACAAAGAGTTTCACCTTCGGCCCGCGGCAATAGTCGGTGGCGGCGCCGACCGGTCGGCCGCGATAGCTGCTCGTTTCGTCGTCGTGGATTCCGGCCGAAGTGACTGTGGTGGGCATCGGTCTCTCGTTTCTCTCAAAGTTACCGGTTCTACTGGGTAAGTTACCGATCTAATTACCGCAAAGCAACCCGATTCGGTAATAACGGGTCTTTGCGTGCCGGTAAGTTGCCGGTTAGCCCACCCTGTTGGTATCGAATCTGAGATCAAACTGCCTGGTCAGGAGTGATACCGTCTCAGGGTGGTGATGCGCACACGGTTGCGGACTTTCCGACTCGGAAGCGCCCGGAACCGGCAGGTTGGCGCGAAGTTACCGGTATTTAGGGCAGGATGAACGGATCATGTCGAGGGAACAGCTCGGGGCGTGGGTGCGGGAGCGCCGGCGGGAGCTCGGCCTGACCCAAGAGGCCGTTGCCGCTCGCGGCCCGCTGTCACCTAAGACTGTGCGCACTGTGGAATCAGGCAAAGCAACCGGATTGAGGAATCCCACCCGCGTCGGGCTGGAACGGGCGCTGGAATGGCCGGCGGGAAGCGTGCGGGAGGCCGTCGAACAAGGCCGGCGTCCTGAGCCGGTCGCCGACAAGCCGAAATCCCCGTCCCGCAAGGCGCCGGGGGATCAGGGCCCGGAAACCGAGACCGCGGCCGTGCCGGTATCGGCACCACAACAGATGGCGAGTGGGAACCTCAGCGAAGGCCCGGCGGCGGCGGGAACCAGTCTCGCAGTGGCGAAAGCAGTTCTGAATCTGCGCCGACGGTTATCTTCCATGCGGGACACCTTGGGGCCATCCGAGGTCGAGGCCGCGCTCGCTGAATTGACCGAGTCCCAGCGCGACGCCGAAATCGCACTAGGCCAAGCGATGCAGTGGATCGTCAACGACGACGCGAAACGGCGCGAAGCCGCCCAACTCCTCTACGAACTCCAGCAGCCGTTGTAACGGAGAACGCGGTCCCGCGGCCGAGCTACTCACGCCCGCAATTTGGTTCAAGTTCTGAACACCGGTGGCAGCAATATGTCGGTACTGCGCCTGATACTGCTGACATGACTTCAACGCCAACCGGCTGGATCGTCGCGGGCCATCACTACGACGACCGCGAGGTTCCTGAACCATTCCGCCAGCTTCAACCCAGCACCAACAATGTCGGCGCGTCGATGTGGATTCATCTCACCAGCGGGGCAAGGATCGCAGCGCTACCCACTGGCCCGTGGCACGGCGGGTACTACGCGTTCTACTACACCGCACCTCACAGCGACACTCCTGTGTTGCTCAAGGAATGGACCGCCAGCCAACGGCGTTGGGACGGCGACGAGACACAGTATTTCACTTGCTTCGAGGAAGCCTGCGACTACTTCAATAGCGCTGTCGGCAAGGCGATTTGAGCCATGGCCTCCCCAACACTTCCGCCGTCGAGCAACAGCGCTGTCGCTTCGCCGCCGCATGATGCGTGGGGCTGGTGGTGGGAGCGGGCTCGGCGCACGGCCCAGCAGCTTTCGGCTGGAATCGCCCCACCCACAATTGAGGTGTGGGGGCCAGTGCTTGAGCCCGACGAGAAGGCCGTCCTGACCGCCGAGGTCAATTACGCCCGCCTCTACGGAGGTGACGGTCGCTACGAACCCACCTCCACGTTTCTTTTTGGGCGGCCCGCCCTGATGATGGGGTCCCTGGCGGTGACCGCGGCAGTCAACCACCGCCGCAAGGCTGTTGCCCGCCGCGACGCAATCCCATGCTGGCGCGATGTCCAACACGCCTCCATCATCGTCACCACTCAGCGCTTGCTGGCGGCCACCGATGCGGGCTGGGAAAGCGCTTGGTGGGCCGCCGTGACGGAGATGCAACCCGACCTCGCATCCTGGTCCTTGATGTTGGGCTTCGGCGCGCACTACTCGCCGATCCGGCTCGTAGGACCGGCAGTGCCGGCACTCTCCGTGTGGGCTGCCGCTGGTGTCCTCGGCCGCCAATGGAGTGCCGATCCCCGGCTGTTGGCGCTCCTGGTTCAGCGCAGGGTGTAACAAAGCAACCCGCCGGTTACCATCGAAACCATGTCCACGGACAAGTTCGCTATGGAACCCGAATCAACCCTCGACGGTCTAATGACCGCCGGTCAAGAACGCACAGCAGCCTTATCCGCAGGTTTGCCCGCGATACCCGCAGGCAACTACACCACCGGCTACGCCGCCGCCCTCGCGGCAACCCTGACAACCCGCCATGCCGAAGTCTCGGAAAAGACCATCACGGGCATTGTGACCGCAACGTCGTCAGTCTCCTCCACCGAAATAGTCGAAGGCGAATCGGCATCAGCGCTGACGACCTGACCGAGGTAAGTGAAATCACGAGCACCTGGACACCCCCGCCTCCGGGGCAGCCACATCATCTCGCAGCCCCGCACGGCCGGGCGCCGAACACATCGCGGCAAAAGCGAGGCCTCATAATCGCTGCGTTCACGTTAGTTCTCGCCATCGCCGTAGGGTCGACAGCCCTCATCACATACAGCCTCACCCGGCAGTCCAGGACCACCGAACAGGGCTTGACGAGTGCTAGCGCGTCGACAATTAGAGCAACTGATAACGAACGGGCCGCTGCCAAAGCCAGGCTTTGCCACATAGCAGACCTTGGGATTACCGGGCAGGCAGGAAAAGGAGGCGTCCGAGTCGATGGCCAGTTAAACCTTCCCGTGGTGATCCGCATGATGAATAGTGCTGCGGCAGTTCAAAATGCCCTGACACCCTCCGTTCCCACGGAAGTAGCGGACGCAGCCCGTACGTATGTTGACAACGTCTTTGACCTGACCGTAGCCGCGAACAACGAAAAGATCGGCGTCGACGACCTCAACAAGCAGAACGACGCCACAAATAGCGCCATTGATACTCTGCAAAAAGTTTGCGGCCTTCCCCGGTGATAATGGACGCATCCAACCGGGATGGTGCTACGTCGTCGGCTTCGTCAGCGGCCACGCGAATGCTGAACATGTTTCATGCGGCCGCGGCGAAGGGTGCTGATGGATTCGACGCCGCAACGTGGACTTCCAGCATGGGAGACGTGCCACGGCCTCATGGGTTGTTCACCGCAGCACTACTTGGCGAAGTCTGGCCAACCGAGTCCGAGTCCGCGCTTAAGGACACAGCTCAGGGCTTCAGCCGCCGCGCTGAAAGTCACGCCGATGCCGCATCAGCGGCGAAAGCCAACACAGACAACGTCTTTAACGCGGCGTGGACAGACGGAGTAGGAGCAGAGGCTGCATACGTCCACTATCAAAGTGAACATGAGGCCCATTACAGGCTGCACACGACACTTGATGTCGCCGGCAGCGGCACCGCCCGAATAGGCGACAGCATAGGTAGCGCGAAGCTCAAGATGCGAGCCGCTCACGACGAAGCTCATCGTGAAATTGAAGCTACTCTGCGCGCAACGCCGGCAGGTGGAATCGTCAACGTGGCGCCAATACTTACCAAGTACCGCGGCGAAATCTACTCCTACGCAACTGAACTGCACGGAATCGTTGCCGATGAATTGCACCTGTTCGGTTCGCATACATTGCCGCCACTGTCTCCTAGTGGAAACGGTGGTGGCGATGCCCGGGATCCATCGAGTCGTAGCAATCAGGGACACGGAGATAAATCGTCAGATCAATCGACCAACAGCCAGCGCCCTGGGGACAAGCCGTCAGAGCAGTCCACTACCGGCAATCAGGGCCACGCGGACGAACCATCGCAGAAACCTGCCGACCACGGGGCAAGTGAGAGCTCAGCGGTGACTAACGGCCATGATGAAAGTGCGGGGGCATCGAACAGCACTGACGCTGGGGACGCAGCCGCCAAGGGGAATGGCACCGGCAATACAGGCCACGCAGATTCTTCCTCGGGTGGAGTCTCATCGGGAGATGCGCAAGGAGTGCCTGCAACACCCAGCAACGTTGGACGAGTAGACGCATCCACCCCAACGGCAGCAGGGGCAGCGAAATCCGCTGTATCACCTATGCCGTCCATGCCGTCTCCGGGGGGAGGGGCATCGAGCGCCCCCCTCGGGGGTGCTGCGAGTAGCGGTGCGGGCCCGCTGGCGGGGCTGCTGGGTAAGAGCCCGATGGGTGCGGCTGCTGGCGGTTCGGCGAATCTCAACTCAGCTGGTGGGCTTGCGAATCCGTCGGCTCTGACGCAGTCGGCGGCGGTGTCAGCGGCGTCGTCATCGGTCGGCGAGAACGTGGGTAAGAGCGTGGCGGCGGCGGGTGCTCCTTCCGGCGGTGCTGCGGGCGGAGCTGGCGGCGGCGGTGGCGGCGGCGGTGGTGGTGGTGGTGGTGGTGGTCCCGGTGCGGCTGGGCTGGGTTCACAGTTGGCCAGGGCGCCGCTGGCACCGTTGGTGTCTCCGTTGACAGCCGCTGGCGCGCCGACGTCGGCAGCGCCGCCATCGACTGCTGGCGTTCCGACGAGTGCGGCGGGCGCGGCCGGGTCTTCATCTGTTGGC
>WBZN01001817.1_pt1 | contig 12418 bp, 9 predicted proteins | sample 5204281 | NCBI WGS metagenome assembly WBZN01 (sample SAMN12344347, study PRJNA552823) | activated sludge metagenome | biome: Activated sludge suspended growth; feature: Nitrification reactor; material: Wastewater; isolation source: activated sludge from nitrification reactor of wastewater treatment... | reverse complement strand
CCTTCTCGAGCACCTTGGCCCAGCGCTCGACATCGCCGACCTGGACCTCCTCGCCGATGCTCTCGAGGAGGTCGCCGATGTCACCGGCCCCGAGATCGAGCCCCGCGCTCGGCGCCGGGGATCCCGCACCTTCGAGATCGAAGTCGAACCCCGGCGCGTCGGCCGCCGGGACATCGATCTTGCGCTCGGTCTCGAGCGAGCGGCAGTACGCGAGCAGCTCGACCAGGCCACCGAACGTGTCCGCCCACAGCTGCCGGAGCCCGGCCACGTTCTTCGCGCGGTCCACGGGACCCGAGCGGCTCGCGACGAACCGCTCGTACAGGCTCTCGTCGAGCTGCTTGAGCGACTCGAGCGCGCGGAGCGCGAGCCGAACGAGCTCGTCCGCCTGGCTCTGGATTTTGGGGCTGCCGATGGCGCCTTGCAGTCGTGGATCCACCGATGTGCCAGTTTCTCACGGGCCGCGGGCTGCGGCCACTTTGGGTTATTCGTGAGGGTTGGTTGACACATCGGTCGCCTGCCGGCTTGACGTCCTGGCCCCCGATACCGCCGGGATGCCGGCCTGGGCGGGGCATCTACGGCATCTACGAGGAGCTCGCGCATGCTCCCGCGGCGCCCTGCGGGGTGCGCTGGTCGGGTTCATCGAGTGGCTTACGCGAGCTTGCCGGTGGCTGCGAGGCGGAGCAGCCCGGCGCGTGTCGCGGACCACTGGCGCGTCAATGCGTCCGAGGGCTCGCCGATCACGCTCACCGCCTCGAGCAGCGGGAACGTGGTCGTCGCGACGCGCGGGCTCGGCGTGCGATCGACGGTCGGCATGATCGTGGTCGGGTGCCGCGCGTGGGCGTGTCGCTCGACGTGCACGACGCCATCGGGCCAGCGCGTGACGAGGGCCTCGACGACGCCGCCGACCGCATCGAGCGGAAGCCGTTGCGCGGTGCGCTCGGCCCACGACACGAGCGCGGCGAGCCCGCGCAGGACGTCGTAGAAGTAGAACCGGGGGAACGCGAGCTGCGACCACGCCGTCGCGGCGGTGCGTTCGTCGGCGTTGTGCACGGTCGGCGAACCATGCGTGAGCGCGCGATCGATCAACCAGCGGGCGGCGCGATCGAGGAACGCGCGCTCGTCGCTCGTCCAGGATCGGCTCTCGAGCATCGCCTCGAACGGGGCGATCGTGGCGACCATCGAGCTCGGGCACTCGTGCGCCTGGAGGTACGCGGTCTCGTCGCAGTTGAGGCCGCCGTCGGCCATCTGGTAGCGCACGAACCACGGCTTGATCCAGGGCAGCACGCGATCGACGTCGATGTCGCACGCCGCCAGCAACGGGTGCATCGTGCCGAGCGCGCAGTGACACGCGATGTCGCGCTGGAGGTCAGCGCCAGGCGCGTCGCCGGGCCGGATCGGGAAGATGTGGAGCAGGCGATCGAGGCCGGCGACGAGGGCGGCGGACGCGGCCGGTGGGATCCGTCGCGTCTCGCCGAGCTCGTGAAGCGCCACCATGTGCCACCACGGGCCGTGCCACTTCGGCCAGTAGACGTCGACCGCGATGCTGCGCAGCGCCGCGTCCGAGCCCAGATATGCCACCGAGTCGGCGATGCCGTGCACGATCGCGGGTGTCTGGAGGCGGGGTGGAGTCGGGACCGCGGCGAGCTTCGCGAGATCGATCACGTGGCTCGTATACCGCATCGGTCGGGTTCCTCCGTAGCGCGGCGCTCAGATCGACCTCGATGGGCGTGGCACCGAGGGGTCACGCCGAGGTCAGCATGCGCTCGAGCTTGTTGAAGCTCGAGGCCCAGCCCTGGTTGTGGCTGTCGCGCTGACCGGCCGATTCGAAGCCGTCCTGGACGAAGTGCATCCGGGTCGCCTTGCCGGCGGGCGCGATCGTCACCGTGACCTCGGTCTCGTGGCCGCGCTTGCCGTCGTGCTCCCAGGCGAAGGTGAACGTCACGCGCTCGTTGTGCACGAGCTCGCGAAATACGCCGGAGGAGATGTGGCTCTCCCCGGTCGGCGAGACGATCTTGACCCGGTAGTGACCGCTCGGTTCGACGTCGATCCTGTAGTCCTCGAGTGTGAAGCCCTCCGGGCCCCACCACGTGGCGAGCGCGCCGGGGTCGGTCCACGCCTTGAACACCTGGTACGGGGTGGCCGCGATCTCGCGATCGATCACCAGCGTCCGGTCCGTGACAGGCGCTGCCGCGGCCTTGCCATGGACCTTGCTCGCTCCACTGCGGGCGACGTCCCGGGCCTTGTCGACCGCGTCATGGGCGACGCCCTTGGCCTTGTCGACCGCGTCGTGGGCGACGCCCCGGGCCTTGCCGACGGCGTCGTGGGCGACGCCCTTGGCCTTGTCGACCGCGCTGCGCGCCGCGCCCTTCGCCTTCATCACCGCGTCGCGGACGACGCTCCTCGCCTTGCCCGCGGCGCTGCCGATCGTGTCCTTGATCTGTTCGGTGGTCGTCATACGTGCGCTCCGATCCGGTTGGTGGATGGCCCCCACGTGCAACTCCCCGGCCCACATCGCGCACGGTTACCGCGTCGTTCTCGGTCGTGATCGGCGCTCGGGTGTGGCGCTACGTCACGCGTGTGCGCCGACGCTCGGCAGGAGCGGTCGGAACCGCTCGATGCACCCACGCCCCGCTCACAGCTCGCCCGGCCGGATCCGCGCGTAGCTGTCTTCCCCCGCGCGGCAGATCTCGGCGAGCGCGGTCAGGCGCGGCAGCTCGGTGGAGATCCAGTACTCCGCCGACAACTGCTTGCCCGCGAACAGCGCGCGATCGGCGTCGCTGGTCGGGGCGGTGGTGCGGGCCGCGGTCGCCATCGCGAGGTGCTGCCACGCGATCACGAGGATCCCGAACAGCTCGAGATAGTCGGTGCTGTGCAGCATCATCCCCGCGACGTCCCCGGCGAGCCCCTTGCTGGCGAGCACGGCGGTCAACGCCTGTACGGTGGCCATGGCGGCGGTGACCGAGCCCACGAGCCGCTCCTCGACCCCTGCCTCGCGGGCGGCGCGCGCGGCCTCTGCGATCTCCTCGCCGAGCGCCGTGAGGCCCGCGCCACCGTCGGCGACGACCTTGCGGCCGAGCAGGTCCAGGCCCTGGATGCCCGTGGTGCCCTCGTGCAAGCTGTTGAGCTTCTGATCGCGCATCAGCGACTCGACCAGGTACTCGCTGGTGTAGCCATATCCGCCGTGGACTTGCACGGCGAGGGCGTTCGCCTCGAAGCCGCGCTCGGCCGGGAACGACTTCGCCACGGGCGTGAGCAGATCGAGCAGCTGCCGGGCGCGGATCCGGGCGGTGGGCTCGGCCGCGAACTCCGCGAGGTCGGCATAGATCGCGGTGCGCCCGATCAGGCACAGCCCGCCCTCGACGATCGCCTTCTGGCGCAGCAGCATGCGGCGCACGTCGGCGTGCTCGATGATCGGCACGGGCGGCAGGGCCGGATCCTTCGCGGTCTCCGGGCGGCCCTGCGTGCGATCGAGCGCGTACGCGAGCGCCTCGTGGTACGCGACCGACGCCGTCGCGACGCCGTTCATCCCGACCATGATCCGCGCCTCGTTCATCATCTGGAACATCGCCGCGAGTCCGCGATGGGGCTGCCCCACGAGCCAGCCATGACAATCGCCGCGATCGCCGAACGCGAGCGCGAGGCTCGGGAGCCCGCGCCATCCGATCTTGTGGATCACGCCCGCGACCGCGACGTCGTTGTCGACGAGCCGGTCGCCCTCGATCCGGCGCTTCGGGACGCAGAACAGCGACACGCCCCGGGTGCCCGCGGGTGCGCCGTCGATCCGCGCGAGCACCATGTGGACGATGTTCTCGGTCAGATCGTGATCGCCGCCCGAGATGAAGATCTTCGCGCCGGCGATCCGGTAGCTGCCATCCGGCGCGGGCGTCGCGCGCGAGCTGACATCCGCGAGGCTCGAGCCTGCCTGCGGCTCGGTCAGCGCCATCGTGCCGAGCCAGCGGCCTTCGTAGATCGGCACCATGTAGCTCGCCCGCAGCGCGTCACTGCCAAACGTCTCGAGCAGGTGCGCGGCACCCGCGGCGAGCCCGATGTAGCCGTACGCGCTGAGGTTCGCCGCCATCAGGTAGGCGCTCGCGAACGTCTGGACGATCCGCGGCAGCTGATGACCACCGACCGCCGCGGGCCGGGTCGCGACCACGAGGCCGAGCGCGGCGAGCTCGGGGTACAGCGCCTTGAGCCGCGGATGGACGATCACCGAGCCGTCGACGAGGCGCGGTGGTTCATCGTCCATCGGCTTGTACGCGGGGAGCAGCACGCCGCGAGCCAGCCGCCGCGCGCTCTCGATCGTCATGTCGAACGAGCCGCGATCGTGCTCCGCGAACTGCGCGAGCCGCGTCAGCTCGAGGGCACGCAGGGTGTCGTAGAGCACGAACTCGAGATCGCGGTCGCGGAACAGCGGGTTCGCCATGTCCGCGGAACTGTATGCGATGGCCGGCCCATCGGACGTTCACGCGGCGTGGATGATTCGAGGTTCGGTGGCTGATATACCCATGCGATGGGACTCCTCGACAAGGTGAAGACGTTCACGGGTGGCAAGGGAATGGCAAAGGTCACGATCCCGACGATCGAGCAGCAGCCGTCGGAGACCGCCACGTTCCCGATCACCGACTCGGTGCTCAAGGGCACGATGGTGATCGCGGCGCAGCAGAGCTGCACGCTGCTCGCGCTCAAGTTCGAGGTGTGGCTCTACATCAAGGGGGACGCGAGCGCGTCGACCGGCACGCCGAACCTCGTCGTGGCCGGCACGTATCCCGACCCGTCAGTCAGCTACGCCGAGGACTTCGTGAAGCTGCCGGCCGAGCTCGCGGCCGGTCAGGTGATCACCCATCCCTGGATGGTGTCGGAGCTGGATCTCCCGACGATCCTCGCCAAGCACGGCTACATGGAGCCCAATGATGCGCTCCACGATCCGCGCGTCCAGCTCGTCGTGAAGTGCATCGCCGACGTCAAGGGATCGCCGTTCGACCCTTCGGCCGAGGTCAACGTCACGCTGACGTAGCGGCGGATCGGCTCACCGCGGCTTCTTCTTCGTGATCGCCGGCTTCCTGATCGCCGGCTTCTTGACGACTTTCGGCTTCTTCTTCGTGACCGCTGGTTTGGCGACCTCCTTGATCGGGGGCGCGGTGCCGGAGATCGCGTCGGCGGTCGCGTCGATCCGGTTGGTCGTGTCCGTGGGGGTGTCCGCGCTGGCGTCCGGGGCCACCTCCGCGAGCGCCGCGTCCGCTGGCGCCACGACCGCGGCGGGTTGCACGATGTCCTTCGGGGGTGGAGGCGAGGCCACGGGCCCAGGTGTCACCGGCTCGCTCGCCGCGGGCGCCGGCGGGCTCCCGGGCATCATCGAGTACACCGCGATCCCGGCGACGATCGCGAGGACCCCGCCCACCGCGAGGATCAGAGACCTGCGCTCGCGAAGCGCCGGCGTCCTGGTGACGGGCGCGAAGTCGTCGGCACCTACGACGAGCTGGCCCCAGGCGCTGCGGTCGTTGACCGGAGGCTTCGAGCTCGGGCTCGGGGCCGCGGGCGAGGTCGGGAGCGTCGGCGGTTTCGGCACGACGAGCTGACTGGCCGACAGCTCCTGCGTCGCATCGTGTCCCGGCTTGGCCATGCATCCCGAGTCTAGTCCGGCAACGGTGGGGCTTACCACTCGCGCTGGCGGCGGCGGTGGCATAGGATCGCTCGCGAGGTGCGCGCCGAACCCACAGGGACGAGGGCCTCGCCCCTCGATCCCTCTCATGCAGTCGTGGCGATCGAGGACGCGAGCGATCGCGAGCAGATCTTCGATCTCTTGCTCCGGGCTGCGCGCTCCCAGTCGCGGTTCGCGGCGCTGCTCTCGGTCCACGCCGAGGATCTCCGCGGCCGGCGCGCGATCTCCGACGATGGCTTCGACTGCAGCCAGATCCGCTCCTTGCGGCTCCCCCGGAACACCGTCGCGGCGTTCGAGGCGGCGATCTCGGGACGCGAGCCCACCGTGGGACCGATCGCGACGGGCGAGCCGTTCGTCGATGGCTACCTCGACTCGCTCGGTGGTGCGCCGCGCGCCGCGATGATCCTGCCGATCCTGCTCGGCGGCAGGACCGTGGCCCTGGTGTTCGCGCATCGCGGTGATGACCTCATGACCGAGAACGAGGTCGCGGAGTTGTTCCCGCTCGTGACGGCGAGCAGCCGCGCCCTGTCGCGCGTGCTCGCGCGGCGTTCGACCGTCGTCGCCCCCACCACGTCGCGCGCGAACACCGAGTACGAGGTCGAGATGACGGTGGTGAGCGTCGCCACCAAGCGCGCCGCCCTCGTCGCCCATCGCACCGCCGAGGCGTGGGAGGCGCTCGTCGACGAGATCCGCGGCCTGATCCGCGATGGCATGGAGCACGGCGAGCCCGACGAGGACGAGCAGCTCGAGCTGTTGCTCGAGCTCGGCCGCGTCGAGTCCGAGCGGCTGGGCCGTCCCGAGGGCGCGATCGACGCCTGGCGCAGCGCGCAGACCATCGACGGCGGCGATCCGCGCGTGCTCGACGCGCTCGAGGCCGTGTTCGTCCAGCAAGGACGCTGGCTCGATTGCGTCGAGCTGCTCGAGCGCCGCGCCGCGCTCACCGAGGAGGTCGGCCCGCGGATCGCGATCCTGCGCAACCTCGCCGCGCTCGCGCCCGGGCGGCTCGATGACGGTGATGACCGTGCGATCGAGGCATACCAGCGGATCCTCGCGCTGGATCCCGCGCACGACGTGGCGTCGCGGGAGCTCGAGGCGCTGTACACGACGCGCGAGCAGTGGCAGCCGCTGACCGCGTTGCTGCTCGACCGCGCGTCCCGCGATCAGGACGCGGCGAGCCGCGACGCGCTCGAGGCGGTCGCGCAGATCTACGAGCACCAGCTCGCCGATCCACGGGCCGCGTTCCTGGTGTGGCTCGCGGTGCTCCGGCGCGCCCCCGACGCGCCCCACCTGCTCGAGCAGCTCGATCGGCTCGGCGCGGTCGCCGGCGCCTGGGACGAGCTCGTCGCCGAGACCCGGGCGCTCGCCGAGGAGCTCGAGCCGCGGTCGCCCGAGGCCGCCGCGCGGGTGTGGCATCTCGTCGGGCAGTGGATGCGCGATCGCGTGGCGCGCCGCGCCGACGCGGTGCACGCGCTCGATCGGTCGCTGCGGCTCAATCCGAGCGATCTCGACACGCTCACCGAGCTGCTCGAGCTCCTGCGCGCGGATGGACGCTGGCGCGAGTTGATCGAGCTGCTCGGTCAGCGCGCGGAGGCCGAGCCGGATCCGGGACCGCGGAGCGATCTCTACGCCGAGGTCGGCGATCTCTACGACACCCACCTCGCGCAGCCCCACGACGCGATCGCGAGCTACGAGCGCGCGCTCGCCGACGAGCCCGAGTCCACGCCGGTGCTGATCGCGCTGCACCGGCTGTACCTCCAGACCGAGGCGTGGGCGCCGCTCGGCGACCTGTTGCCGCGACTCGTCGAGGCGCTCGCGGGCACGACCCCGAGCCAGGTGATCGTCGATCTTCACGTCGAGCTCGGCAACGTGCTCGCGGTTCGCCTCGGCCGCACCGACGACGCGGTCGCGGCGTTCCGTCAGGCGCTCGCGCTGGATCCCGGACATGCCGCCGCGTTCGCGGGCATCGAGCGGGTCTATCAGCACACCGGCGAGCACGACAAGCTCCTCGACACGCGCGAGGCCAAGGCGGACGCGAGCGCGCGCGTGGACCAGCAGCGGAGCTACGGCGAGATCGCGGCGGCCTGGCACCAGGCCGGGCGGTTCGCGCGTGCCGCCGCCTGCTGGCAGAAGCTGCTCGCGCTCGAGCCGCGCGACCTCGCCGCGCACGATGGCCTCACCGCGGCGCTGCGCGAGGACGCGCAATGGGCGGCGCTCGCCGTCGCGCAGCGCGCGCAGCTCGAGCTGCGCGCCGATCGCGGAGCGCGGAGCGCGTTGCTCGTCGAGATCGCGCACCTGCTCGAGCACCGGCTGCAGGATCACGACGGCGCGATCGCGGCGTACCACGAGGTCGTCGCGCTCGAGCCGGAGCACCGCACGGCCCTCGATGCGCTCGGCCACCTGCACGATCGCGCGGGGCAGTGGCACGCGGCGATCGAGGTCCTGCAGCGCCTCGTCGAGATCACGCCCGAGCCGCGGCCGCGCGGCGGCTTGCTCGAGCGGATCGGCCACGCCCAGCTCAGCGCGCGCGATGCGACCGAGGCGCAGGTCAGCTTCGCCGCGGCGATCGGCGTCGACCCGAGCAACGCCCGCGCGTACGAAGGTCTCGCGCGCGTTCACTTGCAGCAGGGCAAGCTGGTCGCGGCCGGCGAGGAGCTGTTGCGCGCGGCGCAGCTGTCCAAGACCCCGTCCGAGACGCTCCGCCTGCTCACCGATGCCGCGTGGGTGTATCGCCACCGGCTCGACGATGCCGAGCGGGCGCGCGCTTGTCTGCAGCGGATCCTCGAGCTCGATCCCGAGCACGCCGACGCCAAGACGGCGCTCGCCGAGCTCCTCCAGGACACCCGGCAGTGGGAGACCCTGTGGCCGCACCTCGAGGCCCAGCTCGCGCGCGCCGACGTGGACGCGAGCCCGCCGTCGGCGGAGCGCCTCGACCTGTACGCCCGGGCCGCGCGCTGCGCCGTCGAGCTCGGCAAGTTCCCGATCGCGATCGAGCTCTATGATCGCGCCTGTGACCTCGATCGCAGCCCGGGGATGCTGCTCGAGCGAGCCGTCGCGCTCCATCGCAGCAACGCGCTCGACGCCGCCGCCGCGTCCTACCAGACGATCGCGACCCGTCACGCCGCGGCGCTCGATCGCGAGCAGCTGATCGGGGTGTATCGCCAGCTCGCGCGGATCCACACCGAGCTGGGCAAGCTGCCGCAGGCCCAGATGTTCCACCAGAAGGTGCTCGACATCGAACCCGGCCATCGCGACACGCTCGAGGCGCTCGGCGAGCTTCACCTCGCGCGCGGCCACGTCGATGAGGCGATCGCGACGCTGCGCGTGCTCGCCGCCGCCGGAGCCGCCGCCGAGCGGATCGGGTATCTCGAGCGCATCGGCGATCTGTATCGCGACAAGCTGGCCAACCCGCCGCGCGCGATGTCGACGTACCTCGAGGCGCTCGAGCTCGATGGCGCGAACCGTCGGATCCTGCAGCGCCTCCTCGATCTGCAATCTGGCGCCGGCCAGTGGAAGGCGGCGGCCGAGACGATCGACCGGTTCCTCGAGCACGAGACCGATCGCGTTCGGCGCGGCGCCTACCTGATCGCCTCCGCGGAGATCCGGCGCACCGAGCTCAAGGATCGGCCGGGTGCGCTCGCGTGTTACGAGCGCGCGCTCGACGAGCTGCTCGCCGACGCGCCGCTCGCTCCCTCGACGAGGGCGCGCGCCCTCGATGCGTTTCGCGCGGTCACCGAGCTCGTCGCCGCCGACGAGCAGTGGAAGTACCTCGAGCAGTCGTATCGCCGGATGATCAAGCGGCTCCCGAAGGACGATGCCGACCTGATGGCGCTGTGGCACGCGCTCGGCGAGATCTATCGCACGCGGCTCCAGCACCATCAGAGCGCGATCGAGGCGTTCGAGATCGCGCACGCGCTCGATCCCGAGAAGTCACCCCGGCGCGCGCACCTGCTCGCCGAGCTCTACGCGCACGTCGGCGCGAACCAACCCGAGGTCACCGGGCGCGCGGCGAAGCTCGTCGAGTTCGATCCGACCAACCCCGACGCGTATCGCGCGCTCGGCCGCGCGAGCCTCGAGGCCGGTCGGATCGACGAAGCCTGGTGCGTGTGCCGCGCGCTGGTGTTCCTCAAGCAAGCGAACAGGGAGGAGGAAGCGCTCTACCAGCGCTACCAGGCCCAGGAAGTCAGCAAGGCGCGCGGCATCCTCGATGACGACTCGTGGGACTACGTGCGCCACCCCGATGAAGATCGCGCGATCAGCGCGGTCCTCGCGCTCACCTGGGAGGCCGCGGTCGCGCTGCGCGCGGCGCCCACGAAGAGCTTCGAGCTCAAGGCGCGCGAGCGCATGCCGGTCGAGAACGGCACCGGCGTCGTGGCGAAAGTGTTCCGTCACGCGGCGCGGGTCCTCAACGTCGCGCTACCCGACGTCTACATCCAGCCGCGCCGTTCGGGCCGGCTGCTGCTCGCGAACTGCGTCGAGAAGGGGCGGCTCGCGCCGGCGGTGATCGTCGGCCGCGATCTGATGACCGGCTACCGCGACACCGAGATCGCCGCGTCCGTGGGGGCGATGCTCGCGTTGCTGAGGCCGGCCTACTACCTCAAGCTCACGCTGTCCACGGTCGACGAGCTCGAGGCGGCGCTCGCCGCGGCGGCGCAGATCGCCGGCAAGAAGCTGAGCGTTCGCCCGCAGGTCGAGCCGCTGATCGGCGCGTTCGTCGCCGAGATGCAGAAGCGCCTGACGCGCCAGGCCGGGGAGGCGCTCGTCGCGTGCGTCCACCACGTGCCCGCCCAGCCCGACCTGACGCGCTGGCGGATCGCCGTCGACGCCGCGGCGCAGCGGGCGGGCCTCCTGATCTCGGGTGAGCTCGCGGCGACCGCGCGCATGCTGTCGAGCGAGTCCTCGATCGGTGGGCCGCGCCCCAGCCAGCGCGTCCAGGACCTCGTCGCTTACTCGGTGTCGCCCGGCTACTTCGCCGCCCGCCGCCACCTCGGCGTCGCGGTTCGATCATGACAGGAGGCTCGACCGCGCCGTTCCTACCGGAACGTGCCGCCGATGCTGAGCGTGATCTGGTCGACGTTCTCCTCGCCCGGGGGCGGATCGGGTCCCACCCAGACCCGTCGGCCGATGCTCAGCGCGATCCATGCGGTCACCCACTTCGAGAACCGGTGGGACCGAGAGAGCGAGAGGCCCAGCTCGTAGTAGGCGCCGCGCTGGTAGCGCGTGTCGTCGCTCGCGATGGCGCCGCTGGCCGTGAGCACGGCGAAGCCGAAGTCGTGCGATAGGCTCAGGCCGGCGCGCCATCCGCGCCCCGGCACGTCGAGCTTGCTTGTCCACTGCGTGCCCTCGATCGCGGCGCGCGTGCCCGGGCCGATCGTCCAGATCTGATATTCGGATCTGACGGCCGCGCCGACGTCTTCCAGGGGGGAAGCGCGCATCGGATCGAGCTGCAGCCAGGGGCCGTCGTGGTCGCGTGTCAGCGCGGAGCTCGAGGTCGCGCGCACGGTCTCGGTCGGATCATCGCCGCGCGCGGAGCCCCCGCGTCGCACCAGCACCAGCACCAGCACCCATACCTCACGTCGCACGCGTCATAGACCGGAGCGGGCCGCGACTGGTTGCTTGGGTCCAACCGGAAGACCCGCACGTGGGTGCGCGATACGGAGTGCCAGCTCGCGTTCCAGGCCCAGACTCGAGGCGAGCTGGCTCGCGCCGTCGAGCTCTACGAGCGCTGCATCGCGACGCAGGAGACCGCGACCGCGCGGTGGAACCTCGCGATCGCCTACGATCATCTCGGCCGCAGCGACGACGTGAAGCGCGAACGCGCGGACCAGCTCGATCCGGAGATCGGGAGCTCGCCCGCCACGGACGCCGGCGCCCAGCTTCCGTAGCGGTCCCTGCCAGCGGGGTGACGCGGCGGTGCGCGTGCCTCGGCGCGCGCCGGTTTCGTCGGGCGCACGCGTGCGCACCAGCGCACTTCGATCCCACGCGCGCGATCACGACCGGTGGAGTAGACCTGATCATGGCGGAGCAGGATCTCTCAGGTCCGGAGGGGATCCCGGGGACGAAGTCGCTGGAGCGGCGGATCGGCAGCTACTTCGCGCGGGTGATCCATGGCTTCTTGGTCGTGCTCGCGCTCGTGGTCGTCGCGGCCGCGATGTTCGCGGTGTTCGACACGGTGACGCGCGACTTCCCGGCGTTCTTCGAGCACCAGAACCAGTACAACGTGCTCCAGCAGATCATCTCGAATGTCCTGCTGACCGCGATCGCCGCGGAGATCGGGCTGCTGCTGCTGTTCCACCGGACGAGCGCGGCGATCGAGGTCATCATCCTGGTGGTGGCACGCAAGATCGTCAGCCCGGAGACCACGGCGCTCGAGATCCTGCTCGGCGTGATCGCGCTGTGCGCGCTGATCATGGTCCGGACGTACTTCTTGCCGGGCCGGGCGAAGTAGCCACGAGCCTCGGCGAGATCACGTGCGTGCTGGCCGCGTTCGTCATCGTCCCGGCGCTGATCTCGTCGCGGTTTCGTCAGCCGCAGGTGTCAGGTGACAGGACCCTGACGTCGGATGAACCGGCATTGGACGGCAGTGCCCGTATGATCTCGGATACTTAGGGCGCTGGCCCGGCGGTCGCAAATGGTCGGACCCTATGCGCGAACCTACCGTCTCGACGAGCACGCCGCTTCAACCGAGGCTCCGCCGCAAGCGCCAGCCGCTCCGCGCCGCCCGCATCGTGACGCAGGTCTTGGCCGCGGCGCTCGACC
>WBZN01001816.1_pt1 | contig 12421 bp, 12 predicted proteins | sample 5204281 | NCBI WGS metagenome assembly WBZN01 (sample SAMN12344347, study PRJNA552823) | activated sludge metagenome | biome: Activated sludge suspended growth; feature: Nitrification reactor; material: Wastewater; isolation source: activated sludge from nitrification reactor of wastewater... | reverse complement strand
GAAAAATGTGCTGTGGACGAACACCATTGGATACATTACTTGATGGCAAATCAATTTGGGCGGAAAAAAATTTAGCTCAAATCTAAACTGACAGACACCTAAAAAAACTGGTAACTGTCAGATCAGGCCTAAGCTAGTACACCAAATCTAATCTGACAGACATCCAATCAATTCGGTAACTGTACGATCTGATCTGAGCTAGTACACATTAATCATCTGAGTGTACATAACGAACAGCTAATTCTTTTCGTTTTCCTTTTAGTTTAATATTAAAAATATCGCCAAATTTAATACCCGGTTGTTCGATTGTCGAAATAACTTCATACAATATCTGGCTGATTAACACAGCTCCCGGTTGGCAATTCTTTTCTAAGCGCGAAGCAGTGTTGACTACGTCACCAATTGTAGTCCAGTCAAGCCTACCTGAGATGCCGATATTCGCAATGATAACTTGCCCCCAGTGAATACCTATTCTCAGCAGTAACATTTCTTTTCCTGCATTCTTTCTTAAACTATTTATATCAAGAGAATGCTTCTGTATTTCGAGTGCTGCTAGAACAGCATTTAATGGATTCTTGAATAAAACCATGACGCAATCTCCCATGAATTTATCGATTAATCCATCAAATTGATTCACAGTTCTAGATATTCTTCCTAAAACTAAGTTAAGCGTATGTATAACCGATTCTTCTTTTTCGTTATTTTCAACATAAGTAGTAAAGTTAACAATATCGCAAAATAGAACCGTGATATAGCATTCTTCGTTCGTTAATTCTTTCCCGCCTAGCCTTACTACATCACGCGCTTTTTGTTCTACAAGTTGTGGCACATAATTTCGAGTAATATTATGGACTCTTGCTTCGTTTAATATTGATCCTTCAGTTAGTGAATCAACTGATTTAGGGTCAAGAAACACAACTTGCCATAAGGATTGAATGGTTGAATCGTGGCTACGGTAGCCACTTATATTAAAAAGAATGGATTGACCAGGGTCGTTCGGAAGCTTTATTCGTACCCGGTAATTCTCAAAGATTCCTTCAGTTGTTTCTAACGCTAAGCCCCAAATTACATCATTGTAGAAATGAGAAGGGATAATTCTGCTGAAAGCTTGAATCGATAAAGAAGAATTGTCTAGTTTTAAACTATCGAGAATTGATGAAGAGATCGATAAAATTTCACCTGTACTAGAGAAACAAACTATGCCATAACTGAGTTTGGAGAAGATAGCTTTCATTTTATCCAACTCAGATGCTCGTGTTAATAACAGTGGAAAATATCCTGGAAAAGGTAAGTTCTGATACTCAGAACTTACTCTTGTTAATTTGGCAAGATAATAATTAGTACTGGCCTCCCCCGCATATTGCTTGATTAAAGAAAATCCTAATGCTTCAGAGAGTTTACTGTCGAGATATACTGCGCTATCGCAACAAATAGGGTAGCGAAGGGTCAATAACGTCTCCGAATCATCTGGAAAGCCGAATGTAATTTGGATGTCATTCTTCTTACAGTAGGAAGCTATATTTTTATCACCATGTTCTTCTATTTCATTTTGATAAAGCTCTTCAAAGAAATTATCTCCGTTGACAGCACCCAGGTATAAATCGCTTTCAACAAATTGTTGAAATACCCTATGATGCATAGTATTCACCATATTGGAAATTAGTTTGTGGAGTAATAGTGATGTTGAATCGAGTAATTGTGGACACTTCAGGTAATTTAATCGAGATAAGATTTTATTTTCAATATCACTCCAAATATGTTGTTCTAGTGATGTAATCTGAATAATATCTTTACCTAGCTCAAGTGAACTTGGTAAGAACGTTTTTATTTCGTAAGAGAGATTAGTTATGGGCATTTGCGCAAAACTGATAAATATCGTTTGTGAGTAATTCTTCAAAGAAAGCTTCATCAAGCAATTGATTCGAAAGCTCCTCACTTAATCCATATTCCATGAGCTTTTCTTTTTGGATTGATGGGTCGATTGTATTGGCACCAAAACCCCTGCCTTTGATTATGCTGTTAGCAGCCGCAAGACTCAGCAGAACTTTATCTTGAATATGGTCTACAGCTAACCGATCTAGATCGTTGTGAACGAAGCGACTAAACTGTTCAGGCAATTTCCATACTTTTATTGCCTCTTCACCGACTTGACGATGATTTATCCCTAAGAATTTCTGTTCCGCATCAGCACAAGGGCAATGCTGCTCAAGCGCATAATTTAGCGCTTCCATATATTCATTCTGGACATGGGTAAAAAGTAGCACTTTCCCTATATCATGAAGTAAGCCAGCAACAAATGCCTCCTCTCCTGCTTCCTGATTGCCGAGCTTATAACAAATGTGATGACTTGCTATCGCAGTTAATAGCGAATGATGCCAAACATGCTTGCATATGAGCTCATTTCGACTTTTAGCAAAAACAGCTCTCGAAAACGCTAAAATAACCAAAGATCGGATAATACTTATACCCAATAAACTGATAGCAATCGGTAGTGTTTTGATAACTTGATTTCGGCTATAAATTGGTGAATTAGCTACTCGAAGGATAAATGCAGCAATGGTTTGGTCAGAACGCAGTAGAGTATCTATTTCTTTAAAGCAATTCCGTGATTCCTCATTGATTTCAATGATCTTTGTGATAATTCCCGGTTGGGCAGTAGCAATCTTCTTGTAATCAATATCACAGTGTTTCATAGAATGTTTAATAACAACAAATTAACGATGGTTTAATTTGCTATCATATGACCTTATAGGTTACTTATCGAATGTGTAAATAAAACTACGGCATCCGTATGCTTAAATTTAAATGGGATTTGTCTCAAGCAGTTTCTTATTAAACAAAATTGAGATAATAGTAGGTATATAACAACTATTAACCTGAGATCAGCGCATTAATAATGCAAATAATGCTTGAGGTAGCTTTTTTGAAATTGAGTGAGCAAGAAAAATGAATTTTATTCTTAAAATAATGAAACTTTGGGTTATGCTCATAGTGAGTTTGGTCATTACACCCTCGTTTGCGCAACTACCTACATTGTCAATTACAGCAAAATCCTACACACTTCTAGATTATCAAAGTGGACAAACGCTTCTCAGTCAAAATGCACATGAGCGTTATGAACCTGCATCACTGACTAAATTGATGACAGCCTATGTTGTTTTCTCTGCACTTAAAGAAAAACGAATCTCAATGGATCAGGTTGTCCCAGTTTCAACTACCGCATGGAAGATGGTTGGTTCAAGAATGTTTATTGAGCCTAACAAGCCAGTTACAGTCAAAGAACTGATTAATGGCATGATTGTGCAATCAGGTAATGATGCCTGCGTTGCCCTTGCAGAATTGATTGCAGGCTCTGAGGATATCTTTGCGCAATTAATGAATAAAGAAGCTGAGCGTCTTAGAATGATAAATACTCATTTTATGAATTCAACTGGCTTATCGCACCCCAATCACTATAGTAGTGCGCATGATTTATCGATTCTAGCCTCTGCAATAGTTAGAGATTTTCCGGAATACTATTCGCTCTATTCGATGCGCGAATTTACCTACAATGGAATCACGCAATCAAACCGAAATCGATTATTATGGCTGGATCCCAATGTAGATGGTATGAAAACAGGTTGGACCGATAAAGCTGGCTATTGCCTAATTACTTCGGCAAAACGCGATAATCGTCGTTTGATTTCTGTACTAATGGGCGCTGCATCGGAGAATATGAGGAGTAAGGAAAGTCAGCGTCTATTGAATTTTGGTTTCCAATTCTTTGATACAGCACAACTGTATAAAAAACATCAACACATTTCATCTATCCAAGTATGGAAAGGGTCACAAAATAAACTGAATGTAGGCTTTGATTATGATATTTATTTTTCGCTTCCTAAAGGTCAATCCGAAAAATTAAAAGCCAAAATGGAATATAAACAGCCGTTGATTGCGCCTATCAATAGAGGTCAAGAAGTTGGTATGGTGAGATTTAGTATTGATGATCAACAAATTGCAGCTTATCCATTGGTAGCTTTAGAGCCGGTAGACACTGCAGGTATTTTTGGCCGTGCTTGGGATAGTGTTCAAATGTTGTTTAACTAATTAATAAATGATGATTTATCTGAACGGAAATTTTCTACCAATTGAGCAAGCCTATATCCCTGTATTGGATAGGGGATTTATCTTTGGTGATGGTGTCTATGAAGTTATACCAGTATATTCTCGTAAAGCCTTTCGATTGGGGCATCACTTAGCGCGTTTGCAGGATAGCTTAAATGGGATACGGCTGAGTAATCCACATACAAATGATGAATGGTGTAATTTAATTACAAAACTAATTGATTATCACGATAGCGATGATCAATATATTTATTTACACATTACCCGGGGTGTAGCAAAACGGGATCACGCGTTTCCCACCAATACTTCTCCTACGATATTTATGATGAGTAATCCACTGCTAACGCCACCTGAAGAATTACTTCAGAAAGGCGTATTAGCCATTACTGCTGAAGATAATCGCTGGGGACGATGTGATATTAAAGCCATTTCATTGCTACCGAATGTATTGCTACGTCAACTCGCAATTGATGCAGGCGCAACGGAAACCATCTTGTTAAGAAATGGATTTTTAACTGAGGGCGCAGCTAGCAATATTTTTATCATTAAAGAAGACAGATTATTAGCGCCTCCTAAAAGTCACTTAATGCTGCCAGGTATCACCTATGATGTCGTTCTTGAATTAGTAGAAACCCATTCTTTGCCATATACTGTAAGGCCATTAACTGAGCAAGAATTGCGATCAGCCAATGAAATTCTACTGACTTCTTCGACAAAAGAAATCATGCCGATTGTTTCGTTGGATGGTAAATTAATCGGTGAAGGCAGGCCAGGTCCCTTCTTCCACAAGCTAAACCAACTCTATCAGCACTATAAAGAACTAACTATGCGAGGTAAGCAAGTTTCAAGCTCCTAGATGAGTGAAACTTAAGTGTAGGAATATATATTAGCCATGGATGCAGAAGAGTCTTCACTCATTAAATATCCTTGTGATTTTCCAATCAAAATTATGGGTAAATTGCAAAATGGCTTCACCCAAGTGGTATTGGGCATTGTTAAAACTCATGCGCCAGATTTCAATGATGCGATGATGGAAGTTCGGTTAAGTAAAAACGGGACATATCTAAGCTTGACCTGTACAATTTTAGCAACTTCGCGTGCTCAATTAGATAATCTCTACCAAGCGCTTCATGACCATCCCATGGTAATGCTAGTATTTTAACAATCCTGTGAGAACAATTGCTAAGTTACAATCAGAAATATTCATTCCTATTCAAATAAAACATAGAGGAATGCGAGATTACTGTGAGATATGGCAAGCTATGAAAGCTCTTACAGCGAATCGCGGCACCGATTCAAGCGATGAGATCTGGCTTCTTCAGCATTTTCCAGTCTATACACAGGGGATTGCAGGTAAACCGGAACATTTGCTCTACAAAAACCATATTCCTGTGGTTAATACCGACCGAGGTGGACAAGTTACATATCACGGGCCTGGGCAACTTATTATCTATACATTACTTGACTTTCGTCGGCTTGGATTAACCGTAAGAGAATTAGTTACCCGGCTTGAAAAGTCTATTATCGATTTATTAGCGGCGTATTCCATTGAGGCCGAAAGCAAGCCCAAAGCGCCCGGTGTTTACGTTAATGGTGCAAAAATTGCGTCACTGGGATTAAAAATTAAGAATGGCTTTTGCTATCATGGCATAGCATTAAACATCAATATGGACATGGAACCCTTTGCTGCAATCAATCCCTGTGGTTATAAAGGACTACAAATGACACAATTAGTTGATTTAGGTGTTCCTGATGATATCGATGTTATCAGTCATAAAATTGCTGAAAAATTAATAATAGGACTATCCGAATAAGGAAAATCATAAACCATGACCACCAGAGAAACAGGGAATGCCAAAACGGCACGGAATCCCATTAAGATCAATACACAGCAACCCAGCGAACTATTACGTAAGCCGTCGTGGATTCGGGTACGCTCTTCGAATAGCCAAACGTTCAATGAAGTAAAGCGGATGTTGCGAGAACACAAACTACATACAGTCTGTGAGGAAGCTTCATGCCCAAACATTGGTGAGTGTTTTGGTAAAGGAACAGCTACCTTTATGATCCTAGGAGATCTATGCACACGCCGCTGTCCATTCTGTGATGTGGCACATGGAAGACCCTCAGTACCCGATCCTGAGGAACCACTTCATCTTGCTCAATCCATTGCTGCACTTAAACTGAAATATGTAGTAATCACCAGCGTGGATCGGGATGATTTAAGAGATGGGGGAGCTCAACATTTTGCTGATTGCATCCAACAAATACGAATACATTCTCCGCAAACAAAAATTGAAATCTTAGTTCCTGATTTTAGAGGTCGATTAGCAGTAGCACTAGAAAAGCTTGCTACACATCTTCCTGATGTGCTAAATCATAACTTAGAAACAGTGCCTCGCCTTTACAAACAATGTCGTCCAGGCGCTGACTATCTTCATTCACTAAAGTTACTTAGCGATTTCAAACTTGCTTTTCCTAATATACCGACCAAATCAGGGTTAATGGTTGGTTTAGGTGAAGCTGACGATGAAATAAAGCAAGTCATGCATGATCTACGAGAACATCACGTTGATATGCTAACGATAGGCCAATATCTGCAACCGAGCATAGGTCATTTGCCAGTTTTGCGCTATGTTGCGCCAGAAGAGTTTAAAATGTTTGAGCGCCTCGCAGAATCAATGGGGTTTAGTCATGCAGCTTGCGGACCTATGGTACGGTCTAGTTATCACGCAGATCAACAAGCGCATGGAGCGGGTATCAGCTAAATTATCCAAAAAATACAGTACCCAGCCCTTGTAAGATAGAGACCAAACAGCTTCATAGTCTAATTTGAGAAGGAAAACGCTAGAAGAATAATCGCTAAAAAACAAAAAACCCCTTATCGGGGTTTTTTGTACATTTAAAATGTTTAATTGCTAAACTTATTATTTCAAAACTTCAATGCCTGCACCAAAGTTAATGTGGAATGCAGCTCCATCCATTACGAGAGCAGGTACCGACTTAACGCCAGCAGCTTCTGCTTCAGCAACACGCGATTTGTCTGTGCCCAGATGAACAATTTCAACTTGATATTTTGAACGATCAATTGCATTCGCTACTGTGTGCTCAGCTGCAACACAAACGGGACATCCTGCGTGATAAAAAATTGCTTTAGCTACCATAAGATTTTCTTCCTCTTCAAAATAAATACTATCAATGTAACTGGTTAAAATTATAACATATAAATAATTTCATTTTTTTCAAACAATTTACTCCTATTGCCAGTATCAAATACGAAATCCTCTTTTTGAGTAAAAAGAATTTATAAAATGATTGAGCTAAGCAACAAATCTTATTATTGTGGCAGAATCGATATTATCAAGAGCGATGGTTGGCAAATTTTTGCGACAACATTATGGCTACAAGAAAATTAAGGTAGCTTTCCGCAAAGGAATAAGAATTGAAAATCGGATTCATTGGTTTAGGTATCATGGGAAAGCCCATGGCAAGTCATTTAATTAAAGGAGGGCATACCCTTTTTCTACACTCTCGTAGTGGTGTTCCGGAAGCGCTCATTGCACTCGGAGGACAAGCCTGCTCCTCACCCAGTGAAGTTACTAAAAATTCAACGGTAATCATTACTATGCTACCGGATACACCAGATGTTGAAGCCGTGCTATTTGGTAATTACGGGGTTGTACAGGGATTAAGCGCCGATTCGACCTCCCCCGCTAAAATAGTGATAGACATGAGTTCTATTTCACCCATCGAGACCAAGAAATTTGCTGATAAACTCAGTAATTATGGCTGTAGCTATGTAGATGCACCAGTTTCTGGAGGGGATATCGGTGCACAAAATGCAACACTTACCATCATGGTTGGTGCTCAAGAATCGGTGTTTAATGAAGTAAAGTCGCTATTGGCATTAATGGGCAGCACGATTACCTTAATTGGAGATGTAGGCTCAGGACAAATCTGCAAGATAGCAAACCAAATTATCGTCGCATTGACCATCGAAGCAGTGGCAGAAGCATTATTATTTGTATCGAAAGCAGGCGCCGACCCACAAAAAGTTAGGCAGGCCTTAATGGGTGGATTTGCAGCATCTCGTGTGCTTGAAGTACACGGCAACAAAATGATCAATCGGGTATTTGAACCCGGTTTCAAAATAGCGTTGCAACAAAAAGATCTGAATATCGCGCTATCATGCGCTTCAGCACTTGGAATGAGTTTACCAAATACCGCAGTTACCCAAGCTTTGTATAATGCGTGCCGTGCTCATGAAGGAAATAAATGGGATAATTCCGCACTGATTCGTATCCTTGAGATAATGGCTAACCACGAGATTCGCCCCAATTAACGATGTCTAAGCAAGATTTAATTAACCAATTTCTTACCTTCCTTTCTGTCGACTCAGTACTATTCGAATCTGAAGATTTAAGACCTTACGAATGTGATGGCTTATCTGCCTATCGGCAAATGCCGATGGTTGCCGTCTTACCGAGAACTGAAGAAGAAATTATCAAGATCTTGCAAATTTGCTATTCAACACAGACACCAGTAGTTGCGCGTGGAGCAGGAACTGGTTTATCTGGTGGCGCATTACCGATCAGTAGCGGTGTATTATTATCTCTGGCAAGGCTTAAACGTATCCTTGAAATCGATCCGATTGTGCGGATTGCTCGAGTTCAACCAGGTGTACGTAATCTTGCAATTAGCCAAGCAGCCGAACCATTTGGACTTTATTATGCACCTGATCCTTCGTCGCAAATTGCTTGTACGATTGGCGGCAATGTTGCAGAAAATTCAGGCGGAGTGCATTGCCTAAAATATGGGTTGACTGTCCATAATATTCTTAAACTGAACGTGTTAACCATTGAAGGTGATATCCTTGAAATCGGTAGCGAAGCTTTGGATAGCCCTGGTTATAACCTACTCGCCTTGATGACAGGTAGCGAAGGCATGCTCGGCATTGTTACCGAGGTAACCGTTAAATTAATTCCTAAACCTGAGAAAGCACAGCTAGTCATGGCTGCCTTCGACGATGTGCAAAAAGCAGGCGATGCGGTGGCACAAGTCATTAGCGCTGGCATTATTCCTGCTGGGATGGAAATGATGGATAAAATCACCATCCACGCAGTAGAAGATTTTTTGCATGCAGGCTATGATCTTGACGCTGAAGCCATATTGCTCTGCGAGGCCGATGGAACGCACGAAGAAGTGGAAGCAGAAATCAATAAAATCAATACCATCATGCAGCAAAGTGGTGCAATTAAAATCAGTACTTCGCGTGATGAAAATGAGCGTCTTCGTTTCTGGGCAGGCCGTAAAGCAGCTTTTCCTGCTGCCGGACGCGTATCACCCGATTATTACTGCATGGATGGCACGATTCCGCGTAAACATTTAGCTCAGATCTTACAAGGTATCGAATCACTCTCGACTGAATTCGGCTTGCGCTGTATGAATGTCTTTCATGCGGGAGACGGTAATCTCCATCCCTTAATTTTGTATGATGCAAATCAGCCCGGTGAGCTAGCAAAAACGGAAGCGTTCGGTGCGCGTATTCTTGAAATGTGCATCGAGGTTGGAGGCACCATTACCGGCGAGCATGGTGTAGGCATCGAAAAAATCGACCAAATGTGTTTACAGTTTAAAGATAAGGAACGAGATCTTTTTCACCAAATTAAAGCCGCATTTGATCCTCCTAAATTACTAAATCCGGGTAAAGCCATTCCTTCCTTGCATCGTTGTGCTGAATTGGGAGGAATGCATATTCATCAAGGGAAAGATAAATTTCCTGCAATACCTCGATTTTAGCCAACAATTGGGTTACAAACTCAGATCATTCGAGCAAGCTCATGCAAAATTTAGTTGACCACTTTATCCAGCATATTCATTCTGCAGCAAGTACCCGAAGCGCTTTGCTCATTCAAGGAGGTAACAGTAAGCATTTTTATGGAAACGCTACAAACCCTGCTGAGACGGATGTGCTGAATGTTACTCCCTACTCAGGGGTAGTTGATTATGATCCCAGTGAATTAGTTATCACTGTTAAAGCAGGTACTCGACTCGCTGAATTGGAGCCACTGTTATTACAGTCCAATCAAATACTTGCTTTTGAACCTCCTCACTTTACAGAGAATGCTACATTAGGCGGAACGATTGCAGCCGGTTTGTCAGGCCCCAGGAGAGCCTATCGAGGGTCAGTGAGCGATTTTGTGCTTGGTATTCGATTGCTCGATGGTCAAGGTCATGATTTGCGATTCGGGGGTCGAACCATGAAGAATGTTGCAGGATATGATGTTTCTCGATTGATGGTTGGTTCACTAGGAACCTTAGGGGTCATTTTGGAAGCCTCATTAAAAGTATTGCCGAGACCAGAAGTCGAATTAAGTATTTGTTTAGCGATGAATCAATCACAAGCTATTGAAAAAATACATCAATGGACAAGCAAACCACTACCGATTTCAGCAAGCTGCTATCATGAAAATAAATTATTCATTAGATTATCGGGCTCACAAGCAGGGACTCGTGCAGCTTACCAAAAAATTGGTGGTGAAATACTTGAATCGAGTGACTTATTCTGGCAATCGCTACGTGATCATACTCACTCCTTTTTTGCTTCGGGCAAACGACTCTGGCGACTATCCGTTAAATCCACCCTACCATCTATCGCGTTGGAAGGAGAGCAACTCATTGAGTGGGGAGGTGCTTTACGTTGGCTAGCGACCGATGGGCATGAGAATGATCAAACCCTTCGTCAACACATTAGCGATTTGCATGGGCATGCGACATTGTTTTATGGGAATAAAACAAACATCCAAGCCTTTCATCCACTTTCCCCATCAATGCTCAAAATTCATCAAAGATTAAAACAACGATTTGATCCGCTTGGTATCTTTAATCATGGGCGGATATATTCCGATTTTTAAACAATGCAAACAAATCTCGCTGATTTTGTAAAGAAAAATCAAAATAGTACGGAAGCAGAGGCAATTCTTCGATCCTGCGTACATTGCGGATTTTGCCTTGCAACTTGTCCAACCTACCAATTATTAGGTGATGAGCTGGATAGCCCACGAGGCCGAATTTACTTAATGAAGCAAGTCTTGGAGGGCCATACGGTTACGCAAAAAACCCAGTTACATCTGGATCGCTGCCTCGCGTGCCGTGCTTGTGAAACAACTTGCCCTTCTGGCGTTCGTTATAGCCACCTACTAGATATTAGTCGCGGTATCGTAGAAGAGAAAGTGGCGCGTAGTAACTATAACGAGCTGAAACGCTTTGTGATCCGTAAATTCCTAACCAGTCGCTATGTATTTAAGTTTTCGGTAAAAGTAGCGCAGTTATTGCGTGCTTTTATGCCTGCCAAGATCAAATCATCTATTCCTCCAATGAATAGTTCGTCTGCTGATTGGCACAATACTCCCCATAAGAGAAAAATGCTTGTACTGGATGGTTGTGTGCAACCGACATTGGCTCCCAATATTAATGCAGCGACAGCGCGTGTTCTCGATAAATTAGGAATTTCTTTGATCAATGTAGCAGAAGCTGGCTGCTGTGGTGCGTTGGCTTATCATCTCAACGCGCAACAACAAGGCTTGGATGCCATGCGTCATAACATTGATGTTTGGTGGCCTTTGATTGAATCGCGGCAGATAGAAGCGATTGTGATTTCAGCCAGTGGTTGTGGTGTCACCGTCAAAGAATATGGGCACTTTCTACAATACGATACAGCTTACGCTGAAAAAGCCAAGATTGTTGCTGCACTAGCAAAAGATATTAGTGAAGTAATTGTGGCTGAATTGGAAGATTTAACGGTATTATTGAAAAAAGCGTCACTAAATCGCCCCAACAAGCTTGCCTTTCATTCACCCTGTACATTGCAACATGGCATGAAAATTCGTGGTGTCGTTGAAAAGATCCTCAATTCAGTTGGAATCACGCTGTGTCAGGTTGATAACCCCCATCTTTGCTGTGGGTCAGCAGGTACTTACTCGATTTTGCAACCAACATTATCTCAGCAACTGCTAAAAGATAAAGTAATTGCATTAACTGCAAATGAGCCAGCACAAATCGTTACTGCTAATATTGGCTGCTTGATGCATATTCAGCGTGGAACATCACTACCGGTCAAACATTGGATCGAATTACTAGATACGCTGCTGCATCCATCTCCCCTTTCTCCCTAAATCGTCACCCACTTAACTTAAGGAAACTCTGAATAAGTCTCAAGAACTTGTAGAATATTCGGTAGATTGTAACCATTGCAAGGGGGCGCATTGATGAAACAATTAGGCTTGTCGATTCCATTATTTATCAAGAAACCCAAAGT
>WBZN01001461.1_pt1 | contig 12441 bp, 10 predicted proteins | sample 5204281 | NCBI WGS metagenome assembly WBZN01 (sample SAMN12344347, study PRJNA552823) | activated sludge metagenome | biome: Activated sludge suspended growth; feature: Nitrification reactor; material: Wastewater; isolation source: activated sludge from nitrification reactor of wastewater... | reverse complement strand
ACCTCCTGACGCAGGAAGCCTTCGTAGGCCACCAACTGGTCGGTGAGCGCCTTGTACGCCTTCTCGTAGCCCTTGATGCCGTACTTCGCGAACAGCTTGGCGATGCCGTCGCGGAAGACCGCGCCGTTTTGCAGGTCACGCTCCATCTGGTCCTTGGGCGGCCCGAGCAATGCGGCGTCTCCCAGCCGAGCGCGGGTGTCGGCCATCGCCAGCTCGGTGATCGGCTGCGTGCCGGGCTCGAGCCCGGCGTACTTGCGCAGGCGCACCAACGCCGCCTGCCGGCGGGCCGGCTCGACCTGGTCGTCGAGCAGGGCGCGCAAACCCTGGAACACCGTCTGGTTGAGCTCGGTGTACGGCAGGAACACCCGCCGGCCGACCGCGCTCTGTTCGTTGTTGAGCTTGGCGGCATCGATCAGGATCGCCAGGTCCTGCCGCACCTTCGGGTCGGTCTCGGTAGCCAGCGCCTTCTCGTACTCCGCCATCACCGCCGCGACCGCCTGCTCGGAGCGCTCGGCGTAGCCAGGCTTGAGGTCGAAGATCTGCTCGTCGTAGCCGTTTACACCGAAGAAGCCCGCCTGCTCGGGCGCAAACTCGGCCATCACCTTGAGCAGCTTCTGCGAGTACGCGTTGGAGCGCTGGACCCAGGCTGGCACCGGCCGGGCCGCGGGGGCCGGGGCGGCAGCCGGGGGCGGCGGTGCGGCCAGGGCGCCGGCGAGGGCGCCGACGCCGAGCACCGCTCCGAGGAGGGCGGCGCGTAGGTTGACCTTCATGAGAGGGACCTCCATGGTGAAAGAAGTGGATTGGAGACGACGCCGGTCGCGCGGCTCCACTGACTGCACTAAGGAGACGAGTCGAAGCCGGCGAATGTTTCACCGACGCGGCCCGGAAGTCCGCCCGATCCGCCCAGTGGACGGCCGGGAAGGACCGTGCCAGAATTTAGAGCAGCTGTTCAAATCTTCTCGCGGGCCCATTCGCCGCGCCATACCGTCCAACCGAGCAACGACCGCATCACGGAGGAGTTCCGATGTCCGACACGGCCCAGAAGACCCTGGTCCACTACGAGGTGAAGGAAGGCGTCGCCTACTTGCGCCTCGACGATCCGCCGGCCAACACCTACACGCACGAGATGATGCTCCAGCTCGACCAGTGCATCCTCAAGGCACGCTTCGACAAGGACGTCCACGTGATCGTGCTCACCGGCACGGGCGAGAAGATGTTCTGCGCCGGGGCCAACATCAACATGCTGAAGACGTCGGACCCGACGTTCAAGTACTTCTTCTGCCTGCACGCCAACGAGACGCTGTCGCGCCTCGAGCAGACGCCGAAGCTGGTGATCGCGGCGCTCAACGGCAACACCGTGGGCGGCGGCCTCGAGATCGCCATGGCGGCGGATCTGCGCATCGCCAAGAAGGGCAGCGCCAAGGTCGGCCTGCCCGAAGTCTCGCTCGGCGTGCTTCCCGGCACCGGCGGCACGCAACGCCTGGTGCGCATGGTGGGCAAGAGCCGCGCCATCGAGCTCATGGTCACCGGCCGCCTGTTCTCGATGGACGAGGCGCAGCAGATGGGGATCATCGACATGCAGTTCGAGGGCGACGACTTCGCCGGTCAGGTGCACGCCTACGCCCGCCAGTTCTGCCCGCCGAACAAAGCGGCCAAGGCGGTCGGCCGCATCAAGCGGTCGGTGCAGTCGGGGGCCGAGATTCCGTTCGAGTCGGCGATGACGCTCGAGCGCGAGCTGCAGCAGCAGCTGTTCCAGAGCGACGACGCCAAGGAAGGCCTCGCGGCGTACGTCGAAAAGCGCTCGCCGGTCTTCAAGGCGACGTAGCGGCAGTTCCGCCGGACGTGCCGGGCCCCAGGGGCGCCGGTACGTCCGGCCCCCCCGCTCGCACTCCTCCCAGCCGCCATTGACAGGCGGCCCGAACGCTGCTGTCATCACTCCAGAAGCCGAACGGCAGTCCCATCAGTGTCCGAGTGAAGGAGTGGTGATGCGCATCGCCTTCCTGAAACCCCCCGTGGGCGGCATTCTCGGCCTCGAGATGCTGACCTTCGTCGAACCCCTCGGCCTGATCTGCATCGCGGGCGGACTCGAAGCCGCCGGCCACCAATGCCTGATCGAGGACCTACGGATCGACGGCGAGGAACCTGGGCTCGCCCTGTGTAAAGCCTTCGCGCCCGACGTCGTGGGTTTGCAGTGCAACTTCACGACCGAGCGCTTTCGCGCCCTTCGCCTGGCGCGCCGCGTGCGGCGCGAGATGCCCGGCGCCTTCGTGGTCCTCGGCGGCCATGACGCATCGCGTGCTCCCGAGTGGTTCGACGACGCGGCCTTCGACGCCATCGCGGTCGGCGACGGCGAAGAAATCCTGCCGCCGCTGCTCGACGCGCTCTCCTCCGGACGGCCGCTCGAAAGCGTTCCGGGCCTGGTGCTCAATCGCGACGGCAAACAGGTCGCGACCGGCCACGCGCCCGCGCGCCGCGACCTCGACGAGCTGCCGATGCCCGCGCGCCACCTGATCGAGCGCTACGCGCCGCACTACTACATCAACTTTCGCAAGCCGCTCGCTCTGATGGAGACCGCGCGGGGTTGCCCGTTCAAGTGCAATTTCTGCTCGGTATGGAAGTTCCACGAGTCGACCTTCCGCGAGAAGTCGCCGGAGCGCGTGGTGCGCGAGCTGCAGGCGATCGCGGCGCCCAACGTCTTCATCACCGACGACATCTTCTGGATGGACGTGCGCCGCGGCGAGGAGATGGCGCACGCCATCCAGGCCGCCGGGATCAAGAAGTACTTCACCGTCCAGACGCGCACCGACATCATCTGCAAGTTCCCTCATCTCATCGAGATGTGGAAAGGCTGCGGCTCGCTCGCCATCTTCCTCGGGCTCGAATCGGTGACCGACGAGGGCCTCAAGGCGGTCAACAAGAAGAACACCGCCTCGAACAACGAGCGCGCGATCGGCATCCTCAAGGATCTCGGGGTCGGGTTCACGCCCAACTTCATCGTCGACCCGGCCTGGGACCACGAGGACTTCGCCCGGCTGCGCGAGTGGATCGAGCGCACCGGCGCCTACAACAGCGGATTTTCCGTGTTGACGCCGCTGCCGGGCACCGACCTCTGGAGCGCCGCTTCGGAGCAGGTGACCACCCAGAACTGGGAGATGTTCGACATCGTGCACGCCGTGCTGCCGACCAAGCTGCCGCTCGACGAGTTCTACGCGGAATACTCCGGCCTTTGGCGGCACGTGATGGACGTGCGCTACCGCACGCGCGGCAAGCTGCGCACGTACGTCCAGCTCGGCGCGGCGCTCGCCACCGGCAAGGTGACGCTCGGAGCCGTGCGCAAGGGAATGAACCTGGCGAACGTGTTCTCCCGTCCGGAGACGTTCCTGCGCGCACACGAACTGCCCGCAGCGGCGCACTGAATCCCACGGCCGCGGGGAGTTCGCAGCGTCCCGAAGTGCCGGGACGGCCATGGCGCACCGATGGGAAACCAGCGCTCACGCTGGCGGGTGAAGTGCGGCCCGGCCTCCAGTTGGCGTCGTGGATACGACCCTGGCGCCACCGCGATCGTTTCTCCGGCCCGCCGCTCGAGGGCGTCGGCGGACCGGGAAGACCATCGGATCGCGTCGTCTCCCGACTAAGCCGGTACCGCCACCAAAGCGACCGCGTGCGCGGCCTCGACATCGGCGATGCGCCGGCGCGCCGCGACCGCGCTGTCGGGGTTTACCGAAATCGAGTCGATGCCCGCGTTCACCAGCAGCTCGGCGTACTCCGGATGGTCGCTCGGCGCCTGACCGCAGATTCCGATCTTCCGGCCGGCGGCGTGCGCCTTGCGGATCACCTCGGTGATCATCTGCACGACCGCCGGGTCGCGCTCGTCGAACAGACCGGCCAACTGCGCCGAATCGCGGTCGACCCCGAGCACCAGCTGCGTCAGGTCGTTGCTGCCGATCGAGAAGCCGTCGAAGCGCTCGGCGAACCTCTCCGCCAGAATGACGTTCGAGGGGATCTCGCACATCACGTACACCTCGAGTCCCGCGCGACCGCGGACCAGGCCGTGCAGCGCCATCTCGCGCAGCACGCGATCGGCCTCGCCGAGCGTCCGGCAGAACGGCACCATGACGATCACGTTGGTGAGGCCGATCTCCTCGCGCACACGACGCAGCGCCCGGCATTCGAGCGCGAAGCCCTCGCGGTAGCCGTCGCTGTAGTAGCGCGATGCGCCGCGCCAGCCGAGCATCGGATTCTCCTCTCGCGGCTCGAATTGCCGGCCGCCGAGGAGCGCCGCGTACTCGTTGGTCTTGAAGTCGCTGAGGCGGACGATGGCCGGCGCCGGATAGCAGGCGGCGGCGAGCGTCGCGATGCCGCGCGCGAGACGGTCGACGAAGTACTCGCGCTTGTCCACGTAGCCGCGGGTGAGCGTGATGATCTCGTTGCGAGCGGCTTCGTCGGTGAGCTCGTCGAAGCGCACCAGCGCCATCGGGTGGACCTTGATCAGGTTGCCGATGATGAACTCCATGCGTGCCAAGCCGATGCCGTCCTGGAGCAGCGGCGCGGCGCGGAAGGCTCCTGCCGGATCTCCGAGGTTGACCATCACCCGCGTGCGGCATGGAGCCAGGCTCGAGAGCTCGGCCTCGTCGACGTCGAACGGCAGAGCGCCGGCGTACACGTGTCCAAGCTCGCCGCTGGCGCAGGCCAGGGTGACTTCCTCGCCCTCGCGCAGCACGTGCGTCGCCGTGCCCGTGCCCACGATCGCCGGCACGCCCAACTCGCGCGCCACGATCGCGGCGTGACAGGTGCGGCCGCCGAGGTCGGTGACGATACCGGCCACTCTGCGCATCACCGGCACCCAGTCGGGATCCGTGGTCTCGGTCACCAGGATCGACCCGGGTGGCACGCGCTCGGCCTCCGACGGTTTGTCGACCCGGCAGACTCTGCCCACCACGACCCCCTGGCCGACCGCGAGACCGCTGACGCGCGCCGCGGGGATCTTGCCGATCAGGCGCCAGGTCCGCAGCACGGCCACGGAGCTGCGTGAATGCACGGTCTCGGGCCGTGCCTGCACGAGATACAGCTCGCCGGTGTCGCCGTCCTTCGCCCACTCCATGTCGAGCGCCACGCCGTAGTGGCGCTCCGCCAAGACCGCCCAGCGCGCCAGCTGCAGGATCTCCTCGTCCGTCAGCACGAAGTCGACGCGCTCGCGATCGGTGGTGTCGACGATCGCCGTCGCGTGAGTGCCGCCGGCGCCGTAGATCATCTTCTTCGCCTTCTCGCCGACGCGCTTGTCGAGGATCGGCCGGAACGACGGCTCGTCGAGCAGGGGCTTGAAGACGGTGTACTGGTCCGGAGTGACGGAGCCCTGCACGACCAGCTCGCCCAGGCCCCAGGCCGCGTTGATCACCACGACGCGCGGGAAGCCGCTTTCGGTGTCGAGGGTGAACATGACGCCGGCGCCGGCGCGATCCGAACGCACCATCTTCTGGACACCGATCGACAGCGCGACCTCGGAGTGCGCGAAACCCATGCGTTCGCGATAGGCGATCGCACGATCGGTGTAAAGCGATGCCCAGCAGCGCCGGCAGGCATCGAGCAGCTCGCGCTCGCCGCGCACGTTGAGGAACGTCTCCTGCTGGCCCGCGAAGCTGGCGCCCGGCAGGTCCTCCGCGGTGGCGCTGCTGCGCACCGCGACGGCGAGCTCCGCCACTCCGTCGCCACGACTCAGGTCACGATAGGCGGCGCGGATCTCGTTCTCGAGGTCGGCGGGCAACCGGGCAGCGAGCAGGCGCTCGCGCACGGCGCGACCGGCGTCCTCGAGCGAGAATTCCCCTCGCCCCAGGGAGGCCAGCGCGCCGGCGATCGGCGCGTTCAATTCGTTGCTCTCGACCAGATGGCGAAACGCCGCGGCGGTGATCGCGAAGCCCGGCGGGACACGCACTCCCAACGGCCCCAGCGCGGCGATCATCTCGCCCAACGACGCGTTCTTCCCTCCCACCAGCGCCACGTCGGCGCGGCGCAACTCCTCCAGCCGACGAATGAACGGTAGCTCTCGCATCACCCTTCTCCCAGGAGCGACCCGCATGAGCTGCCGCCGCACCGAGGCGCGGCGGCAGCGACTCCAGCCCGTGCTTCAGGCCGACTTGACGGCGATCTTCTTGCGCGCGCTCACGGCTTCCTTCGGCCGCGGTACGGTCACCGTCAGCACGCCGTCCTTGAACAACGCCTCGGGCTTCACCGCCGGATCCAGCTCCCACGGCAACTCGACCCGGCGCTCGAACGAGCCGAAACGGCGCTCGCGGCTGTAGAACGTTTCGCCCTTCTCCTCATGCTCCTCTTCCTTCTTGCCCTTGATCAGCAGCATGCCCCGGTCGAGCTCGACCTCGACGTCCTTCGCCATCATGCCCGGCAACTCGGCGGTGAGCAGGAACTGCTTGTCGCTCTCCTTGACGTCGATACGCGGGTCGAAGAACCCCTTCTCCATCGCCGCCGACCCGAATACGGGTGCCCCGAACTCGCCGACCCAGTCGTTGAACAGCCGATCCATCTCTCCCCGCAGGACCTCGTACGCCGTCAGAGCGCCGCGCTGCGGAGTCGCGCTGGTGAGCTTGGTCAACATGTCACGCCTCCTTGGCTGTCGTTTTGGGCCTGATCGCCCGCATCCAACGTAGACCCCCAGCCGTCGGGTGTCGACGTCCCGCTGGGCGGGCCGCGCCCAACACCGGCGGGCGGCGGACCACCCGGCCGGGCGGCACCGCGCCGGGACTTGGCGCGCGGCTTGATGGCGCGATCTCGGATCGCTCTCTCGTCGCCCCCGGCGAGCGTTGGGCGAGCGTTGGAGGCGGGCCCTGCTTGCGTTAGGCTCTGTGCGGCGGTTCGGACATCGGCCCGCCGCATCCCCGATACAGCCCCTTTAGGAGTAGCCGTTCGCGCCATGTCCATGCCGACACTTCTGCTCGCCGCGCCGGTCCGCACGCCGATCGGCAAATTCGGCGGTGCCCTGCAGGGGCTCACCGCCGCAGACCTCGGAACGCACGCCGCCAGGGCCTGCCTCGAACGATCGGGCCTCGACCCGAAGCTCGTCGATCAAGTGATCTTCGGTCACGGCCGCCAGGCCGGCGGCGGGCCGAACACGGCGCGGCAGATCCTCTACCGCGCCGGCGTCCCCGTCGAGCGGCCGGCGATGACCATCAACCAGGCGTGCGGTTCGGGACTGCAGGCGATCCTGATCGCCGCCCGCACCATTCTGCTCGGCGAGGCCGAGATCGTCCTCGCCGGCGGCACCGAGTCGATGTCGAACACGCCCTACATGCTGCCGCGGGCGCGCTGGGGTTACCGCCTCGGACATGCGGAGATCGTCGACGGCATGTACCAGGACGGCTTCAACGATCCGCTCTCGAAGCTGGTGATGGGCGAGACCGCGGAGGAGCTCGCCGTCGAGGCCGGGATCGATCGCGCCGCGGCCGACGCCTGGGGTTTGCGGAGTCAGCTGCGTTGCGAGGCCGCGCGCCAGTCCGGGCGCTTCGCATCGGAAATCGCGCCGCTCACCTTGCCCGGCAAGAAGGGCGACACGGTGATCGACCGCGACGAGCATCCGCGCGACGGCATGACGCTCGCGGCGATGCAGAAGCTGCCGCCGGTGTTCCGCGAGCACGGCACGGTGACCGCTGGCAACGCCTCCGGTATCACCGACGGCGCGGCGGCCATCCTGGTCGCGTCCGCCGACGCCGCGCGCGAACATGGCCTGCGGCCGATCGCGGCCCTCACCGGCTGGAGCGTCGTCGGCTGCGATCCGCGCATCATGGGCATCGGTCCGGTGCCGGCCTGCGCCGAGCTCGCGAAGAAGACCGGCGTGCGCACCGGCGACGTCGACCAGATGGAGCTCAACGAGGCGTTCGCGAGCCAGGTGCTCGCCTGCCTCGCGGGAATGGAGATCGACCCGGCCAAGGTGAATCCCGACGGCGGCGCCATCGCTCTCGGCCACCCGATCGGCTGCACCGGCACGCGCATCGTGGTGAGCCTGTTACACGGCCTCGCGGCGCGCGGCGGCAAGCGCGGCATCGCCACGCTCTGCGTCTCCGGCGGTATGGGACTCGCGGCGCAGGTGGAGATGGTTTGATGGCGCCGGCACCGCTCCGCACCATCGTCGTCGCCACCGGGCCCGACGAGCCCGCGCACGCCTATGTCGCCGCGCTCGTCGCCTGCGGTGCGGCGCCGGAATCTTTGCGCGTGGCCGACTCGGCGATCATCAACGGGGCGGCCGCGGAGCTGGTGGCGGGCGCGGCCGGCCTCCTGCTCTGCGGCGGTGTCGACGTCGGACCCGAGCGCTACGGTGAGCCCGAGTGGCCGGGCGCGCCCCTCGCCTGCGATCGTTCCCGAGACGCCGTGGAGCTCGCTCTCCTGAGCGTCGCTCAGGCGGCGCGCGTCCCGACGTTCGCGGTCTGCCGCGGCTTACAACTCGCGAACGTGTTCCTCGGCGGCTCCCTGTACCAGGACCTGCCGACCCAGCATCCGAGCGCCGTCGCGCACTCCGTCGAGCCCCAGCACACACTGGTACACGGCGTCTTCGCCGAGGACCGGCGACACCCCATGGCGGACCTCCTGCGCCGCGCGCCCTGCGTGGTCAACAGCGTGCATCACCAGGCCATCCGCCGTTTGGCGCCGGAGCTCGAGCCCATCGCCACCTCACCCGACGAGCTCGTCGAGGCGGCCGCCCTGCCGGCCCAGCACCCGTGGTGGCTGCGCGGCGTGCAATGGCATCCCGAGAACCTGGTCGAGCTGCCCCTGCAACGCGCGCTGTGGCAGGACTTCCTCACCGCCGTCCATGGAGCGGTGGAGCCTTGAGCGACGCGCCGATCCGCATCGAACGCGGCACGCATGGCGAGCGCATGGCGACGCTGTGGCTGGAGCGGCCGCCGCTCAACATCCTCGACATCCCGACCATCGCGGCGCTCGACTCCGCACTCGCCGAGCTGGCGCGCGCCGACGATCTGCAACTGGTCGTGCTGCGCGGCGGCGGCAAGGCGTTCTCGGCCGGCGTCTCCATCCAGGACCACACGCCGGACAAGGTCGACGGCATGCTGCGCGGTTTTCACGGCGCGATCCGGCGCCTGCGCGCGCTCGCGGCGGTCACACTGGCCGCGATCGACGGCCACTGCCTCGGGGGCGGTATGGAGCTGGCGCTGGCTTGCGACCTGGCGCTCGCCGCGGACGAAGCCCGCTTCGGTCTGCCGGAGATCGAGCTCGGCTGCTACCCGCCGGTCGCGGCAGCGCTCTTCCCGCAGCGCATCGGCCCGCAGCACGCCATGGAGATGGCCCTGCTCGGGCGCAACTACACCTGCGCCGAGATCGCGGCGCTCGGGCTGCTCAACTGGCACACGCCGCGCTCCGATTTCGACGCCAAGCTGAGCGAGGTGTGCGGCGCCCTGCTCGCGAAGAGCGGCGCCGTGCTGCGTCTCACCAAGCGGGCCTTGCGGGCCGGCGAAGCCGAGTCCTTCGGCCCGGCGCTCGACGAGGCGGAGCGCATCTACCTGCAGGATCTGTGTCGTACCGAAGACATCGCCGAAGGCATCGGAGCGTTCCTCGAGAAGCGCAAACCGAGCTGGAAGCATCGCTAGTTTCGAGACCTGATTGCGAGAGGAGAAACAACCATGTCCAGCGTGATCCTCAGCGAGCGCCAAGGCCGCGTCGCCATTCTCACCATCAACCGTCCCGACAAGCTCAACGCGCTCAACGATCAGGTGCGCGACGAGATGCTCGCCGAGCTCGCCAAGATCGAGAACGACGACACGGTGGGCGTGGTCGTGATCACCGGCGCCGGCGAGAAGTCGTTCATCGCCGGTGCCGACATCTCCGAGTTCGAAGGCCGGTCGCCGTTCGACCAGCGCCACGCCATGCGTTCGCCGCGCATCTTCGACATCATGGGCGCCTTCCCCAAGCCGGTGATCGCGATGGTGAACGGCTTCTGCCTGGGCGGCGGCTGCGAGCTCGCGATGTCGTGCGACCTGATCGTCGCCTCCGACAAGGCGCGCTTCGGTCAGCCGGAGATCAACCTCGGCCTCATTCCGGGCGGCGGCGGCACACAGCGCCTGCCGCGGCGCGTCGGGCTCGGTCAGGCCATGCGCCTGATCCTCTCCGGCGACATGGTGCCGGCGGCGGAAGCCAAGGACATGGGCCTGGTCGACCTGGTGTTCGCGCCGGAAGAGCTGCGCGCGAAGACGATGGAGCTCGCGACGCGGATCGCCAGCAAGAGCCCACTCACTCTGCGCGTCGCCAAGGAGGCGGTCCGCGCTTCGTACCGCCTGCCGATCGAAGAGGGCACGCTCTACGAACGCGACCTGTTCTGCCTGTGCTTCGCCAGCGACGACAAGAAGGAAGGCGTCGCCGCATTCCTCGGCAAGCGGCAGCCCGAGTGGACGGGCCGCTGAACGCTCCTTCTCCGTGATCCCGCTCGCGGGACGCTGATCCGATTTCACTACAGCCCGGCTAGACCGGGCTGTTCGTTTCTGTCCTCTCCAGCGCGCTCCCACTGGTTCCCGAGCCACCGTCGCCGGCCAGCTCAGCCAATCGGCGTCAAGGGTTGGATGACGGCGCGGTCCGGGCCGTACACCTCGTGAGAGACATCCATGAGCGAAGCCGCGACACAGAAGGAGCGCACCGCCGGCGGACTCACTCTCCTCTGGCGCCTCAGTCACCCCGTGGCGCTGCTGCCGATCTGCGGGTTGATCGTGGCATTGGTCAGCCGCTGGGACAGCCTCGACATCGGGCACCAGCAGGCGATCCCGCTCTTCCTCCAGGGCAGCACCGACTGGGGCGGCTCGATCACCTTCGCCGCGACGATGGCCATGTACGTCGTCGGCGGGATCCTCGGCGGCGTGCAACTCGCCCTGTACCTTCAACGCCTGGCACCCGCCACCCCGTTCGCCGCGCGGCTCCTCGCCGGCACTCTGCGACTACGTCTGCACTGGTTCCTCTTCCTGCTCGGCGGCACCGGCGGCTGGAGCTACGACCGGCGCATCGCTGCGAACGACTTTCGCAACATGTTCGTGCTCGCGGCCCTGCTGTTCGCTCTCTCGGCGTGCTGGATCACCTGGCTCAGCCTCCGCCCCCTGCCGTTGCGGCTCAAGGTGGCGCTGGCGCCCCTACTGCTCCTCGCGTGGCTCGCGATCGGCGCCGACGGCACGACGACCAAGGCCGGCCAGGTATTGCTCGCCGATGTCGACCCGCAGGTCGCCCCGCGCGGCGTTCGGCACGGCATCATGCTCGGTTGGCACGCGCTCTGCGATCGCCTGCTGGGCGACCTCGCCGAACCGGGAGACGCGGCTGCGGCGCGGGCGAGCCAGCCGGCCGCGGGCAGGGCCGGCGGCGAAGCGAAATAGAATCCGAAGCGAAATAGAATCGCCGGCATGTCCACCACCGCCGTCGCGCCGCACACCGAGCTCCTGCGCTATCGCGCGGAGTTCCCGATCCTCGAGAAGACCACCTACCTGATCAACAACTCGCTCGGCGCCATGCCGCGACGGGTGCACCAGGAGGTCGAGCGCTTCGCCCACACCTGGGAGACGCGCGGTGTGCGCGCCTGGCACGAGGGCTGGTGGGAGATGTCGGTCGAGACCGGGGACCTGCTGGCGCCGACCCTCGGCGTGGGCCTGGGCGAGGTGTCCATGCACCAGAACGTCAGCATCGCCGCGGCGATGTTCTTCTCGTGCTTCGACTACCCCAAGGAGCGCAACAAGATCGTGTACACCGCGCTCAACTTTCCGAGTGTGATGTACGTCGCCGAGGGCGAGCGCCGACGCGGCGCCGAGATCGTCACCGTGCCCTCGGACGACGGCATCGGCGTGCCGACCGAGCGCCTGCTGGCGGCGATCGACGAGCACACGCGTCTGGTTCCGGTCTCGCACGTGCTGTTTCGCAGCGCCTTCGTACAGGACGCCCAGGCCATCGCCCGGCGCTGCCGCGAGGTGGGCGCCGTCCTGCTGCTCGATGTCTACCAGTCCGCGGGCACGATCCCTCTGCGGCTCAAGGAGTGGGGCGTGCACGCTGCGAGCGGCGGCTCGGTCAAGTGGCTCTGCGGCGGTCCGGGCGCCGGCTATCTGTGGGTGGACCCCGAGCTCGCGCCGGAACTGCGCCCGACGCTCACGGGCTGGCAGGCCGACGACGAGCCGTTCCAGTTCCGGCCGGGACCGATCCACTACGCCGAGGGTGCCTGGCGGTTCCTCACCGGAACGCCGAACATCCCCGCGCTCCATTCCTGCCGGCCGGGCTACGAGATCGTCGCGGAGGTCGGCGTGGAGCGCATTCGCGAGCGCTCGCTCGCGCTCACCAATCACCTTCTTGCGCGCGCCGAGGACGCGGGCTTCGAGGTGCGCACGCCGCGTGACCATGCCCGCCGCGGCGGCACGGTCTCGGTCTGGCACCCGGAGGCCGAGCGGCTGTGCCGTGAGCTCATCG
>WBZN01000906.1_pt1 | contig 12446 bp, 13 predicted proteins | sample 5204281 | NCBI WGS metagenome assembly WBZN01 (sample SAMN12344347, study PRJNA552823) | activated sludge metagenome | biome: Activated sludge suspended growth; feature: Nitrification reactor; material: Wastewater; isolation source: activated sludge from nitrification reactor of wastewater... | reverse complement strand
CGATCGTCGCGCCGGTGCTACGCCAACTTTGATATTGAGCTTGCAATGCAGCTTTTTGCTTTTCAAAGGACAGCTTTGACTGCGCAACAGAAATTGATTCCTCATCAAATAGCAATGGCGGGACTTCCGATCCTAACTGGGAAGCAACTGCTGTTTCAATCTCCAGCGTTGATTTGGGCGCCATCGTCAATTTATATTCAGCGTGATTGCCAGTCACCATGCTCGGCTTCGTCTTGGAAAATCCAATCAGAGTCCGCATTGGCACGTTATCGAGACCGACGTAGTTGAGAACCACTTGATTGCGCTTGCTGTCCATCGTAGGTGCCAGATAGCTTCCTCGCCGATTACGCTTCTGGCCGCGCACCTCAAACATGTCGGCAAAATCAGAGTCGTACTTGATTCTCAGCTCAATTTCCTGACTCTGTACACCATAATTTGTAAGCTCGATGCGCTCGCGTACAGCATCAGAAATTATCACGTCGCGCTGAACCAGAATTGATTGCTCCGGAAGCAGCTTATCGAGCGGCTTCTGTCGCGGCGCCTTGTTTCCATAGACGAATCGTCCGGCGAAACCATCTTCGGTGTTCGCACTGAGCAGAGTGAGCGGCTCGCCGTTAAGGCTGAGGTCCCACTCGCTCAAGTAACGAGTATCGTCCCGGTAAAGCCCGCACCCAATGTTCGAATCTCCGGGCATCAACCCTGTTTCATCCATCACGAGAAAGTGAGCCTCATGTTTCAAGACCTGGCGCGGATGATTGGGAATTGCCGCTTTAATTTCTGACGGGCGCTGAATCGGAGTTTCCTGTGGAGCCGGCAGAAGATTTTCAGCGGGCTTTTGCTGTTGGGCCAGCACCGGCATTGCCGCGGTGGTAGACATCGACACGGTCATGGTCGCAGCCAGAAGAATCTCAACAGCCCTATTCATGGTCGCAACCTCATTCAAAAACGCTATTAACTCGACAGTAAAACCGGGTCGGTCCGGTCCCAAAAAGACTAACATCTTGGCTGAGAAAACCTGGAAAGCTCCACCGGGTCATCGCTGAAAGAAATTTTTCCTTGCCATAGATTTGTCACGTAGAAGCCACTCTTTGGTCACAACTGATGGCTAAAGTAATGTCATCGAGAGAACGCGAGCGACGCCAACCGGCGGAACGCAAAAAAGATAAGCGCGAGCAACGTGTGCGGTTGCGGCTTTCGAACTAATTTAGGGCAAGCAGTGGCGGGGGCTAGTCTCTCGCTTTCTGTCTTTTTGGCATCGAAAGCGGCTAAAGTTGATATATGTCAGCGACGAGTTCAATTATTTCTGGTTTGAATTCACTTCTCAATTCACTTATTCCAGGTGCCAGGCGGCTCACAACCCTCTCTTTATCTGTGGCTCTGTTGTGCAGCATGGTTGTTTCTGGTTGCGCTCGCCACTCAGACCGAGACTGGATCATCCGTGAATTTGCCGTGCCGCAAGAAGTCGATTTGTCGGTTCAAAGCACTCCCGAAGATGAAACGCACTGGGCTGACAGAAAAAACTTGTTTCTGAATGCAACGTTCAAATTTACGCCGACTCAATTTTTGGAATACAACAAAGCCCTGGAGGCAAAGTCAGACAACTGGCACCCTCTACCACTGTCGCCAGAATTGAAAAACGCGGTAGCAACGCGTTTCGACTCGCCGTTAACAGCAAACGCTCTCAGCAAAGCCGCACATGGATTTTATTATCTGAAAAGTTCGAACGGCACCAATCTACTCAAATCGAGTAAGCGCATTGAATGGCAAGCAGAAGCACCAGACATCGAGCTGGCAATTCTAAACGCTGACTCGGCAGAGCTAAAGGTGTTCGTCAAACAATGACTTCAACTAGAAAACCTTTTTGACCAGGTCTCCAGTTGAACGCAGAGCTTTTTTGACACCGCCATCGGTTGTTTTCAACGCTTTTTTGACACCACCATCAGTGGTGCGCACAGCCTTTTTGACACCACCATCGGTGACAGTAATCGCCTTCTTGACTCCACCGTCTGTTGTTTTAACTGCTTTTTTGACACCACCGTCAGTGGTTTTTATAGCTTTCTTCACGCCGCCATCGGTAGTCTTGATAGCTTTCTTGACTCCGCCTTCAGTATCCTCGACACCGTCTTTGACATAGCCGGCCAGCGCACTTCCACCAGTTAATGCACCCAGGAGAATCGCCACAGCAAACGTGATACCAACAGTTTCAAGAATAGAACGTGATCCGAGATTTTTCATCAAAGCAAACTCCACAAAGTGAGCCAACTAACAAGATTACAATAACAAACAGAGCGATTTTTTACTCGTTTTGCGCTTCTGCATTTTCAGCCAAACGCGCCAGAGTAGACAGTTGTATATCAAGGGCGATTGCTACACGTTGCAGAGATCCAATCGTTATGTTGCGCTGACCTCGTTCGATATCGCTAATGTAAGTGCGATGCAAATGTGTAGCATCGGCTACATCTTGCTGTGACAAGCCAAGGTGTTCGCGTCGCTCTTTTATCAGCTTTCCGAGATGTTGAAGGTTTAATGCCATGATCTTCTTCCGAATTAACTTGCGGATTATATCCCACAACCTTCAACCAATTACACTCTCAGGAACATTGGCAATCGAAATTATGCCGACGCATCTCAGTTTGAATTTTATACTCTTCTAAAATAGCGCTGTGCGGGGTCGATGTCTGTACATGGCGGTGGAGATTATATGCAGTTCAGAAAGACGGATCACTCAACCACGGCGACGTTGTTAGCAGGCTTATTACTTGCATCTTGCTTTGCAATCACCCTCGCTCCCGAAAGCCAATGCAGAGGTTACACATCTGCCAAAAAGCCTACTTTGACTGGAGAATACGACTACAAGCACGGACGAAACGAAGGCGAACTGTATATCAAACAGCTGAAGCCACACAAAGTGCAATTCGCACTGAAATGCTTATGGATAGGCAATGTCAAAACAGGTGATGTGCATACAGGACAAGCAAGTGGTGTAGTTGAACTGGATAAAGACGGGAGCGGAACTTTCCAAAATCCAGCCGGTTTCACACTAAAATTTGCTTTTATGCCGAATCAATGCACGGTTGAATGCACCGAGGGTTGGTCTGTGTTTGGCGGAATGAATGTGGATCCGAACGGGAAATACAGAAAGGTGAGCGCGAAAATTCCAACCGCAGGTGATCTCGAAGCATACCAGTAGCAGTAGCGCATTTGTAGCACACCAATTTTTCATGCCGGGTTGCCACCTTATATGGTGCCCAACAAACCGAACGGTAACGCCAGATCGATCTTTAATTTAAAAGAACGGCTGCTGAAATTCCAACGCATCCGACTGCTCGTACCAGCGGGCGTGTTTGGCTTCTACGGCTTAATGGACGTCTCAAATGCTGAGGTAAGATGGAATGAGACCTCAGGAGAACCCACCATGCCCAAAAACTTTCGAATCAGCGCGGCGATGTTGCAGCGAGCCGCTACCGCTCTGTTTGCCATTCTTCCTTTAGCCGTATGCAGCGTAGAAGCGAAAGACAAGTCCGCACAAGCTAGTGCTTCTCCAAAGACTCCGCCCCACGCCAGCAACCCGGGTTTCTCTACCGCCGGCACGATGAACCAATTTTTCTGCGGTAAAGGTTCCGCCTTTTTCAGCAATGTCTTCAATCAAATGAATATCCTTACACAGGTTCCCACTGACGGCAGCTGCGGCGTTGCCGGCGTGCAATGGAACGGCCTAAAAAATCTGCCTTTCAATCAGATTTCGTTTGATGTCTTCGGCGGCGGCTGCAGCGATAACCTGTCATTCGGTGTGTTCATGTTTCTCAACGAGTCGACGGGTCCAGTGACGCTGGCATGTGAGGACTTTGTTCAAATTCCGCTGAGCAACGGTTTCACCCGATACGTAGTGCGTCCATCGTCGCCCACTAAACTCAACAGCATCGTCATTGCTCACGTCGGTTCAAGCGGAGCGAATGCGCAGCATGTAATCGGAAATTTCTTGCTCAACGGCAACCAGGCACCGTTTATTCAGCTCAATAATCCGCATCCCTGCCCGGCAGGAGGTATCGGATGCGGCAACTGATATCGCCAATCGTCTAGTGCGTCACGCTGGACCAGGACGTTCGTATAGTAACGCTAACGACCGTTAAGTTTGGTTACTCGCGCAGTTGCGAACTTCGCAGAGATAGCGCCAGTCGCTGAACTGCGAGACGCTAACTTCGTGTATAGATGTGAAGATGCTCAAAACATATGGCTATTTGAGACGTGCGGAGAGAATGATGTACTTATTCTTCTCCGACTTTTGGTCTCTCGAACCGACCTTATTAAAAGCGACTCTTGCCAATCGAATTCAACACTTTCCTTCACCCCCACGGTGATCGATCTGGCACGCCAATTTAAGAGCGCTGAACCTGTTCAAATTTCGAGTCTCACATTAGTTTCAACACCACTGCGACTGACTCGGTTTCAATTCGATTCCTGCTCGGCCTCAGGCTGTTCAGAAGAGCACTTGATCGGACGCCCTGCACAAAGACAAGCAGAAGGTGCCGCTCATGCTTCAACGGTTAGGAGAGGATTTACGAGTCCTCTTTGCGAAACAAGCTCACCCCTCAGTGAGGAAGAGACTTTCCTCATCGACAAACAAGGATTTATGAAGATGCTCAAGATCGCAACCCTCGCCGCCGCCGCCACCCTGTTTCTCTCCGCCTCCGTTCCCGGCTTTGCCGCGCAGAATCAGGGTTCGGAAGAGGCTCGCCAGGCCTGCACTCCGGATGTGTTTCGCCTGTGCAGCGAATTTATTCCGGACGCCACCAAAATCACAGCGTGCCTGAAGGCCAAGCGCGACCAGCTCAGCCCCGCCTGCGGAAAGGTGTTCGGCAAGAAGTGAGCTAGAAGAACTACAGCCCGCGAAGTTGGTGGTGCGTCCGGTGAACTCCGAAACGCACCACCTCGGAACGACTATGCTTGCCTCAGAACTGCTCCTCGAATTCTCCAGCATTCAACAACGAATGGTACAGTCTTCACTTTTTCAATTTTAGATCATGATACTACTTTATACAGTAGAAGCAAAAATAAAAAATGGTGCGAGGCTCAAACGTAGGCGCAGCCGCAATAACCCGTGGACCAGTCCGACGAGTTATTGCGACTGTTATGCTGCTGATAGTCACTAGAGTTGAGCACCACACTCGGTAGCACTCATCGGTTCATCAGCGTTGAAACACAAGAACGCATGAAAGGTTGACGCGCTTACCCAGGATCAGGTTTGAGCGACCGCAGCGTCAGATTTGAGCGGCCGCAGCGGAAGTCTGGTCCACCAATCCAAGGCGTCTACGGGCCTGTCGAGATACGGCAAATAGCCGATCAGGAGCGGGTCTGGAATCGCCGGGACATACCAACCGATATCTCGGGTGGGACCAACTCTTCCCATCCGCACTCCCTTCTCGTCGACGTCGACCGGAATCTTCGAGGCCCGGCAAGCGCAGTCGACACACTGCAACTCAAACAAAGACATTCCGTAATCACGCCAGAGCTTGCAGCCGGTGGCGTTGCATCCGGTGCAAACATAATCGGCCGGCGTGTATCGTCCGGAGTAGTCCATGGTGTGCTTCGACATGTTTACCTCCTTCTCTTGTTCAATTATGAGAATCGCGCCAGACCACCTCTAATCCGGCGAACATGAGCGCGAAGATGCCGCCCAGCAGCCAGAAGTACGCGGAGAGGCTGGTGAGCTGGGGGTTGCTTTCACCGTGCTGGAAAGGATACGTGAAGCCGGCGAAGGTGAGTCCGGCACCGCAGAAAGCGCCGAGCCCAATGAATAAGAACAACCCAGCGAAAGCCCAGCGCTGAGGCCTTTTCGGAGGGAAGCGGTTCGATATCAGACCGGCGACAGGAAGCGAAACAAGCGCCGCATATGCCACGGCAAGTAGTGTCGTCTGAGCGACAACATGCCTGGCAAATGCGACCAACGGCTCAAGAAGTGAGTATTCCATGATTATCCTTTCTCCAGCGACAACCGCTGGTGCGCTTTCGCCATCGTTCCTAGTGATAGAGATGATATTGGAGCGCGACGAAGAAGATGGCGATGAACATCGTGGGCGCGAAGAAGCCAAAAGCCCAGCTCCAGCGCCGGAACAGCAGAGAAAGCACCGAACACCCGACACCGAATATGACGGCCGACGGAACGACCAGCGCCAGAGCCATTGCGACATAAGCGGCGCCTTCCCGGTCGGGGCCGTTACCGAAGTGAAGTCCACCATAAGCTGCGGTCAAGGCGAGAACGAGCAGGACCGCGACGCGAATGGCGATGTGAACGGTCGAAGTTGTGATATCAAAGCTGATGCGCATTCGAGTTCCTTTCTTGAATTTGACTGACCCGTGAGGTGCCGTCAGACAAAACAAACAACAATGTCTGCCGAGCTTTCGCCGAGCAACACTGCCATTGCAGACAACGCCTCGAGATTTACGTGGAAAGGCGTCACGACGACGACCTGCCCAGCTCCCTTCGTGACCAGCAGTGTGGCAATTTGCACATCACCCCTGGTGTCAACAAAAAGTCCGCATCGTTTGACTACTCCCGCGGCAAGCACCTCCGCGTCGATGAATTCGGCCGACCCCCACGAGAAGATCGGCTGGACGGTCGACTCCACATGAACGTCGCCCGAGATACGCACAGTGACCTGGTCGCCCTCCGCAAGAAGCGTCGAAACAACGTCTTGAGTCTGGTCGACTGCGACCAGTTCGGGACCGAGACCGCCGTGCAACTCGACGAGGAAAACGACGCGACCAGAGCAGTCATGCAACAGATTCGACTCATACAGATTCTGCGGACTGCGGGAATATTCGAGACGACGCTTGATGACGCCGACACGCTCGCTGAATTCAATCGGAGTCGCATGGCGGCGCACGCGAGCAGCCGACTCCGCATCGACGGGTTGCACGAGCACTGTCGGGTCGAAGTCGCCCTGCCCGAGCACGAGTGAAGCGATACTGGGAATGCCGTCGGCCGAGATGAATTCACCCGTGCGCAGGGTCTTGCCGCCCGCAATGGCGTCGGTGCGGACGTGAGTGGGCTCGTCAGAAGCGAAGTAAGGTCTCACAGTCGAACCAATATGGACGTCGTCCACCAGCGTCACATTGACCGGGTCACCCTCGCGAACGAGAGCGGCCGTCGCGTCGAGGCTCTGATCGATGCAGACCATGTCCAAACCCAGCCCTCCATGCAGTTCGACCAGAAGGATCACCCGCCGGACATCGGCGACGCCAGCGAGAGGAGCGTTGAGCGGCACGGGACGCGTGACGGCGTATTCGGTGCGGCGCCGAACGACACCGGTGCGCTCAGTGAAAGAAACACCGGAGTTGAGGACATAGTTCATGAAAGCAGAAGTCGTCATGATCATTCCAATCGTGATGCGCAAACACCATCGTTTGCTCGTTCTATCTCCCGCTCGAAATCTGGTTAAACACGACCGCGTCAAACGATGCGACATTGCTGCCACAGTTATTTCGCTTGAGTAGCTGAATGCTGGTGCGGTTGAGTGCAAATACCAGAGATTTAGTGAGACAAGAGATACCTCTATCTTTGGACAATCAGAAAGCCCAGCACAACAGGTTGTCAGGATAAGTTTTGCAAACCAAGACCAGTTGTGTAGTTAGTGCAGTAACGCTAATCCCGATCCGCTTGTCCTGACTATAGTTGGAGCCAGTCCAGAAGTCATCAAGACAACCAGTCCAGGGATAATTTCACTACCCCGGCGCGCTCCAAAATTCCGACAAGACGGAATGAACAAGGGGATCATAAAGGCCTCTTTTTCAGCTGATAAGCGCGTGGAGCTATGCAATTGCCTGAGCTCCAACTGGTCTGCCACCTCGTGTACAGTCTGGACTGCCAAACTTAGCACAAGTTCCGAATCGATCAATGTCTTTTTTTAACCGCAGTCGCGTGATGCCGGTTGCCGGAGACGGAGCGGACCGATTTTTTCTGCGCAATTGCGACTGGCTGTGCTTCTACTTGCGCCACTGGTTGAGATATCGCTTTCAAATAGACATACAAAGACAACAAGACTACCGCTGCAACACCAATAACAACCATGCACTTGAGCTCAATTTCAGCTCTGCGTGTGTCGTAGATGGTCCAAAAACCAAACCAGTCAAAAAATCCAATCGAAGGCACGGTAAAGTCTCTGTCACTCCATTGCATTACGAAAAGCATCGCCAAAGTGAGCGCAACGGCTATAAGTATTATTTCCATCTTGGGCAATAACTCCTTTGAGTTGAACCCATCATAGTGGTGGACACTTGGCAACCGCCAAATTTTAGCCTAGCCTTAAGATCCAGTCCTTGAAAGCAACCAAATAGTCACAGTTTCTGAGCAGGATAAGAGTGTTACCTGGCGGTGGGGAACCTTGCATGTCCTATCCTCCGAAACCATGGAAGCCCTTCGAAACAGACAAACACAACACATCCAGCCTCAATAACAACGAGGCTGAGCCAGACTTCCTTCCTGATTCAAGACTGAATCCTCGGTTGATTCTGAAAGATCTCGCTGCAGAACCCCACTCAACCTGGTTGCCAGCCATTCATCTGAAACCCGAAGAAACTTCCGCGCAAACTTCGCTCGTTCCTGAAAAACCAGTTCAATTTAGCCGGGAACTGGTTCTCGAAAAGGGAAAAGTATTCCTGGATCAAAGCGGTCGCGTACTTCAAATAAATCGCTGCAACGGCCAGAGATTCGCGTTCTCGTACATGGACGGCAAAGTCAGGGGAATTACGTCGAATCTTTCCTCCTCCGACACCACTGATGATACCAACTGGCACTTTAGACAAAATACGACTACCGCATTGCCAGACTGGCGCGGGCGAGTTGAAATCGCGAAAGACGGCACAGTCACAGTACTTCGAACAGACGAACGAGACATTTATCGTATCGACGGTTCTCGATCGCTTGAACGAAACGACAGATCGAAAATCGATTTCAATGCAGATGACCGGCTCACTCAAGTCGTCGCTGCCAACGGACACAAAATTACAATCGGGTATTCATACGCGGGCGAAATGCGCTCTATGACTGATGCCAGGGGCACTTACACCACACGCAATGGGCACGAATGGTATCGCAACGAGAACAAACCTCCGAATCCACCCGATTGGCTGGGGACGGTAAGTTATTCACACAATGGAAGTGTTTCTGAAACATCCAATTCCGGTCTTTACAGATGTTGGAAGTTCGACGGCAGCGCGGTTGCACATTATCGAAATGGTCGCCACCTGGACGTCGACAAAGACGGACACGTGACAAAGGTAGTCGACGCAAACAATCGCACCACTACTTTTAATTATGATGCACAAGGCAAGATGACAGAAATGTCCGATCCGCGGGGCTCTTATAGCACCGCCGACGGTATCAACTGGTTCAAGCGGGATCAGAGATCGGGCTTCAATCCGGACTGGCAGGGTACAGTGACAGTTTCTGCCAGCACCGGCTTAATCACTGAGAAAAGTGCAAATACCGGTTCCGCACATCGCTGGACGCTGGATGGAAGGCACCTCGCCTTCGAGCCAGTGCTCCCAGTCACCGAGTTTAGCGCCAGAGCACAAAAACTCTTTTCAATAATCGACACTGACAAGAACGGCTATTTGAGCGGCGCTGAGCTGGGAAGCGCTCTGGAAAATCCAAAGTTCATCGGCAGAGACGCGCAGGTGGTAGCAGCGCTGTACAAGTGCCGTGACGAATTGAAATTACTCAGCGATGATGAAATTCTCGCTGAAAGTGAAGTTTCGAAGAAAGACCTGGCTGCATTCGACGCTATTGCCAGGCAACAGACAAAAGATTCGCTTGTGTCCCGAGTGGAATGGTTTCTGGAGCGCACCAATGAAAGTCAGCGCGATACCTTGCCCTGCACTCTCTATACAGATGATTCGAATCCGCGCGCCAGCATCACGCACAAGGCGATTGCACAGGGCACGATAGGTGATTGCTACCTCGAGGCGGTAATTGCCTCTATAGCGTCTTCCAGCCCCGGCAAAATTCAAGACATGATCCAGGACAACGGCAACGGCACTTTTACGGTTACCTTCCCGGGAGACCGCAACCGTCCCGTCACAGTGAACGCACCTACGGAGGCAGAAATGGGACTCAACACCGAGCCCAGCGAATACGGAATCTGGCCGAATGTGCTCGAAAAGGCTTTCGGTAAATACTTCGTCGAGCACGGATATCTGAAAACTAGAGGATACTCGTCGACCGAAGGTGCAGATGGGGGCGGCTTCGCATCACAATCGACGAAATTCCTGACTGGTAAAAATGTCGATGAATACTGGCTTTCAGGCTGGCGCTCATCAGCGACAAACGAAAAAATCAAACAAGAACTATCTGCCGCGTTCGCCGAAGGGCGCGCCGTCACCTGCACAATCGGCTCGTTGAGGCGAGGTCAAACTAAAGACGGATTCACCAAGCGTCACGTCTACAGCATCATCGGCTGGAATCCACAAGGAGATAACGGCGGAACTTTGACGATTCGCAACCCCTGGGGAAACAAAACTGTCGGTCCAGGCGGCACATCAACAATGTCTTACAAGCAATATCTGGAAAACTTCAACGTCATCACTTTTGAAGGAAGATGACGCAAAAACGCGGTTGCCGTCAATGAGGCAACTAAGCAAAAACGCCCACCGATTTCTCAGTGGGCGTTTCCAATTTTTCGATCAGACCTTACTTAGTCGCGGTTGCTTCTTCGCTCGGCTTTTCATCGGACTTTGGCTTTTCAGCTTTTTCAGCCTTTTCAGCTTTGTCCTTTTCGGCTTTGTCCTTTTCAGCCTTTTCGGCTTTCTCGGCTTTTTCTTTGTCTTTCTTAGACACGACATCAGCTTTCTTGTCGGCGGATTTTTCGAACTTGATAGTTTCGCCGTCAAGCGTCGCATTGATTACGTCGCCTTCCTTGAAGTTGCCTTGCAGAACCTGCTCAGCAAGCGCATCTTCGAGCAATCGCTGAATCGATCTGCGCAACGGACGGGCACCATAGGTGGGGTTATATCCGTCCTTGGCGAGCAGGTCTTTCGCTTCATCGCTGATAACGAGCTGCATGCCTTGCGTTTTGATACGCTCTTGCAGATCTGCAGACATGATGTCGACGATCTCGCGGATCTCTTCCTTCGTCAACTGCTGGAATACGATGATTTCGTCGATTCTGTTCAGGAACTCTGGACGGAACGTTTTCTTCATCGCATCCATGACGAGGTCTTTGATCTTCTTGTACTTCTCTTCGTGAGCCTGGTTGGCTGTTGATTGCTGGAAGCCCAAGACGAGCGATGACTTGTCGATGAATTGTGCACCGACGTTCGACGTCATGATGATGATTGTGTTCTTAAAGTCGACCGTTCTTCCCTTCGAGTCAGACAAACGTCCGTCGTCGAGAATCTGCAGCAAGACGTTAAACACGTCAGGGTGCGCTTTTTCGATTTCGTCGAAAAGCACAACGCTGTATGGTTTGCGTCTGACAGCTTCGGTGAGCTGTCCACCTTCCTGATAGCCTACGTATCCTGGAGGTGAGCCAATCAACTTGGAAGTTGTGTGGTGCTCCATGAACTCAGACATGTCGATTCTGATCAGGGCATCTTCTGAACCGAAGAAGTAGCCGGCAAGCGCTTTTGCAAGCTCAGTCTTACCAACACCGGTCGGTCCCGAGAAGATGAAGCTTCCGATTGGTCTGGCTGGATTCTTCAAGCCAACGCGGGCTCGGCGAATCGCTTTACAGACGGCTTCTACAGCTTCGTTCTGTCCGATTACACGCTGGTGCAATACGTCTGACATGTGCAGCAAGCGCTCAGACTCACCTTCAGTCAGTTTGAGCAGAGGAATACCAGTCCAGGTGCTGACCACGTGCGCTACTTCTTCAGCAGTAACAACAGGCTTTTCAGACTCTTGTTTGGTCTTCCATGCAGCTTGCACTTCGCGAATCTTCTCGGAAAGCTTGGTTTCTTGCTCACGCAGTGAAGCAGCCTTCTCGAATTCTTGATTGCGAATTGCCATTTCTTTGTCGCGACGAACTTGACGCAGTTCTTTCTCGACTTCTTTACCTTCAGCAGGCAACGAGCTGGCACGCAGTCTCACACGTGATGAGGCTTCGTCGATCAAGTCGATTGCTTTGTCTGGAAGATACCGATCGCTGATATATCGATCGGAAAGTTTTGCAGCTTGATCGATAGCTTCTTCAGAGATGACGAGGCGGTGATGCTCTTCATACTTCGGACGTAGTCCACGCAGAATTTCAATCGTTTCTTCAACTGAAGGAGGATCGATAATCACCGGTTGGAAACGACGTTCTAAAGCAGCATCGCGTTCGATGTGCTTACGATATTCGTCCATCGTTGTCGCACCGATACATTGCAACTCGCCTCTTGCCAGTGCCGGCTTGAGGATGTTGGCAGCGTCGATGGCGCCTTCTGCGGCTCCTGCTCCGATCAATGTATGC
>WBZN01001810.1_pt1 | contig 12447 bp, 8 predicted proteins | sample 5204281 | NCBI WGS metagenome assembly WBZN01 (sample SAMN12344347, study PRJNA552823) | activated sludge metagenome | biome: Activated sludge suspended growth; feature: Nitrification reactor; material: Wastewater; isolation source: activated sludge from nitrification reactor of wastewater treatment... | reverse complement strand
GAGATTGGATCGGCCGACGGACCACGCCGGGTACTGGTTGACCACGGCGATGGTCAACGAGGCGACCTCGAAGACAACCAGAAGCCAGGCCGCGAGCGCCAGTGGGTAGCCGGCCGGGCGCAGCCAGCGCCGCCGGGGTCGGTCCCGGGGGGCATCACCGGTCACGAAGTGCAACCAAGCCGCGGCGATCAGGGCCAGCACCGACAGACCGAACAGGACCGTTGTGAAACCCAGCTTCCACTCGGGGAACTGGTTCGACCATGGCACGCCGAAGTTCGACACGTACCACCAGCCGTTGACGCTGGCGAACGCGAGGGCCATCACGAAGAGCACGGTGGCGGCGAACACCATCCGGTTTCGCCGGGAACGCATGGCGGTCGGCAGGACCGCGACCGCCGCCAATGCGCCCAGCGATCCGGCCAATCCGGCGAACACACCGAAGTGGTGAGTCCACTTGGTCGGGGTGAACATGATGGCGATAAACGAGATGATCGTGATGCCGATGATCCGGCGGCTGGGACCGGCCGCGGTCCCGGGGATATGGCCGCGGCGCAGAATCATCGCCACCGACACCGCGATGGCCAGGATCAGGGCCAGCACCGCGAAGCGCCGTGCGATCGAGCCGTCCGGCGTGGCGAGCAGCAACCGCTCGTAGCGGGTGTGCTCGTCGAACCAGCTCAGACTGGGCCCGACGGCGCGCTTGAGGGCGTTGGCCTGGGCGACGCCGGCGAAGGTCTGATCCCGGAACATCGGGATGATCGTCACCGTCGCCGCGGCCAGAATGGGTGCCAGCAGCGGGAGCAGCCCGAACTGTCGGCTGCGGCGGCCCACAATGGTCCGCAACGGGCCGATGGCGACCAGCAGCGCGCCGATCGAGGCAATCCCGGTAGGGCCGGAGAACAGCGTGAGCGCTCCCACGATGCAGGCCACCGCTACCGGCAGCAGCCTGCTGGTAGCGACCCCTCGCTCCACTGAGCACCAGGTGAGAAGGATTCCCAGCGCAATGATCGGTTCCGGACGCAGACCGTTGTTCAGTGGCAGCCAGAACGCCAGGAACAGACCGGCAGCCGTCCACGCGGCCGCCCGCGTGGTCTTCACCGCGTAACCCAGCCGGGGGATGACCTCGCGGCTGATCAGCCACCAGCAGACCAGCGCCATCCCCAGGGTGGGAAGCCGCATCCAGATACTGGCGGTCGTCACATGAGACCACAGCGCCAGCAGGTCGTAGTACCAGCCGAACGGCGACTCCGGCGTCCCGAACCAGCGGTAGTAATTGGCCATGTAGCCGGCGTTCTCAGAGACCCGGGCCATGGTCAGGATGTAGCCGTCGTCGGAGGTGTTGGCCCCGACGAAATGCCACCACACCAGGACCGCGATCACCAGGCCGTCCAGTGGGGTCATCGACCACCATCGCGCTGGGAACAGCCGACGGTGCCGCATACCGTCGGCGGTGTCCAGGATGTGCAGTGCCAACAGGGCGATCAGGGTCGTCAGCAACCCGATGACCATCACGATCATCTTCACCGCGGTCGGGCCGTTGCTGTAACGGGTGTCGACCACCGCGGAGAAGCTCAGCCCGGGCGGCGCCGGCCCGGACAGATCGGTGAAGACGCCGACAATCTGGGGCCGGAAGTCGTAGCCGCCCCGCTCACCGCGAAGCGGAGCACCTGGATCGTCGCTGTCGGCGCCTTTGGTGAGACCGACGAACTCACCGGTGACCTTGTCTGCGCGGGCGGTGAAGGTCAGTTCCCGGCAGTCCGGGCCAAGTACCTGGTCCATCGGGGCGACCACGACCGGGGTGTTGCGCACCACCACCGCCAGGTCGCCGTTGGCGCGTTGGATCAGCAGCCCGCGGTCGACGGCCTTCGGCGCCTGCTTGGGCACCGTCGACAACAGCACGGTGCGGCTGCCCGAGCCGGGGCCGTCCAGCCCGGCGGCGACACGGCACGGCACGGTGATCGTGAGCTCCGTCGGCACGTAACCGATCAGCGGGGCGGTGACGCTGTCGAGCGAGCCGTTCTGCGGCCAGTTCAGGTCGGCGGTGGTCTGATTGACCGGGAGAAAGGGCGTTAGTACCGCGCACAGCGCGCCCAACAGGCCGGCCACGGCGGCGACCAGACGGGCGGTCCGGTAGTCCACCTGCGTCGTCGCCACGGGGCTTGATGGTAGTTGGCCCGCGGTCGACAGCAGGAGAATCCCCGAGAGGGTGCGGAATCGGGATCCTTCAGAACGGTGGGGGTAGGTTGCGCTCGGCGACGTGAGCGTCGTTGAACGCCCGCTCATGGGCGATGCGACGGAGCCGCTCAGCCGCCCGGGTTCGTCGGCGGGTAGGCATCATTTCACCGCGCTCGCTACCGCCAGTCGGAGGTGCTGGATGGGCGGGCAGCGGGCCGGTGTCGGTGTTCCAGTTGGGAAACAGCACGCGGCTGCCCGGACGGGTCGTGTACACCCGGCCTGTCGGCGAGATCCACGTGATGGTGCCATCGGAGTCTTGCCGATCCGACCATCCCCCTGCGCCCACCCAGAAGGTCTTCAGGAGGTGGTGCTTTCGACATTCGCAACGCAGATTCGACGGATGCGTGGGCCCGAATGGCCACGGGATCGCGTGATCGATATCGCAGCGGTCGGCGGGAACGTCGCACATCGGGAACCGGCAGGTCAGATCACGCATCCGGACGAAAGCCTGCATCGCGGCCGACGGCCGGTATCCCGGTTCGGGCTGCAGTCGGGGTCGGCTCAGGTGGCGCACCGTCGCGCCGTCTGCGACCAACTGAGCCAACAACGGGCTCGGGATAGCGGGGCCACCGGCGATGACCGCACTGCCGCGGCAGGGCGGCGGGAGTTCACCCTCGGATTGTGGGGCCATCAGCTCGGCCAGTGAGGTGTCGCGGGTGATCGGTTGAACGCGGTGCGGACCTTCGCCGGACATCAACGGATCGGGTCCGGCCTCGAGCGCTTCAGCGTCGGCCAGGACATGGATCACGACGGCACCGGCCCGCTCATCCCTCACGGCCGCAGAGCACTGCTGGTCGCCGCACTGGCAGGCCAGTTGCGTCGCCCCTGCCCCGAGTGCGCCCAAGGCGTCCGCGCGACGCTGAGCGATGGTTCGGGGGTCGTCATCGCACACCGCATGGGCCATCTGGGCAAGCCGACGTTCCAGCACGGCGGCATCCGCGCCGAGCAACCTGGCCCACATGGATGACGTCCCGGTCTCAGGATCTTGGCCGCCGAAGGTGACGTCACGGCTCCGCGCACTTGCCTGGGTCCGGCGCAGTGCCCCGGGGTCATGCTTGTCGATGACGGCGTCGATGGCCTGATCGAGCTTCTGCTGCGAAAGGGCGTCCCACCCTCCGGCACGCTCGGCGATCGCCCCGTCGATCAATGCCAGTGCGTCCGCATCACCGACCAGGTCGGTTCGCCACACGACCGCACTGGCCACACGAGCGCTCATACCGCCACTCGAGAAGAGTGCCGCCACCCGCGGCAGGCGATTCCGCAAACCCATCGCCTCGTACATCTGTCCGGACGCCCGTCGGTGGCTGATACCCAGCGCCGCGGACACCTCGGCCGCCGCCGCATCCCATTCATCGCAGGCCCAGCGGGCGCGTTCGCTGGAGCCGCATCGCCGGTGCACCAACTCGGCCACTGCCAGCAACCGCCTGGCGGTGACCTGCGCCTCCATCCGGGCCCAGCCGACGATGTCCGCCACCACCGCGGCATCATCGGCGGCGCTCGGACTCGTGACCGGGGGGAGTTCGATATCGAACATACATTCGATATTAGCCGCAGGCTCCGACACCAGCCCGGGGAGCGCTCAGTTGCTGCGCACCGCCAGTACGAACGGCCCGATCGTTTGCACGGTGAAATACGGTGCGACGAACAAACCGGAATTCAGTTCGACGGTGTAGCGCCGCACGTTCGGCTGGTTCGGGTAGACGTCCTCGGCCAGTCGCAGTGTGTACGTCTTCTCCGACCCGGCCGCCCCGCCCCGGCGCATCAGGAACACCGACGGCGGCGGGTAGGGCAAGGCATCGAGTGCGCGGACGAACTCCTCCGGGTCGGCGATGTCGCCCCAGGATTCGATGGCCGCTGCCCGAGCGCCGAACTGGGCCAGCGGATTGGCGTAGTGCGAGGTCAGACCCTGAAATCCGAAGTAAGGATAGTAGGACAGGAAGCTGTAGTCAGCGGTCATCACGATGGTCTGGTCGCGGGGGATCCCGGTGGCCTCCTGAATGGCGGCGTCGACCTGTGGGTAGTACTTCTCCGCACCGGGTGGCCGACGGTCTCCGCGCTGACCGTCGCCGTCGGTGTCGGTGTAGGCCACCGTGATGTCGGGTCGCAGTACGTGCGGAATGTCCTGGCTGAAGCCGATCACCCCGATCAGCCCGACGGCCACCGCCACTGGGATCACCTGTCCGTTCCAGCGCACGCCCCACTTCCGGTCCGCGGTGGAGGCGGCGTCGATGAACCCGAACACTCCGGCCGCGGCGAGCAGAACAGTGAGGGTGGGTTGCAGCCGGAAGGACAGCAGAGTGGTGCCGGCGAGGGTCGTCAGCATCGACAACAGCGACCAGGCATACAGGGACAGCACGCCGATTCCCAGCGCGCCCGCTCGAACGGACCCGATCCCGCGCCACCCCAGCCAGACGGTACCGAGCATGCACAGCGCGCCCAGCAGCGAGAACTGCAACATCGGGAAGGTCAGAACCGCGCCGTCACCGGGCAGGTAGTGCTGGGCCACACCGGTGTCGGCAAGCGGCCCGCGGGCGGCGCGCACCAGGAACGGCAGCCAGGTGACGGCCGCGAGCACGGCGGCGATCACGGCGATCACCGTCACCCGCAGCAGGGGGCCGATCCGGCGGCCCGCCACTGCCGCCGTGACCGCCATGATTGCGACGGCGAATGCCGTGTAGGCGAACAGCAGGGTGTAGAGCATGGCCGTAAGACCGAGGAATAGGCCGACCCCGGCGACGGCGGCCCGGCCGGCCCGACCCTGAGACCGCAATCCCGACCAGGCCAGGACCAGTACCGGCGGGATCAACACGGTGATGATGGCCGCGTACGGCTCGGGAGAGCTGTACGCCAGGGTTACCGCGGCGGTGACACCGGTCACCGCCAGCGCGTACTCGAACCGGACCAGGGCCGCCCACAATGCGAAGGCGAGAACGATGGCGACCGCAATGGAGGTGATCGCCCAGGGTTTGAACATCTCCCAGCCGGGAGTCCCGACGAGGGCGGCGGCCCGGCCGCCTAACCAGAACCATCCCGGCGGATAGAACGGCGGCATGTCGGCGTAGGTCATGTCGCGCAAGGCGGGGCTGTCGGCGAATCGCGTCAGGTACTCGGTGCGGAACTGCTGATCGACGGAGATACCGAATAGGTAGAGCTTGGTGGCGCCGAGCGGCATGCCGAGGGTCACCACGGCGAAGCCGGATAGGAAGACCGCCGCACCGCTGCGGGCAACCAGTTCTCGGCCCCGCCGCCACAACACTCCGCTGGCCACCAGGCCGAGCAGACAGGTCACCTGGCCCACGGTGGTCAGCGCGTGCAATTGATTGGACGATGGGAAGGCCGGCCACTGGACCGTGCCGATCGCCGTCAGCGACACCGTGGCGACGATCACGGCAATCAGTGCGGCCACCACCATCTGGCCAGCGGTTTCCAGCGCCTTACTCAAGGCACCCATCCGTGAATCGCTCTAGATCGGCAGTTTGCGGAAGATCGCCCGCGGGATGTGCCGCAGCACCATCATCACGTAGCGGAAGGCCCCGGGCGCCCACACCAGGTCCTTACCCTTGGCGGATGCGGTGACGGCAAGGTCGGCGACGTACTCCTTGTCCACGGTCATCGGCGCTTCCTTGACATGCGCGCTCATCCGGGTGCGCACCTGACCGGGTCGGATGACCAGGACGTGAACCCCGTACTCGCGCAACGCCTCTCCGAGGCCAAGATAGAAGCCATCCAAACCTGCCTTGGTGGATCCGTAGACGAAATTGGACCGCCGCACCCGTTCCCCGGCAGCCGAACTCATCGCGATGATCTGCCCGAAACCCTGGCTGCGCATCTTCTCGCCCACCAACACACCCACCGATACCGCTGCGGTGTAGTTGATCTCAGCGATCTGCACGGCCTTTCGCTGGTTCTGCCACAGCTCTTCGGCGTCGCCCAGCAGGCCGAACGCGACAATCGCCACATCGACATCGCCGGCTGAGAAGCACTCGTCGATGACGCCGGGGTGGCTGTCGGTCGCAAGGGCATCGAAATCGACCAGTCGCACCGACTTCGCTCCGGCCGCCTGCATCTGCGCCACCGCGTCCTCACGACCCGGATCATCGGGAAGTGCGGCGAGCACGATGTGAGCCGGCGCGTTGCGCAGGTACCGCTCGCAGATTGCGAGCCCGATCTCGGAGGTACCACCGAGAAGCAGGATGGTCTGGGGGTTACCGACCGCGTCGATCACCATCTAGATCAGCTCCAAACGTCGTGCCATGTCCGAGACGAACACCCCGTGCGGGTCCACCTTGCGGCGCAGCGCAATCCACTCGTCGATGCGCGGGTACATGGCGTGGAAGGTTTCGGCAGTAGTTCGGGAGTCCTTAGCCGTATACAGCCGCCCACCGAACTCGAGCACCCGGCGGTCGAGTTCTGTCACGAAGTCGTTCAAGCCGGCCTTGATCGGGAAGTCCACGCAGACGTTCCAACCCGGTATCGGGAAACTGAGCGGCGCTTGGTTACCCGGCCCGAACAGCTTGAACACGTTAAGGAACGAGTAGTGCCCGGACGCCTGGATATCGACGATGATCGCCTTGAACTCCTCGACCGCCTCGGTCGGAACCACAAACTGGTACTGCAGGAAACCGGCTGGACCGTAGGCGCGGTTCCACTCGCCGAACATGTCCAGCGGGTGATAGAACTGCGTCAGATTCTGGACCTTGCCACGGTAGGTGCCGGACTTGCGGTACCACAGCTCGCCGATCGGGCCGAAGGTGTACTTGTTGGCCAGCCCGTTGGGAAAGACGTCAGGGAATGTGAGCAGTTGTGGCGCATCGAATTTCAGGGGATCGCGTTGCAGCTTCTCGGGCAACTGATCCAGCCGCGCCAAGGAGCCACGGGATATGGCGGCCCGGCCCAGTTTCGGCGGTGCGCTGATGGCGTCGAACCAGGCGCTTGAGTAGGTGTAATTCGCCTCGCTACCGTCGCTGTGAAAGGCGATGGTCTCATCAAGACTGGCGGTCACATCCCCATCGGCGATGAAGTACGCGGTCTCCGTCGGGGTCATCTCGATCGTGGCGCGCATGATGATCCCGGTCAATCCATTGCCACCGACGGTGGCCCAGAACAGATCCGCGTGCTCGCCGTCAGGGGTGATGGTGCGCACCCGACCGTCGGCGGTGAGCAGGTCCATCGAACGGACATGGTTACCGAAGCTGCCCGCACTGTGATGGTTCTTGCCGTGGATATCGCAGCCGATCGCGCCGCCGATCGTCACCTGCCGGGTGCCCGGCAACACCGGGACCCACAGTCCGCAGGGCAGCGCCGCCTTCATCAGCGCATCCAGGCTGACCCCACCATCGACGTCAACCATCCGGGTGGCGGCGTCGACACTGTGGATCCGATTCAGCGCGGTCATGTCGATGACCAGTCCGCCGCCGTTCTGCGCGTTGTCGCCATAGGAGCGGCCCAGTCCGCGGGCGATCACGCCGCGGTGCCGGCCACTCGCTGCGGTGTCGGCGGCCCGGGTTACCGCTTCGACGATCTGGGTGGGATCGGAGGTTGACAACACCTCGGCCACGCTGGGCGCGGTGCGTCCCCACCCGGTCAGCGGGCGGGCGGTGGTGGAGGCGGACATCGTGACGAGGGTACCGGGGCGGAGGCGGGCACAGTAACTTCCGGCAACTTCCGGCGTCGCTACCCGCGCGCCTGCCGGAAGATCACCACCCGCTGTACGACGAAGTTGATCACCGTCGCCGTCCCCTGAGCGATCACGAAGGCGGCCGGCAAGGCCCACGGGGCGTCGCCGAGGAGTTTCAGACCCAGGTGGTTCAACCCCACCTGGACGGCGAACGTGACGGCGTAGAGCGTCATCACCGCCGCGAAGCGGGAGCGACTGGGTTCGGCGGCGAACGTCCAGCGCCGATTGATCAGGTAGGCGGTGAGGGTGCCGGCCACGAAACCGATCGCCTTGGCGAGATCCACCTGGAGCTCCATCCCCAGGTGCAGCAACAGGTAGAGGCCGAAGTCCACGACTGCGGAGAGTCCGCCGGTGAGAACGAACCGCAGGATCTGCGTCTTGAGACTCAGCTGCCGCGGCGGCTCGGTATCGGCCATCGGCGGAAGCTTACGGTCCGGGCCCTCGTGCGTCGATGCCGCCCGCACCGTCCAAAACGCGACCCGCTCACGCACCGACCGGGCACCATGGATTGCGTGCAGGACTCCGTGCATGACCGGGCTGCCCGCGATGATGCCCGGGCTTTGGTGCCCGAGTGGCAACAACTGCTGGCCCGGTACACAGCGGCCCCGGCGGCCGACTCTGTAGGTCGACGGCTGCTGGATTCCTGGTGCGAGCCGCACCGCAGGTACCACTCCGTGCGGCACCTGCGCGATGTGCTGCGGGGCGTCGACGACCTCGCGGCCTACGCGGACGATCCCGATGCCGTGCGGATCGCGGCCTGGTATCACGACGCCGTCTATGCCGGACGGCCCGATGACGAGGAGCGCAGCGCCCGGCGCGCGGAAGAGGAACTGTCCCGCCTCGACGTCGCGCCCCGACTGGTCGACGAGGTCGCCCGACTCGTGCGCATGACCGTCACCCATGATCCTGCACCGGGTGACCGCAACGCCGAGGTTCTCTCCGATGCCGACCTGGCCAGTCTGGCCGTATCGTCCGAGCGCTACCGGCTCAACACCGCGGCGATCCGCCAGGAATACGCACACGTGCCCGATGAGGTGTTCCGCAAGGGCCGGATGCAAGTCCTGACCTCGCTGCTCGAAGGTCCGGGGGTGTTCCGTACCGGGCCGGGCCGCCAACTCTGGGAGGCCGCGGCGCGGGAGAACCTGCTGGCCGAACTCGCCACGCTGTCCCACTGAGTTCGGCTGGGGACGTTCAGCACTTGCGCGGCGGGGCGTCGCCGTAGACGATCGGGCACATGGCAATCGCAGACCGCCCGATTTCGGTACTCGCCGAAGGCGAGGCGTGGAAGCTCCTGTCCGGCGTTGCACTGGGCCGGCTGGTCACCTCGTTCGGTGGGAAACTGGAGATTTTTCCGGTCAACTTCGTCACGCAGAATCACACCGTGCTGTTTCGCACCGCAGAGGGCACGAAGCTGTTCACCACGGTGATGAACGACCAGGTGCTGTTCGAGGCCGACGACCACACCGGCACCGGCGGCTGGAGTGTGATCATTCGCGGCACCGCCCGGGTGCTCACTGCCGCCGATGAGATTCAGACGGCGGACCGTGCTCAGCTGATGCCGTGGGTCCCGACCGAGAAACTGCGCTACGTCCGGATCACCCCGGACGAAGTCAGCGGGCGGCGGTTCCGGTTCGGGCCCGAACCCGACAACGGCGCCGTTCCCGGCTAACCGCCACCACGCCGAGCCACCGCGGCGGTTTTCATCCGCCATCGGGCTCAGACCCAGTAGGGAACTCTGGCCCGGTACTGGCGTAGCGCCAGCGCGGCCGCGCACCAGCCGAGGACCGTCAGGACGATCACCACGATCCAGTGCCGCGGCTCCTGATGTGCCCCGAGCAGCGGTGCCCGCAGAATGTCCAGGTAATGCAGTAGCGGGTTGAGTTCGATGATCTTCGACCACTGACCGGCGCCCTGCCTTTGCAGTGTCTCGGCATTCCAGATGATCGGCGTCATGAAGAACAGCAACTGCACCAGCGCCGCCAGCAGGGGCCCGATGTCGCGGTAGCGGGTGGCCAGGATCCCGAAACAGAACGACACCCACACGCAGGTCGCCATGATCAGCATGATCGCCGGGATGGCCATGAGATCCGCCCACGACCAGGGCTTGGGGTAGATGACGGCGATGATCACGAAGATCACCATGTTGTGGGCGAACAGCAGCATCTGCGGATTGTCGCTGACCCGAAACCGCACCGCCGCCACTCGCCGAGAGTCGCGCTGATAATCAACATCCAAACTCAGGTCGGATGTCTCGTTAACCTGTCTCACCGCCGGTTTAATGATTTTATCATTAAACTTGCGAAAGTCCTGATAGTAAACATCTGTATCGCCAATACCGAGCAACCGCTTGAGGTTATCCACCGCGATCCAGCCGGTGGTCCCCACCCGTCGATAGCGCAGACAGTTTTCGTAGAGGGCCAGGGCGTAGCCGCTGCTGAACTTACGCTGGATGCTCAGGTTAAGCAGGGCGTAAATCTCGGGCCGGTAGAGCTTTTCACAAAGATCAGGGCTGTAGGCGTAGGTGCAGAAACCGCCTTTGATGACCGCCTGGGCCAGCAGGGTAGTGGCGCCCCATTCCTCCTGGGCGCCGCTTTCATCGAGGATGTTCCATTCCAGCACGGTGCGGGCCAGGGTCTTGAGCGCTTCCTTGAGCGGGTCGAGGTTATGCGTGTTGAAACCGATGGCCTCGGCCAGATCCTTGACCCGGATGCGGTGGACTCGCGCTGTCAGCAGGCTGTCGTAAGCATTGTAAAGCAATACATTGGAAGCCTTGCGCTGGGTGAGCGTCAGCCGGTTGCTGATGTGGATGGCGGCAATGTGCTTTTTGAGGTTCTGATCGGCCAGATCAGCCGCGCCTACCTTGCGGGCGGCGTCCCCATCGTCGCGTTTCTCTTTCTGGCGGGTCATGCCGCCTAGCCTAGCAGAAATGTCCCCTTGGTCAACTGTGCCTATGGGGACATTAAACTCATCCCATAAACGGGGACATTTCCGCGACGACCCCAAACCGCCCTTACTTGCCCCCAATCTGGGAGTTAAATTTCAACTGACTGATTATAAAATCTTTCACGTCAACATTCGCCAAGCGGGAACCAAAAATCCCATAAACGGGGACATTACGAAAATTTCATCCCATAAACGGGGACATTACGCTTCAGAAAATCCCATAAACGGGGACATTACGAAAATTTCATCCCATAAACGGGGACATCACATTTTCAAAAAATCCCATAAACGGGGACATCACATTTTCAAAAAATCCCATAAACGGGGACATTACATTTTTCAACCCGCAAATTTATCACTTAATTAGTTGATTATTAACAACTTTATTCGATTCGACCATTTTTCCTACTCATCTTTCTTTTAAACAAAAGATCGTTTTTATTTAAACAAAGGATCGTTTTTTTTAAACACAAGATCGTCGTTTAAAACGTCTTGAAAACGACGATGGTGATCAAGTAAGAGAGAGCGCGAAACCCGTTTTTCGCGATGTCGGAACGCGACGCAGTCGAAGAGTCCAGGGACGCATCGCCGACCGCGACGCAAAACCCGGCTAAAAAGCCGCTTAAGCGCTTTTAAACTGAATGTTGAGGTTAGGTATGGAAAAATTGGAAAAACGCCATCAACAGCCTACTGACGCGGTTTAAGAACATCCACCCACAGGACAACGCGCCCACCACGCTTCCAAAGACGGGTAGACGCTAAACCACGTTGGTGCAAAGCCGGTTCCCACTGAACCAAAACAGCCGGCCAAAGACGGTTTTGCAAAACGCGAAAACCTACCCAACCTGGCGGGCACTCGTAAAAACGGCCAGAGATCGCAAGCCCCCAACAAACCCAAGCCACTTTCGCCGCTATCGGACGCAATCCCAGTTCCGGTTTTTATAGAATCCCCACCTCACACACCGACCCATCAGGAACGCTTTGCCTTAAAATCTCTTGGTTCAAAGAACCGCCACGCCCGCCATCGGTAAGATGGCTACCGGCACTCTTCCCGCCAGTCGCGCCTCCCAGACAGGAGCACCCACCACAAAACGCGCTGAAAGGCCTTTTCCTGACGTTTTTATTAGTCGCCATACAATTTCACCAAGAATAAGAGAAAATGGCTTTAAACAACCTTACAGGCGATTTTAGAGGGGTTTCCACAGCGGAGATGATCTTTACTCCACCAAGTTCTTCATCACGCCTAAGCAATCCATTAGCTTTGGAAGCCAAGCTGCGTCAGTCCGTCGGTTGGCGACTGGCGAACCATCCAGCGCTCGCTAACCTCCACCGGAGCGGCGGAAACGGCGGAAACGGCGGAAACGGCAGAGATGACGCCAGACACTAAACGGAACGAGTTATCCACAGTTCTTGTGGATAACTCGCCGCTAGACTACCAGTAACAAATTGACATGGCTATGAAAAACCCAAAGTTAGTCTAAATCGGACGAGTTGAGCAAAAAATCATCAGTAATCCTGGACCAGCGCGATGTCGCGCTACACCAAAATTACGGTAACCAACTGAAATAAAAGCTATAATCTCCAACCTCCAG
>WBZN01001809.1_pt1 | contig 12452 bp, 11 predicted proteins | sample 5204281 | NCBI WGS metagenome assembly WBZN01 (sample SAMN12344347, study PRJNA552823) | activated sludge metagenome | biome: Activated sludge suspended growth; feature: Nitrification reactor; material: Wastewater; isolation source: activated sludge from nitrification reactor of wastewater... | reverse complement strand
GGGTGCACGCGCCGACGACGGCCGCGCCGTCGCCGCCATCTTCGCGCGCAAGGGCCGGCCCGCCGATCACCCGCTCATCGTGCACGTGCTCGACCGTGCGGACGCGCAGGCCTTCTCCAGCGGGCTCGGCGATGCGGCCGGCCGCCTGATCGATGCCTTCTGGCCCGGCCCGCTGACCATCATCGTGCCGCGCGCACCCGGCATGGCCGAGGCCGCCGCCACGGGGCAGAACTCCATCGGCCTGCGCTGCCCCGCGCACCCGGTCGCGCGTGCGCTGCTCGCCGCCGCGCGCCGGCTGGGCGTGCCGGGCGTGGCGGCACCGAGCGCCAACCGCTTCGGCCGCATCAGCCCGACGCGCGCGCAGCATGTGGTGGACGAGTTCAGCGAGTCCGGCGCCGATCTGCTCGTGCTCGACGGCGGCGACTGCGAGGTCGGCATCGAGTCGACCATCGTCGACTGCACGGCCCGCGTGCCGGCGCTGCTGCGGCCGGGGCAGATTGCGCGCCAGCGCATCGAGGCGGTGCTGGGCCAGCCGCTGGCCGCGCGCGACGCCGATTCGCCGCGCGCTTCCGGCACGCTGGAAGCGCACTACGCGCCGCGCGCCAAGCTGCGCCTGATGCCGGGGGCCATGCTGAACACGGCGTTGCAGATGCTCGGCGACAGCACGCTGAAGCTGGCGGTATATTCGCGCACCGTGCCCCTGCCGAGCGGCTCGCGTCTCACGCGTCGCGCCATGCCCGACGCGCCCGATCAAGCCGCCCACGAACTCTTCGCCACCCTGCGCGAACTCGATGGCCAAGGCGTGGATCTGATCTGGGTCGAGGAGCCGCCGGCCGATGCCGCCTGGGACGGCGTGCGTGACCGGCTCGCGCGCGCCGCCGCTGCCTGATCGGGCGGCCCGAGCAATGAACACCCTCTTGGAGCTTCGATGAATTTCCCCGTCCACGCCACCCGACGCGCTGCGCTTGCCGTCGCACTCGGACTGTCCGCGCTGCTGGCGTCCTGTGGTGGCGGCGACCCGGTCGTGGCCTTCGCGCCAAACCGCGTGCTGGCCTTCGGCGACGAGAACAGCGTGATCACGGCGGACGGGCACAAGTACACCGTCAATGCCCTGGTGGCCGACGCCAACGGCGTCAAGACCCTCACCTGCGCCAGCAACCCGCTGTGGGTGCAGCAGCTGGCCACCAGCTACAGCCTGGTGTTCCCGGAGTGCAACCCGAATGCCGTGCCCAGCCCGGCGAGCCGCATCTACGCGGCCAATGGCGCCAAGGTGGCCGACCTGGTGGCACAGGTCGACCAGCACCTCGCGGCCGACACCTTCTCCGACAAGGACCTCGTCACGCTGTTCGTCGGCCAGAACGACCTGCTCGAGCAGTACGCGCTCTACCCGGCCACGCCGAAAGAGCAACTGCTGACCGCCGCCCACAGCGCCGGCCTGGCGCTGGCAGGGCAGGTGACGCGCATCGCGGACGCCGGCGGCAAGGTGCTCGTCTCCACGGCGCCCAGCCTGTCGATCACGCCCTTCGCACGCGCCGAGGACACAGCGGCCGGCGACAGCTCGCGCAGTGCGCTGCTCAAGTTGATGGTGGACGAGTTCAACGCCGGCCTGCGCCTGGGCATCGCCAAGGAGAACGGCTCGCAGGTCGCACTCATGCTGACCAACGAGCAGATGGACAACATGCGTACCTTCCCGGTCAGCTACGGCGCCATGACCAACGTGCTCGACGCCGTCTGCGACAAGACGCTGGCTCCGACGGTGCTCCAGTGCACCAGCGACACGCTGGTCAGCGGCGCGACCTCGACCTCGCACCTGTGGGCCGACGACCTGCATCTCAGCCCGAACGGCCACGCCTACATCGGCGCGCTGGCCGCCAACCGCACGCGCACGAATCCGTTCTGATCGGATCCGGGCAAGTCCTGAGCGCGCGAGCCGGGTTTCCCCCGCGGCGCGAGCGGCAGCCTCGCACCTATAGTGGCCGGATACAAAAACGAACGGTCGTTCGTTTTTCTTCGACCACAGAGAGGTGTGCATGAAGCTGTTCCGTTCCCTCGCGCCGCTGGCGCTGGCGGCCGCGCTGCTGGCGGCCTGCGGTGGAGGTGATCCCGACGTTCCCGGCAGCGGCTCGCCTTCCGGCGCGCCCACCACGAAGGGCAACTTCACCGCGTTCATCAGCTTCGGCGACAGCCTGAGCGATGTCGGCAGCTACTCGCCGGCGCCGGCCCAGTTCGGCATCCAGGGCGGCAAGTTCACCACCAACGGGCCGGCCGGAACGATCTGGGTCGAGAACGTGGCCACCTCGCTGGGCCTGCTCGTCACGCCCGCCGAGGTCGGCTTCAACGGGCAATCGGTGAAGTGCCCGGCGGCGGCCAACCCGAACCCGGTGATCGCTCACTCGTGCACGGCCTACGGCCAGGGCGGCTCGCGCGTCACCGACCCGAACGGCATCGGCCACGACCCGGCCACCGGGGCGGGCGCGCTGACCGTGCCGGTGGCGACGCAGATCGCCAACCACCTCGCCAGCACGGCCTTCGGCGGCAGCTTCAAGGCCACCGACCTGGTGATGGTCTACGCCGGCAACAACGACGTGTTCACGCAGTTCGGCATCTTCGCCACCAAGGCGGCGCAGATCCAGGCGCAGGCCACGGCCGGGCAGATCACCGCCGACCAGGCCAACGGCGCGCTGTTCCAGGCGCAGACCGAAGCGCAGGCGGGGATGAAGCAGGCCGCGATCGAACTGGCCACGCTGATCAAGACGCAGATCCTCGCCAAGGGCGGCAAGTACGTCGCGGTGATGACGCTCAGCGACATCGCCGACACGCCCTTCGGCAATTCGGCCCAGGTGGCGCCGGCGCGCTCGGTGCTCACCGACCTGTCGCGCATCTTCAACCTCTGGCTGCGTGACCAGCTCACCGGCCAGCCGGTGCAGATCATCGACACCTTCGCGCTGTTCAAGAACCTGAGCGCCAACGGGGCGCAGCTCGGCTTCACCAACTTCGCGCTGCCCGCCTGCGACGCCGCCAAGATCGCCACCCGGACGGCGAACAACATCACCTCCGGGTCCTCGCTGTTCTGCGACGGCAACACGCTGATGACCTCGCCGCTGCAGGCCGATGCCAACACCTGGTTCTTCGCGGACAGCGTCCACCCCACCACGGGTGGCCACAAGGCCGTCAGCGATGCCTTCCTCGCCCAGCTGCGCGCCTTCGGCTGGATCTGAACCGCACGCCCTCGGGAGAACCATTCCATGAAGCCCACCCTCCAGGCGATCGCCCTCGCCGTGCTGACGGCCGGCAGCGTTTGCGCGGCCCAGGCCCAGCAGAACATCCTCAAGGTCGGCGTGATCGAGTACACGACGAACTCGAAGACCAACGGCATCCAGGGCATCGGCGTGCCGCCCGGCGCCGACGCCGAGACCGGCAACGCGGCCACGCTGCTGTTCACCTACGAGCGCCTGTTCACGCCCAACGTCGGCCTCGAGCTGGTGATCGGCGTGCCGCCCAAGATCAAGGCCAAGGCCACCGGCAGCGTCGCCTTCCTGGGCGACGACGTGCTCTCGGCGCGCAACGTGGCGCCGACGCTGATCCTCAACTACCACTTCGGCAGCGACGGCGACCGCTTCCGCCCCTACCTCGGCGCCGGCATCAACTACACCAAGTTCACCAGCGTGAAGTCCAAGCTCGCGCCCGACGTGAAGATGTCGGATTCGACCGGCCTGGTCGTGCAGGCCGGCCTGGACTACGCGTTCGACAAGACCTGGGGCCTGTTCGCCAGCGTGGCGCGGGTGGATACCAAGTCGAAGCTGGTCGCGGCCGGCACCACGGTGCTGACCACCGAGATCGACTTCCGGCCGGTGACCTACTCCTTCGGCCTGTCGTACCGCTTCTGATGCGCAGCGCGGCCGTGTAGCAGCTTCATCACGAGGATGCAGGCGGCCAGCGCCAGCGTGATCACGTTGGCGATGATCACCGGCCACGCCCCCAGCAGCACGCCGTAGACCAGCCACAGCAGCACGCCGAGCGTGAAGGCGCTGTACATGCCCAGCGAGATGCCGCTCACGTCGCGCGTCTGGAAGGTGTGCCAGGCCTGCGGCACGAAGGACAGCGTGGTCAGCGTGGCGGCGACGTAGCCGACCCAATCGGTGACGGTGGCCGCGCTCGTCATTCGCGCTGCGCCTGCTGTTCCGCACCCGGCGCCGTGAGGCCGGCGTCCTGCACCACCCATTGCACCAGCGCATCGAGCGCCGGACGCGCCGCGTTCGCGTTCGGGTGGTTGACGATCGCCACCACCACGTAGCGCCGCCCGCTGGAGGCGAGCACGTAGCCCGCCACGCCGGCCACGTCGCGCAGCGAGCCGGTCTTGAGGTGCGCGCGGCCGGGCGGGGCCTTGGAGCGCGTCAGCGTGCCGTCGATGCCGGAAACCGGCAGCGAGGCCATCAGCTCGGGCATCACCGCGCTGCCCCAGGCCGACTGCAGCAATCGCGCGAGCTGCTGGGCCGACAGCCGCGTCTCGCGCGAGAGCCCGGAGCCGTTGTCGATCACCACCCCCTCGGCGCCCTGGCGGCCGAGGCGCTCGGCGAGCCAGCGCCGCAGCACCTCGCGCGCGGCCTCGGGCGTGCCTTTGCCATTGCGCGCCAGCCCCAGCGTGAGGAAGAGCTGCTGCGCCATCACGTTGTTGCTGTACTTGTTGATCTCGCGGATCACTTCGGCGAGCGCCGGCGAGGTGCTGGTGAAGCTCGGCGGCGTCGTGGGTGCCGCGCCTTCGCGCACCGTGCCCGTGATCTTGCCGCCCATCTCGCGCCACAGGCCGAGCAGCAGCCGCTCGTCGTAGCGGCGCGGCTCGGCGTAGGCGAGCGGCCAGGTCTTCTCGCCGCAGGCGGCCGGGAAGCTGCCGGCCAGGCGCAGGCGCTGCGGGTCGCTGAAATCGGCCTTCAGCTCGCCGCGCCAGTCGTTGCAGGCGCCGGCAGAGAGCGGCACGCCGGCATCGGCGCTCACGCTGGCCAGCGGCGGGTCGACGCTCACCAGCGCGAGGCCGCGCGCCGCATCCGGCGTGAAGCCGATCAGCACCGAGCGGTAGCCCAGCAGCAGTGCATCGGCGCGCACGTTGTAGGGCCGCAGCGGCTCGCCGTCGAACTCGGCCGGATTCTGCTCGGGCACGCTGAAGGCGCTGCGGTCGAGCACGATGTCGCCGTGGATCTCGCGCACGCCGAGCTGCTGCACGCGGCGCATCAGCAGCCACAGGCGCTCGGGCACCAGCTTGGGGTCGCCGCTGCCCTTGATCACCAGGTTGCCTTCGAGCACACCGTCGTTGACCGTGCCCTGCAGCCACACCGGCGTGCTCCAGCTCCAGGCCGGGCCGAGCAGGTCGAGCGCGGCGTAGGTGGTGAGCAGCTTGGTCAGCGAAGCCGGGTTGACGGCGGCCGTCTCGCGCCAGGCGAGGCGGTTGCGCGTGCTGCCGGCCTCCTGGACGACGACGACGACCGCCTCGGGCGGCAGCTTGGCGCGGTCGAGTGCCGCATACACCTCGCCGGGAAGCCGGGCGGAGACGGCGGCCGATGCCGCGGCGAGCAGCGAGGCGGTGGCCAGCCGCAGCAAAGTCGTGGAAAGCATGGCGCGCGATGATCGCATGCGCCCCGGGGTCGCCACGGGGCTTGACCTACACTCGTCCGCATGACTTGTCTGTTGGCCATCGACAGCTCCACCGAGGCGATGTGCATCGCCCTGAGCCGCGACGGCGAGACCTTCGTCTTCGAAGGCGAGGGCGGTGCGCTGGCCTCGGCGCGGCTGCTTCCCGAACTGACGGCGCTGCTGCAGCGCGCCGGCTGCCGCCTGCAGGAGGTCGACGCGATCGGCTTCGGCCGCGGGCCGGGCGCCTTCACCGGCCTGCGCAGCGCCTGTTCGGTGGCGCAAGGCCTCGCGCTCGGCGCGGCCAGGCCGGTGCTGGCGCTGGACAGCCTGCTGCTGGTGGCGCAGGACGCATACGACGCGCTCGGCGACGCAGCCGCCGATTGCTGGGTGGCGATGGACGCGCGCATGGAGGAGATCTATGCCGCACATTACCGTCACGTGGGCGGGCGTTGGCAGACCGTGATCGAGCCCCTGCTGTGCCGGCCCGAGGAGCTGAACCAGCGCTGGGCGGGCGAGGTGCCGCGCTGCGTGGCCGGCTCGGCGCTCGGCGCCTTCGGCGAGCGGCTGGCCACCGGCACCGCCCTGCTGTGCCCCGCCACGCGCTCGCGTGCCGCGGCGCTGGCGCGCCTGGCCGAGGCGGCGTGGCGCGACGGTGCTGCTGTCGACGCCGCGCTCGCGCTGCCGGTCTACCTGCGCGACAAGGTCGCGCAGACCACGGCCGAGCGCGAGGCGGCACAGCGGGCGCGGGAGGCCGTATGAGTGCGGTGCCGCGGCCCCGGCAGCCACTGCTGCTGCCGATGAGCCTGCTGCATCTCGATGCGGTGATGGCCATCGAGGCGGGCGCCTACCCGTTCCCGTGGAGCCACGGCAACTTCGTCGACTCGCTCGCGGCCGGCTACGACGCACGCGTGCTCTACGACGACGAGGGCGCCATCCTCGGCTACTTCGTCGCGATGGCCGGCGTCGAGGAGATGCACCTGCTCAACATCACGGTGGCGCCGCGCGCCTGGCACCTGGGCCACGGGCGCTTCATGCTCGATGCGCTCGAGGCGCTGTGCCGCGAGCGCGGCGCGCGGCAGCTCTGGCTCGAGGTGCGCGTGAGCAACGAGCGCGCGCGTGCCATCTACCGCCGGCGCGGCTTCGCCGAGGTCGGCCGGCGCAAGGGCTATTACCCGGACGCGCACGGCAAGCGCGAGGATGCGGTCGTCATGAGCCTGGGCATCGAAGGGGCGGGTGATGGGCTGGACTGAGCGCCAGGAGGCGATGCTCGAGGCCATGGGGATCCGCCTGTGGCGGCCGCCACAGGCGGATCCCCTGCGGGGTGGCCTTGACGACACCCCCCGGCCCCCCGCCGAGCGGGGGGAGGGCGCGGCGCAGGCCGCGCCCGAGCCTGCGGCCCCCGCCGCGCGCGATCGCGCCGTCGGCGTCGATGCGATGGGCTGGGACGCGCTGCGCGAGGCCGTCGTCGCCTGCCGCGCCTGCAAGCTCTGCGAAGGGCGGCGCCAGACCGTCTTCGGCGTCGGCAACACGAGCGCGCACTGGATGATCGTCGGCGAGGCGCCGGGCGAGCAGGAAGACCGCCAGGGCGAGCCCTTCGTCGGCAAGTCCGGCCAGCTGCTCGACAACATGTTGCGCGCCGTCGGCCTGACGCGCGGCGAGGCCGATGCGGCGCAGCAGGTCTTCATCGCCAATACGCTGAAGTGCCGGCCGCCGGGCAACCGCAACCCCGAGCCCGAGGAGCTCGCGCAATGCGAGCCCTTCCTGATCCGGCAGGTGGAGCTGGTCAAGCCGCGCATCATCCTGGCGATGGGGCGCTTCGCCGTCCAGAGCCTCTTGCGCAGCCACGAGCCGATCGGCAAGCTGCGTGGGCGCGTCCATCGCTACCAGGGCGTGCCGCTGATCGTGACCTACCACCCCGCCTACCTGCTGCGCAACCTCGAGGACAAGGCCAAGGCCTGGGACGACCTCTGCCTCGCGCTGCAGACGCTGAAGTCGACCGCGGCCTGATCGATGGCACGCCACGCCAGCGCCGACCACACCGCCTGGGACGCGCTGCCGGGCCCGGTGCTGCTGCTCGATGCGCAGGGCAGCGCGCTGCACGTCAACCCGGCCTTCGCCGCCTTCGCGCGGCGTGATGCCGCGCACCTGCTCGGCCGCGCCTGGCAGGAGCTGCTCGATGCCGACAGCCGGCGCGGGCTGCTCGCGCAGCTCGCGCAGCCGGCCGATTTCGCCACCGCGCTGTTCGTCTCGGGCAGCGCGGCGGGCGAGGGTGCGGCCTGGGTCGAGTGGGCGGCGCACTGGCAAGCCGAGGCCGGCCGCTGGCTGTGCCTGCTGCACGACGCGAGCGCGGCCAAGCGCTCCGAGGCCGAAGCGCGCGAGCAGGCGCGGCTGTTCCGCCTGCTGGCCGACAACGTGCCGGTGCTGATCGCCTACTACCGCGCCAGCGACTTCCAGTGCCAGTTCGCCAACAAGGCCTACGCGCGCACCTTCGGCACCGACGAGCGCGCCGTCGTCGGCAAGACCTTCGCCGAGGTGATCGGCAACGACGCTGCGGCGCAGATCGAGCCGCGCGTGCAGCAGATGCTGCACCTCCAGCAGCCGGCCGCCTACGAGCGCGAGCTGGCGCAGCCCGACGGCAGCACCCGCTTCATCGACGTCAACCTGCTGCCGCACGTGGGCGAGGGCGGCGACACGGTGGGCTGCTTCGTGCTGATCTCCGACATCACGCGGCATCGCCTGGCCGAGCGCGCGGTGCGCGAGTCGGAGGAGCGGCTCGCCAAGTTCCTGCACGCCAGCGCCGAGGGCATCGTCTTCCACAAGGACGGCGTCATCACCGACGCCAACCCGCCGCTGTGCGCGCTGATCGGCTACACGCTGGAGGAGCTGCGCGGCCGGCCGGCGCTGGATTTCGTCGCGCCCGACCAGGTGCCGCGCGTGACGGCCGTGATGCAGGCCGGGCAGGAGATCAGCTACGAGACGGCGGTGGTCGACAAGGCGGGCCGGCGCATCGCCGTCGAGTTCATCGTGCGCACCATGCTGCGCAACGGCGAGCGGCTGCGCATGACCATCGTGCGCGACATCCGCGACCGCCAGGCCGCGCAGGCGCGCATCCACCACCTCGCCCACCACGACGCGCTGACCGGTCTGCCCAACCGCATGTCGTTCATGGAGCAGCTGCAGCAGCACATGGTGGCGGCCGAGGCCGAAGGCACGCGGCTGGCGCTGCTGTTCATCGACCTCGACCACTTCAAGCGCGTCAACGATTCGCTCGGCCACCTGGTCGGCGACACGCTGCTGCGCACCGTCGCGGCGCGCATCCTCGCCAGCCTGCGCGCCACCGACGTGGTGGCGCGCTTCGGCGGCGACGAGTTCATGGTGCTGCTGCACGGCGGCCCCTCGCGCGAGCAGCAGCGCGACGACGTCGACGAGGTGGCGCGCAAGCTGCTCGCCGCGATCGAGGTGCCGGTCAACGCCGAGGGCCGGCCGATCTCGGTGACGCCGTCCATCGGCGTGGCCTTCTTCCCCGGCGACGCCGGCACGCCCGACGAACTGATCAAGAACGCCGACAGCGCGATGTACCTGGCCAAGTCCAAGGGCCGCGCCAACCACCAGTTCTTCGACCGCGGCATCGCCGACAGCGCCTACGCCGCGCTGGTGCTCGAAGGCCAGCTCGCACACGCGCTCGAGCGCGGCGAGTTCGAGCTCTACTTCCAGCCGCAGCAGCGCCTGCGCGACGGCGTGCTGGTCAGCTGCGAGGCGCTGCTGCGCTGGAACCACCCCGAGCGCGGCCTGCTGCTGCCCGACCAGTTCATCCCGGTGGCCGAGCGCCAGCGCCTGATGCTGGCGATCGGCCAGTGGGCGCTGACCGAAGCGGCGCGCTGCGCGCTGCGCTGGGACGCGCAGGGACTGGCCGTGGCGCCGGTGGCGGTGAACCTCTCGACGGTGCAGTTCCAGTCGGTCGGCTTCGTGGAAGCGGTGGCGCAGGTGCTGGCCGACGACGGCGATGCGGCGCGCGCCGCGCGCCTGATCGAGCTCGAGCTCACCGAACGCATGCTGATGGACGACATCGGCGAGGTGAAGCACCGTCTGCTGCGCCTCAAGGCCATGGGCCTGGGCATCTCGGTGGACGATTTCGGCACCGGCTATTCGTCGCTCGGCCACCTCAAGGAACTGCCGATCGACAAGATCAAGATCGACCGCTCCTTCGTGCACGACCTGCCCGACAACCGCGACTCGGCGGCGATCACGCGCGCCATCGTGCAGCTCGGGTTGAGCCTGGGCATGACCGTCACCGCCGAGGGCGTGGAGACCGAGGCGCAGCGCGCCTTCCTGCTGCGCCAGGGCTGCGACCAGGTGCAGGGCCTGCTGATCGGGCCGCCGATGCCGCTGGCCGCCTTCGAGGACTGGGCGCGCCAGCGCCGCGCGGCCGAGCGCGGCGCGGCTACTTCTTCGCCTTGAGCGGGCGCGTCCAGCCCGGCAGCGAAGCCGCCTTGGCGCGCGCCACGGTCAGCTGGCCGGGCGGCACGTCCTTGGAGACCGTCGAGCCGGCGCCGATGGTCGCGCCCGCGCCCACCGTGATCGGCGCCACCAGCACGCAGTTGCTGCCCACGTGCACGTCGTCGCCGAGCACGGTGCGGTGCTTGTTGGCGCCGTCGTAGTTGGCGGTGATGCTGCCGGCGCCGTAGTTGACGCGTTCGCCCACCGTGGCGTCGCCCAGGTAGGCGAGGTGGTTGGCCTTGGCGCCGCGCGCCAGCGTGGAGTTCTTCACCTCGACGAAGTTGCCGATGTGCACCTCCTCGGCCAGCTCGGCGCCGGGGCGCAGCCGCGCGAAGGGGCCGACCAGCGCGCCCGCGCCGACGCGTGCGCCCTGCGCCTCGCCGTCGATGTGCGTGAAGGAATGGATCACCGCGTTGTCGGCGATGCGGCAGTTGCGGATCACGCAGTGCGAGGCGATGCGCACGTTGTTGCCCAGCTCGACGCGGCCCTCGAACACGCAGTTCACGTCGATCTCGACGTCCTGGCCGCAGGTGAGCTCGCCGCGCAGGTCGAAGCGGTTCGGGTCGGCCAGGCGCACGCCGGCTTCCATCAGCGCATCGGCGTGGCGGCGCTGGTAGCGGCGCTCCAGGTCCGCCAGCTGCGCCGGGCTGTTGATGCCCAGCACCTCGGTCTCGTCATGGGCATGCGTGGCCACCACGCGCACGCGCTCGGCCACCGCCATCGCGACCACGTCGGTCAGGTAGTACTCCTTCTGCGCGTTGTCGTTCTTCAGGTTGGCGAGCCAGCGCTTGAGCAGCGCCGTGGGCGCGGCCATCACGCCGGTGTAGACCTCGCGGATGCGGCGCTGCGCCTCGTTGGCGTCCTTGTGCTCGACGATCGCCTCGACCAGGCCGCCCACCGAATCGCCGCTGCGCACGATGCGGCCGTAGCCGCTGGGGTCGTCCAGCACCACGGTCAGCAGCGCGAGCGACTTGCCGCCGCAGGCGTGCACGAGCTTGGCCAGCGTGTCGGCCTCGATCAGCGGCACGTCGCCGTTGAGGATCAGCGTGGTGCCTTCGTCGTGCAGCTGCGGCACGGCCTGCTGCACCGCGTGGCCGGTGCCCAGCTGCGGTTCCTGGCGCACGAAGGCGAGGCCGGCGCCGGCGAAGGCGGCCTCGACCTGCGCGGCGCCGTGGCCGGTGATCGCCACGGTGCGATCGGCCTTCAGCGTCGCGGCGGTGTCGACCACATGCTGAAGTAGACTGCGCCCGGCCAGGCGGTGCAGCACCTTGGGCCGGGCCGATTTCATGCGGGTGCCCTTGCCCGCGGCCATGATCACGATGTCCAGAGCCATGACGCTGTTGTTCGTGCGGAACGTGGTGACGAGACTGCGCATTATCGTGGCGCTGCTGCTGCTCACCCCCGCCCTGCTCACGGGGTGCAGCGCGCTGCGTTTTGGCTACAACCAGGCGCCCGAATTGGCGTTCTGGTGGCTCGACGGCTACGCAGACTTCGACGAGGCGCAGTCGCGCCAGGCGCGCGAACGCATCGCCCAGTGGTTCTCCTGGCACCGCCGCAGCCAGTTGCCCGACGCCGCCGCGCTGCTCGCGCGCATGCAGAGCGATGTGCTGGCCGACACCTCGCCCGACCGGGCCTGCCGCTGGTGGAGCGAATGGCGCCAGCGCGCCGAGACGGCCGCCGAGCAGGCGCTGCCCGGCGCGGCAGACGTTGTCACCACGCTCACGCCGGCGCAGATCCAGCATGTCGAGCGGCGCTACGCACGCAACAACGACGAGTTCCGCCGCGACTTTCTCGACAAGGATGCGGCGCGCCGCCTGGAACGCTCGGTCGAGCGTGCCGTCGAGCGCGCCGAGTTCTTCTACGGAACGCTCGACGAAGGCCAGCGTGCGCTGGTGGCGCGCGGCGTGGCGGCCTCGCCCTTCGATGCCGAGGCCTGGAATGCCGAGCGCGTGCAGCGCCAGCAGGAGGCGCTGCAACTGCTGCGCCGGCTCGCCAACCCGCCGGCCGAGCGTGACACGGCGCTCGCCGCGCTGCGCGCCTACATGGCGCACCTGTGGCGCTCGCCGCGCGAGCCCTACCGGCGCTACCAGGAGAAGCTGGAGGCCTACAACTGCAGCTTCGCCGCCAGCGTGCACAACAGCACGACGCCGGCGCAGCGCCAAGCCGCTGCCGCGAAGTTCAAGGGCTGGGAAGTCGACTTGCGCGCGCTCGCCGCCTCACCCGACTGAGCTTGGCGTGCTCGGTGATCAGGGTGGCGTGATCGGCGTGGTCACGCGCCGCGGCGTGACGCTGCCGGCCGGGAAGTCCTTCATCGCCGCCTCGAACATCGC
>WBZN01000307.1_pt1 | contig 12455 bp, 12 predicted proteins | sample 5204281 | NCBI WGS metagenome assembly WBZN01 (sample SAMN12344347, study PRJNA552823) | activated sludge metagenome | biome: Activated sludge suspended growth; feature: Nitrification reactor; material: Wastewater; isolation source: activated sludge from nitrification reactor of wastewater... | reverse complement strand
GAGTCTCTCCCACGTTTGCGTTCGGCGTCGGGCTCGATCTGCTCAAAAAGATGAGAAGATTCAGGCTCGACACCGAAACGCGGGAATCCTTCGCGACGGTATTGGAAGCCGGTTTGGGAGGGACGATTTGTCGAGATTTCTATTTTCCCTATGCGAGAAAACTGTGGGGTGTCGAGCCGGATGCGCTGTCGGGCACACAGGCCAAGAGGCGTGTGCAAGCGAGTTCGCTATCCAAAATGTTTCGCAAGATCCTGGGGATGCGCCCGGGAAGACAACAGGGGAAACGAGGCGTCTTCTATTACCCTCGCGGAGGGTTCGGCCAGATCACAGAAGCCTATTCGAAGGCCGCGGAAGCGGCCGGGGCGAAGATTCTGTTCCAGACGTCTATCCGATCCCTGCAGGTGGACGGGAATAGGGTGCAAACCGTCGTGGCCGAGCGTGACGGGAAGGAAATGCGTATCCAATGCGATCACGTATGGTCTACGATCCCTCTCACCGCGTTGGTGCGGTCACTCCATCCGGCGGCGCCGCCCGACGTGTTGGAGAGCGCCGGGGGGCTGACGTTCAGGTCCATGGTTCTTGTGTACATCGTGCTCGAGCAGGACCGATTCACCGAATTTGACGCCCACTATTTTCCGGAAACATCGATCCCCGTCAGCCGTCTATCGGAACCAAAGAATTATAGCCTTCACGGTCGGTCCGGCATGACGGTTCTCTGTGCAGAGATGCCATGCTCTCTGCAGGATCCTGTATGGAACATGTCGTCGGATGAGTTGGGACAGGTGGTGTTGGACACCCTCTCGCGCCTGTCGCTTCCGGTCAAGGGACCGGTGAAGGAGGTTCTGGTTAAGAAGCTCAGCCATGCATATCCCGTGTATCTCCAAGGATACGAGAGTCGGTTCAAGGCGATGGATGAATATCTCGAACCGATGTCGAATCTCTTGACCTTCGGCAGGCAAGGGCTGTTTGCGCACGATAATACCCATCATGCTCTTTTCATGGCCTATGCGGCAGTGGATTGCCTCCACCCTGATGGCGCGTTCGCTTGGGAACGGTGGAAACAGTATCGAGCCGTCTTCGAGACGCATGTAGTCGAGGATTAGCCGAGAGACAGGATCGGGAACGAAGGGGGCTTGATGGAACTACGGTTTGGGCTCATCGGATGTGGCGGCATCGGTGAGTTGCGAGCGCAGGCGTTTGCACAGCTTCCGTCACATCGGCTCGTTGCGGTGAGCGATGCGATCGGGAGCCGTGCCGCGACCATGGCCGCAACGTACCGGTGTCAGGTGGAGGCAGAGTGGCGTGCACTGGTGCGTAGGAGGGATGTCGATGCGGTGATCGTGTCTACGCCGCCGTCGTTGCACGCCGAGATGACGATCGAGGCCCTGGAGAACGGCAAACATGTTCTCTGTGAAAAGCCCCTCGCGCGCACGTTGGAGGAATGCAGCCGAATGAACCGGGCCGCCGAGCGAAGCGGACGCGTGTTGGCGACAGGGTTCAATTATCGATTCTATCCGTCCATGCTCAAAGCCAGGGAATTGTTGGACGCCGGCATGATCGGGGAGCTGAACCATGTTCGCAGTTATGCAGGATATACGGCCAAGGATCACAATCATGAATGGCTGCATGACGCGGAGGTGATGGGGGGAGGTGCCCTGCGCGATAACGGCATCCATCTTCTCGACCTCACCAGGTACTTTATGGGGGAGGTGGCGGAGGTGAAGGGGTATGCGTCGAATGCGGTATGGAAATTTCGCGGGTGTGAAGATAATGGCTTTGGCTTGCTCCGAAGTCCGACGGGAGTGATCGGTACCGTCCAGGCCAGTTGGACGGAATGGCGTGGTTATCAGTTTTTGGTGGAATTGTACGGAACGCGAGGATGCATTCGGGCCTGGTGCTTCCCGACGCTGGTCCAACTCATCCATTCGAATCAGGTCGGAGGGCCATCCAAGAAGAAAACCTACTTTTTCCCCAAGGTGTTTCTCTTCGAGCATCTCCGGTCGTATCGCTGGGTCGTCGTTCAAAGTTTCGTGGAAGAAATGGCGGCCTTTGGCGTGGCCATCGGCGGAGGAGCCACGCATCTCGCAACTGGACTCGATGGATTGGAGACGATCAGAATTGCAGAGGCCATCTGCCGTGATGGCCTCTGATCCCCGTCCCTTGCCTGTGAAGAGGAACGGTGCGCTCGCTCAGAACGGCGACGGTATCATCACTTACAGCGGACGGATCCGGGACGTTGGATCGTCCGTGAGCGATGAGGCAGGTGAATGACGATCAATTGGCGGAAGATACATCGGGTCATGGCGGTATCGGCGGGGTTCCTCTTTCTACTGTGGGTCGTGAGCGGAGTTGTCATGGTAATGCCGCAGTTGAGAATTGCTGCTCTCGCTCCTGACCATTCCATATATCAACCGGAGACTCTTCGCGACTTGAGTATCTCTCCTGCAGACGCAATCAGGACGGTGAACGGCGTGAGTCAGGGGTCTGTAGAACTAACGAATATACAGCTGCGACCGATTGCAGGGGCGATGGTGTACGAGATCTCCACCGGCAACGGAGGGTCCCATCTCATCGACGCCCGCACGGGAGAAGTGGTGACGGTGACGGAGCAGATGGCGCAGGCAATTGCTCATGCCATGATGGTCGATGGAGTGAACGTCGAATCCTCGACGCATGTGAGTGCGTACGGCGCCGACTATACATCTGGACCCCTTCCGGTGTACCGCATCCAAATGTCCGATCCATCGGCATCGGTCGTGTACGTCTCAGCGCGTAACGGGGACAGTCGATATACCAATCGTTGGATCAGGATTCGAGCGGCGCTCGAAGGACTTCATAGTTTTGATCCTGTCGAGTGGGCAACCGGTTCGAGTCTCCTTCGCAAAGGCCTCCTGCTCTTCGGCAGTCTGATCGGGGGAGTGGTTGCCCTCACCGGATACGCACTGGCGCTCCGCAGAGTCTGACGAGCATGCTTTGGGTGAATCCGCTTCGCACAGGTCGGTCGTATCCTCTGCCCCATTGGTCTGCTCAAGTGGTGCGCACGGTCCTGCGTCCAAACGAAGAAGATGGGCAGGAGGAATAACCTCTAAATGTCGAGCATGACCATGACGGGAGGGCAGAATCAGCAAACGGATTGTGGAAGTCGTTCGGGGGCCAGGACCCTGAGTCGTGTCTCGCGCACCGAAATGATTCTGGGAGGCATGGCGCTCCTGCTCTATGTGTCCGGCATTGATTGGGGTTTGCCCTATGCGACCAACTCGAGCCGTTTGCATGGATGGGCGTACGATACTATTACTCCACTCGATGCGTTGTCTCAACTCAACGATCTGGCGAGAGAGACACCGCATGAATGGGTGCCATATCCGCTGATGCACCACATAATCCTGGCTATCATCTACACGCCCTACCTTCTGTATTTAGTCGTCACTGGTGAGTTAGCTCTCGGTCAGTCTCACTATCCATTGGGGCTGGCCGATCCCGTTGGAGCGCTTCAGGTCCTCGAGCTGATGGGGAAAAGTGTGTCGACGGTGATGGCGGTTGGCGTGGTGCTGGTTGTCTTTCGAATCGGAAAACTCCAGTGGGGAGAAGTAACCGGGGTCATCGCGGCGACCCTCGTCATGCTGCTGTACCCTATGGTGTATTATTCGCGGACCCGCAATATTGATGTGCCGGTGCTATTCTGGACGAGTCTTGGGGTGTTGCTGCTGGCCCACATCGTGGTTGAAGGTCTTTCGACCACGCGCGTGGTCTGGCTTGGGATGAGTGCCGCGTTTGCCACTGCCACCAAAGATCTTGGCTGGGGAGGGTTCTCATTGCTTCCACTGGTACTCCTTGCCCTGCAGTACTCACGGTCTCGCCAATCTGGTGAGCCGGTTTCATGGAGGCCGTTGCTTCTGGGGGCGGTTGCCTGTCTTGGTGCTTACTCTATCGCATCAGGGTTTGTGTTGAGTCCGCGTCGGTATATGGCCCATCTCCGTTGGATCAGCGACCATGTGCCATTTCCGGGACTGGAGCACTTCCCTCCCACTCTGGAAGGGTACGCCGGATTATTCTGGCAAGCGTGAGCGCATGTGGAGAACGCCAGCGGTCCGCTGATATTCGGTATGGCGCTTATAGGAGTCGTGGGGCTTAGTTTGCAACATCCGAGGATGTTGGTGATGGTCGTACCCGCCATGGGCCATTTTGTTGCGGTACTCGTTCCGATCCGTTCAACCCAGTTGAGATATGTGATGCCCATGGCCCTTGTGGCGTGTTTGCTGGCTGCGTATCCCCTCGCGCTTGGACTCAGAAACTCTTCCGGTTGGCTGAGAGTTCTTTCCGGTATCATCGTCGTGGTCGGGAGTGGCTGGTTGTTGATTGCCGCATTGGATTTGACCTATCAGATGCGTGCCGATTCTCGTTACGCCGCGGCTCGATGGCGTGAGAGTCGGACAGAACCCGGGCATGTGATCGGGCACTTGGTAGTCGAAGCCAGTCTTCCGCAGATGAAGACCGGTGTCCGGTATTTGCTTCTGCCTTCGGACGAGACCGCTGTGGCGCGTCTCGCAGAGCATAGACCCGACCTTTTCATCGTCATGCCTCACTGGAGTAGCAAGCCGGGAAACATGACATCGCTCCGAATGTCGGAAGGTGTGTATCGCACGCGCATCGATGGAACTGCGGGATATCGACTGGTCGCGAGATTCAAAACGCCGGGCTTGATGACGAAGCAGATTCTCGATTATCCAACCGTGACCCCCCCAATTGAAATTTATGAACCGATCGATCACGGAAACGTGACGTCCACATCTGGGTGAAAGACTGTCGATGGGGGAACCGTCGAGTGTGTGAGGAGACAAGGGTTGCCGCTTTCACTGGACTGTCAGTATCGTGAGCACACGAATCCAATGATCCACAATGTACCCGGTGCGTCAGCCTCGCGAATCGGACCATGTGGGTTGACCTGGTGGCTGGGGATGGCCTTGGCCGTTTCCCTGATCGGCTGTTCTCAGCCCGACGGGGAAGGATCCCTTCCGCCGGGGGTTGATCGGAACCTGAAGTCGGTCCTGTTCTCGACATTGATGGGAGGAGGCGATTTCACGGACATCAGAGACATCACGGTTGACCGACAGGGGTATATCTATGTCACTGGAGGAACCGAGTCGGCCGATTTTCCGACCACGCCTGGAGTGTACGACCGAAGTTTTAACGGAGGGTTGGACGCGTTTGTGATGAAGTTGACTGCCGAGGGGAAGATCCTGTGGGCCACATACCTTGGTGGTCCGAGTCATGACCGCGCCTATGCGATCGAAGTGGACGACCAGGGATATGTCTATGTCAGTGGACGAGCCGGCGACAAATTTCCTGTTACCAGCGCGGTGTTTCAGTCTCAGTTTCTTGGAGGACCTCCTCAGGGGCCATACCCCTCACAGAGTGGTTTCGTCGCCAAACTATCACCTGAGGGAAAAACACTGGTCTGGGCGAGCTATTTTGGCGCAGGGGATGATCCCTCCCATCCGGTCAGAGACTTGGCATTGGCTCGGGATGGCTCGATCTTCATCGCCGCCTCTTCGACGACCGGTGCCTATCCGAAAAACATTCGTCAGGCCTTCCACAGAGGGTATCGATCACGGCATGCAGGGAAACGAGACGCGGTTCTGGCCCGCCTGAAGAATGACGGGACGGAAGTGATGTGGGCGACGTATCTTGGGGGCCGAGGGTCGGAAGCAGGAGAAGGCTCCGTACGTACCACGAGCAAGGGCAATGTCTATTTTTTGACGATGACCGAATCCGACGATGCGCCCGTGACCCCTGGAGTGTACGGTCAGAGTTATCATGGAGGAGGAGATTTTTACCTCGCGAAGTTCAATGCAGAAGGAGCGTTGCTGTTTGCAACCTATCTCGGCGGGTCGGATCTCGAAAATGTTGAAACGCATGAACTGGCTGTCGATGAGGATGAAAACGCCATCATCGCGTCCGGCTCGCTCTCGACGGACTATCCGACCACGCCGGGGGTCGTCCAGCCGTCCTATGCCGGTTCAGGAGGAAGAGGGACCGGAGCGGGGACAAACTATCCCGGCGATGTGGTGGTTGCGAAGATCTCCGCCGACGGGACCAGGCTGTTGGCAAGCACGTTCCTCGGTGGAAGATATGGGGAATCCGTCGAGGGCGTCGAGGTTGATTCCAACGGGGATGTGTCGATCACAGGCGCGACCTTTTCCGATGACTTTCCTGTGACGGGTGGAGCATTGCAAACGAGGTTGAGTGGGAGTGCAGATGCGTTTGTGGTCAAGCTGTCGGCGGATCTGATGCGCATCCTCTATGCCACCTATGTCGGGGGAAAAGGGAGCGAGGCTTGTCGTGCCCTTGCCGTGAGTCCCGCTGGAGCGGTGATCATCGGCGGGGCAACCAATTCCAGCGGATGGCCGATCGTGCAAGGGTTTCAGGCGGTTGCCGGTGCTCGTGGAGCCGGTGTTCTGCTTGGCCTGCGACCTCGGTAGGACGAGATCGATCGACGGCTGACGTGCCACGCGTTGTTGCAGCGCTCATGTATTCATGCAGTGCCATCCACAAGGTCGTGCGCCGGGGGACCGGTGAGGATCGCGGACCCTGACCAGGAGTAACGAACAGGATGAAACGGTGATGGCTTCAATCGTGAGACCAGGTTGTGATCTCAGTGTGGTCGTGGTGGTGTTGGAAGGTGGAGATTTTCTCCGACAATGTCTTTCCCACCTCGAGCGACAACGCCTGAGAGGAGACCGTGAGGTCATTGTTCCCTACGACCAGCGCTTGCAGCATGTGTCCGATTTCATACGAGAGTTTCCGCAAGTCTCCTTTGTGCGCTGTGAGGGGCGGAAAACTTATGCTGAATTGAGGACTGTCGGCATTCTTCACAGTCGGGGGCGTATTGTCGCAGTGACCGAAGACCAGTGCCGGCCGCAGGACGATTGGTGCGACCAGGTGATGAAGGGGCACGACTCCCATCACGCGGCGGTCGGGGGTGCTGTCGAGAAGCAGGTCCCGGATCGGATGTTGGGCTGGGCCATCTACTTCGCTGATTACGTCCGTTATATGAGGCCGATGTCACCGACCTTGACGGGACACCTCACCGATTGCAACGTCTCCTACAAGAGATCGGCCCTCGATGCGATTGTCTCGGTATGGGAAAAAGAGTTCCATGAACCCGAGGTTCATGGTGCCTTGCAGGCGAAGGGCCGGACTTTGTGGTTCGATCCTGAGATGGTCGTGTATCAAAGACGATCCATGGGATGGACGGAGGCGCTGAATGACCGATGGTGCTTCGGTCGTCTCTTCGGGAGTAGGCGAGTGGTTCATGCCTCGGTCGCGCGCCGAATGGCATATGGGGGCGCCGCATTGGCGACTCCCTTGCTGACGGTGCTGCGCGTGGCCCGGAACGTTTTTGAAAAGAGGCGATGCATCCTTCAATTCACATGGGCGCTTCCCGCGCTGGTCGTGCTGAATTCTACCTGGGCGCTGGGAGAGTGTATGGGATATTGGTCCGGACGACCTGCGGCCACGCTCTTACCAGACCGCGAGGCGGTTGTTGGGCAGGAGGGACAGGAGGGAGCACCGCCAAGATGATCTTCAAGGGAATCGAGATCTGCTGTCCGAAATGTCGGGGAGAGCTGGATGACCATCGAGGCGAGAAGGACATTCTCGAATGTCGCACTTGTCGTCAGAGGTATCCGATTCTGGTAGGTATCCCCGACCTGCGGATTTTCTCTGATCCCTATATCGGGATCGAAGAAGATCATGCGAAAGGACTGAAGGTCGCCGACCATCTGCACAGTTCAACGTTTGCGGAATTGGTGGATTTCTACTACAGCACCACCTCCGTTGTGCCTCCCCACCATGCCAGGCAATATACAAGAGGGTTGATGGCGGCTGAGGCGCGTGCACGGGCGGCATTGGATGGATGGGAACGGGCAATTCAGCCGAAGTCGTCGGTAGGGGCGATCCGCATATTGGAAATTGGATGCGGCACAGCTCCGCTGCTCGTGGCAGCGGCCCCCCGCTTCTCTCTGCTCGTCGGGGTCGACCTTGCCTTCCGGTGGCTGGTCGTGGCGAAGAAGCGGCTTCTGGAGGCCGGGCTCGACATCCCCATTGTATGCGCCTGCGCCGAAGCCCTTCCGTTTCCCGACGGATATTTTCATCGAGTGATCTCCGAGTCTTCGCTGGAGCATATGAAGGATCACCGGCAGGTCATGAAGGAATGCCGGCGTGTCCTGGTTGCCGGGGGTTACTTCTGTGTGTCGACCCCCAACCGTTGGAGTTGGGGGCCTGATCCGCAGGTCGGGATACTGGCCGGCGGATATTGGCCGAGGAGGATTCTCAACGGCTATGTGAAGTGGCAAGGAGGGATTCCGCCTAAGCGGGATCTATTATCGAGCCGAACTTTGAGCATGCTGTTGCGAGACGAAGGCTTTACCGACATACAGATCTTTCTTCCTGATATTGCCGATCAGCAGAAGAAGCAGTTCGGAGTCGTGCTTCAATGGGTAGTCGATCTGTATGGGTTGTTAAAGCGTATCCCGGTCTTGGGCAGCCTCATGTTCGTGATCGGTCCGTTGCTCCAGGGAATTGGTCGGAAGCCTCGCGAGTTGTCGGTCCAGTCCCAATGAGACGGGCCTCTTCTATTACTCTCGACGCCAGAGCATGAGTTCATACCGAAACATTCTGAAATTGTCCGCATGGGACATGGTCGCCAAAGCGGCCTATTTCCTGGCCTGTCTGTATCTCGCCCGCATCATGGGTGTGGACCACTATGGGGTTTGGGAGTTCGCGATCTCCGTGATGGCCTACTTCCTTCTCATTGCGGACCTCGGAATGGAGGTGTGGGCGACCAGGGAAGCGACCAAGGGTGGAGATATTCCGGCCCTGGTCGGCAAAGTCATGCCCCTTCGTCTCGTGGGGGCCACGATTGCTTTGGGAATTCTCCTGGCCATTCTGCCGCTCTTGCCGGAATTTCCTCAGTTGCGAACGGTGCTCGTGGTATTCGGGCTGACGCTTTTCCTGCAGGCCGCCAATTTGAAATGGGTGTTCATGGGACAGGAGCGCATGGCCACTGCAGGCAAGGGGCTTGCGCTTACGCAACTGGTGTTTGCAGGCGGAATCGTGATGATGGTCAGGAGCCCAAACGATTTGATTTGGGCGCCTCTCTTGAAAGGGCTGGGCGATTTGGCTGCAGTGAGCTTCTTTGGGAGACAGTTCCTCTCGACCTACGGATTCGGCCGCATCAAGTTTACCTTGAGCGAGAGCCTATTGATCCTACGAAATGCGCTCCCCATGGGCGCTTCGAACGGATTGGGATTACTGAGTTATAACTGCGATACGCTTCTGTTGGGATTTTTGTCCGGACCTAGTGCCGTAGGCTTCTACAATGCCGCCTATCGACCCGTAACCGCCTTGCTCGCGTTGCCGCTGACTTACTTTCAGGGACTCTTCCCGCTCTTGTCTCGCAAGCACCATGAGGATAGGCAGGGGTTCATCGGTACGCTGAGGCGGTCACTGGGTATTGCGGGTCTGATAGCGTTTCCCATCGGAGTGAGCGGCATGTTCCTGGGAGTTCCGGTACTCGACCTGCTGTTTGGCCCAGCCTATCGTCAGGCGAACACTGCGCTCCAGATTCTTGTGTGGTCCGCGGTCCTGGTGATTCTGCGCGGCAGCTATCGCCAGGCGTTTATTGCCTGCGGTCGACAAACGTTAGATCTTCGATGCGCCGGCATTTCAGCAGCCTTCAATCTCGGACTCAACGTCCTCCTCATTCCCCCATACGGCATTATCGGAGCAGCTACGGCAACGGTAATAGGGGATTGTATCTGGCTGACATTGGCGGCGCTGTACTGCAACCGTTACGTCGTTCCGGTGCCTGTACTTGAGCGTTTATCCAAACCACTCGTTGCCTCAGTCCTCATGGGATGCTCATTCATTGCTTTCGCATCGTTTCACTGGGTGTCACAGGCAGTCTTCGCTTGGCTGGTGTACCTCGGCTCGCTGTGGCTGATGGGGGAGAAAGAAGTTCGATCCTGGATCATGATGGTTCGGCTCGCTATTTGAAGCGGCAGGCGTTACCCTGTGGAGCGTGAATCGCCGAGCCCCAAAGGGTTTGCGAGACTTCGTCGCCAGGAGGCTCTCTCAGTGTAAAAGTATACTGAGTTATGCAGGCATATGAAAGCGGTTGAGAGTTACGCAAACCCCAAATTGGAGCATTACGGAGTTGCCGAATCATGCGGGGACTGTCGGTGACGGCGGTGTTGGTGGGATCGTCTCGCTCCATCCCACGTTTGATATTCTGGGGTGATTGCACTATCCTTCACCCTCGACTCTGCGCAGCCTCAACTGCCCGACCTATCGAGGATCAGCTGATGATCACCCAGCCAAAGTTGAGAGCATTTCTGCGTTGCGCGATCACGCTGGGACAAACGCCAAGGAAACATTCAAGATCCTGTGGGCGCTCTCAAAGAACATACGTGCTCGGGCGCATCAGGCACAATACAATCCAGAGCGGGCATACAAGCTTGCGACCGTGATCGGGGACATTCCCTGCGCGATAACTTCGGTGACGTGACCAATCTCAGCCCTTTTGTTTGTGGAGAACGTCTATCAGGTCACGCGTCTGGCTTATCCTGGCGAGGTTCTGGATGTGGGGCGAAGATCGGTCTATTTGCCCGGTGGATTCAGACATACAACCCGGAGCGCCGCATTCACTGTTTCGAGCCGTTGCAATCGAATGCAGCCATGGTGCGTAAAAACTGCCCTACTGCGATCGTCAATCAGATTGGCCTTGGTCGGGATGCTGGGACGGTAACCCTCGGCGTTGATCCGCATGGTGTGATGGCGTCATCCATCGCACAACCATGGAGCCTTGAGCCCATTGAAGTCCAGGTCATGAAACTGGATACCTATGCGGATGCTCCTGAAGTCGATACGGAAGGGATGGAAGTCGATGTATTGGACGGTGCCCCGAGCGTGCTGGCACGGACGCACCAAGTCGCATCGGAGTCACATGGTGAGGCACGGCATAAGACTTCGTTGGATCGCCTCAAGGATGCAGGGTTCCGGATTGAAGCCGACGAACGAAAGGGACGGACGCGAATGATCTGGGCCTCACGACACGAATACGATGTCTTCGAGCAATGTGCCGCACACAATGCTTACGTGAAGGTCTGGGAAGGAGAGCAGGTATGTAAGTAGTATGACGATCGCCACATACCAACCACACTCTGTATCTGTCAGGGACATTTCAAGAATTGATCCGCTGCTAGACCCATGGATGTTAACGCTCCAAGAGCGCCTGAATAATGAGGCAGGCCTGCGGCTCCGTCATGACCGTCGCTGTGCCGCCGGTCTCCTCGGAGTTCCGGCCGGGGCCGGCTACGTCGCGGTCGGGGGGCGGCGGCTGACTGGGAAGATATCCGCCAGACATAGGTGACGAGCAGCCGATGAGTGTTTGTGTACACCCCCGGTACCGGAGCCTCGTGAATCCAAAGACACGTGTGATCACCCCGATGACCTGTTGTACCTTGGCCCGGAGCTGCGACTCGGTCCGGTTCCTGCGCGTCCGACCGGATCCGCAGCGCCCTGATACTGGGTTCGACGATTCATGTCGTTCGGAGTCCGCGGAGCCACGCGGTGAATCACGGCCGTCTGTTCCTGGTAGACCTAATCACCTTAGACCCGCCTCTCCCGCCCATGCTGGAGCAAGGTGAAGATCGTGTTACGTGATATGTCCGAGATGGAATTCGGAGACTAACAGAGGAGGTACAACATGCGCGCCTTGATAACGGGCGGTGCGGGATTTGTCGGGTCACACCTGGCCGAAGCGCTCTTGAATCAAAACGCCTTTGTCACGGTGATCGATGATCTGTCCACGGGCGGCATTACCAATATTCGGCATCTGAAAGGCCGCTCTGGATTTTCATATGTCATTGATACGGTGATGGATCATTCCCTCATGGCCGAACTGGTGGATGCGGCGGATGTCATCTATCACCTGGCTGCCGCGGTCGGGGTTCGTTTGATCGTAGAAAGTCCGGTTCGGACCATTGAAACCAACGTGTCCTGTACGGAAGCGGTGCTGACCCTGGCCGCCAAGAAGCAAAAAAAGGTACTGATTGCCTCCACCAGCGAGGTGTATGGAAAATCGACAGCCATCCCATTTCGCGAGGACGGCGATTTGGTGATCGGAAACACGACCAGAGGCCGCTGGAGCTATGCGTGCTCGAAAACCCTGGACGAATTTCTAGGGTTGGCCTACTGGAAAGAAAAAAAAGTTCCAGTAGTCGTGTTTCGCCTGTTTAATACGGTCGGTCCACGTCAAACCGGTCGTTATGGTATGGTGCTGCCCACCTTTGTGCAACAGGCTCTCAAAAATGAGCCCATCACCGTGTATGGGGATGGCCAGCAGTCACGGTGTTTCACGTGGGTCGGCGATGCCGTGCGAGCCATCATCGACC
>WBZN01001805.1_pt1 | contig 12475 bp, 16 predicted proteins | sample 5204281 | NCBI WGS metagenome assembly WBZN01 (sample SAMN12344347, study PRJNA552823) | activated sludge metagenome | biome: Activated sludge suspended growth; feature: Nitrification reactor; material: Wastewater; isolation source: activated sludge from nitrification reactor of wastewater... | reverse complement strand
ACTGGTTGAACAAAACGGTACACCAGCCATCCTTAAGCACACGGAGCGAAAGATCAGTATCCTCGTTGTACCTACCTCGCCACCGGTACGGAATGTCGTTCCTGATGAGGATGCACGAATAGATACGGGTATTCAGAATGACCGGCGGTGTCTTCTGCTTTCGCGGAACGAACATCTCGTACTGCATCCCGGCGAGCGCGATGTTTTCGTATCTATCTACGAACTGCTCAATAAGCCGGAATGACGTGCCTGATGTGGTGTAATACTTGATGTTCTTGTGTAGCTGGTAAAACACCCGGATATTGTCATCCAGGATCCAGTGCTTGTCATGACCTTCAGACACTGAATGGTCCCACACCCAATTACGCGCCGGTATGCTTCCTTGCCCGAGGTTGCTGAACGGCAGCGACAGGATCTTTGCCGGATCGATTACCGCCGCGTACTGGTCATACTCTTGCGGCTCAATCACGATCCGGTAGGGTATACCTCGGGCTTCAAGCGCCTTTGACGTATAGCGGCTATCGGCGCGGCCCTTAGAGATGACATAGACCGGATACTCAGGATTCATCGTCGGAGTCCGCGACGGTATACGACAGCCCGTCAATCCACGGTTTGTACGGGTGCCATATCGATCGGGTGCGGTCGGTAAGTTTCTGGCCGAGTCGGGCGGCAAGATCCGCCAGGTGTTCTTCCGTCTCAATATGGACAGTAATCCGGTACTTCCCTGACGCGTCCTCGTTGATAAACTCGGGCATACCCTCGTACACCGCGTTAGGATCGTTCGCTGCCTCGGTCGGTGCAAGACGCGGCGCGTTGACAAGTCCGTTCAAGGCGTCAAGATCTTCGGCGTCGTAACCGGTGCCGGTAAGTCCGCCCGGCTCGCCGTAGAGCGCGGCTAGCTCGTTGAGGAGCGCCGCTTGATCCCAGCCGCCTAAGTCGGTTAGCCGGTTGTCGGCTATAAGGTACGCCCGCTCGCTCGCGGCGTCGTCAAACGTCAAGCCGGTAACGCACGGTACCGCCCAATCGTTCTCAAGCGGTCGTATCCGGGCCGGTACTTCGTGCCCGGCGCTTTTCATCGCCTCAAGAGCTTCTACGCGCCCGTGACCGGCAACAATCCGGTTATCGGCGCTAACGAGTACCGGCGCAACAAACCCGAACCGGCGGATCGATTGCATGATCGCGCCCAGGTCGTGATCTTTGGCGTTAGTAGGGTGCCCCATGTGCCGCAAGTCGAAAAGCGGCACGTACTTGATACGGATTGCCCGCTCCGCGCCTGGATCGGTTGGATCGGGTTGGATCGGGAGCTTGGATCGGTTGCCGCTCGGTCCCATGCCTTACCTCGCCTGGTCAAGTAGTTAGGAGTATATCACCGGCGACAAAGGAACGGGCCGGTGCGCCGCGCCTCATTGTGTGCGCTCGCTTCCGGCCCTGCTAAACGTGTTCGGATTGAAAAGGTAGCCCGGCGCGGTCAGGAGTTACCACGCACACGAACCGCGCCGGGCACCGTAACGCCCTCAAGGGCTATCTAAGAGTATAGAGCTTGCCGGAAAAGAAGCGGGCCGGTTTCCCGGCCCTCGCGCTAGTTGCCCGTGAAGATCATCACGTCAAGGTTTGCCGGTTCTCCGATTGCCAGCCCGATCGCCTTTGCGCGGGTGTAGACCCTATCCGGGCTAGGCGACCACAACCCCCACACCTGTTCTTCCTGCCCGGCGGTTGCGGCGTCACGGCTCATCTCGGCCACGAAAATCTCGGCCCATTCCTTACGGATGATGACACGAACGTACGGGCGGGTATACCGCGCCGCGATCGCTAGCCCGCGTACAACCGCCTCATCGTTCTTGTCGGCAGGCTCGACGAGCGAGTGCTTGATCCAAGCGGCGGCGTTCTGCATTGCTGAGGTCATGTGTGGTAACTCCTATCGGTCTATCTCATCAGTGGCGGGCGACCATTCCCGCCAGACGGCCCGAGGGCCGTTTCGACTAGCCTAGCTTGGTAACTGCGGCAGCCCCATCGGTTTCATAGGCTACGTAGTACCCGGCGGCTCGTAACTCCTCGTCCAAGGCGTCCCGGCTGGCGAGCGCCGCCGTTAGTGCGCCCTGAGCCAAGAACCACTCGGCGGTGCCCTGCTTGGCAGAGCGGGTAGCGATAGCTGCGCCGGTGACGGCGGCGTCCAACGTGTTGATCCGGTCGTACAACGCTAGTGTGACTTCCATGTGGTAACTCCCTCGCTTGATGATAGGAGTATATCATCATGGTGGATCACTCGTCAAGATCCAATATTCCCGGCCCTTCCGGCAGGTCGTCAATTACATCAGCTTGATATGAATCGTCGCCGGGTCGCGAGCTTGCGCCGCCGGGCCACGGTTTGATCTCGCCGGTTGTCGGCGGTACGTAGCGGGTGCGCCCGCCGCGCTCCCCGTGACAGCTACGAAACCAGGCAGCGGCACGGGCGGCGGTGTCTACCGGCGTCTCAAGGTACAAGCCGGGTGGACCCCAACGAGTATCAACCGTTTCGCTTTTCGCCCTGACGCTTATAAACCCGATAACCGATCCGGCAGGAAGCGGGCTAAGTTCCCGGTACTCGCCGGTGTAGACGATAAATCCGCCGCCGGTCGCCCTGAACCGGATCGAGTGCCGGGAATCCTCGCCCGCCCGGATCTGCGTCGCATCATGGATATGGTCGCCCTCGCTATCGATTCGTACCCGCCCGGATCGCTCGTCAACATTCGGCAACGTTGTGCGCCGGTCGGGCGAGCCGTAGGCATCGGCTAATCGTTCCGCCTCAATCATCGTCGTACCATCCAACTGGCGAGCCGCTGGTACTTCCACCGCAACCGCCGCCAGCGAATTACCAGGATAAGCGCGAGATTGAACGCGCCAACGTATAGGCGCGATCGCCCGCGCAAGTGGTCGATACGGGCACGGTAGAGCGCCGCGACGGTTGCCGAAAAGGAGTCGGGCGAGAGTAGCCCGGCGGCTACGTCGCGCTCTACCTCAGCAGTTTGTTCCTCGGTCAGATCAAAGGCGTTCGGCTTCATGGCTTGAACCGCCGCCCGTGCGCGTCGGCCCACGCCTTGACAGTTTCGGGCTTGAACAATACCCACCCGCCGCGTTGCCGGGCGTCCGGTTCGAGTGTGCCGCGCTCAACGCTGTAGGTGATAACGCTTTTGCTCGCGCCGGTCGCGAATGCGATATCGGTGACGGTAAACAACACCGGCACGCCGGATCGCTGCATCTCGTCAAAGGTTTCGGTCGTGCGCCGCTTGATCCCACCGCTCATATCACGTCGCCGGGCGGAACGTTGTTCGGCAAGTGTTCGCCCAACCGGTGAATCAGGATTACCAGATCGCGCGGGCCGAAGTATTGCGCGAGCGTCCGCGCCGCCGATTCGGGATCGCGCTCTACGAGGAATTGCTTACGCTTGCCTTTGTTGTGCGGCTCTTGCCGGGTGCGCTCAACCGGAAACTTGATCGGCTCATTCATGGTTGTTCCCCAGCAGTTTGTTCTCGTTGCGGATCTTGCGATCGTGCTGAATTGCTAAGACGGTTGCGATCGCACTGCGCATATTCTCGCGCTGTAGCCGCTGCCGGTCGCGGGCTTTTGTCAATACCTCGCCAATCGGTACGGTGTTGAGCTTGGCGACAAACCGATCCATGTCGCGGGTGTCGATCCGGTGCCCGTACTTGTCGAGCAGTTCCGCCGCGCCGCCGATAAAGGCAGCCGTAAGCCGCGCCCGTTCGTTCGGCCATGCGCGGTTGAGCAGGTCAAGCGCCCGGTATAGCCCGTCCTCGCCAATACGCTTATAGACAAAATAGCACGCATTGATCGCGGCGATATCGTCCGATCTCGATCGCAGGTGATACTCGGCACCGAACCCGGCGCGGCGCATGGCGCGGACAACGGCGAGTGCATCGGGATCGTGGGCTTCGATACGAGCGCGGAATTGCTCGGCAAAGCTCACCGCCTTGTTGCTCGCCCGGCTATTGAAGTAGGCGAACAGTTGCGCCTCGCGCTCAATCGTCAACCCTTGCCATACCAGGCACGGGAGCGCCTTACGCCCGGCCTGGATTGCCGCTGCCCGGCGGTGCTGCCCGTCGAAGCACCAGAAGGTGCCGTCCTCGCGCTGGTTGACGAGCAAGGGCAAGAGCTTGTCATCGTCCCACTCCCGGACTAGCCGGTCGATATTCGATTGCTTCAAGTCTCGCTGGTAGCGGTCGTGGTCAATATTGATCGCGGCAACCGGCAAGATTTGCCATACGCTGCCCTTGCGGTCGATATCGCGGCCTTCTATTGCGTTCACTGCTTGGTAACTCCTTTCCGCTCGCGGTTCGCGGCGTCGATAGCGGCAAACGCTGCCGCAGGCGTCGCCGCGTGCCGGGTTTCACAATTCCGGCGGTGCTTCGAACGATTCCGCCAGGGCGGTATCCGCGCACGCGCTAACGCCTAGCCGGTCGTCAAGCGCGGCTACCTTGCGCTCAACCTTGAGCAACCGATCCCAGTTCAAGATCGGATCGGGATCGTCCTCGCCTTCATCGGCCAGATAGGCGAGGGCTTGCCAGAGGTTGCGGAGAGCTTCGGTTGCTTGCGGGCAAGCGCCGCCGTCTTCATGCTCGGCCCAATTCATCGCCAGGCGGGCTTGCAAGAGCGGCGAGAGCGTATACGGGCCGGTTGCCGGGCGATCCTCAAGCCGGTCAATTACCGGCGCGGCGTTGGTATCGTCAAGGTGCTGCGCTTGCTCGCGCAGTTGGCGCGGCGTTGCCCACGGCGCGGACTGGCGGGCTAGAACGGCGTGAACACCGCCGGTTGCCTCGCCGCCTTGCGGGTTGCCGTCGTACAGGGGAAGCTCGCCGGTAAGATCCTCGCCAAACGCCTTGCGCTTGATCCGGTCGATCACGTCGCGGATTTGCTCAGGCTCAAGCCGGGCGGTGCCCGGTCGCGGGTCTACCGGCTGCGCTCGCCACTTTTGCGCGTCAAGGTCAAAGAAGATCCGGGTGCCGTCGCAGGCGGCGAGTAGGCGCTGCGCAATGTGATCCTGTACCGGCTTGCCGTCAAGGCGCGGGAACTTTTCGCCGCCGTACTTGCCCTTATTCGGAAACTCAAGCCCGATCCACTCGTGAAGGTTGTTGAAATAAACGCGCCGCTTGCCCTCGCGCTCCCAGAGCTTGCCGCCTGCGTATATCAACGCTTCCGGCTCGATCCATACGTGTTCGTCGCTCATACGTTCCTCGCGATAGGAGTATATCACGCAAGACGTTAGGCCGGTTGCCCGGCCCACGATCTCTAGATATACGCCTCGCTTGTGACAAGCTCGCCGGTTGCCGAGACAAGCGCGGTATAGAACCGCGCCCGGCGTCGCGCCGCCTCGCCGTCCGCCTGGTGCCGCGCTTGCTCGGCGCGTAGCCCGCCCAGCCGTTGCCGGGCCGCTTGGATCACCTGATCCTTTGACATGGCGCGGATAACGTGCGCCTCGCGCTCGGTTTCGTTGCGGCCCTCGGCGTTGAGCCGGTAGGTTGCGCGTACCTCGTCATGTTGCCGGTGCGCTTCCTCAATGTCCAACCCGCAACGCGCCGCCGACATGTGCGCCGTTCGTCCATCCGCGATCGCTTGCTCAACGATCGCGATAACCTCGCGCAGTTCAAGCCGCTGCTTGACCGGGCCGAGCTTTTGGCGCGGCGCGTCAAGCGGATCGGGCGTTCCGTACTGCGAGTCGATGAGGCTTGAGAACGCCGCCGCTTGCGCCTTGCGTTCGTCCTTCGTCTTGCCGCCCATCACTTCCGCGATCCGGCAACCGGGCTGACAGTAATAGCTCGCCTTTTCCCGGTGCCGGTACATCGGCCCGCCGGGCCGCAAGACGGTGAAGCACCCGCCGCACGCGTGGATACCATCTAGCGGCGTCTCGTGCAGCGTCCAGTCGTCAAGGTTCAATGGTTCGTCTCGCGGCGGCGGCGCGATGATCGCACCGTCGATTGTTTTGGTTCGTGCCATTCGGTAGCTCCTTTGTTTGTGATGATAGGAGTATATCACAATAGCCGCTTGCGCGGCCCTACCTCGCGATCGCGTTGATAAACTCATTCGCTCGAATGATGTTCAGGCCGGATCGCACGTCAGGATCGTTCGGGAGCTTCGGCAGCATGTCTTCCGGCGTCCAGTCCCTGTGTTGCTGCCCGTACGAGCCAGTGTAGCCCGATGATAGCTCCCGCTCCCGCCGCTCGCGGGTGTCGCGGTAGGCGATCTGCTCAAACACAACCTGCCCGACGCGCACGCCTACCGGCAGCCATACAAAGTCATCGGTGCGGTTGTGGATCTCAAGCGTCCAGATTCCGGTATACCCATCGTCGCCAAACCCGGCGCACGCGCAGATCGTAACGGCGGAGCGGGCAAGCCCGGAGCGGCACGCGAGCGAGGGTACGTATCCCCACTTTGCGCCAGTCGCCTCGTTGGTGTGCCCCAGGATCAAGGTGTGCGGTGGGATAATGATCATCCCGCCGGTGTGCATCGCGTTTGTGACGTTCTCGGCCCAATAGCCGCGCTGGCTTTCCGCGTCCCACGGCTTGTAGTTGGCGTTTCGGTCCAGGTCAATGCCGCACCGTTGCGGAAACCAGTGATACGGGCCGAGCGTCACATCGTACCCATTCGGCTGCAACTGGGCCGGGGTGAATGGTTCGATCAGGATTTGCCCCTGGTCGCGTAGCTCGTCAATCATGCCGCGAGAGAGAATCACAACAACAGTCCTTGCACCGCCGTTTGCGGCGTTAGTTCGCCAACCTGAACCGCGTGAACCGAATCGCCCGGCAAGTCGTACCACCGCTTACCGGCGTATTGATCCCACCGTGCGATCGGGAAGAATGCTACGCGCCGGTGCCCGCGCATTACTGCCGCGCCGGTCGCGCCCGCAAACTCGCGGACGCCCAGGATATAGATCCGGCGGTTGCCGCGCTGCTCGTAGTGGATTTCCTTGACCTTGTGCCGGATCGCCCATTGGAGTACCGGTACGTCAACGCCAAGGTTGTACGGAAAGGCATCGAGTGGCCCGCCCGGCTTTTCGTCGTAATGAATAATCCGGCGCTCGCCGGTTGAGCCGGTGATTTGCATTGTCCGGGCCACCGTGAAATACCGATCGCCGTCCGCGTTCGGGATCTGGAGTAGGTACGCCGTCAGGTCAATCGCCATCGCCTAACCCCCTTATCGCCAATCTGATGTAGTGGATCGCCTTGCCGGATTCGATCATTGCGGTTGTGACGTGCAAGACGCGCCACCCGCGCACCGATGCGTAGTTGAGCTTGTCGGCGTCGCGCTCGATCCCGGTGCCGGTGCTGTGCCCGGTGCGCTGCTTTTGCCAGGTGCCGCCTTGACATTCAACGAGTAGCAAGGCTTCGGGCCAAGCCAGGTCAAATAGGTACTTACGATCGCCAGGTATACGGTACTCGCGCACCGGCGGCGGTAGTCGGATTTGCTGGCATTGCTCAACAACCGCGTTCGGGAGCTTGACGGCGTTCGCCCGGCGCTCGGCAAGCTCTACCGGCGAGAGCTTCCGGCGCGGGCGCTTGTTGGCGCTGGCAAGAATCCGCTGCGCCGGTGTGAGCGCCTTACTGCTCATAGCCGTACGGCGTCGATCCTATCTTGAGATCCCGGTAGGGCGGTTCGCTCCCGACGATTCGCAATTCCGGCGGGATCGGGCGGTTGCCGCGCCGCCAGCAGAAAATGGCGTACGCGGTTTTCGTATCGGTCGCGCCGTCGCCGGTAAAGCTCGGGCGCTTGCTCAAGATCGCTACCCATTCCGGCGGGCACTCTTGCCAGAACGTTGTACGCGCCGCCGATTCAAGGAATGCCAGGCGCAAAAGGAAAACGACGCGCCCGCCGTCCGGGTTGACCATCTCAAGCGCGTTACGCACAAACGGTACGGCGAGCTTGAACGGCGGGTTGCTTACGACAAGATCCGCGGGTTCGTATTCGGCAGGGGTGATCGTCGCGCAGTCGGCGACCTCCCACCTGTCGTATCCGTCGCTTGCCGGGCGGGTATCGTCAAGTTCAAGCCCGACGATCTCGGCGTTCGGCCATCGTAGCCGCGCTTCTTTACCCCAGACACCGGTGCCAGCGCCGAAGTCGTAGATCAGAGCCGGTGCCGGGCGTTGCGGGATCATGTTATACGCCGCCTCGGCTACCCATCCCGGCGTGACAAAATGCTGATAGCTCCAATCGGTGTCAGACTTCGGCAACGAGTCCCGGCGTACGATCTCGGCTTCCAGCGCCGCCGCCAGGCGCGACGCAGGAATAGCGTCGAGCGCCTTGAGAGCGCGGGCCGCTTCCTCGTTTGAGATAACCCGTAAGAGCGAATCGGCGGCGCGTTGCTTGCCTTCCTCGATCGCGGCGGCGCGGGCTTCGTATTCATCCGTCGCGATCCGCGTCATAGCTGCGTACGGGTCGATCGGTGCGCCGGTCGGCGTATCGATATCCTCATCACCCGAATCAGCGCCTACGGGCCGCTCAAGCGGAATCCGGGCCGGTTCCATTGCCGCCACTTGATCGGCGGCTGCCTTGTCAAGCATTGCCCGGATCATTTCGTTCAGGTCTACCGGCTCGCCGGTTTGCGCGTCGTACAGTTGCGGCCCAGCCGCCGCAAGCCGGGCGGCGGCTTCCTCTAGCCCTTCCGGCGTCAGGGTGATTGTTGTAAACGTCTTGGTATCCGCCGGTGCAACCGGTTCGGCGTCTCCTATCCCTGCCAGCAGGTACGGCAATTCGCTGTATACCACCGGCTCGGCAAGCTCGGCGGCGCGTTGCTCGTCACTCGGCATCTCGCTTACCGGTTCCTCGTAGACCTGCTCGTAGTCGCCGGGCGTCAACGGATCGCCTTGTGCGATCCATCCGCGCTCTACAGCGTACGCCTTGACAACGGTCATACGGCCCGCGCCGGGTACGTCGATCGTCACGGTTTCCGGGTGTAGCCGGTCCGCGCTCAAGACTGGTGCCCCGGCGGCGATTGCCATACCGGCGGCAATCTCGCTTGCCGATTGCCGCGCCTCGTTTGATCGCTCGATATACGCCGCCAGGGAATAGTGATCGGCATTCTTGATCGGCGCGGCGGCTATTTCCTCGTCGGTGTACCGCTGGCGCTTCTCGCTCACGATACCGCCTGTGCGGCGTTTGACACCTCGCCGTGTTCCTTCGCCCGGTCGTCAATCCCTACGGCGTATCCGGCTCGGTAGGCCGCGCCGTACTGAAGCCACGTTTTCGCCTCGTCTTGATCCACGCCGGTAACTCCATCGTTGTATCCGGCGTTCCATAGTCTCACCGCTTGCGGGTGGATGTACCCGCATCGATCGTCACTTGCCCCCATTGCTTCCCGTCCTTTCGCTTGTCGTGATAGGAGTATAGCACGACTGAATAAACTCTCCGTTTTCTGTCAACCTGATCCGGGATCCAATGGATCCGAATGCAAGGGATATGTGGAGGGTCTAAAGCCCCACTATCCACTTGACCGCTTCTCCGGGATCCAACGTGAGGTACTTAAAGGGATCCGGCTTGGATCCGGCCCTTTGGATCCGGGTTTAGAACGCTATATCGTTGGCGATATCTTCGGGATCCAAACCGGATCCAACGGATCCAACGCCGGATCCCGGGGTGTTTGGCGGGTAGAATCGCCCTTCAATCTCGATAACGTGCCCAGCTTTTACGCACCGGTCGAGCGCCCGGCCCGGCTCGAAGTTTCGTTTCCCGCTCGGCGTCTTGTCGGCAAGGCCAAGCCGGGCGCGTATCTCGTCAACGGTCAAACCCGGGCTACGTAGCACAAGCTCCCTCGACCGTTGAGGGATTGACGCTTTACTGTCAGTCGTGATCCAATCTCTCGGCGCTCCAAGCGGCAAATAGTTGATCGGTGCGCCTTTTCCTTCTCCGTCGTGAAAGTCAACGGCAAGGTTGATCGGCGGCGGTAATCGATCGTTGTTGATCTTGCGCGGCGTCATCCGAACGTCTATGACGCTTGGCGAAGTTGATACAGCGTCCTTGTCGGTGAGCTTTTCAACGTAGACCGTCAGGCGGGGTAAGTTGCTCCAGAACGCTGAGTTTCCTTGTATGGCGATCTTGCCGTTGCGCCGGGTAAGGTACGCCCCACTTGGCGTTGTGAAGCAATACACCGTGCCTGCGTACTGCTCGATTGACTGATGGCGTGCCGTACGCAAGGTGAGCGGGCCGCGATCGGGGCGGCTTATCTTGACGGTGTAGCGCGGCAAGTGATGCACCTCAGCGGGCGGATCACGCCGGATTGTCGCTGAGTGTCCCAGTTCGATCGCCAATTGCTGCACGTCATCGGCAAGTTGCGGCGAGCAAGTGCAGTAGAGCGCCGCGCCGGTGCGCTTGCGGGTGCCGTCGCCGTCGATCAGCGCCTCTAGGAGTATGCGCCGGTGTTTGTTCGTTGAGGGCCACACAATACGCGGAATCCGCTTATTCTCCGCCCCCTTGCCGCAATGCTGCTCAATCCACTTTGCAAGCGGTACGGTGCCGCGTGTACGGATATAGCACATCGGTAGTTCATGCTCGCGCCCAGCGTAGGCGTACCGCTTTTCGGTGACGTTGTAATCAATGCCCATACCGGACAGCGTTGCCTTGAACGCATCGGCTAGCGGTCCCTGCGCCTGGGCAAACTGCAACGCATTGTCATTCAGGCTACCCTCTGCGAGCCACCAACCCAACATGCGGTACGCCGAATCAGCGGCGTACTCTTTTCCGCCCATTGCGATCGAATCACGCGGCGATTCGTTGTGATCGAACGGCACCGCGTACGGCGTCAACCACGGACTACCACCCAGCGCGTTTGCCTCAACGAATGACCACCCGCGAGGGTACTTCACCCGTAGATCGCCCTTCGGCGCACCCCACGCCGGTTTTACCATCATGCGATGATTCGGCGTTACCAGCACGTCAGTTCCCGGCGCAAGAAACCGGATCATCGGGCCGCCGTACGGGTAGGCGTTCAGTAGGTGCGGCGATTCCCACCTTAGCGATCCTGATACCGGATCGAATGCCGCGATCTCCATTCCCTCGCGCCATTCGTCGTGCCGGTGCCAGCCGTCGCGGCTCAGGAACTCGGTATCCTCGCTGTAGCACCCGAACGGCTTACGCGTGTCGCTCTCTTTTGGAACGTGCGCCACGATCAAGGTTGTAAGGTCTTGCCCTAAGCGAGACAACGCGCCGAAGAATCGGATCGCGCTGTCGCTCTTTTCCGGCTCGCCGCCAGCCGCGAGCGCCGCGCTATCAATGACGAGTAGGCGGATGCCGTCCTTTTCGATCTTGACCTGTAGCGCCCGTACCATGTCGGCAAGCGGCACCCCGCGAGCATCCCAGTAATAGATCGGCATTTGCGCGAGCCAGGCGTCGTCAATACCCATTCCTTGCGCGAGTCTGCCCATGCGATGCTGGAAGGTCTGCTCGTCGTTTTCCCAGTCCACGTAGAGCGCCGGTACTTCCGATTCGAGAGTCCGCACTGCTGGCACCGTCATAGCTCGCCCGCCGCCGTCCGCCCACCCCTGGTACTCGTCAAGAAACACCGCGCCGGTTTGCAGTCGAAGGATTGCCGCAAGCGCCTCGTAGGTCTTGGTGCTTGCGCCATCGCCAAACCAGACGGTTGACCGGCGTTTTGCCAGGATGCCCTCGATCAACCAGCCGGGCGGGTCTGATGGCTCGATCTCACCCAAGCGCCGGGAATTGTCATGCTCGTCGAACGCGCGTTTGGCGAGCGTCCAGATCTTGAGCAGCAGGACGCCCCACAACGATTCGCGCCCGTCCTTCATGGCCGATCCTGTGACGTGATCAAGCTCTAAACGAAAGTCATTTCGAGCCGAGCCGGATTCAAGGTTGATCCGCTGGTCGAAGTTGTCATAGTGCGGGTTGCCAAAATCGACTGATACAACCGCGTCAAGCGCCCGGCTTGTGCGCATCATTTCGCTAAAGGTGAAAACGACCGTACCGATTCTTGTCGGGTAGCGCACCGCGAGCGAATCCGCCGCGAGGCGCACAACGTCGGGCTTTGTGATCTCTACCGCGCCGTCCAACCCTTCAAGCGTTCCGCCGTTTGCGAAGTAGTCTGCGGCGTCGCCCTTTTCCGGCACCGGAGGGCCGATGATCTCAACCGTCTCGGCTATGCCCTTGAGCGCCCGGTAAACGGCGCTCGCGTACTTCCGGCCCGGCGCGTCGTTGTCGGGCCATATCCTGACGATACGCCCGCGTAGCACGTCTAGGGCCGGTCCAAACTCTTGCTGCCCACTTCCATAGCCGGAACAAACTGCGAGCAACCCCGCCGCCTCGCACGCCGCCCGCGCCTTTTCGCCCTCAACGTAGTAGACGACTATCCCCGGCTGCCGGGCGACAAGGTGCGATCGTCAAGAAACGTACTCGGACGCCTTCGGCCAAGGCCATTACTGCGTGACCGGCGATGTGACGGGCACGGCGTAGCAAGGCGCCAGATGACGAGCCACTTTTTGTG
>WBZN01001803.1_pt1 | contig 12477 bp, 11 predicted proteins | sample 5204281 | NCBI WGS metagenome assembly WBZN01 (sample SAMN12344347, study PRJNA552823) | activated sludge metagenome | biome: Activated sludge suspended growth; feature: Nitrification reactor; material: Wastewater; isolation source: activated sludge from nitrification reactor of wastewater... | reverse complement strand
AAGCTCGTGATCTGCGTGGTCGGCTCGATCCTCTGCCACTACGCGTTCGCGCGGACCCTCGAGCACCTCCCTGCGCGCGAGGTGGTCTCGCCGCCGCGCACGGTCGAGATCCGGGTGATGCCGCCGCCCGCGACCGAGCCACCGCCCGAGCCGCCACCGGAACCGATCAAGCCACCCGAGCCGCCGCCCGAGCCGCCCAAGGTCGTCCACGAGCGGCCGCGCCCGACGAAGGTCGCCGCTGCGATCGCCGCCGAGGTCGCCAAGGACACGCCGCCGGTCGAGCACGCGGTCACCACGGGCGCCGCGACGACCACGCCGACCTTCGGCGTCACGATGGAATCGACCTCGCAGGCCGGTGGCCCTGCGATGCCGGTCGGCAACACGACCCGCGCGCAGCCGAGCGACAAGCCGGTGATCCCCGCGGAGGTCAAGCCACTCGCCGCGCCGGTGGCCGCCGTCGAGGTGACGAAGATGCCGATCCCGCAGGGCCGGTGCTCGGGCACGTACACCGACGAGGCGCGCGCCGCGGCGATCGAGGGCGTCGTGGTCCTCGATCTGATCGTCGACGAGACCGGGCGCGCCCGCGACATCAAGGTCGTCGAGGGCCTCGGCGGCGGGCTGACCAACGCCGCGATCGCCGCGCTCGCGGGCTGTCGGTTCACCCCGGGCGAGAAGCAGGGAAGGGCGGTGCCGGTCCGCGTTCGCGGGTTCAAGATCCGGTTCCTGCTCCAGGACGGCCAGTAGCGATCAGCGTCGCGCGAGCTCGTCGAGGCCGGCGCGCGCGCTCGCGCGCACGCTCTCGCTGCCGTTCGCCAGCGCCGTCTCGAACCGGCGCCTGGCCTCGGTGCGCTCGCCGCGATCGAGCAACAGCCAGCCGAGCACCGCGGAGGCCTCTCCCGCGTGCGGGCTGTGCGCGTAGTGGTCGAGGAAGTCTCGGAACCCGGTGATCGCATGGGCGGGCTGCGGGATGCGCGCGGTCGAGACCGCGAACCAGTAGCTCGCATCCTCGGCGAGCGGGCCGTCGGGGGACCGCTCGAGCGTCTCGGTGAACGCGGCCGCCGCATCGATGAAGTCGTTGCGGCGCATCGCGTTCCACGCGCGGACGTACGCGAGCTCGTCGGGGCTCGTCGCAGCCTCGGGCACCCGGATCGGCGGGGTCGGGGGGACCTCGGGTCGGTGCGCGGTGCGCGGCACCGGGTTGCGCGGGGCCGTCAGCTGCGGCGCAGGGCCGGGCGGCGGCACGACCAACAAGGGCTCCGTACGCGCGATCGCGACGGGGGCGTGCCACTCCTCGCCCGCCAGCAGCGCGATCGCGGGCGCTGCCACACGCCGCACCTCGACGCGGCCGTGCACGACATGCACCGCGACGAGCTGATCGGTGGCCGCGACCACCTCGAACGCGGTCCCGCGGACCTCGACCTCGTCGTGGCCGACGACCACGCGGAACCGGTCGCCAGGCCCGAGCGGATCGACCTGGACGTCGATCGTGCCGTCGTGGAGCGCGACGATCTCGTCGGGCGGCGCGGTCAGCTCGTAGCGCGCACCCGGATGCGGATGGACCACGCCGCGGGCGACGACCGGCGGCGGTGCGGTGACCGGCGCTGGCCGCGCGAGCTGGATCACCACGCCGGCGACGGCCGCGATCGCGAGCGCCGGGACCACCCAGCGCCGCTTGCGCCGGTCGGCCGTGCCGCGCGCGGATGCCGCGAGCAGCGCCGTGCGCACGTCCTCGAGCTGCGACGCCGACGGGATCCGCACCGGCAGCTCGCGGGCATGCTCGATCGCCGACCGCAGGCCGTCCCATGCACCGCGACATGGCGCGCAGCTCGCGAGGTGCGCGGCGAGCTCGGGCGCGGCGCCGATGGTCAGCGCGCGACTCAGCTCGAGCTCGGACGGGCACGCGCGCTCGCTCATCGCTGCCTCTGCTCGATCGCGGCCCGTACGGCCTTGCGCGCCATGTGGAGGCGGCGCCACAGCGTCCCCTCGGGGATCTCGAACACCTTCGCGACCTCGGCCCCCGGCAGCTGCTCGAGGTCACACAGGATGAACGCGACCTGCTGCTCGTGAGGAAGCTCGGACAGCGCCTCCGCGATCCGGGTCATCAGCCGCTGTCGATCGAGCTGCTCGTCGGGCTGCGCGGGCACGGCGGTCAGGCGTTCGGCGAACCGCTCCTGATGGACACGCCGGCGCCGCTCGCTGCGCAGCTGGTGCCGGGCGACGTTGGCCGCGACGCCGAGGATCCAGGTCTTGACCGACGACGCGCCGCGAAACTGCTTGGCGACCCGACGGACCTCGAGGAACGTCGTCTGCACGAGATCATCGCGCGCGAGCTCGTCGGTGGTGGGCAGCCGCGAGACGAACCGGTAGACCGCGACGTGGAACCGATCGAACAGCGCTCCGAGCGCCACGCTATCTCCGGTGGCGCACGCCGCGAGCAGCGCCTCGTCGGACAGCTCGTTGACCGCGCCGCTGACGCGGCGGAGCGGCAGCATCCGGCCGGTCATAGACCGCCGTACCGGAGCCCGGCGCCGAACCGGCCGATCAGGCGAGGTTCGTCGGCGAGGCCGGGGCTCGAGGTCTCGACGTCGATCACCTGCGTCACGTCGATGGTGGCGCCGAGATCGACCGACAGGTGCGCCCGGACGGGGATCGTCCACACCGCATGAGCCTCGGCACGCAGGCCGAAGGTCTCGCTGCCACGGTCGTTCATCTCGAGCTTGCTGTGGACCACCCCGAGTCCAGCGGCGAAGCCGGGGGACAGCGTCGTCGCCCCGAGGCGCAGCGGGATATCGCCCCCGAACAAGATGTCGATCGCGCGGCGCTCGAGGTGATCGTCGAACGGCTCGGGCATGGTCGCCGCGAGTCGACCGCGTACGGCCGCGCACACCGGCCCGAGCATCACGCACACCCCGACCTGCGTGCCGATCCAGCTCGAGTGGTCCTCGGAGAACGAGGTCTCGAGCCCGACGAACACCTGGACGCCGCGTGCGGCCAGAGGGGGCGCGACCGTGACCGCGCCAGGCACCGGTGGCACATGGTGCGCCGTGAGGAGCGGTGAGGTGACATCCGTCCGCGCCCACGATTCGATCACGGTGGCGGCGGCGGCGAGGTCGGTGACCACGCGCTCGACCGGGGGCGCGCCGACGTCGGTGACCTCCGTGACCACGATCGTCGCGCCGCGCCGCTCGACCCGCGCGTGTGCCCCCGGGCAGGCGATCGGGGCGGTGTCGATGCCGCGCTCGACGAGCAGCTGGGTGATCGTGGTCGCCAACGGCTCGTCACCTTCGAGGACGACCGCGGGCCCGCACGTGTCTGCGCGCGCCGACCTCGCGAGGACAGCGGACAGCACGGGGGTGAGGAGGAGGATCGCGAGCGCGCGCACGAGGCCTGGTGAGTTGCCGCTCGGGCGACAAACCTTCGCTACCATCGCATCAGGCCGGTGGCGGTGTCGCTCCTGAACGGCGGATCCGCGGGCGAACATCCGTGATCGAGCTCACCTCGCGGTCCGGGGCCGTCCCGCGGAAACCGGCGAAGGATCTGCCGGCCGGCGGGCACTCAGCAGGGGCGCCCCTGGCCCGGAGCCTCATGCGATTTCCGCTGCGCCTACGATCGTCGGCTTCGCCGAAGAGGTGCGGATGACGGCACGCGCGCGGAGCCTGAGCTACGCGCGCTGGGTAGATCGCCATCGGAGGGCGATCCTCCGCGCTTCGTTGCTGGTCGCGGCGATCGCCGGCTGGCTGACGGCGCAGCTCCCCGTCGAGGCCGATCTCTCGTACCTGTTACCGCCGTCGGCGGCGTCGGTCGTCCAGCTGCGTGCGATCGAGCAGCGCGCGCGCGTGATCGGCACCGTGATGATCGCGGTCACGAGCGACGATCCGGTGCGGCGGGCGCGGGCCGCGCGCGCGTTACACGAGCGGCTACGTGGGCTGCCGCCTGGCCTGGTCTCGACGGTCACGTTCGACGATGGCGTCGCCCGTCGGTTCGCGTGGACCCACCGTTGGCTCGCGGTCTCGCTCGAGGACCTCACGGCCGCGCGCGACGCCCTGCGCACCCGGATCGCCGAGGCCAAGCTCGAGGCGAACCCGCTGTACGTCGAGCTCGATGATGCCCCACCCGCGGCGACCCGCGGCGTCGCCCTCCGCGAGCGACTGCGCGAGGCCGAGGCCAAGAAAGACCAGCCCGGCGAGCTGGTCTCCGAGGACGGCCACGTCCAGCTGATGATCGTGCGCACCGCGTATTCATCCGGCGACGTCGATCGCGACCACGAGCTGCTCGCCACGCTCGGCGCGGCGATCGCGGGCGTGCGCCGCGAGGTCGGGGGCGTCGACATCGGCTGCGCGGGGGACGTGGTCCTCACGGTGGCCGAGCACGACGCGATCCTCGACGGGATGGCCCTCGCGATCGCGCTCACGGTCGGGCTCGTGCTGGCCGCCTTGTTCCTCTACTACCGATCGTTGATCGCGATCGGGGCGCTGTCGTGGTCGCTCGGGGTCGGCGCGCTCGCCACGTTCGGGTTCACCCGGCTCGCCGTCGGCCACCTCAACCTCGCGACCGCGTTCCTGTCCTCGATCGTGATCGGCAACGGGATCAACTTCGGGATCCTCGTCGTCGCGCGGTACCAGGAGGCGCAGCGTGCCGGCGCCGAGGGCATCGAGGCGCTCGCCGTCGCGATCCGGGGGACCCTCGCGGGCACCCTCGCCGCCGCGCTGATCGCCGCGGTGGCCTATGCGTCGCTCGTGATGACGGCGTTCCGTGGCTTCCGCGATTTCGGGATCATCGCGGGCGTCGGGACCCTGCTGTGCTGGATCGCCGCCTACACCGTGCTGCCTGCGGCGCTCGCGATCGCCGCCCGGGCGCGGTTGCTGCGGCCGCGCGCCGAGCCCGCGATCGGGCACGTGCTCGCGAGGCTGGCGCCGCGACGTCCGGGGGGCCGAGCCGCCGTGATGCTCGGGTTGTCGCTCGCGGCGATCGTGCTGACGTGGCGCTATCTCGCCGGCGATCCGTTCGAGTCGAACTTCCACAACCTGCGCTCGCGCAGCGCCGCGATCGACGAGGAGACCCGGTGGATGACCACGATCGATCGCGGGTTCGGCCAGGGGATCTCGGGCGGGTTCGTGATCGCCGTCGCGCATCGCGAGGACACGGGCCCGCTGCTCGCCAAGCTGCGCGCCGTCGACGCCGGCAAGGACAGGGCGCACAGGCTGTTCTCGCGGATCGAGTCGGTCGCCGAGCTGCTTCCCGCGGATCAGCCCGCGAAGCTGGCGCTGCTCGGCGAGCTCCGGCGCATGCTGACGGCCGAAGCGCTCGACGAGCTGTCCGGCCCCGACCGCGCAGATGCCCTCGCGCTGCGCCCGCCCGCCGATCTGGTCGCGCTCCGCGACGAGGACCTGCCCGACGAGCTCGCCTGGCCGTACATCGAAGCCGATGGCTCGCGCGGCAAGCTCGTGCTGGCGATGCCCGGCTGGGGCTACGACAACTGGGATGCGCATGACATCGTGAGGTTCGCCCGCGACGTGCGCCAGCTCGAGCTTCCGCCCGATGTCCTCCTCGGCGGATCGTCGTTCGTGTTCGCCGACATGCTGAGCCTCCTCGATCGCGACGGACCTCGTGCGACGCTGGTCGCGCTGGTCGGCGCGATCGTGCTCGTGTTCGTGATCGTCGGGCGCCGCCGCCACGGCCTCGTCACGGTGGGCTGCATGCTGTGCGGGGTGCTGGTGATGCTCTCGCTCGGATCGCTGCTCGGGCTGCGCGTCAACTTCCTCGACTTCGTCGCGCTCCCGATCACGATCGGCATCGGGATCGACTACGCGGTGAACATCACCGCGCGCGATCGCCACGATCCCTCGCTCGGGCCGGCGGGGCTGCTCGCCAGCACCGGCGGCGCGGTGCTGCTGTGCTCGTTCACGACGATCGTGGGCTATGGCTCGTTGTTGCTGTCGCAGAGCCAGGGGATCCGGTCGTTCGGGGCCGCGGCGATCCTCGGCGAGGCGACCTGTCTCGGCGCCGCGCTGCTGTTCGCGCCCGCGCTGCTGTCCCTGGGGCGCCGCCCGAGCGCGCATCCCCCCTCGACGACTGCCTCGATGGCGTGATCTCGGACCGCGTGACTTGCTCGTCCGACGATTCTTGCGAAGGAAATCGCCCTCACGGGGAACTCACAGCACCACCGCATGAGGAGTCACCGTTGAACCCCAAGCCGCTCCAAGCCGCCGAGCCCGCGGGGCCTCGCAGGTCGAACGTCTACGGCGTGATCGCTTGCCAGGGGGACTCGTTGACCTTCGGCTCGCGCGACCCCGACGGCATGAGCTATCCGCTGTACCTCGGCCGCATGCTGTCGCAGAAGCACGGTCAGACCTGGGTCACCGTGAACTTCGGCGTCCCCGGCGAGTGCTGGGCCGAGATCTGGCGGCGCAACCACCGCGAGCTCGCGTCCGTCGGTGAGGCCGGCGAGGTCTGCCTGTGGGCCGGGACCAACGACGCGTGGAAGGAGCGGTCCCTCGAACAGAGCCTGATCGCGTGCGAGGCGGTGCTCGATCAGTGTCGCGCGCTCGGCCGGTTCGTCTACCTCGCGACGTTGCCTGGCAAGCGCGGTTTTGGCGCCCCGCGCGAGCCGTGGGCGATGAACACGATGGTCGACAAGCTCAACGAGGGATATCGCAAGATCGCCGAGGATCGCCGGCTGTCGCTCGTCGATCTCTCCGAGTTGCCGGCCGAGCAGTTCGTCGACGGGATCCACCTCACGCAGGCTGGCAACCGATGGGTCGCCGAGCGGTTCTGCGCCGCGATCGAGGCGCGCCGCTAGGGACCGCATGATCCTGGTTGTCGTCGGAACCCGGCCGGAGGTCATCAAGATGGCCCCGGTCATCCATGCCCTGCGCCGGCGCGGCCTCACCGTCCGGCTCGTCGCCACCGGACAGCATCATGACGTCCGGATGATGGGGTCGTTCCTCGACACGTTCGAGCTCGACGTCGATCACGCGCTCACCCTCGCGCGCCGCGACCTGTTCGGCAGCTTCATCGACATCCTGGCCGCGCTCGGACCCGTGTTCGAGACGACGGCGCCCCGCCTCGCGCTCGCGGTCGGCGACACCACCACCGTGCTCGCGACCGGCCTCGCCGCGCGCAAGACCGGCTGCGCGTTCGGTCACATCGAGGCCGGGCTGCGCGCGTTCTCGCGCGATCTCCCCGAGGAGGAGCATCGGATCTGCGCGGATGCGCTCGGCGACTTGCTGTTCGCGCCGACCCGGATCGCCGCCGAGAACCTCGCGCGCGAGCACGTCAACGGCATGGTGATCCTCAGCGGCAACCCGATCCTGGATGCGCTCCGCTCGCATCCGCCGGCCGTCATCGCGCCGGACCAGCGCGCGGGGATCCTGGTCACGGTCCATCGCCAGGAGACCGTCGATGATCCTCGCAAGCTCGCCCAGGTCCTCGACGCGCTGCGCGTCCTCGGCGCGACCGACCAGATCGCATGGCCGGTGCATCCACGCACGCGCGCGAAGCTCGCCGGGCTCGGCCTCGCGGTGCCACCGACGGTGACCGTCACCGAGCCGGTCGGCCACATCGTGTTCCTCGAGCACCTGGCGCGGGCGCGCCTCGTGATCACTGACTCCGGCGGGGTCCAGGAGGAAGCGGCGATCCTCGGGACGCCGTGCGTGTGCGTGCGCGATCACACCGAGCGCCCCGAGACGATCGACGCCGGCGTCGGCCTGCTCGCGGGCACCCAGACCGCAGACATCCTGGCCGCGGTCCGGGAGATCCTGGGGAGCTGGAGGCGGTTCGCCCGCGCGGTGCCTCACCTCTACGGCGATGGTCGCGCCGGCGACAAGATCGCCGACGCGTGCGCGAGGTTCCTGGTCCCCGCGCCCGAGCTCATCGTCAGGTACGCGGGCCAGTAGCGTGCGGATCTGCATCGTGGTTCCGTACGATCTCGCCGAGGAGGGCGGCGTCAAGCGCCACGCGTTCCACCTCGCGACGGCGCTCCGCCGGCTCGGTGACGAGGTCACGATCATGGGGGCGTCGAGCGCACCGCAGCTCGATCCGGCGGTGCACGGGTTCGGCGGCATCATCAACATCCCCTCGAATGGCTCCGATAACCGGCTCGCGATGCTGACGCCGCCGTGGCGGATCCGCCGGTGGTTGCACGATCACGCGTTCGACCTGGTGCACGTGCACGAGCCGCTGTGCCCGATGCTCGCGCCGTGGGCGAGCCTGTTCGCCGGCCGCGCGGCGCGCGTCGCGACGTTCCACGCGTTCGCCGAGCGCGAAGCGTTCCTGCCGAGGTTGATGCGGTGGTGGAGCGGCCCGATCGTGCTCCGGGGCTTCGAGCGCGCGATCGCGGTGTCGCGACCGGCGGAGCGCTACGCGCGCTACGTCTGGAAACGTGACCTCGCGATCATCCCGAACGGCGTGCCGACCGCGACGTTCCAGCCGGGTCACGAGCGCGCGCACCGGGATGGGCCGGTCCGGCTGCTGTTCATCGGGCACTGGCGCGATGGCCGCAAGGGCCTGCCCGTGCTGCTGGAGGCGTACGGGCGGCTGCGCGCCCAGGGCGTGCCGGTGACGCTCGATGTCGTCGGCAAGGGCCCCACGCGTGCCGAGCCGCCGGCGATCCCCGGCGTTCGGTTCCACGGCAACGTGTCGTCGGAGGACGAGATCGCGGCCCGGCTGCGCGCGTGCGACATCTTCGTCGCCCCGGCGATGGGGCAGGAGTCGTTCGGGATCGTGCTGCTCGAGGCGATGGCGTCGGGGCGCCCGATCGTGTGTAGCGAGATCGAGGGGTACCGGCAGGTGGTGACACCGGATCACGCCCGGCTGGTGCCGCCTGGCTCGCGCGACGCGCTTGCGGACGCGATCGCGTCGCTGGCTGCCGCTCCGGCCGAGCGCCAGGCGATGGGCGCGCTCAACTACCGGAGCGCTCAGGCCTACGACTGGAACCAGGTCGTGCATCGCGTGCGTGACGAGTACGTCGCCGCGATCGCGCAGCATCGCGACCGGCGAGGCCCGGACGTCACGGTGGCAGCGCGTCGATCCAGTCGGCGAGCTTCTGCGTGCCGTTCGCGTCGATCACATGGCTGATCAGCGGCGGCATCTGGTAGCTGTCACGCAGGTGCGAGAGTAACCACACGAGGCTCTTGTCATGCGCGCCCGGGATGATCCGGTTCGCACCTGGAAAGTGGCTCGCCACCGCGGCCGTCGTCGGGATCTGGTTGACGGTGGACCCATAGGTGTCGGTCTTCTCGACCGGCGTCGGGGCTCCACCCGTGGTGGGCCAGAACTCGGTCGCGCGCAGCCGCATCACCAGCTTGGTCTCCTCCCCGAGCCCGCGCGAGGAATGGCAGGGCATCCCACAGTTGGCGTGGAGGTACCCGAGCGCCGCCGCGGCCTTGCCGGTCGCATCCTCGGGGAGTGTGATCGCGGTCGTCGGGGGCGGGTTGCTCAGCAGGCCGCGGTCCACGAGGTCCGTGAGCGTCGCGCCTTCCGCCTCCGGAACACCGAGGGCCACCGCCTCGACCCCCAGCAGCTTGTCGGAGCCGCCGTGATGGCACTTGTTGCAGTCCTTCTGCGTCGGGATCTCGTAGCCATCTGGGCGGACCACACCGTGCGGATCGGTGTCGAGCGTTGCCGCGCCCGTCTCGTCCCAGATATAGGTGCCGAGCTCCCAGGTCGCCTCGTCGACCTTCGAGATCAGCCTCGTCTCGACGATCGCGCCGCCGAGCCAGAACTCCTTGAACGCCTTGGTTCCGACCGGGAACTTCCACGCATCGAGGTCCGTCGTGTCGATCGCGGTCGATGGCGGGAGGTAGAGGTAGCGGTGCTTTTCGGCGCCGTCGCTCCACAAGGTCACGCCGGGCGTATACGGCAGGACCCCCGGCGCGATCTTGGACTTGTCGTGATGAGCGTACAGCCCGATGCAGAACACGTCCGTCGGCAATCCGCTCGCCGGCTCGACGCACGCCGGCGGATCGCTGGAGCAGGCCACCTGGATCAGCCCACAGGCGGAGAACGCGCAGGTCACGAGATGGCGAGCCGTCATGTCGCCTCCGAACCGCGGCTCCGGCGCGCGTGACGAGCGTCAGTCATCCTGTGCCCCGGCCGAGATCCAGCTCTTCACCATCGTGATCTGCGCGGCTGGCAGCGGGTCACCTCCGAGCGGCATCTGATCGCCACAGGTCTGGGTCCCGCTGATCTTCTGGACCAGCAAGCTCGCCGCCGGATCCCCCGGGACCACCAGCGTCATGTGGCCGCACAAGCTGCTCGTCGAGGTCATGCCCACCAGCGCCGCGTAGGCCGTGGCCTGGTCCTCGCCCATCGAGAGGTTGCCGTTGCTGAGATCGTTCGCGGGCAAGCCGTGGCAGAAGTTGCACTGCGGCTTCGTCGCGCGGGGAAACAACACCGGATAGATCTCCGAGAACGTGGCCGCTGACTCGGCGGAGGTGCAACCCGCCGCGGCGAGCAGCGCCACGACGACGAGCGAGCGTCCACGGCGCGCAGGTCGCGTCAAGGCACGCACTTGAACGGCCCGTTGCTGATCGGTGGGAGGGTGTGAACATACGTCGCGATGTCGCGGACGTCGGCGTCGGTCATCTTCCCCAGCAGCTCGGGCCCGCCCGGGTGCGTGTTGCAGAACACGCGGCCGGTCCCCTTCTCGGTGTTGGTCTTCAGCGCGGTGACGATGTCGTCGATCGAGAGCGCGCCCAGGCCGGTGACGTCGGGCGTGATGTTGACCGAGGTGTGCTCCGGGGCGCCGCGCACGAACGTGTACTTCTTGCCGCCCGCGAACGCCTTCGTCAGATCCGGCACATCAGGTGATGGCTGCTCGGTGTGGCAGTTCAGGCACGCCACGGTCGCCAGGTAGCGGCCACGCTCGGCCGCGGCGAACAGCGGGTCGGCTGCAGCCAGCGTGGTGTGCGGGACCTTGGTGCCGTCCACGGCGGGCGCTGGAGGATGCTGATCGAAGTATGGAAAGTCGGCTGCGACGACGTTGTCGTTCGCCGGCACCGTCCTGAGGTACTGGATGACCGAATCGACGTCGACGCGGGTCAGCAGCGAGTACTCGGGGTACGGCATGATCGGATAGAGCGCCTTGTGCTCGTCGTCGATCCCGACCGTCAAGGCCGTCCGGATCTGCTCGTCGGACCACGCGGCGAGCCCCTCGGGATTGTGCGTCGTGAGGTTCTCCGCGTTGACGGTCACCACCGTGCCGTCGAGGTCGGTGAAGTCGTACGATCGGCTCCCCGCGAGGTACTTGGTCATGTCGGGCTTGCCGTCGGCACCGTTGGGCGTGTGGCACACGCCGCACACCAGCACGTGATCCACGAGGTACTGGCCGCGCTCCACGGTCCCGGTGGTGGCGGTGTGCGGCGGCGCGTCGATCGCGGCGTCCGCGGCGCCGGAGCTCGACCCGCAGCCAGCGACGACGAGCGAGCACACGGCGGCGAGCGTGAGGTGACAGGTGCGGCGCCTCATCAGTACCCCTGTCCGCCAGCGCAGTACGTGGCGTGAAACGTCCCGTGGATGTTGTTGCTGCCGTACGTCGCGGCGACCGTGCCTTCGACGGTTCCCATCGCCTCGGCGACCGTGAACCGGATCGTCCCCGAGTCGGCGGAGACCTCGGTCGCGGACGACTTCCCTCCTTCCGCGAAGTTCACCTCGCCTGGTGGTACGTCGTACGACTTGACCGAGGGCGCGCCCGAGACGATCAGCTCGATGACCTGCGAACCTGCGGTCGCCGCACCGAGCCAGCGCGACACCTTCAGCTGATCGCAGGTCAGCGTCGCCGAGCTCAGGTAGATGAGCGTCTCGCCACTGTTCGAGATCATGAGCGACGAGACGGTCGGCTTGACCGCGCCGAGCGCACCGAGCGTGCCCGTCAGGTTGGTGGTGTACGGGCCGGGCGGCGCATCCGATGGATCGGTGCCGGACGAGGACGAGCATCCAGCGGAGCTCAGGCAAACGGACAGGACAAGCGTGATCGAACCCCAGGACATATCGAGCTCCAAGACGAGGATGGTGGTTGGGAGGAACGGCTCTCCCGTACCCACGGGTGCTCCTCTGAGTTCCCGGTCACCTCGAAAACCTTCGCTCGAATCGACGGCTGACGACGTCGCGCCAGGTGACGCCTACGCCGCAGGATCGAGACGATGTCGTGATCGTCGGCCGAGCGCAGCGGGGTTCACGAGTCTCGGGGCGGGCCACGATCGACCTCGTGCCGCATGGCGTGGTCATCGCCCGGCGGCAGCCGCGTGATCCCAACATTCCCGAGTCGAGCTGGAATCTGTGAGGCTCGTGCGGTGCGTCGGGCACGATGAGCCGCCACGCCGCGCGCGTGGGCGTGGAAGTTGCTCCCTGTGGCATGAGGACGAGATGCGGCTCCACCGGCCCATGCTGCGCCTGCGTGATCACCGCATCCTCACAGGAGACGACTCATGTCGACGATCACGACCCGAGACGGCACGCAGATCTATTACAAGGACTGGG
>WBZN01001802.1_pt1 | contig 12478 bp, 10 predicted proteins | sample 5204281 | NCBI WGS metagenome assembly WBZN01 (sample SAMN12344347, study PRJNA552823) | activated sludge metagenome | biome: Activated sludge suspended growth; feature: Nitrification reactor; material: Wastewater; isolation source: activated sludge from nitrification reactor of wastewater... | reverse complement strand
CATATTTCGCCCGCCACTTATAAAAGGTGGCATCCGAGATCCCGTGTTTGCGGCAGAGCTCTGGGACCCCAATGCCCGCCTGGGCGTCCTTGAGTACCGCAATGATCTGTTCCTCCGTGTGCCGTTTTCGTGTCATGGCCCCCTCCTGTGGGGCCCATCTCAGCACAGAAGAACTTCCAAGCCAATGGTCTAGTTTTCGGGGGGAAGGTCACATCCAACCCGGCAAACCGGATCAGAAGGCGCTGATTGAGCGGTACAACCGGACCTATCGGACCGAAGTGCTGAATGCCTACGTGTTTGAGTCGCTGGAGCAGGTCCAGGAGATCAGCGCCCAGTGGTTACAGAGTTACAACAAGGAGCGGCCTCATGAGGCGTTGGCGGAGCTCCCGCCCGCCACGTATCGAGCCCAACTTGAAGCCAGAAATACTCCCATGAAACTGTCTCCTTGACGGGGCAGCTTACGTCAGACTTCCTAGCCAAAGGTTTAGTTTTCTGCGGGAAAGTCAGTCATGCCTCATGAAGATCTGTACCTGAAGTTAGCGAATGAAGATTAGGGAACGGTTACACTCCTCATAGTCGGGACGGCAGGTGGCCCCGGAGGCTGATCCGAAGTGGGCTTTGCTTGCCCTGTTGAGATTCTAGCGTTGTGGTAAAAGTGGTGCCAGGCGCGGCTCATATCCCGTCCCGCTGCTGTGTAGGGCGGACTACCGTCCCAAGCCGTATTGAACTGAAAATCATTGAATCCCGTCGGTGTGAGATTCACAGTGTTGTAATTGTGAGTTAATACTCCATCGACCCAGATGCGTATGGTTCCATCCTGAGAGGTCCGTGTCGTGCTCGCCTTTAAATAGAGTTCTATTCTGTGCCATCCTGACCCAGCCCTCACTGTAGCAGCGGCCGCATTGACGTTAGCAGTCAAATATCCCGTTCCATCCCCTCGATTGTAACAACCACCCACGTAACCGGACACGTGGCATTCGTCATAGGTGGTTTGAAAGAACCACGTCACGGTTCTAGGCTGGTCTTGCAATCCGTACCAATTTAATAAGCTGTTGTCGATGGCTGCGTCTCTAAAGAAAATCATCTTGTTGCTATTGTTAACGTTCCCCTGAAATTCCGGATTAGTACTCCACCACGTTCCGAAGAATAACTCCTTGACGTTCGGTAAAGACATTCCGAACTGGCCACTTCCTGTGGTCGAGCCGGCTGCCATATACTGATCTAATACCAACGATGACGAAGGTGGAGGGGTATTTACACCGGGCGCCCAGGTCACACTGCTGTATGCGTCCCACATTCCTGTGCAGAGGCTGCCGGAGAGTGGGCAGTCCAGCATGGGGGTAAATCCAGGAGGCTCATTCGGCCATGTCCCTGTCTGGGCGGACGCCGAATTAGAGTAGCCACTTCCTACTATTCCCGCAATCGCCACCGCGAGGCATAACAGACTTCGAGAAATCCTGGTCATCGCAAGCCTCCCCAAATAAAAATACTTGCTTCGCAGTGAGGGTACATCCTCCGCCATTGCAGTACTGATCGAAAGCAATCTTAGTGCCAAAAGAATTTTCGGACAAACCATATCCTAGGAGGACACACCGGATCAATAGAAATGGGCTGAACGAGCCATTCAGGCAACTTGATAGGGCTCACTGATCGGGTTGCCTCTGCCGTGTACAACAAGCCATTGAACACCAACCGTATGACTTTGAGTTCGCCATAGTTCGCGTTTGTACAGTTGCCCGAAATTCGCAACTCAGTACGGTGTTGTGATGGATGCATGCACCCTTAAGGATTCCCATGTACCATGCGTCTAGTATTTGGGGAAAAAGATTCTGGAAGGAGAAGAGATTCATTGAGTATAAGACATTACCAGCGGCGGATGCGATTGTAGAGTTCACTCTACCTTTCGGAGGCATGCTCCTAAGAGTTGTGAGCTTCCCCGTCCAGACGACAGTGTCCGTGGAGAAACAGTCAGACAGGTGCTCAATTGTTTTCCTTAGACACACGCAGTGCCCGTGGAACATGTCTTCATTGAAGCATTTAACTGTCGTCTGCGCATGATCTACTCGGATACCTGACCCTGAATGATTTGTCACCAACGTCATCTGCCCGAATGTGCTCATTTGGACTGTCTAGATATATTGGGGAGCTTACGGAGGGCCCTTCTTACAGACTGGAGACTTGGGCAAAGATTCGCAATTAATTTGACAAAATGCTTGCTTCGAGTTACCTAGCGTATCATCTTGAATATCGGCGGCAAGGTCGCAGTTCAAGAGTGTTCGTGACAGAAACACCTCTTCAAGTATTGGATAATGCCCTGGGGGAGAGACGGGTGATCGTGCAGTAGACCGCCAAAGAGTGGGTGTGGAGTAAATTGCATCGCGAAAAAACTGCGCAAGTACGTCCGGACTCTCTCCTCGGCCGGTCTTCCTTGTATCGATCTTCAGTATGATCTGGCTGAAGGCATAGAATCGAAGGTAGGCACCAAGAAGCCTCGGCGAATTCGAACGCGAATGTCCGCCATCCTGTGGGGCTTCAAACACAGTCTGCGGATGCTTGGCCGATCATCAAGCCTATCCATTTATCCCAGCCCAAGAGGCCCTCGTTGTCTCACATGGATTTTATGACCCTGAAATCCAGATCCGTTTGACACTCGTCAGTTCGAGGATAGACCACATGGTTTCACCTGTTGTCTGAGAATGTCACCGGAGTGATGCAGTTGGTAAACAGACTATGATGAATTTTCGCTTGCTCCGAGTAGTGATGTGGTGCTTGGCCTGTTTGGTACTTCTTGAGGGTCTTGCAGAATTTCGTGCCCACTCGCGTGGATTTGCCACCATCATCTTCGGTAGTTTTCAGCGAGAAAAGGTTCCCACGACGGAATTGTCTCCTCCCTCAAAAACTAACGAAGTGGTTGTTGCTGACACGATGAAAAAGAAACCCGGCGAAATGCGATACTGGATAGCTTCTTCCTCCCATGCCGAAGACATATATTTGAGTCGTGAAGTGATATTTCCCAGTCGCTTAGAACAGCTTTTTCACAAACCAGAGATTCCGGTGACAGTGATTAATGCAAGTCATGCAGGGATGGACATTGAAGCAAACCGCGCAGACCTTGAGTCCCGTGGCAGCGATTTGAAACCTGATGTTGTGGTTCTGTATCAAATGTCACTCCAAATCACCAAGCTTTCGAAACAGTTCCTGTCTGGGAAGCAGCCAGGTTCAACCAAAGGGAAAAGCTTCGAAACTTCGAAACCAACTCCACCAAGTTGGATTACTCAGCTATACGAGAATACCTCCCTCTACGCCCTGTTAAAGGGAAACGTCTCCACTAGATTGACCGGACAGCGGGTATTGGCGGATTCCCTAGGTCAACAAGCGGAATTGGAATTTGAGCAGCAAGTGAAAGGGTTCCTGGACTCCGCGAGGCAGGTTGGGGCACAGCCAGTCTTATGCACCTTTGCCACAAGTCATACCCAAAGAAACTTGCCACACGTGCCGCGCGAGGTCACCGATTTTCTCTTCCGCTACAACGTGTATCTGTCTCTTTCAGGCTGGTTTGAAGCCATCGATCGCTTTAACCAGATTCTTAAGCGCGTGGCGGACGAACAGCATATCCGCCTAATCGATTTGGACAGAGTGTTGTCAGGCCATCCAGAATATTTTCGGGATTTTGTCCATTTCACCCCGGAAGGTCACCAAAAGGTGGCGGAGACAATCTTTGCAGCGCTTCAAACGGATTCTCCTAAACGGCTGGCTGGCGGCATATTGAGTCTCAACTAGAGAGATATCGTGAATTTTAATTCCGTTGAGTTTGCAGCATTTTTCATCTGTGTTCTAGCATTGTACACGCTCGTCTTTTACCGCGAACGCTGGCGCGACGTGTTATTGCTCGGTGCCAGTTACTTTTTCTACATGAGCTGGAATTGGAAGTATGCCGGTCTGCTGGCGTTCTCTACCATGGTCGACTATTCAGTGGGCTTGTTGTTGGCGCGTGAACACCGACCTCGCGCGAGAATGTCTATTTTGATCGTAAGTCTGACTTCTAATCTGGGTCTGCTGGCACTATTCAAGTATTACAATTTCTTCATCGACATCTCAGGGCCGGCGATCGCCCTGTTCGGGTGGGACCTTTCCCTCCTCAGGCATGAGCTCTTGTTGCCAGTAGGCATCTCCTTTTATACGTTTCAAACGATGAGTTACACCATTGATGTGTATCGCGGAGAGCGCGTCCTGGAACGAAACTTCTTAAAGTTTGCCGTCTTCGTTGCATTTTTCCCCCAGTTGATCGCGGGCCCGATCGTACGCGCGAAACAATTCCTTCCACAATTGCATCACCTTCCCAACGTCACCACACAACGGTTTCATGACGGGTTATTTCTTATATTCAAAGGCCTCTCGAAAAAGATTCTCATCGCCGACCTCCTTGCAACGCTCGCGGTCGACAATATCTTCACGCACCCCCTTACGTTTTCATCTTGGGACTTGCTGATTGGCCTGTATGCCTACACGTTCCAGATTTATTACGACTTTTCCGGTTACAGCGATATTGCCATCGGACTCGCAAAAATGCTCGGATACGACCTCCCGCAGAACTTTAACCGCCCCTACCTGTCACAGAATGTTCGAGAATTCTGGACTCGCTGGCACATCTCTCTTTCGACCTGGCTGCGGGACTACCTCTACATCTCCCTCGGAGGAAGTCGAGCGGCGCCCTGGCGGGTCAAGATGAACCTGATGATCACCATGTTTTTGGGCGGGTTGTGGCATGGCGCGGCACTTCATTTCATTTGTTGGGGGGTGTACCATGGTCTCCTGCTTATCCTAGCCAGGCAAGGACCGAAAACCGAGATCGTCAGCACCGTCGCTCGAAAAGTCTTTCTGCAGATCGGGTGTTTCCACTTGATCGCCTTTGGCTGGCTGCTGTTTCGAGTCCAGGACCTAAACAATTTTCTCGATTTTATTCACGGCTGGAGTCGGTTCACCATAGGAACTAGACTGAGTGGCGTGTTCTACATCATATTGGGGCTGGGCATATTGTTTCACCTATTTCCGGCCCAGAGATTGGAACGACTTGCGCAGTGGTGGATCATAAGGCCTGTGCCGGTTCAGGCCGTCACCTATGCCACACTGTTGTTAATCTATGCGGGAATGACCCTGGAAGCGCCATCCTTTATTTATTTCCAGTTCTAAACTTCATGAGAACTGACTTTTAACCCCAACGATGGGAAAATAGAGGCATCATAGTGACCGTAGCCCCTCTCGGATCTTTCATGTCGTGCTTCCTCGGGAATTAAGACCTTCTCAACACATAGTCTTGAGGCGATTGTGGGTGCAGACCCCATTGAACGGCGAGCGCCATCCTGCAGGTAAGCGTAGCTGATCTGACCTCTCATGCAAGAACGACGGCAACTGACAACGAGAGTAAGATGGCAGGTTCGGCGGTCTTCGACGACGAGAGTGAATCAAAGATGCGGTGGGATCGAGCTCCAATTTCGGGTGTTGGAGGATCAAGCCTATCAGCACGGCGTCTAAAACAACAGATTGCTGAAAAAGCCATGGCTCTGGGTATGAGGTGTCGCCAAAGAGGGCCAATGCACCTGCCATCGTACGTCAGGGGCGAGGTGCCGTCGTCTATGGGGAAAAACTCCAGTTAGCGCAGCGACTCTCTCCTCAATGGGAATTCGTTGACGGATGAGAGATATTCTGCCATTCTTTTTTACGGCATACATATGGGCGGCGGTGGTTATTGACGAGGGGAGTGACATGGCGAAGAAGATGCGGCGGCAGATTGCAGTAGTAGGCTTGGGGTATGTGGGATTGCCGATCGCGGTGGCATTCGGCAAATCCGCACCGGTGATCGGGTTTGATATCAACAAGACAAAAGTCGATGAATTGCGGACAGGCGTGGATCGAACCGGAGAAGTTTCACCGCAGGATCTCAAGGCCAGCCGGGTTCGGTACACATCAGAACCAAGCGATCTTAAAGCAGCCGACTTTATCATTGTGGCAGTGCCGACCCCCATCAACAACGCTCTCCAGCCGGATCTGACCGCACTGAAGAAAGCATCGGAATTGATCGGGGCCAATCTCGCCTCCGGCGCGATCGTCGTTTATGAGTCGACGGTGTATCCAGGTGCCACGGAGGAAGACTGTCTGCCGATTCTGGAAAAAGCCTCCGGCATGAAGAGCGGGATCGATTTTAAAATCGGGTACTCGCCGGAGCGCATCAATCCGGGTGATAAGGAACATACGCTTGAACGAATCATCAAGGTGGTGTCAGCGCAGGACGAGGAGTCTCTCGAGATTGTCGCGCAGACCTACGCCATGGTCGTCAAAGCCGGAATTCACCGGGCTTCCAGCATCAAAGTCGCCGAAGCGGCAAAGGTGATCGAAAATACACAGCGCGACCTCAATATCGCGTTGATGAATGAACTTGCATTGATTTTTCATCGATTGGGCATTGACACACGATCCGTACTGGAAGCGGCGGGCACCAAGTGGAACTTTTTGAAGTTCAGTCCCGGTTTGGTCGGAGGGCATTGCATAGGAGTAGACCCCTATTATCTGACGGCTAAAGCCGAATCAGTAGGGTATCACCCGGAAGTCATTCTGGCCGGCCGGCGTATCAATAACAGCATGGGGAAGTATGTCGCCGAGCAGACCATGAAATTGTTGAGCCAGGTCGAACGACCGGCCAGCGATTTACGTGTTGGGGTGCTCGGGCTGACGTTCAAGGAAAATGTCCCGGATCTCCGAAACAGTCGGGTTCCTGATATCATCAATGAACTCAAGGAATATGGGATTCAAGTGGTCGTTCACGATCCGCTAGCGGAACCTGAGGAGGCAGTGGGCGAGTATGGTCTCCGCCTCTCGTCCTGGGATCAATTGAAGCAACTCGACGGCATTATTCTGGCTGTCGCGCATAAGGAATATTTACAGATGGGTGTTGCGGAGTTGCTGAAGCCCTTGCGGAAACAACGGAACAATGTTGTCGTCGATGTGAAGAGCGTGCTGAGTCCGGATGACCTGCCGGGGTCAGTCAAGTATTGGCGGCTGTAGTCGTTCACCAAGGCGGTCGGAAGGCGCTCTCAACCTCTGCCGGTTTTTCTATCGAAATATATTAGGATCTTCTCCCTAGGAAGCCGGATCAATATCCGGCTTCCCGATTTGTCCACCTGTCGGATCAGCGCCCCAGTTAATGCCTCGCCTCAGATCTGCCGAAAGAGGTAAAAGCCCTGGGCATGGCACACTCACCGCGCAATGCGAGAAACTCATTGTCGCGTCTGTGTCAGTTTGATATACCAAAGAGGTTGCAACCTTGTTGATCAGATTTATGCGTTCACCCTTCCGTTCGGCACACGTCGACATCAAGAGCGATTGGTTGCGCCAGGTGGTTATGATCACCACCGGCCTAGCCTGGTGTCTTGGGCTTACTGCCTGCGGCACCTTTACCTCTCCCGACGTCAAACGCGGAGATCAGCATCTCGCGGCGGGCAATTGGGAAGAGGCCAGTGTCGCCTTTCGGCAGGCGCTGAAGGATGATCCGTTCGAACCGTCGCTTCAAAACAAGTATCGCGTCGCGAGAGAGCGTGCTGCCGCGGCACATGATGAACGTGGACGGCAATTGCTCAAGGATCGCCAATTCGATCAGGCTGCCGAAGAGTTCAAACGTGCCCTCACGATTGAACCTACAAGTAAAGAGCATGAATCCGGCCTGACTGAAGCGTTGCGATTCAAAGAGGCCCGTGATCGTTATCGGGAGGCGGAACGGCTGGCGCAGTTGGGACGAGTGACCGAGGCCCTGACCGGGTACATGCGAGCCGTGGAGTTGGATCCCACCTATAAGGATGCGCTTGAAGGGGTCGCCCGTCTCTCAGCGGAACAACACGCGGCCGATCGCGATGATCGGCAGAAACAGCCGGTGACGCTGCAGTTTCGTAATGCCGGCCTGAAGGAAGTCGTAGAAGCGCTGGGGAAGGCGGCGCACGTCAACTTTGTGTTCGATAAAGACGTGCGCAACGATCCTGTTACTGTGTCGTTAGATGAGAAACCCTTCGACGAAGCCCTGTCGCTGGTCTTGAACAGCAACAGCCTCTTTGCCCAGAAGGCTGGTCCGACTCTTTTTATCATCAGCCCGAATACCAAACAGAAGCAGGAACAGTATCAGGATTTGATGATCCGCACCTTCTATCTGTCCTCGGCCAAGGCGAAGGACATGGTGGCGCTCCTCAAGTCCATGCTGGATGTGAAGCACATTCACGGCAATGAGGCGCTTAATACCATTGTGATTCGGGATCAACCAGAAAAGGTGGAGTTGGCTGAGAAAATCATTCAGGCCAACGATCGCGAAGACTCTGAAGTCCTGTTCGACGTGGAAGTGCTCGAGGTGAATCGGACAGTCGACCAGCAATACGGGCTCTCTTATCCCAAGCAGATTGGGGCTGCGCTCGTACCCCCAGGGTTCACGGGGGCGATCGCCGGAGACCTTGCCCAGCAGTTTACCTATCGAAACTTGGCCAGTTTGGGTCAGGATAGTTACCTGTTTAAGGTCCCCACTAACGTGCAATTGGATTTCTTCAAGCAGATCACTGATGCCAAGACCCTCGCAGCGCCGAAAGTGCGAGTGCTCAATAATAAAAAGGCCGAGGTGAATATCGGCGACAAGCAACCAATCTTGTTATCGACCACCAACGTGTTGCCGGGGCAGGCTGCCACCGGTGCGGTTCCGACTACCTCGACTGTGACCTCGATCGAATTTCGTGATACAGGCGTTAAACTGACGGTCGAACCGAACATTCACCTTGCGAACGAGCTATCGTTGAAAATGAAGATTGAGGTGATTCGTCTGGGGGATACCGTGCTGCTGCAGCAGTCTCCGCCGATCACGCAGTTCAAGTTCGGTAACCGTTCGGCCGAGACGATGTTGAATGTGCGCGATGGCGAAACTATCATACTGGGAGGTCTGCTGCAGGAAGAGGATCGTCGCACCAAGGTGACGATCCCCTGGATCGGCGATATTCCTTATCTCGGGAATCTCCTGAGCTCGTTCAAAACTCAACGGGTTACGACGGAAGTGATCCTGACCATCACTCCGCATATCGTGAATTCATTGCGTCTCCCCGGACCGCAGGGACAGGCTTTCTGGTCAGGCACGGAATCCGTGTACTCCACCTCACCGCTCTTTGCGATGCAGCCGAAGCCGGTATCGGCTCGCGTTGCGGTGCCGGGTGTTTCCGGAACGACAATAGATAAGAATGGTCCGAAGAAATCCAAGTCGGGCGCGGCGAGGTTGGAAACGGCTCCACTCGGATTACAATTGTCCATCCAGCCAGCAGACGCCACGGTTCAGATGGAGAAGGAATTTCGGGTGGACGTTCTGGCCACTCAGGCCCACGGCTTCGACACGGAGACGTTCACGTTAGAGTTCGACCCGAAGATTCTCGAGTTCCGGGATGCCACCCTCGGTGAAGTATTGGGGACCGAAGCCGGCAAAGCCCCGGTGGCCGCGACATCGTCTTCAACGGAGGGCATTGTCGAACTGCGGCTGCACCGCTCCGCGACTGCCACCAAAGATGAAGGCCGCCTGCTGCGCGTGAACTTCCTCGCCAAATCCCCGGGGGTCTCGCCGGTGCGGCTGCAGATGGCCAAACATCCAGGCCAAGACTTACCGGAGGGAGCCGGCGAAGCCTCGGGAGTGGTGAGAGTGCGGTGAAACAGTCCGGCGTGACGTTGCTCGAGTTGCTCGTGACCCTGACGATTCTCACCATCCTTGCCTCAGTCGCACTGCCGTTCACCAAGGTTTCCACCAAACGGACGAAGGAGATTGAATTACGGCAGAATCTCAGGGTGATTCGAGCCGCAATTGACGCCTTTCACCTGGAATGGGCCCGTGACGGCGACACCCTCATGGGCCCCGCCTGCGTCAAGAACCGGTTGAGTTGCAAAGACGTCACCGGGCCGTACGGGTACCCGAAATCGCTCGACGCATTGCTGGGCGTAAAACTCACAGGGGAACAAGCGACCGTGCGAGGGACGACGATTCGGCGCTACCTGCGCTCGATTCCCCTCGATCCGATGACCGGAGCCGCCGACTGGCGCTTGCGGTGCTATCGGGACCCCGCCAGTGTGAAAGACTGGTGCGGAGAAGATATTTACGATGTTACGACTCAGAGTCAAGAAGTGGCACTGGATGGCACGAAATACCGAGAGTGGTAAGCATGCACGGGCGTTCTCGTCATCGCAAGGGTTTACCATCATCGAGTTGATGATTGTGGTGACGATCGTCGGGATTCTTGCCACACTGGCCGTGCCGTCGTATCACGCCGCCATCATCAAAGCGAAGGAAGGCGCCTTGCGTCAGGACCTGTTTTCCCTGCGTGATGTGATCGATCAGCATCGCGCCGACAAGGGAAAGTATCCAGAGAGCATCCAGGCATTGGTGTCGGCCGGGTATCTTCGCCGGGTTCCGACCGATCCGTTGACCGGGGCCACCACGTCCTGGCAGGAGATGGTCGATGAAAATGAGGGCGGGATGGTCGATGTGTTTTCGGGGTCCGATCTTGTCGGTACCAACGGGGTTCCCTATAACCAATGGTAAGGCGATAAACATCATGAGCCAAGCAATTGTTTCTCCGCGACGGGTCCTGCCCGGCTGGCGGTTCTGGTGCTGGATGGCGGCGTTGCTGCTGATCGAGGTGGTGGGAGGCTGTGCGCGTGTGACGCCCAATCAGGAACCGACGCCCTCCGATCTTCAGGTGACGGCGGACTCCCTCAAAGTGGCGGTCCGCGAAGCGCAACGCACAGCAGCCGAGTTGCGTATGGAATTAGAGGAGCAACGGAAGGAACTCGCGGACGCGCAGGTTGCCCGGGCACAATTGCAGGGCATGTTGCGGGAGACCGAACGGCGGCTCGCTGAGGCCCGGCAGATCATTGAGTTGCAGCGGGAAGAGTTGGCCTCGGCCCGCACGGAACGGGAACGGGTCGCTCAAGCGGTGCAGCCGCCTCACGGCCGGCTGCGGCAGTCGCCGACGCTGCTGCCCTCTCGCAGCAACAGCAACGGCATTCCATCTGAAACGGATACCGTCACCACGACGACTGCCGACACGCACGAACAGGTGGGTGAGGTGGCGGGCATTCAGCAAGAGGCGGCCACTCCGCCCGTTTTGCCTCCTGGCGATGATGTTGGCCTGGATTCAGGCGTGGCCGTAGCGGCATCGGTCCCTGTCTCCTCAATTCCGGAAGGAAGGACGCCGGTCAGAAAGATTGTGGTTCAAGGCGGGGACACGTTGTGGCGGCTCGCCCGTCGGTACAAGGTGGAACTCGACGCCCTTCGTTCGCTCAACGGGTTGTCGGGCAATCTTATTGTCACTGGACGGACGCTCCGTTTGCCGGAGCCTCGGCTGCAGCAGGCGGTTGTGCAGCCGGCCGCTATCGGCACACTCGTCCGATAGGGGCTGAAGGTCATCAGCATCATGTGTCGAGTCGAATGAACTCATGGCTGTATTCTCATACAGGGCGGCTCGCGCAGATGGAACTACCTTTGAGGGCCACATTGAAGGTGATGATGAACATGTGGTGCGGGCCAAGCTCGAATCGGACGGCCTCCTGGTGTTCCGCCTGTCCCGGCGTGGGGCGGGCTTTGGCGTGCCGGGTCTCGCCGCAAGCCGCTGGGGAAAGCTTCCACTCCAAGATTTCCTCGTGTTCAATCAAGAGTTGCTGGCGCTGATCAAGGCGGGGCTGCCGGTCTTGCGGGTGTGGGATCTTCTCATCGATCGAACGCAACGAGCCCCCTTTCGAGAGGCGCTGAAAGCGGTTCGACAGGATATTCGCGGAGGGGCTTCGGCCTCGGAGGCTCTGAGCAAGCATTCCACCTATTTTTCGGATTTGTATTTAGCCACGATTCGCGCCGGTGAACAGTCGGGAAATCTGGCGGAAGTATTGCAGCGCTATATCGCCTATCTGAAATTGATGATCAGCCTGCGTCAAAAGGTGACGAAGGCGCTAGCCTATCCGGGTTTTCTGGTTGTGGTCGGTATTGCAGTGGTCGGATTTCTGCTGAGTTATGTCATGCCGACGTTTATCTCCGTGTACGGCGAATCGTCGGCGAATTTGCCGACGGCCACCCGGTTGCTCATCTCGGTGATTCATATGGGGGAGGCGCAATTGATTCCGGTGGCGATGGTTGTCATCGTGGCAGCAGTCATCGGGCGGACCTGGTATCAAACATCGGCCGGACGGTTGTCTGTAGACCGGAATCTGCTGCGCTTGCCGTTGTTGGGAACCATTCTCGTGGAGCATCATACGATTCAGTTGACCCGTACGCTCGCCACGGTGTTGGCCGGAGGAACGCCCATCGTCGAGGCGTTGGAAATTGCGCGCGGCGCCGTGTCGAACCGGTTCGTGTCACGCGGGTTGGTTTCAGCGGTCAATGAGATTCGCGAAGGCAGCACCTTGGCCGCCGCCATTGAACGGCCCAAAA
>WBZN01001801.1_pt1 | contig 12483 bp, 10 predicted proteins | sample 5204281 | NCBI WGS metagenome assembly WBZN01 (sample SAMN12344347, study PRJNA552823) | activated sludge metagenome | biome: Activated sludge suspended growth; feature: Nitrification reactor; material: Wastewater; isolation source: activated sludge from nitrification reactor of wastewater... | reverse complement strand
AGCGGCTCGCCCGAAAGAAGTGCGTTCAGCCCCGGCAGACTCAGAGGAAGGCGAGAGTAGGGCGCCATCCCAATCTTCCGCTAATTCAGCTTCAAACGCAGGCGCGGCGCAACGTAACGCACCAGCATCAGCACAATCACCTTCATCATCGGCACCATCACCTGCAACGAGGCAGAATTCCACCGGCGAAGCGCCCGCCCGTCCATCTCATTCGAGCCACATCGAATCGCGCATCGGCGGCAATTTGATTAATGAGGCTTATAAACTTTTTGAAGGACCCGGTTCGCGCCTGATTGGTTGAGCGCTAGCGAATCTCAAAGGTCCGCACATTTGATTCTGCGTCGTCTGGATCCAGCCATTCAACGTCGACTGATGTCACGCGAGCGTTCGGCGGTCCGACTCGACACCACTCAATTAATGACTCAATTTTTGCGCGGTCGCCAAGAGCCGAAGCCTCCACCGAGCCATCAGACAGGTTACGAACCCAGCCGGCCAGACCGAGCGTTTCCGCCTTTTCACGAGTGCTGTAGCGGTAGAACACCCCCTGCACACGACCTTTTATCAGAAGTATCGCTTTAGCCATATGCTGGATATTGAACTGCTTTGGTCGAAAATCAGCAATAGATCTGTGGTGCAAACGATTCAATCTGTGGCATGAAACAGATAAGATATGGAGATGGCTATACTTTCCATAACACTCTTTTCCAGTCGGTCAATGAGCCGATCTGGAGCCTTACTCGGACAACGCGGCGATCGATGACCACAGACGACGGAACACAGACGAAAACTCAAGATAAAGAGCGCGTTGTAGCGGCAATCTCCGCTTTGAAAGCACAAGGCGCAGACATCAATCCATACACGGTCTCGGGTGAGGCTCAAGTTCCAAGATCGACGCTTTATCGGGATCCTGAGTTGATGGATTTGATTTACCGTGAGCGAAACGGTGAAGAGCTCAATCAGATGTCGAGCGATGAATTTCAAACGAAGCTGGCCGAACTCGAGGAAGCCAACGAAGCTCTTAATGAACAAATCTGGGAACTCGAGAAGCAACTCGAGTCGATGACAAAAGCCAAGCAAGACGCATATGTTCAAGGTTTTCAGGCAGGCATTGAGGAAGCGGCTAAACGCCTTTCTGCCAGCAGCAGCGGCGAAACCACCGGACCACGCCCTGCACTGCAGTTCGAGCCCGAACCCGAAATCTCCAACCCGGCGCAGCATACTCCAGTGTCCAGCCCTGCTGCCCACTCCAAACAGGAACAGAGCGCAGTCACGCAGTTCGAGCCGTCACCCGTTGTCGCAGGATTGGGCGAGACCGGTTATCAGTACGCCCAAACTCCAACCGTGCAGCCGCCTCACTCCTCAAATATCGAAGAAACGACCGGTGACTACGAAGCGCTCAGCGATAGCCATATCGCAGGAGATTTTCACTTCGACGACTCATTAACGGGTCAAGAATCGTACGACAGCTACTCGATCGAGAAAAACTCCGCAGGACAGCCCAGCGTAGTTGCCTCTGCGGCTTCGACCGCCAAGCCTGTTCAGTCCTCCAACACTGAAGAGACTGGCGAACACGACATCTTCGACGATATCGAGTCTTTAGTAAGCGAGCAAAGAGAAAGCGAACCTCAGCCACCAGAGCCTACCGCTCCCAAGAAGCGCAGCTTTCCGGATATCGATTTCGGTCTTTCATCCGAATCAGACAGCAACGGTGGCGAACATCATGAAGATGCCGTCGCTGCGGGAGCTGTCACCACTGCGACTCGCCCGCCAGAACCGCAGCCCGCCGCAGTCGCCGCTCAAGTGGAAGAAGGCCTGGTCGGTCAGTTAACTCGAGACCCCGACGGAATCTACAACATTGCCAGGTCAGGTCCAACCGTGAGCAGCAGCGCCTACAATCCGCTTGTTGAACTGTCATGGAAAGATTTACAGACGGTCTACAACTTCAGCGTCGCGTCGCTGAAAGACTATGCCAAGCCAGGTTTCGGCAATGAACCAGGAGCGCTTGGCGGCACGAACTTCGCTGACTCGTCCACGCAACAGCCGAAAGCCGCACCGGCGCCAAAGCAAGCAGCTAAACAGGCTGAACGCTTTCCTGAACCGCCAGACATGGGTCAAGACCCACGTCGCACGGGCGATCGATTGCAGGCACTGTCGGACCCCCGCAACCTTCTCGATTCTGAACATGTCGTTGACCTCGACGCGCTGGACATCTTCGACGATTTAGATGATTACGTCGACCTCGACAAAATCGAAGTTATCGACGACGTCGTCGCCAAACCAAAGGCTGAAGAGCCTTCCATGGGCGGTGATGAGCTGCGCGAGTTGATTAAGGGAAGAATCAAACAAGCGTCTGAGATGCCGAACGAGCCGTCTGCGCCGCGTATGACCACTCCTCCCTCGACAAAAGAAGATGGCAAAGACGCCAAAGGTGCGGCACCAACCGGAGGCGCGCGCAACAAGTTCATCGGCGGCGCCAAGGCAGGGCAGGAGCCACCAGCGGCTGGTCCTAGCTTCGTCGTCAAACAAATACCGCCGGAAATCCGCAAGTCATTCATGATTTTGGGATTGAAACCGGAAGAAGCCACACAAAAGTCTGTGATCGAAGCCTGGAAGAAGCAAATTGCCTCTCCCGGTGTGCACCCCGACCTTGGCGGTGACACCGAAGCAGCCGTCTACCTGAACACCGCTAAGGACCTGGTCGTGCGCTGGTTAGACCAGCAAGCCCCTAAGCTGGGCAAGAAGTTCGGGCAGTCACAAAAGCCGGAACCACCCCGTCCGCCCAAGAAAGACGACGATTAGCCCAGGTCGAAGCCCAAACGGAAGACCAAAAGAAGCCCCAACGAAGTCGAAGCCCAAACGCAGCGACCTTCGCCGTTTTCGACCAGTCTCATCTGCCGAAAGACGCAACTGAGTGTAAAGAATCAACGAATCCAAGAGACGTTTGCTTATTGCAGCGCCAGCTCGGTTCTGGGATCTGCTTATAATGGATGCGATTCCATCCACGGAAGCTATTGCCGCCCAGCGGCACTTTCTGGACCGGGTCAAAGTTGATATCGACGAACTCAACAATTGAGACCGCGTGCAACACCAGGCGTCTCGATTCCTGATTGAAGCTCAGCGAGGCTGTTTCATCTCAGACCGATATCGACAAGCGTGGATTCCGAGGACTGCCAACGCAGCACGCTACAATCTCAAACCGCCCTCGGTTTGCAAAGGAAAACATCATGGCCAAACCTGTGGTCGCAATCGTTGGTCGCCCCAACGTCGGCAAGTCTACATTCTTCAATCGCTGTATCGGGGCCCGACATGCCATTGTCGATGACAGCCCCGGCGTAACGCGCGACCGGCTCTATCGAGAAACCGACTGGGCTGGACGGCAGTTCCTGCTCGTCGACACTGGCGGTGTCATTCCAAACAGTTCTGAATCGATTCAAAACGAAGTCTTCGACCAGGTCACGCTAGCCGTCGACGAAGCAGACGTTATCGTGTTCATGGTTGACGGCAAAACTGGCATCTCAGGCGCCGATGAAGAGGTAGCCAACCTTTTGCGTCGAAGCAAAAAACCGATCATCGTTGCTGTCAACAAAATCGATGAGCCGAAAGAACAGCCGAACGCGATGGAATTTTACGGACTCGGTTTAGGAGACCCACACACACTTTCAGCGATGAGAGGAAGTGGTGGCGTTGGCGATTTGTTGGACAAAGTCATCTCATTCTTTCCGCCCGAAACGAAAAAAACAGTCGATCTCGACGCGCACAATGGCGACGGTTCGGAAGAAGCGGAAGAGGAGCAGGGTCCAATCTCTCTGGCAATCGTCGGCAGACCGAACGTGGGCAAATCATCACTGGTGAATGTGCTTGTCGGAACGAATCGCAGCATCGTATCAAACGTTCCTGGCACCACCCGCGATGCTATCGACTCGAAGATCAAGTTTCAGGGGAAGGAATATATACTCGTCGACACTGCCGGAATTCGCCGCAAATCGAGAGTAGATTACGGCATCGAAGCATTTGCAGTAGTGCGTTCATTACGCGCACTGGAACGAGCCGATGTCGTGATCTTGATTCTGGATGCGACACAAGAAATATCGGACCAGGATCAAAAAATCGCGGGCAAAATCGAAGAAGCCGGTCGAGCCTGCGTAATCGTAGTCAACAAATGGGATTTGATTGACGAGAAAACGTCTAAGCTGATGAAACAATTCACCGAAAACGTCAGGGCTGAACTGCGCTCCATTGCTTATGCGGAAGTTGTCTTCACAAGCGCCATCAACAAGCAGCGCGTGACAAAAATCGTAGAAGCTGCCGATCGCGCCTTTGCAATGACGAAAAAGCGCATCGGTACAGGGCTTCTCAATCAGATTGTGAACGAATCGATCGCACTTGTGCCACCGCCTTCTTCGAAACGCGGAAAACGTTTGAAAGTCTATTACACAACTCAGGTATCAACGGCACCACCTACATTCATTTTGTTCGCCAACGACGACAAACTGATGACAAAAAATTATGAGGCGTACCTGGAAAGAAAGTTGAGAGAAGCGTTTGGTTTCGAAGGAACGCCGATTAGAATAGTGACCAGAGCCAAGAAGGATAATCGCTGAGGAGACGATTTTCGTGATGTTTGCGCTGCTGTTGGTAATTTGTGGCTACCTGATGGGGTCGATTCCAACTGGTTTCTGGCTGATCAAAGTGCTGAAACGAATGGACATTCGGCAATTCGGCAGCGGCTCGACAGGTGCGACAAATGTATGGAGAGCGGCTGGGCCAGTTGCAGGCATATTCACTTTTTTCTTCGACACAATCAAAGGATATATTCCGGTTGCCACTGCCGTTTATCTCGATACTCACGGCTTCGAAACAGAATGGAGCTTCGGTTATCCTCATATGGTACCGTCCATAGTGGCAGCCGCTGCCCTGGTAGGACATAGCCGATCGATATTTCTGAAATTTACGGGCGGGAAAAGCGCAGCCACAGGTCTGGGAACACTGCTCGCACTGAGCCCGTTGGGCGGTCTGTGCACATTCCTGACCTGGATGCTGATCGTCAAATTGAGCGGATATATATCACTGGCATCAATTCTCGGAGTTGGTTCTTGCCCCTTCTGGTTCTACCTATTTGGAGCACCCTCTCCGGCTATCGGCTACTGCGTTTTCGGATTTATCTATGTTACCTACAGGCACAAAGCGAACATACAACGTATGCTTAAAGGAACGGAACCCAAAATTACCGATAAAAAAAAGGTTGAGCCAGAGGCAACAAACCAAACATCTGATACCACATCTAGCACCAGCGAATCGACGACCTAACATGAAAAAATCAGCTTCTATTCTTTTATTTGTTACAACTGTGATCACATTCTCGCCAACAGTGCCTGGCGTTGCTGAAACCGCCAGGACTGGAGCAAAATCATCGGCAGCCGCATCTGCAGCGGCGGCGAAAACAGCCGCAACGAAAACGGCGGTGTCGGCCGCAAATCGCGCCGTCAACGCAGCAAAAGCGGCTGAATCGGCGGCTCACGCAGCGGTTGCCGTACACATGACGCCGGAAGAAAGCGAAAACATCCGTATATACAAAGAGGCGAACCGCGCTGTCGTCAACATTTCAAGTCAAACCACTGCCGAGGACGTGTATTTGAATCTGGTGCCTAAAGAAGGCTTCGGCTCAGGCACAATTATTTCGAGCGATGGATATATCCTCACCAATAATCACGTTATAAATGGCGCCAACAATGTACACGTCACGCTTTTCGACGGCTCCAGCTACCCAGCCACACTGGTCGGAGAAGATCCGCCCAACGATCTTGCTGTTATCAAAATCAGCGTGCCTAAAAACATCAAACTGACGACAATAGGGTTTGGTGACTCGGCGAATCTGGAAGTGGGAAGACGTGTGCTGGCAATCGGCAATCCTTTCGGCTACGACCGCACCATGTCGTCGGGAATTATCTCCAGTCTGGGCAGAACGCTGCGAACCGAAAAAGGTCGGCTCATTAAGGGGATTATTCAAACCGATGCGGCCATCAACCCGGGTAACTCCGGGGGGCCCCTGCTGAACTCAGCAGGACAGATGATCGGCATCACTACGGCAATTTTCAGCAACACCGGCTCGTCTACCGGAATTGGTCTGGCTATTCCCATCAACATTGCCAAACGCATAGTGCCGGAGCTCATCGCCCATCACGGTGTCAGCCGTCCTGACCTCGGCATTGAGCTTTTCGAGCGCACTGACAAAGGTCTGCGAATTATCCGACTCGACCCAAAAGGTCCCGCAGCAATTGCTGGATTGAGCGGACCCAAACTGGTAATTTATAAAGACGGTGATTTCGTCTTCAAAACCATCGACCGCAGCCTGGCTGACGTTATTACTGGTGTTGACGACACCCCGATTAAGTCGCCGGATGATTTGCTCTCATATGTTGAGCAAAAGAAGGCTGGTCAAGTGGTTACACTGACTGTATTGCGTTTAGGGAAGAGCGTAAAAATTCCAGTAAAATTGTCACTCGTAAGTTCAGCATAGGCTGCGGCCACGGAGAGAAAATTGTCAAGGATTCTCGTAATAGACGATGATCAAGCCATCGCCGAGTTGGTAAAAGTCAATCTCGAGCTGCTCGGGCACCAGGTCACGACAGCTAACGATGGCATCAAGGGACTGGCACTCGCCCAGCAGAATCGACCGGATCTGGTCGTACTAGACGTGATGATGCCTGACCTGGACGGATTTACCGTCTGCCAGCGACTGCGCCAGAACCCTACCACTCATCCGATTCCGGTATTGATGCTGACCGCACTCGGCATGACCAAAGACAAAGTCACAGGCTTTGATTCAGGGGCCGACGATTATCTGGTCAAACCTTTCGAGATTCCGGAGCTGCAGGTGCGTATTCGCGCCCTGTTGCGTCGATCCGGTTCGGTGCCGCAGTCATCAACTCTGCCGGAAATTCTCCACGCAGGTGAAATAACGCTAATCCCAGAAAATCTGCAGGCAAAAGTCAAAGAGCGCATCGTCAAATTGACACCTACCGAGTTTGAGATTCTGCACTGCTTGATGCAGCACCATGGGCAGACTGTTTCAACAGGCAAGCTTCTGGAAGAAGTCTGGGGCTATTCGCCCGATGACGATGTCGACACCATCCGTGTGCATATCAGACACTTGCGCACACGACTGGAAACGTCAGATCGCAAATACATCAAAACCGTCTACGGCGGCGGCTATCAGCTCATATCCGACGGCTTCGAGAGAGCCGCTGGCGAAGCCTGAGCACCACCTGTAGTATCTGTAAACCAAACGACTGGCGAAGACAAATTCGTTCCGTAGATTACAGTCTTGCTAGTTGCTGATGCGATACGTTGAGACCCCAAACGACAGCGGGAATGCTGATTATCGCGACGGATATCGCCGTGCCAACTTTCCAAATTTCGGGGCCGAAGCTGCGTTGATCGGTGGACAGGCACATATCAGCCACGGGTCCAAGGCAGTAACACACGTTCCAAAAAACTGGAAGCACGGTAACGGCGAACAAGTAAGCAATTGGCTCTACCAAATCCCCACCGCCATCCAAAACGTCAGTCTGCGATATAAAAAACGCGTACAGCAGAAAAGACACAACAGTTGCCACAACTATTACCAGGTTGTAGAAAAAACGACGCCGCTCCCACCACATCCATATCTCTCGGGTCGTCACATCCTGCCCAATTAAAGGCTGGAAAAGCCTGAAATATTCTTTGTCTGCAGCAGTTTGACTCTCGACCATAAATCCATTGTATAAACTGCCGCGTAATTTTGCTCGCTAGGCCCTTCGGTGCCACTATATGCAGTGACTGGCGAAAATAAGCGACGCAAAAAAGTTTCAAGCAATATTACAAATGCGCCAAACCGCTTGACATATATCGTTTGCGTATCGCCTGATTTATGCGCGTTTTTCTTATATGAGAGAAGACTTCACAAGCACGAAGTCAAGCGCCGAAAAGTGTCGCATAATCAGATTCTGTAGAAATTATGCAGACAGAAACTATAGACTTTTTAAGTAAACACAGAGCCTGTTCGCTAGACATTCTTGAAATCCACCCGATATGATGTGCAGCGAGCCATTGATAACTTATCTATGGATAGTCTGTATCGGCAACTGCTGATAATTTAAGACTCGAAAAACCGACAGCGGTATCTAAGGAGAAGTAACTTGCTATTCAACAGTTTGCAGTACTTGGTGTTCTTGCCCACAGTATTTTTGCTGTTCTGGCTGCTTCCACATCGCGCTCGTGTGCCACTGCTCCTGGTGGCGAGTTATGTGTTCTACATGACGTGGCGTCCGATTTATGGATTGCTCATCCTTGGCTTGACCGTCGCTAACTGGTTGCTCGTCAACCGCCTCTTCAAGTCGGAAACAAAGAAAAAGGCATGGCTCGCCGCGACCGTTACGGTCAACTTAGTTACTCTGGCAATCTTTAAATATCTGAATTTTGGTCTCGATACCATCAAAGATGGTCTCGCTCTGGCTGGCATAAATTGGCATGAACCTCACCTCCACATTCTTCTGCCGCTCGGTATTTCGTTCTTCGTGTTCGAATTCATCCACTATGCAGTTGAAGTCTATAGAGGTAAACCGATAGTCAAATCGCTCATCGATTTTGGCTTGTTCGCATCGTTCTTCCCCACACAGATCGCAGGTCCGATCAAACGCTATCAAGACTTCATTCCGCAGCTCAGCATTCCAGCTAAGTTCAAATGGGAATACGTCGATGATGGTATGCAGATGATCCTTATGGGTCTCGGCAAAAAAGTCTTGATTGCAGACAACCTGGCAATGGTTGTTCAGGCAGGCTTTTCACACCCAGAGAATTTCTCTTCCTTAGATCTCTGGTTGATCACCTACGCATTCGCATTCCAAATCTTCTTCGACTTTGCCGGATACACCGACATCGCGCGTGGTTCTGCAATGCTCTTCGGCTACAAAGTGCCGATCAACTTCAACTTGCCTTACCTGGCTGCAAATGTGTCCGACTTCTGGCACCGTTGGCACATCAGCTTGTCCACATGGTTGAGAGATTACCTCTACATACCTATGGGCGGCTCACGTGGTGGCAAGTGGCTCAACTACAGAAACCTGTTCCTGACGATGGCACTTGGTGGACTGTGGCACGGTGCCGCAATGCACTTCCTCGCCTGGGGCGCATATCAAGGCGCACTGCTCATACTGCACAAGGAATATTCGAGAGGACTCGAAAAAGTTGGAGTCGCCTCAAAACTTCTCAGCTCGAAGCTCTATCACGTCGTTTCAGTTGTGGTCACATTCCACATCGTCTGTCTCGGCTGGGTTCTCTTCCGTGCTGACGACTTGAATATCGCCGGCAAGATCATCGCGAAGTTGGCTCAAGCTCCAGAAGCTCTGGCTCACTTCAGTTCATCGCAACTGGCTGTTCTGCAAATCCGTGATCCAATTATCTTCCCGTCATTAGTTCTGATTGTTCCTGCACTGATGGTTTCCCACCTGGTCGTCAACTGGCTGAACGACAAGAAGTTCTACCAGAGCCCACCATGGGCAGTTCAGGTCGCCGTCATGGTTGTTCTCATGTGCGTGCTGACAATCTTCAGTCCAGATAGTTCACCGAAGTTCATCTACTTCCAGTTCTAATGGTCAACGTGACGTCGGCGGTAGAGTCCAGGCTTGTGCAAACGAGCTCTGCGAGTCGAACGATTCAGGCATCTCCTTTGGCAACAGTACAAGCAACTACAACCAATAAGCCCAATCCGGCGAGGAAGCTCGTGACAAGCCGCTTCCTCGTTGCGATTGCGGGATTCATCGCAGTCAGTGCAATCTGGGGCTCAATGCGCTTTGGCGCGCTCAGTCCGTCGGATTTTCCGTTCCACACGTGGACGGCGTGCGCGATCGATGACTTCCTCAGCAATGAACAGGGTCGACCTCAAATCGACCTTGTCGGTTCGTCGTTGATGCTGGCACCGATTGGCGGAGTGGATGCCGATTTTACAAACGCGGCTGTCGACGCGCCCCATCACCACCGCAGCCTCTACTTCGAGAATGCCTTCAAGAAACGCACCGGCGAGTCCGTAAAGACGTTCAACTTTGCCTTGCCTGGCGAGATGCCGTCTGATGCATATTTGATCACAAAGTTTTTGATGAAGGGCGAAAAACGCCCAGACGTCATCGTTTACGGCGTCGGTCCAAGAGACTTCCTCGACAATCTTCTGCCCAGCCCATCAGCTACTGATCCATACGCCTGGTTGAGCCGATTCGGAGACGTAAACGACCGCATTAGTTTGATTTCACCAGACTGGCAGCAACGGCTCAATTACGAATTGGGTCGACTGATTTTTCCATACGGTCAGAAAGTCGACTTGAACAACTCATTCTGCCGCAGCGTTACGGCGACACTGAAGCAGGTCGTTCCACCTACCAATGGTGGCGCTCCGATGAGCCTTCGCCGCATAATTTTGCCGGAATATCGCAACTTCGAAGTCGGCAAGAACGAATGCTTGTTCACGCCGACGACCGATGCCAATCGTCCGTCCTTCACAGACAACATTGCAGAATACAAAAAGCGCTACAAACAAATGAAGTGGGATACGTATCTCACTCAGATGCGCTTCATGATAGACATTCTGAACATTGCTCGTGAGCGCAAAACGCACATGGTCATTGTGGCTATGCCGATTACTCCGATCAACCGCTCGCTGCTCAGCGACCTTGCCTGGGACACTTATAAACGCAGCATCAAAGTGATAGCTCTCACCAAAGGCGCTACTTTCATCGACATGGAAGGCAGCGGCAAATTTGCACTGAAAGATTTCAGTGACACTGTTCATTTGCATTCAGGTGGCGGAGCCAAACTGCTTGATCTGCTTGCAGAGCGCCTCTCGAATGACCGTGCCGTCATGACCGCACTCAATCAACCCACAAAAATTGACGACCATGCCACCACTGTCGCCGGCTTGAAAGGATCACTTCAATGACCGGAACTATGACACCACCAGTAGTGGAACAGCATCATGCAGCCGGTGACGGGCATGCTCCACTGCCGTTTGTGGATCGGCGCAAAAACGGTCCACGCTTCAAACGTGGCTACCAGAGCGTGTTTGTCTTGTCTTTTATCGCTTACGTGGCGATCAACCTTTACCTGTCCTTTTCGGGACCGATTGAATTTGATCCATACAATTACATTTACCGTGGCTGGTCATGGTGGATTCTCAATGATTTGAGAAGACATCCGCAGCCGCACAACGTAGCGCTGCTGGGTTCGTCGCTGATGGTCAGTGCGGTTGCTGGAACGGATGCCAATTTTCTAAACGAAAAAATCGACCTTACCAATTACCACAAAGCCGCTTACCTCGACGACAGATTGCAAGCCAAGTTTGGTGGAAAGTTCAACACCTTCAACCTGTCCGCACCAGGGCAGATGCCGTCTGACGCGTTCATGACGCTGAAAGCGATGGTCAACACTGCAGACCGTCCTGAAGTGGTCGTGTATGGCGTTGCACCACGAGATTTTATCGACAGTACACTCTCCAGCCCGGTAGACACCGAACCGTTTCATTACCTGAAGCGTATCGTTAATCTCGACGACGTTTCCAGCGCGCTCTTCAGAAGCCCGCAAGCCAAGCTGGATTTCTGGCTCTCGAAGAGCTTGTACTTCTATCAATATTCACTCGACATCGAAATGGCAGTCAATCAGTTTGTCACGGACAAGCTCGCTGCGGTGTTGCCACCAGATAAGAAGCATCCTTTCACATGGTGGGACCGCACCCGGTTATTGCCGAACTATCTCCCTGGTGAAATCAAGCCAGGCGCGATGATCAGCGCGCCCATGGACATCGAAACAGCGAGAACACACTTCGCCGACAACACTAAGGAATACATTCAACGCTACAAAAAGCCAGACCGTCATATCTACAAAACTCAGTTCATTTTCCTGAATAAACTGGCTGAATTCTGTCACCGTGAAAAAATCGAACTCGTAATCGTCAACATGCCGATTACCCGCTACAACGTCAGCATTCTCAAGCCGCAAGTGTACCTGAACTACATTCAAGCTCTGCGCGAATGGGCGTTCTATCACAACTTCCTCGCTTACGATCTTTCCAACTTCGAAAAATATGAGCGTTCAGATTTCCACGACTCAGTGCACTTGAATGCATTTGGTGGCAAGAAACTGTTCGACAACATCGTTGAAATTCTAGGCTCTAACATCAGAACATCTTCCGCCATGGAAATGGCTGGAAAAGAACTGGAGCGCCACCGCGCCATAGCTGAATATAGCAAGAACCATCCTGACCAACCGGGGATGCGACCGCTATGAGCCCCGAAAAGAATTCAACCATTACGCCTGTAACAAACGCACCTGAAGCTGCTTTGACGACTTCTTCGACAGCATCTTCGTCGATTGACAGATCTCCGCAGACTATCTCGTCAACTTACGAAAGTCTGCACAAATCGGAAAAGAAAGCATCTGTGCTGACTTGCCGAACGTTTG
>WBZN01001798.1_pt1 | contig 12493 bp, 7 predicted proteins | sample 5204281 | NCBI WGS metagenome assembly WBZN01 (sample SAMN12344347, study PRJNA552823) | activated sludge metagenome | biome: Activated sludge suspended growth; feature: Nitrification reactor; material: Wastewater; isolation source: activated sludge from nitrification reactor of wastewater treatment... | reverse complement strand
GGAGGTCGACTTCGGCGACGGCCGCTGGGTCAAGGTCACCGAGGACGGCTTCCTCACGCGCGCGATCGAGCGCGAGACCACGATCCGGGTCCGCAACGACTGCTGCGTGACCGGCGAGCAGATCGTCCGGCCGGACCAGGTCGAGGCCAGCTTCCAGCTGCTGTTCAAGAACGGCACGATCATCCCGCGGTGTGACCGGCCCGACACCACGGTCAGGATCGACGACAACGGCGTTGCCCTCGGGCAACCGAGCACGGTGTTCTTCGACAAGGCCGTGATCGAGGAGAAGTCGGTCACCGTCGAGTTCATCGGCCAGAAGGTCGAGCGCCGGCGCGTGAAGGTCCACGCCGGGCAGTCCGTGGAAGTGACATGCGAGTAGCGCTGGTCGCGTTCTTGATCGTGCTCGGCGCGACGGCCGTGCATGCCACGCCCGCGCAAGATCTCGATCGCGCGCGCCAGAGCTTTCGCGCGCGCGACTGGCAGTCCGCGATCCCGCTCCTCAAGAGCGTGCTGTATCCGAGCGTCTCCGTGGGCAAGGACGATGCGGTCGAGGCGCACATCCTGCTCGGCGCCAGCCAGTTCGAGACCGGCGAGCGCGAGACCGCACGCGACGAGTTCAAGAAGGCGCTCGAGATCGATCCCGACCGATCGATCACCACGCTGACGTTCTCCGAGGGTGCGGTGCGCGTGTTCGATCAGACCAAGGAGGACCTCCGCGCGCGGATGGAGCACGACGCCGAGAAGAAGCGGCTCGCCGAGGACCGCGATCGGCTGCGCAAGTACCGCGAGAGCCTCGTCATCTACGAGGCCAAGCCGTTCTACCTGACGTTCTTTCCGTTCGGGCTCGCCCAGTTCAATCAAGGGCGGACCACCCGCGGGGTGCTGTTCTCCGTGGGCCAGGGCCTGACCTTCGGGACCTCGTTCGGCGTCTACCTCTACCTGGTGGGCACCTACGGGTTCGAGGCCAAGGTCCCGCTCCTGAGCGGTCCGCGCGTGCGGTTGCTGCAGCAGATCGAGGTCGGCACCGGGATCGCGTTCATCGGCCTCTATGCCTGGGGCGTGTTCGAGGCGATCCGGAACTACAAGCCGCGGATCCAGCTCCAGGGCGACGACTCGCTGCTTCCTCCCGAGCTTCGGGAGATCGACAAGAAGCCCAAGAAGACGTCGCTGATCGAGCGACTTCACATCTCTCCGATGATCACGCCCTCCGGCGTCGGCATCGGGATCGGTCTGGAGAACTAGCCCATGCCTTCGCTTCGCCTCGCCGCGCCCGGCCATCCGCCGATGGTCTATAGCCTCCACCCCGACAAGAAGCTGACGTCGATCGGCTCCGGTCCCGACAACGACATCGTCCTTCCCGATCCGCTGGTGCAGGACGGGTTCGCGATCCGGTTCGATGGCCAGATCTACACGGTGCTCGCGCTCAAGAAGACCGAGTTCGTCGTCAACGGCAAGAAGCGGGGCAAGCACAAGCTCACCCACGACGACCGGATCGTGATCGGCAGCTGCGAGCTGCGGTTCGTGATGGTCGACGAGAGCGCGCCGCTGATGGAGGAAGCCGGGGAGACGATCGCCGACATCGACGCGTACACGAAGCTCTACGAGTTCTCGGAGCGCCTGATCCATCAGCGCGATCTCGGCGAGTTGCTCGACGCGCTGATGGACGCGGTGGTCGAGATCACGAACGCGGACAAGGGGTTCCTGGTCCTCCTCGACGGCGAGACCGTCGACGTCAAGGTCGCGCGCAACTTGAACCGCGAGAACATCGCCGACGCGGTGTCTCAGCTCTCGGACTCGATCATCGCGAAGGTGGTTCGATCCCGCAAGCCGGTGATCGTGTCGGACGCGCTGCGCGATGACGAGTTCGCGTCGGCCAAGAGCGTGATGCAGCTCAAGGTGTCGTCGGTGATCTGCGTGCCGCTGCTCGATCGCGGCCGCTTGCTCGGGCTGATCTATGTGGGCAACGACTCGATCCGCGATCTGTTCCAGCAGGACACGTTGCGCGTGCTCACGGTGTTCTCGTCGCAGGCGTCGTTGATCGTCGCCAACGCGCTGCTGATGAACGAGCTGCGCGTCGACAACAAGCGCCTGAACGAGCGCCTCGAGATGTACCGGTTCGGCGAGATCGTCGGCACCAGCCCGCCGATGCAGGCGGTGTTCCGCAAGGTCGAGAAGATCGCGGCGACCGACATCTCCGTGCTGATCACCGGCGAGACCGGCACGGGGAAGGAGCTGATCGCGCGCGAGGTCCACAACCGCTCGCCGCGTGTCGGCAAGCCGTTCATCACGATCAACTGCGGCGCGATCCCGGGGAACCTGCTCGAGAGCGAGCTGTTCGGTCACGTCAAGGGCGCGTTCACCGGCGCGGTCGCCAACAAGCAGGGCAAGTTCCAGGCAGCCGACGGCGGCACGCTGTTCCTCGACGAGATCGGCGAGATGCCGATCGAGCTCCAGGTCAAGATCCTCCGCGCGCTCCAGGAACGCGTGGTGTTCCGCGTCGGCGATACCCGCGCCGAGACGTGTGACATCCGGATCTTGGCCGCGACCAACCGGGAGCTCGAGAAGGAGATCGCCGCCGGCCGGTTCCGCGAGGACCTCTACTACCGGCTCAACGTGGTCAACGTCGAGCTACCGCCGCTGCGGGTGCGCGGCGACGACGTGCTCGTGATCGCGCGGTATCTGCTGTCGCGCTACTCGAAGGAGTACGACATCAAGGTCAAGGGCTTGTCGCCCAACGCCGCCGTCGCGATCCGCAAGCATAACTGGCCCGGCAACATCCGCGAGCTCGAGAACCGGATCAAGAAGGCGATCGTGCTGTGCGAATCGACCGTGATCGGCCCCGATGATCTCGGGCTCAACGGCGACACGCTCCCGCAGATCCTCACGCTCGCCGAGGCGAAGGACAAATTCCAGCGCGACTACATCAACGAGGTGCTCGCGCTCAACAACGGCAATCGCACCAAGACCGCGCGCGATCTCGGCGTGGATCCGCGCACCGTGTTCCGCCACCTCGAAAAGGAATCCGATGAGCCTGGGGATCAGGACTCGGGGGTCCTGACGTAGATCGCCGGTTGTGCCGTGACCCATGACGAGAATGTCCGACAGAGATCGCCCGAACCGCGCCCCGATGATACGTAACCCATCGAAACTACGAAAACGATCACCGCTGGCGCAAGCGGTGCATGGTAGCCGTCCGCTTGTGTTGTACGTACTCTGGGTCGCTGCGGCAGTCGGGGGATGCGTGATCCCGCCGTCGTTATCCGTGGACAACCAGGATGCGGGCATCAACTCGCCGCCCGCGATCCTGGCGGTGCGCAGCGACCAGGTGGAGCTGTCCCAGCCGGGGCCCGTGCTGTTCGAGCGTGGCCACGGCACGATCAACGTCTCGCTGATCGACACCGACGTCGAGGACACCTTGTTCGTGCGGATCTTCGTCGACTACTCGGTCGCGGCGCCGACGGCCGCGCGGTCGACGTGCACCGCCACGGGGGACACCGCCAACCGCTCGGCGACCTGCGACATCAGCGCGCTGTGCTTGCCCAGCGACGTCGGCGTCGAGCGCTTGATGACGATCTACGTGTTCGATCGGCCGCTGCTCGACTCGGGGACCCCGATGTTCCAGGCGATGGCGCCCGGCGGGCTTTCGACCAACCGGACCTACAAGCTCAAGTGCGTGGAGCCATCGATTTGACGCGCCTCGCGTTCCTCGCGCTCGCGCTCGCGACCGGCTGCCTGTCGGTTCCGGACGGACCTGCGTCCGAGTGCAGCTCATCCTCGGATTGCGACCGCGCCACCGGCGAGGTCTGCGAGGAAGGCACGTGCTGGGGAAATCCGCCCAGCGGCGTGTTCGCCGCCGTGATCTCGCCGCCCAGTGACCGCAAGGATCTCGTGCCCAAGGAGCTCACGCAGGTGGTGATCACCGAGGCGGGCTGGCTCAACGATCTGCAGCTCGAGGTCCCGGTGATGGTGTCGGGCCGGATCGAGGCGGTCTGCGCGCCTCCGCTGCTCTGCGATCGCACCTCGCTCGGCGCGACGATCACGGTCACGCGCAGCTCGCAGTTCCACGGTGGCCCCGGGTTCAAGACCGTCGTGTCCTCGGAGTCGGGAGCACCCGGATCCTCGTTCGAGGTCTCGCTCCCGCGCACCAACGAGAACGACGCGCACTACACCTTGACGGTGATCCCGGACGGTCGCGGCGCCGAGCCGTTCGTCGGGCCGCCGACGCCCGCGCAGCTCGTGCCGCCGCTGCGGCTGGATCTCGCGGTTGGTTCGACGATCACGGCCAAGACGATCACGCTGGGCGCGCTCGATCTGCCTTCGATCGATGGCACCGTGGTGAGTAGCGCCGGCGTCGGCCTGGCGCAGTATCGCGTGGCCGCGCTCGGCCACTGGGAGCTCGGCGCGCCGATGACCGAGGTCTCGACGGTCGACTACACCGGCTCGGACGGAAAGTTTCGCGTGCTACTGTCGAAGGACCTCGTCGGTCCGGTCGAGCTCGTGGCGCGACCCTACGGGGACACCCTGGCGCCGACGTTGCACCTCGGTGGTCTGGCGTCGACCGGCACGCTCAGCCGCACGCTGACCCAGCCGCAGCCGCAAGCGGTCGGAGCCAAGGCCAACTTCAGCGTGAAGATCATGGGCGTGATCGATGGGGGCGGCGGGGTCGTCCCGGTGAGCGGCGCGCGCGTGAAAGTCGAGGGCCTCCTGGCGCCGGTCCAGATGGGCGGAGCGACCGCCACGTTCCTCGCCGAGGCGACCACCGATGACACCGGGATCGCCAAGCTCGACGTGCTCGATGGCGCGATCAAGGACAGCTACAAGCTCGACGTCGTACCGCCCGCGAGCTCGAGCGTCGGGGTGATGTTCGCCCACCCGATGACGTCGCTCGCGCCGATGTCGATCATCCTGACCTCGCGGATCCCGATCCGCGGCCACGTGGTCGACATCCACGGCGATCCGCTCAAAGACGTGTCGGTCACCGCGCGCCCTTCCCTGCGCTTCATCTGGAGCCTCGACGATGCGGCCCAGTCGTTCCTGTCTGCGATCCCGGTCGCGACCACGGTGACCTCGACCGGCGCGTTCGTGCTGTGGGTCGATCCCACGGTCGCCGGGACCTGGGGCCACTACGACCTCGTGTTCGAGCCGGCGTTCAAATCGCGCGCCCCGACGTGGGTCGAGCCCGATATCGAGATTCCTCGGACGGACGTCGACAGCGTGCTGCTGCCCGAGGTCCGATTGCCCGACGCGGCGTTCGTGCACGGCATGGTGAGCGACGGATACGGAGCTCCCATCCTCGAGTCCGAGGTGAAGATCTTCCGCCTCGATACGAGCCTGGCGCTGTGCAGCGAGGTCAGCCACGCGCCGGCCAGCTGTCCGATCCCGGCCGTGCTCCAGGGCCGCGGCGCCTCAGACGACAACGGCCTGGTTCGCCTGACCCTGCCCCGCTGAACGGAGCGTGGGAAGCCGCGTCCTTCCGAATCCAGCCTTGACCCGGACTCGTGCGCCGACTATGGTCTGCGCGAAACAAGGTCTGATTCGCTACGATGTCAACTTTCACGCAAGCTCCCGTGCACGAGGACAACGGTCCCGAGCGCGAGCTTTGCCTCGGTGACAATCTATGGGGCAGCCACGGACGGCGTCGTCGCGTGCCTGCGAATCCCCAGGAGTCCTCGTCCCGACCAGCGCTCCGACTGGATGATCTCGGAGAGCATAAATTCGCCAAGGTTCTCCACGATGACGAACGAAACGGCGCCACACGAAAACGGTGTGGCGGACCAGGCCGCGATCGCGGCTCTTACGACCGCTGCTGAGACGCTGACCCAACCGACGCCAGCCCTGCAGAGCCCAAGCTTCCGAGCTTCGATGATCTGGGGCTGCACCCCGACGTCAAGCAAGCGCTTGACGACATGGGCTATTTTACCCCCACGGCCGTCCAGATGGCCGTGTACAAGCCGGTGAGCGAGGGCAAGGACCTGATGGTCCAGTCCCGCACCGGTACCGGCAAGACCACCGCGTTCGGGCTTCCGACGATCAGCAAGCTGATCCCGGCCCACCGCCAGCCGCAGGCGCTGATCCTGTGCCCGACCCGCGAGCTCGCGCTCCAGGTCTCGCGCGAGCTGTCCGCGGTCGGCAAGAACCGCGGGATCGTCGTCGAGACGCTCTACGGCGGCGCGCCGATCGGCAAGCAGATCACCGCGCTCAAGAACGGCGTGCACATCGTCGTCGGAACGCCGGGCCGCGTGCTCGACCACATCGGTCGCCGCACGTTCGACACCAGCGCCATCGGCACGTTCATCCTCGACGAGTGCGACGAGATGCTCTCGATGGGCTTCCTCGAGGACATCGAGCGCGTCGTCTCGCATCTGCCGGACAAGAAGCAGACCCTGCTGTTCTCCGCGACGATGCCCGACGAGGTTGCCCGGTACTCGCGCCGGCACATGAAGAACCCGGAGATCATCTCGCTGTCGCGCGACACGATCTCCGTCTCGGACATCCACCACGCGTACTACATCGTCAGTGGCATCGCGCGTAGCCGCGATCTCCTGAAGATCATCTACGCCGAGGAGCCGGAGAGCGCGATCATCTTCTGCAACATGCGCGACGAGACGACGATGGTCGCGCGGTTCCTGCAGAAGCAGGGCCTCGACGCCGAGCCGCTGTCGAGCGACCTGTCGCAGAACGATCGCGAGCGCGTGATGAACCGGATGAAGGCGAAGAACCTCCGGTTCCTGTGCGCGACCGACGTCGCCGCGCGCGGCATCGACATCTCCAACCTCACGCACGTGATCAACTACTCGGTCCCCGAGCAGCCCGAAATCTACGTGCACCGCACCGGCCGCACCGGCCGCGCCGGCAAGAAGGGCACCGCGCTCTCGATGGTCGGTCCGCGCGAGCTCGGGAACTTCCGCTACGTGCGCCTGACGTTCGGCATCAAGCCTGAAGAGCGCCTACTGCCGAAGGACGACATCTTCATCGGCAAGCTCAAGGTTCCGCTGCCGACGATCGGCACCCCGCAGCCGCCTGACCCGGTCCAGATCCTGATCCGGGGCGTGACCTCGCCGACCGAGCCGACCGATCTCGAGAAGAAGATCTTCGAGAAGCTGCTCGCGTCGCAGAGCGGCAAGCGCGTGCTCACGCAGCTCGTCGCCGACAAGCTCAACCAGCTCAGCACCAAGGCCAAGCCGCGCCGCGAGCGCGTTGCGGCCTCCCACGATGGGGATGGCGCCACGGCTGGTGCGCCGGCATCTGCGGCCTACGAGGATCGCGGCGAGCGCAAGTTCGAAGACCGCCCGCGTCGGTTCGACGGCGGCGGAGATCGTGGGGACCGTCCGCGCCGCGAAGGTGGCGAGCGGGGCAGCTACGGTGGAGATCGTGCCGTGGGTGACCGCCCGCGCCGCGAAAGCAGCGAGCGGGGTGGATACGGTCATGACCGTCCGCGCCGCGAAGGTAGCGACCGGGGCGGCCCCGGTGGGGACCGTCCGCCGTGGCGTGATCGCGAGGGTGGTGGCGGCCGTGACCGTCATGACCGCGACCGGTCGCAGCCCCCGGCCGTCGTCGAGGCCTCCGCGGTGGTGACCGCCGAGGGAACCGCGCCGAGCGCGACCGCGCCCGAGATGCTCAACGCCGATGCGCCGACCGGTCGCGTCGAGCGCACCGACGGGGATCGCCCGCGTCGGGACTACCGCGATCGCGACCGGGGTGGTCGTGATGGCGGAGGCCGTGATCGCTACGAGAGCCGTGGCGACCGTGCCGAGGGCGATCGATCGCAGCCCCCGGCCCGCCCCGACGGTGACCGCCCGCACCGCACCGACGGGGATCGGTCGCAGATCTCACCTCGCCCCGAGAGCGACCGCCCGCACCGCACCGACGGTGATCGCGGTGGACGTGACCGCGATCGCGGCGGACGTGACCGTGACCGTGGCGAGCGACCCGCTCCCATGGTGCGCGAAGACCGCACCGAAGCGCCGCCGATCGCGGTGGCAGGTACGGAGATCGCGCCAGTCGTCGAGGTCGAGACGGTAGCAAAGGTCGACGATGTCGCCCGCGCCGCGCTCGAGCGCGCCGATCGTGGTGACAAGAAGGGCGGCAAGAAGACCGCCGGCAAGACCGAGCCCACGACCGAGACCCGGGAGTTCTGGGAGACCTGGGCCGAGGAGAAGTCGACCCGCTCGCCCGAGGCAGCACCTGCGGCAGCGGCCGACGCTGCGCCTGCCGCCGAGGAACCGGGGGGCCGTGGCCGAGGTCGCGATCGCGGGGGCCGGGGCCGGGGCGACAAGCCCGCGCGCGGTGCCCGCGCCGAGGCAGCCGCCGAGAAGACCGAGACTGCGGACAAGCCGGAGCGATCGAGCCGCGCCAAGCGTGACACCACCGTGGCTCCGCCACCCGTCGCCGCTGCGGATGGATCGCAGGCGCGGCTGTTCATCAGCCTCGGCAAGAAGCACGGCGTGTCGGCCGATGATCTTCGCTCGCTCCTGGCGGGTCCGATCGGCGGCGACAAGGCGCGGATCGGTTCGGTCAGCCTTCGTGATTCGCACGCTCACGTGCGCGTCCCCGAGGATCTGGTCGACGCGATCATCGCGGGCGTGCACGGCACGCAGCACAACAAGCACGACGTCACCGTCGAGCGCGCGCGCGCGTGATCACCGGCTGGCTCGGCATCCGCGTCATCTGATGACGGTTGCCGGGCTGGCTGTTGCGGTCCACAGAAGCGCTGACCTCACGGGGCGAAGCCGAGCGTCACAAGCGCGGTCAGCGGTACGCCCGGGGTCACGAGCAGATCGCGGACCCGCTCGAGGCGCCTCGAGCTCTGAACGTCGCCCGCGAACTGCGCCTCTCGCCAGGCCGTGTCGAACAGGTTCTCGATCGTGAGTCGCAGCTCGAACATCCGCCAGCGGCGCCCTGCGAGCACGTCGACCACCGTGTAGCCGGTCGTCGGGAGCGCCGGATCTGCCGTCGCGCGGGCGCCGAGCGCACGCACGCGCAGGCTCGCGAAGCTGACGCCGCGATGCACGGCGACGCCGCCGTTGCCGATCAACCGCGGCGCGAGCGGCAGGGGCGCCACCGGCGTGCCCACCGGCGGAACGTCGCCGAGCCCCGATGGCGTGAGGGAGGTCCCGCGCGAGATCGCGAGCGATGCGTCGACGGCGAGCCAGTCGGTCGGCGCGAACACCAGCTTGGCCTCGATGCCGTGGCGTGCGGTCCGCAGCAAGCGGGCCGCGTTGCCCGCGTCGGCGAGCCACACCTCGGAGCTCGCGAGCTTCGACCACCACACCGCGACCGCTGCCTCGAGCCGCGGATCGGGGTGTGCGCGCGCACTGACCTCGGCATTGTAGGTCCGCACGAACGCGCCGTAGCCGCTCGCGGCGGACGAGGCGCGGGCATCCGTGCTGCGCGCACCGGCACCGCCGAGCACGGCGAGATCGAGCTCGTCGCCGCGATAGATCGCACCGAGTTTCGGGCTGATCCGCGAGCGGGCCCCCGTGCCGCCGAGCGTGGTCGCGCCGAGCATCGTGTCGGCATCGCGATCATCGACGTTCCAGATCTCCTCGTCGAGCCGCGCGCCCGCGAGCAGCGTGACGCGTCTCGTCGGCCGCAGCGTCTCCTCGGTGTAGACCGCCACGTCCCGCATCCGCGGCGCCGTGTCGGTGCACGGGTTCGTCATCCCGAAGCACTCGACGAGGCGGTTGCGGCGTGCGTCGTGCCACGTGGTCGCCAGGGCGTCGTCGGAGCGCATCTGCACGCCGACCCGGAGCGCACCTTGGCGATGGACACGCCGGTACCAGCCGTCGAGGCCAAGGTAGGTCCGGTTGTCGACGTACTCGATCTCGCTGCCATCCGTCGGATCGCGCAGGAACAGCGTCGGGTTGGTGTAGAGGCGAAGGTCGGAGCTGACGACGTACCCCGACAGGTGCCAGAGCTCGCGTCGCGCGCCCCGCGTGTCATACGCCAGGCTCGCACTCGTGCGCACGACCGTGCCGCCCTGCGACGGATCGGGGGAGCTGAACGGCGTGAGGTGGCCGGCCGCGATCTCGCTCTGTGCCAGCGGGCCACCATCGAACCACCGCCCCGAGTAGAACGTGATCGCGGCGGTGACCTGGCCGTCACCGACCGGACGCTGCCACTTGCCGAGCGCAGCTCCGCGACGATAGCGCTGCGGATGGATGTACGGCCCATCGTCGATGCCGACCTCGGCCGCGAGCAGCGCGTGGCCACGCTCGAGCTTCGGGCTCGCCATGCCGACGAGCCGATAGCGCAGCCGGCGCAACCGTTCGGCGAGCAGCGGCCCGGTCAGCTCGGTGCCGGACGTGATCCGCACGACCGCGCCGCCCGGGACCTCGTCGATCGTGTGGAGCTCGAGCACGCCCGCCGATGCGAAGCCGCCGAACCGGGCAGCGTAGGCGCCCTCGTGAAGATCGATCGAGTCGATCGAGTCGGGGATCACGAAGTGGGTATCGGCGTAGCCGTGGGCGTACGCGTGGCTGCTCAGGTTGATCGGCACGCCATCGACGAGCACGCCGACATCGGCGCCCTGGCCGGCATCGTAGCCGCGGAGCAGGAGCTGATCGGCCTGCCCGCCACCGCCCTGCCCGATCACGCCGAGCCCCGGGAGGTAGCGCAGCAGATCCGACGGCCGCATGCCGAGCCGCTCGTCGAGATCCACGCGGTCCAGGTGGCTCGAGGTCAGCGACTCGGTGGGCGGATCCTCGAAGGGATCGGGGTCGGCGGACGTCACGCGCCCGAGCACGATCGAGGCCGCGGCGACCAGGACCGTCGATCGGACGCCTGTGGGCGATCTCAGTGTGGGCACCTGAACTCGCTCGCGCGAAGCAGCGGAAAGATCTCGAGCAGTGCGGCGTCGGTGGCCGCGCTCCGCGCCCCGAACGGATATGCGAACACCCGCGGGTCGAAGCCATCGGCGCGCATCAGCGCGAGGTCGGGCCGGATGTCCGCATCGATGTACGCGGCCGCCCCGAAGCCGGCCTCGTAGTCCTGCGCATTCTCGTGATTGGTCGAGTGGTACTCGATGTCGTGACCATCGGCGGCGAGGTCGTGCAGCCCCTGCCGCTCCTCGGGCGCGAGCACGTGGAACGAGCTGACGAAGAACGTGACCTTCGCGCCATACAGATCGAACAGGGCGCGCAGCCCGGTCCAGCCGACGATGTCATGATCATCGAACGACAGCGCCAGGCCCGGCGTCGTCACCCCATCGAGCATCTCGCGGTAGGTGATGAACCCGAGGCTCCGATCGGCCGCGCTCGCGAGGATCGAATCGATCGTGCTCTCGTCGACGGTCCCGGCGGGCTTGTGAGAGTACAGGTGGAGGATCGTGCCGTCGACCTGGGCGCGATCGAGTCCGACCGCGATCGAGTCCGCGCTGATCAGATTCTTGTTGTCGACGTTCATCGAGCACAGCACGGCGTGATCCATGCCGTGCGAGTACACGTTGTCCATCTCGCTCAAGGTCACGTCACAACCGGCGACCACGACCACGACCACCAGGCGCCACACGTGGCCAGCATAACGCGCAACTGGCGCTGTCTCGGAAATGCTGACGCCCGGCCGCGAGGATTCGCTGAAGCCTGCCGGATCAGCACCTTGACACCTGAACATCCGCTCCGTACGGTGTGCTGCCTATGGCTCGTAGCTCGTTGGGACCAGGACGTAACGACCCGAAGCGCGAACCAGACGAGATCGTGATCGAGGGGGCGCGCGAGCACAACCTCGTGGTCGACCGCCTGACCCTGCCCAAGCACCGCCTCGTCGTGATCACGGGCCCCTCGGGATCGGGCAAGTCGAGCCTCGCGTTCGACACGCTCTACGCCGAGGGGCAGCGGCGGTATGTCGAGTCGCTGTCGGCGTACGCCCGGCAGTTCCTCGGCCAGATGGAGAAGCCGAAGTACGAGCGGATCAGCGGGCTGTCCCCGACGATCGCGATCCAGCAGAAGAGCGCATCGTCCAACCCGCGATCGACGGTCGGCACGATCACGGAGATCTACGATTACCTGCGCGTGCTGTATGCACGTGCCGGCGAGCAGCGATGTCACCAGTGCGGCGGCCCCGTCGGGGCGCGCACCGCCGGCGAGGTGGTCGACGAGCTCGCGCTGCTTCCGGACAAGACCTCGGTCACGCTCCTGGCGCCCAAGGCCGAGAATCGCAAGGGCGAGTTTCGCGAGCTGTTCGCCGAGCTCCGCAAGGGTGGGTTCGTGCGCGTGCGGATCGATGGCATGATCGTGCGGCTCGAGGACGTCGACGCGCTCGAGAAGCAGAAGAAGCACTCGATCGAGCTCGTGATCGATCGGCTCACGATCAACCCCAAGGACCGGGGCCGGCTCACCGACTCCGTCGAGACCGCGCTGCGCGAGGGCAACGGCAAGCTGATGGTCGAGGTCTCGGGCGAGAAGATCCCGCGCATGTACTCCGAGGCCAACGCGTGCCCGACGTGTGGCGTCGGCTTCCCCGAGCTGTCGCCGCAGTCGTTCTCGTTCAACTCGCC
>WBZN01001725.1_pt2 | contig 12508 bp, 10 predicted proteins | sample 5204281 | NCBI WGS metagenome assembly WBZN01 (sample SAMN12344347, study PRJNA552823) | activated sludge metagenome | biome: Activated sludge suspended growth; feature: Nitrification reactor; material: Wastewater; isolation source: activated sludge from nitrification reactor of wastewater... | reverse complement strand
CTGCGGCGACGTCGCCGACCACTTCCTTGACCCGCTCGGCGATCTGGAACTGCCGGGTGACCATGGTCCAGATCAGCATCGGACCGATATAGTCGCCGTGCTTGTCGCGGATGGCGGAGACCTTGAGGTCGGCCATCTCACCGCCGAGCTTGATCTTGGTCTGGTACGGCAGATTGTCCGGGTTTGACAGCAATTCGCGCTGACGCGCCGGATTCTTGTGGAAGATGTCGAAGCTGCTGCCGATGACCTTGTCCGGGTCCACGGCCAGCAGATTCTTCGCCGCGAGCTCTTTCAACAGGGCCTTGGCGGTATCGTTGGCGTAGCTGATCTTGAAGTCGTTGCGGGCGTCGGCCATCAGCAGGTTGACCGGTACCTGGCGGGTGACCTCACCCAGCTGGAAGGCTTCGCGTACGGTCTTGGTCAGGGCGACCATCGCCTCCCACATGCGGCCGATCTCGTCGCGGCTGAAGGTCTGCGGGAAGGCGATGGCGTCATCGCCATTCGCCAAGCGGGACATCGATTCGGTGATCTTGCGCACCGCCGGCACGATCGAGCGCGCCGTCAGGAAGGCGATGGTGGCGCCGAGCGCCAGCCCACCAGCCAGCAGGATCCATTCCACGATGGAAAGAAAGCTGACGCGGCTTTCGAGGTCATTGGTATCCGCGGTCATCAGCTGGCGCTGGTTGTCCTTGAGGCCGCCGCTGCGCGCGCCGTCAGCCTGTATCTCGCCGACCAGGAGATCGAGGATCTGGCTGGCGACCGGCGCCGCTTCGGCGGCCAGGATCTTCACCGGCATGTTCCAGGCATCGGATTCGCGGATTTCGAACATCTTGCCCGGCAGGGGCTCGAACTCGGCCAGCGTCTTGGTGAAATCGGCGAAAGCGCTCTGCTGCTCGCCGGAGAACAGGACCTGCTGGCCCTTGACCGCAACCAGAGCTTTTTGCACGGCGTCCCAGCGCGCGGTGAAGTCCTCTTTGAACTGCGGATCGCCGCTCAGCAGGAAGGCGCGGATGTTGGCCAGTGACAGGCCGAAATTGCCGCGCACGTCCGCCATGCTCTTGAGCAGCGCCTTGCGCTCGGGCGTCGCCGCCTGCTTGGCTTCGTCCTCGATCATGCGGGTGATGGCGGCGGCCAGGGCTTTGGCGCGCGGCGCCGCATCCTGGGTCAGGATCTTGGTGGCCGGAAAGGCCTCCGGCGTGAAGGCCAAGGCCTCGGCCTTGTCCTGGGCGGCCTGCAGCTTCACGAACAGATCGCGCGCCGCCGCCCATTTTTCGCTGTTTGCCGCGACGGTGAAGCCCTTGGACAGCTCGTCCATCTGGCTGCTGAGCGCGGCGATGTTGGTCCAGATCGCCTTGCGCTCGACCTTCAACTGCTCCTTGCCCGTCAGCAGGTAGCCGCGTAGCGTCGCCAGCGAGCCATTCATCTGCGCGGTCAAGTCGGCGCTGGTATTGGCCGTCGGCGCGCGCAGCGACGTGATGCGCTGGGCGATGTCGGTCACGGTGCCGAGCGTCACGCTCGTATAGGTCACGGCGGCGACCAGCACGAGGCAGATCGCGGCGAAGCCCAGCCACAGACGGCTGGCGATATTCAAATTCAACGAGGACATTGTTCCCCTCCGGCAGGACATCGAATGCCCACAATCCACCTTGGGGTATTTCGGTTTCGTTAATTTCGGTGGCTTTTGCTTCGCACACGTCGCACCTATTCAAGAGAATAGGTGGGACCACCGAAAGTTACATGCGTTTCCCGGCGGTTTTCATGGCTTGGAGGGGCCGAAGACTTTCTCAGTCCTCCTGAATACATTCCGGGGGCCGTTCGGCTGGGTGGACCCGCGCGCCCTATGCCGGACTAATGCGCCGCCGCCAGGTCCTTGGCGAAGGCGGCGAAGATCTCGTCCAGGCCAGCGTTCATCGCCGCCACCGCGTCGTCGATCTTCTCGCCCGAGGTCGGCTTCTCCGACGTATAGGTCCTGCTCAGCAGCAGCTTGTCGCCGTCCTTTTCGATGAAGGCGAGTTCCAGCGAGATGACCGCGCCGCTCTGCCCGCCGGTGAGCTGCTCAAGCCGCTTGATGGTGCCGCGCACGACATAGGCGGTGTCTAGGCGCAGCTCGCTCGGCGACACGCTGTCGGCGACGCCCGCCTGGCGCAGATAGGCCACCAGCTGGTCGCGCAGCATCTGCGGCGGGGCGTCGGTCCAATAGGCGTAGTTGCGCTGCTCAAGCTTGCGCCCGCCGTCGGCGGTGAACAGCAGCGGCCGCTCCGACATGACCCCTTCGCCGGCGAAGGGGATCACCTCGATGCCACCGGAGACCGGCGTCGCCGCCTGTTCAGCCGGCGTGCTGGCGATCAGGCGGTAATACTGCTCTTTCGGCACCGGCGGGGCCGACCCGAAGCATCCGGCGAGCGCCAGGACCAAAGGCAGGGCAATCAGAGCTTTGAGCGGGCGCATCGTCACTGCTCCTCAGAAGAGGCTGGGGTCAGGCCTTTGTCGGCCTCCGGCGGGCCGCCATTCAGCAGCAGGCCCGGATTCTGCCGGATCAGGCGGCTGAACTCGCTCATGTTGCGGGCGGTTCCGTCGATGTTGCGGGTGATCGAGTCGATATTCTGCGACACCGACCGCAGGATGTATTCCAGGTTGGCGATCGACTTGTCGATGTTCTTGCGGTTGTCGCCGACCATGTCGTTCAGCTGGTCGATCAGGGTCTGGACCTTGGCCGAGACCTGCTTGATGTCGGCGGCGGCACCCTGCGCCTGGGCGCTCGCCTTCTCGATGTTGGCGAGGATGGTGCGCACCGATTCGATGTTGCGGTCGTCGACCAGCTTGTCGGCCTGCAGCAGCGTGGCATTCATCTGCGTGGTGAAGGTGGAGATGTCGCTGGTGATCTTCGGCGTCTTCTCCTGCACGTTGCTGGCGATCGCCTGCAGGCTGGTGAACAACTCCTCCAGGTTCTGGTCGGTGTTGTTGCCGATCCGCTTGATGATGTCGTCGACGTCCTGGATCAGCGGCTTCAGCGAGCCTTCCGACAGATCGCCGATCTGGCCGGCCACCTGGGCCATCAGCGAGAAGGCGTCGGCCGGCGTGCCGCCGGTGATCTCGCCGCCCGCCGCCACCAGCTCCTGCGACTTGCCGCCGAAGATCTCCACCGTCTTGCCGGCGAGGAAGCTGGAGGCGGAGATGCGCGCGATCGAATCCGCCGGGACCTTCCAGCCCTGTTCGACGGTGACATGGACGCGGAAGATGTATTTGCCGTCCTTCCATTCCGGCTCGATCTTCTCGACCTGGCCGATCTTGTAGCCCTCGTAGCGCACCAGCGTGCCGTAGTCGATGTCGGTCACCGCATCCATGACGACGGAATAGGTGTCGGTCGGACCGCTGCGGCCGGAGATCTGGGCGAGCGCCCAGATCAAGGCGACGATCATCGCGGCGACGAAGACGCCGACCGCGGTGTAGTTGACGAAGTAGTTGCGCATTGCTCTCAGTCCCCCGCCAGTCGGCGCAGATATTCCTCGGGATCGACTTCCACGTGCTCGGACCGCCGATTGATCAGGTTCTGGACCCGCTCGTTCGTGTTGCTGCGGATCTTCTCCGGCGGCTCGCAGGCCAGCACGTGGCCGCGGTCCAGCACGGTGATGCGGTCGCCTATCTTGAACGCGCTCTCGACGTCGTGGGTCACCACCACGACGGAAATGCCCATCGCCTCGCGCAGCCGCAGGATCAGGTCGTCGAGCGCCGAGGACACGATCGGATCCAGGCCGGAGGAGGGCTCGTCGAGGAACACCAGCTTCGGGTCCATGACGATGGCGCGCGCGATGGAGGCGCGCTTGACCATGCCGCCGGAAAGCTCCGCCGGCATCAGGTGGCCGAAGCCGCTGAGGTTCACCACCTCCAGCTTCAGCCGCGCCATGATGTCCATGGTCTTCTCGTCCAGATGCGCCAGCTCGCGCAGCGGCAGCTTGACGTTGTCGGCGACGTTCATCGAGCTGAACAGGGCGCCGAACTGGAAGGCGACGCCGATCTTGCGGCGCAGCTCCAGCTTGTCCAGCGGCTTCAGCGTGCCGATATCCTGGCCCAGCAGCTTGACCTTGCCGGGCGCCGGCGGCATCAGCCCGACCAGGTGGCGCAGCAGCGTGGTCTTGCCCGAACCCGAGCCGCCCATGATCACCATGATCTCGCCTTCGTGCACCTGCATGGTGACGTCGAACAGCACTTGGCGCGGGCCGAAGGACCAGTCGAGATGGTCGACCTCGATGACGACCGGCCGCTCCGCCAGTTCCGCCTGGGTCGGATGCCAGAAGGTCTCTTCGGGCTGGGGCGTGGTCGCGGTTTCGGCCATCAGTGGGTGCTCATGTAGCCGATGATCATGTCGGAAACGACGATGGCGGTGATCGCCTGGACCACCGAGCGGGTGGTGACGCGGCCGACGCCCTCGGCGCCGCCGGAGACGCCGGCGCCGTTCATCACGCCGATCAACCCGATCAGCAGGCCGAAGAAGGACGCCTTGCTGATGCCGTGCCACACGTCGTCGCTCTTCAGGATCTGCAGCGTGTCGTGGATGTAGGAGCCCATCGACTTGTCGAGATCGGCGCAGACATAGAGCGCCGCCGCGCCGATCGACACCAGATTGGCCCACATGGCGATGCAGGGCAGCATGACGACCAGCGCGATGAGCATCGGCGCCACCAGGAAGCGGTTCGGGTTGATGCCCATGACCTGGAGCGCGTCGATCTCCTGGTTGATGGTCATGGTGGCGAGCCGCGCGGCGATCGCCGAGCCAGAGCGGCCGGCGATCAGGATGCCCATGATCAGCGGCGAGAACTCGCGGGTGACCGAAAGGGCGATGCCGATATAGGCGAAGTTCTGCGCGCCGAAGAGGCCCAGCGAATAGAGGCTCTGGATCGCCAGCATCAGGCCGATGGTGGCGGCCAGCAGGGTGCAGATGGGCAAGGCGGCGATGCCGAAGCGCATCATCTCGATGAAGGTGTGGCTGATGCGGACCGGCTGCCGGTAGAAGCGGCCGACGAAGATCCACATGATCGATTCGGCGAGGATGCTGGCGCCGAAGCCCCATTCGTCGAAGCCGCGCGCCGTGCGCCGTCCGATCCCTTCGAAGAATTTCAGCACCGCGGTCATCGATCAGCCCTTGACGGCGGCAAGCGCGGTGGCGAGATCGGCGTGGATGGTGAACACCTTGTCGAGGCGCGCCAGCTCGAGCACCCGCCGGGCGCGCTGGCTGACCGACACCAGGGCCAGGTCGTTCTTCTGCTTGCGCGCCGCCTGCAGCCCTTCGATCAGGCTGGCGATGCCCGAGGAATCGATATAGGTGACCTGGCTCAGGTCGACCAGGACGTCGCGCTTCTGCTTCAGGTTGTCGAGCAGGGCGCGGCGCACCTGGGGCGCGTTCTCCATGTCGATCTCGCCCGTCAGCGCGACGATGACCCGACCCGATTGTTCGGTGATGTTCGAGACCGTCATCATCTACCTCTTGCGTTTGACCAGTTCCAAGAGGTTCCCCTCCCCGTCCGGCAGGGGGATGAAGCTGGCGTCATCCATGACAGCGCGTATGAAATGCGTCCCAAGCCCCCCCGGACGCACGTCGTCGAGATCCCTGGGGGCTATCTTAGCCGGATCGACGTTCGGCGCAAAATCCCTTATCCGCAGCATCAGACCGTCCGCCATGCGATGCACCGCCAACGCGATCTCGCCCTTGCGCGTGCCGGCATAGGCGTGAACGATGATGTTCTCGATCGCTTCGCCGGCCGCCAATAGCACATCGTCGGTTTCCATTTCGTCAAAGCCGCAGGCCTCGGCCGCGGCCCGGATGGCCGGGCGGACCAGGCGCAGGCGCTTGGGATCGGCCGGGAAGGACAGCCCGAACAGGAAATCGCTGGTTTCCGGGGCGCCGCGCTCCTTCTCCGCATGGCGTTCCCAGGCGGCGGCGGCCAGGCCGTCGTCGATCACCAGCAGGGTCAAATCGTCGCGCGACCGCCAGCCGGCACGCTCAAGCTCCTCGACCACGGCGGCCAGGCGCTCGCGGATCGGCTTGCCACGCGACATGCTGAACAGCACATCAAGGCCCTCGGTGCCCAGTTCCTCGTCGCCGAAGCGAAACTCGGTGACGCCGTCGGTGCACAGGATGAACTGCGCCCCGTCCAGGCTGACCTCCTCGGTCACGAATTTCGCGCTGGGGACGATGCCCAAGGGCGGGGCGTCGGCGGGCATGATGGTGGAGGTCTTGCCGGGCCGGCGCAGCAGCGGCGGCAGATGGCCGGCATTGGCGAAGCGCAGCCTGCCGGTGGAGGGATCGTAGAGGCCGGCGATCATGGTGATGAACATGCCGCGGCTCACCGTCTCGCAGACCTCGCGGTTGAGGATCGACATGAGCCGCGACGGGTCGCGCACGGTCTTGCCCAGGCAGCGGAACAGCCCGGCGGCCTTCGCCATCAGCAGCGAGGCGTTCAGGCCCTTGCCCGACACGTCCCCGATGGCGAACGCGATCGTCCCGTCCGGCAGGTTGAAATGGTCGTAGAAATCGCCCGATACCTCGAGGATCGGCCGCACCAGGCCGCAGATCGGCGAACCGGAATCATCTTCCTCCGGCAGCAGGTGGCGCTGAATCTCCGACGCCAGCTCGACCTCACGCTGCAGCCGCTCCTGCGCCACCAGCCGGTCGGCCATGCGGGCGTTGCTGATCGCCAATGCGGCGGAGGCGGCCATCACGCGCAGCAGGCTCTGGTCCTCGGCGTTGAACGGCTTGCGATCGTGCTTGTTCAGCACCTCGACCGCGCCGATCACGGCATGGCCGACGCCCATCGGCGCGCAGAGGATGGAGCGGGTGACGAAGCCGGTCTTCTTGTCGGCCTCGGCGAAGAAGGCGCGGTCCTCGTAGGCGTGTTCGACCACCTGGATGCTGTCCTCGGCCACCGCGCGGCCGACCACGCCGTGGCCGGTGGGCACGGTGAGGCCGGTGACGTCGACCGGGCCGACCGCGGCCCGGCAGACCAAACTGGCCTGGGCGTCGTCGAGCAGGAAGATGGCCCCCGCCTCGACCTTCAGCAGGCGCACGATCTGCGCCAGCGCCTCGCGCACCGTGGCATTGATGTCCTGGGTCTGGGCGAAGGAGCGGCTGAGGGCGGCGGCAAACTCCAGCGGATCGGCCAGATGGTCGCCGCCCGCGAGGGTTGAATCGGTTAGGTCAGTCATGTTGTAGGATCCGTGCGGCCGGCCGCGGGTCGACGGAAGCGCGGCTGCCGCAAAGCGGCCGGTTCGCCGGTTCACGGCGCATCCGGCGGTGCCGGAACCCGCCCTGCGGATCGTTAAAACCCACGAATCGCCCCCTTCGTCCTTCCGCCCATCGCGGCAAACGGCGCCGGACAGTCGCGGCCGGCGTCGAAATCGTCAAGAGAATCGCACCTTTGGACCGCCAGAGGCAAGGCCGCACGAACGCCATTGTGCGGCGCGTCACGGGCGCTCCCGACCAAAGTCTAGGATCACTTCACCGTACCCGGCGTGTATTCCGCCAAGAACCGAGAAATTCGGTGCCTTCGGAGCGAGTCCCGGTCCTATCCCGAGGTTCGTACCGATGATGGGGTCCAAGCAGCGCCGGGGAGCCACCCGGCTGCGACAAATGGGAGGGAGCTCGTATGAGCGTGCAAAACATGACAGCCGGACGCAGCGCCGGCGCGACGGTGGATGTATCCCCCGCCGAAATACGCAAGGTGGTGTTCGCCTCGTCGCTCGGCACCGTGTTCGAGTGGTATGATTTCTATCTCTACGGCTCGCTTGCGGCGATCATCTCCAAGCAGTTCTTCTCCGCCGTCAATCCGACCGCGGCGTTCATTTTCGCCCTCATGGCCTTCGCCGCCGGCTTTGCGGTGCGCCCGTTCGGCGCCCTGGTGTTCGGCCGCCTCGGCGACCTGGTCGGGCGCAAATACACCTTCCTCATCACCATCACCATCATGGGTCTGTCGACCTTCATCGTCGGCCTGCTGCCCAACTACGAATCGATCGGCATCGCCGCGCCGGTCATCCTGATCGGGCTGCGCCTGCTGCAGGGCCTGGCGCTCGGCGGTGAATACGGCGGTGCTGCGACCTATGTCGCCGAGCACGCGCCGATGGGCAAGCGCGGCCTGCACACCAGCTGGATCCAGACCACGGCGACGCTCGGCCTGTTCCTCTCGCTGCTGGTGATCCTGTTCACCCGCACCTGGATCGGCGAGGATGCGTTCGCCGCCTGGGGCTGGCGCATTCCGTTCCTGATCTCGCTCATCCTGCTGGCCTTCTCGGTCTACATTCGGATGAAGCTCAACGAATCGCCGACCTTCCAGCGCATGAAGGATGAGGGCAAGGGCTCGACGGCGCCGCTGACCGAATCCTTCGCCCGGTGGCCCAACCTGAAGCTGGTCCTGATCGCGCTGTTCGGCCTCACCGCCGGCCAGGCCGTGGTCTGGTACACGGGCCAGTTCTACGCACTGTTCTTCCTGACCCAGACGCTGAAAGTGGCCCCGACGACGGCGAACTACCTGATCGCCGCCTCGCTGCTGATCGGCACGCCCTGCTTCATCCTGTTCGGCTGGCTGTCGGACAGGATCGGGCGCAAGCGCATCATCATGGCCGGCTGCCTGTTGGCCGTGATCACCTACTTCCCCGTGTTCAAGGGCATCACGCACTTCGCCAATCCGGCCCTGGAAACGGCGCAGGCCACCGCGCCGGTGACCGTCATCTCCGATCCGGCGACCTGCTCGTTCCAGTTCAATCCGGTCGGCACGACGAAGTTCTTGACCTCTTGCGACATCGCCAAGAGCTTCCTGGCCAAGGGCTCGGTGAACTACGAGAACGAGGCCGCTCCCGCGGGCACCGTCGCCCAGGTGAAGGTCGGCGACACGGTGATCGACAGCTTCGAAGGCGTGGGCCTGCCCGCCGACGAACTGAAGGCCAAGACCGAGGCTTTCACCAAGGCGATGACCGACGCGGTGACCGCCGCCGGCTACCCGGCCAAGGCCGACCCGGAGCAGATCAACCACGTCATGGTCACCATCCTGCTGGTCTACCTGGTGGTCCTGGTGACCATGGTCTACGGCCCGATCGCGGCCACGCTGGTCGAGATGTTCCCGACCAAGATCCGCTACACCTCGATGTCGCTGCCGTATCATATCGGCAACGGCTGGTTCGGCGGCTTCCTGCCCACCATCTCCTTTGCCTTGGTGGCGGCGCAGGGCGATATCTATTACGGCCTGTGGTATCCGATCGTGATCGCGGCGATGACCTTCGTCGTCGGCATGTTCTTCGTGCACGAGACCAAGGATCACCACATCGACATCTGGTAAACCCGGACCGTCGAGACGGAAAAGGGGCCTCCCCGCGGTCGCGGGGAGGCCTTTTTCTTTGCCCTCGCATGGGCTACAAGACGCCGCCCTCGCGGGGGCGGGGAACCGGGTTTGGAGCTGAGATATGGCCGCCTACCAGTACATCTACGTGATGAAGGGTCTGACCAAGATCTATCCGGGCGGCCGGAAGGTCCTGGAGAATGTCTGGCTCTCCTTCCTGCCCGGGGCGAAGATCGGCGTGCTCGGCCATAACGGCGCCGGCAAATCCACCCTGCTGCGCATCATGGCCGGCATCGACAAGGATTTCGCGGGCGAGGCCTGGGCGGCCGAGGGCGCTTCGGTCGGCTTCCTGCCGCAGGAGCCACAACTCGACCCGGCCAAGGACGTGCTCGGCAACGTCATGGAGGGGGTGGGGGCCACCGCCGCCATGCTGCAGGAGTTCGAGGCGGTCTCGAACGCCATGGGCGACCCCGACGCGGATTTCGACAAGCTGCTGGCGCGCCAGGCGGAGCTGCAAGAGCAGATCGAGCATGCCGACGCCTGGGACCTGCAGCGCAAGGTCGAGATCGCCATGGATGCCCTGCGCTGCCCGGCCGGCGATGCCGACGTGACCAAGCTGTCCGGCGGCGAGCGCCGCCGCGTGGCGCTGTGCCGCCTGCTGCTGTCCAATCCCGACATGCTGCTGCTGGACGAGCCGACCAACCATCTGGACGCGGAATCCGTCGCCTGGCTCGAGCACTTCCTGCAGAACTACAAGGGCTGCGTGGTCGCCATCACCCACGACCGCTATTTCCTCGACAATGTCGCCGGGTGGATTCTCGAACTGGATCGCGGCAAGGGCATCCCCTACGAGGGCAACTACTCCGGCTGGCTGGAGCAGAAGCGCAGCCGCCTGGAGCAGGAGGAGAAGACCGAGACCGCGCGCCAGCGCACCTTGGATCGCGAATTGGAGTGGATCCGGCAGAGCCCCAAGGCGCGCCAGGCCAAATCCAAGGCCCGCGTCACCGCCTATGAATCGCTGCTGGCCCAGGCGAACGAGAAGGCGACGGACACCGCCGCGATCACCATCCCGGCCGGTCCGCGCCTCGGCAACCTGGTGATCCAGGCGGAGCACCTGAACAAGGGCTTCGGCGACCGGCTGCTGATCGAGGACCTGTCCTTCCTGCTGCCGCCGGGCGGCATTGTCGGCGTGATCGGCCCGAACGGCGCCGGCAAGACGACGCTCTTCCGCATGATCACCGGGCAGGAGAAGCCCGATTCCGGCTCCTTCCGCGTCGGCGACACGGTGAAGCTCGGTTACGTCGACCAGTCGCGCGACACGCTCGCGCAGGACAAGACCGTCTGGCAGGAGATTTCCGACGGGCTCGACGAGATCGAGCTCGGCAAGACCAAGATGCCGAGCCGCGCCTACGTCGCCAGCTTCAACTTCAAGGGCTCCGACCAGCAGAAGAAGGTCGGCCAGCTCTCCGGCGGCGAGCGCAACCGCGTGCACCTCGCCAAGATGCTGAAATCCGGCGCCAACGTCCTGCTGCTGGACGAGCCGACCAACGACCTCGACGTCGACACGCTGCGGGCGCTGGAAGAGGCGCTGGAGAACTTCGCCGGCTGCGCGGTCATCATCAGCCACGACCGCTGGTTCCTGGACCGCATCGCCACCCATATCCTGGCCTTCGAGGGCGACAGTCATGTCGAGTGGTTCGAGGGCAATTACCAGGATTACGAGGCCGACCGGCACCGGCGCCTGGGAACCGAAGCCGACCAGCCGCATCGGCTGCGGTTCAAGCCATTGATTCGGAAGTAAAAGTTCGGTCTTTCTGACCGCCGGGCGAGACCGCTTGGTCTCGCCCGGCGTCAACCATTTCTTTGCACTTTGGACGGCTTAATGGCCTGGGGAACAAGGTTTTCCAGTGCCGAGGGCCGTCATGAAGGAATACACGCGCGAGCAGAGCGCTGCCGATCTGGCCGCCGACCTGGCCTATGTCCGGCTGAAGTCGGGCGAACGGCCGTTCAAGCCCTACGGCGAAGCCCTGGCCCTGCCGGGCGTCAGCACCAAGCTGTTGCCCAGCCGCAAGATCCCGGCCAATGAGGGCACCACCGCCCTGCACACCAATCGCGCCGAACAGGTGGCCCCTTCCCTGGCGGCGCCGCAGCCCATGCCGGCCGGCGCCGACAACGTGGTGAGCCTGAACGATGTCCGCAGCCAGCGCCAAACGCCCCGCTTCTAGCCGCAAGGCCCGGACCGGCCATCCGCTGGCCAAGCGCCCCGCGGCCAAGTCCGCCGACCGGGCCGCGCCACGCCGGGCCTTGTCCACTGCCGCCCCGCCCGCGACCACCGAGGCCTTCGACGGACCCGGATATCAGTTCGTCGGCTTCCGCATGAAGTGCCGGCACCGCCACGTCCGCCACTAGCGCCGATTTTCCGGCCGGTATGTCCGGCACGGCATCCCGCCTCCGACCGCAAGACGGTCGAAAATTCCGGCCGCAACTCCACGCCACGGCTTTGTGACGCCCGTACCGCCGCGGCGCGCGCTATGCTCATTTGCGCGTCGGCCGCTGCGAGGTGTGATCACAGCATGGCGCGGGAGGCGAGGTCATTTGTCATACAAGAAGCGATTGCCTCGCCGAATATTTATATGATAAAAGCCGAAGCATAACCAAAGGCGCGGGCCAACCGCGCGGCGGTCGAACTGGGAGGCCAGGGAGGATATCGCGGCAGGGACGGCGATGCGCCGCGCTCCGCGTGACGAGCACTCCACCACAGCCGATCCGAAACGCCGCCGATGCGAAGCCCGCGTTGCGACGTCGACGAAGCTCCGTCGACGGAAAGCCAACCACTGGACCAGAACAGCACCACAGCAGGAGGATCGACCGTGAAACTATTCAAGTCTCTTGTCGCCGCGGCCGCACTGGGCGCCTTCGCGCTCTCGGCCGGCATCGCCGGCGCAGAGGACAAAGGCACCATCGGCATCTCGATGCCGACCAAGTCCTCTGCGCGCTGGATCGCCGACGGCGACAACATGGTGAAGGTTTTCGCCGAGAAGGGCTACGGCACCGATCTGCAGTATGCAGAGGACGACATCCCGAACCAGCTGGCGCAGATCGAGAACATGGTGACCAAGGGCGTGAAGGTCCTGGTCATCGCCGCCATCGACGGCACCACGCTGTCGGCCATCCTGCAGCAGGCG
>WBZN01001794.1_pt1 | contig 12511 bp, 10 predicted proteins | sample 5204281 | NCBI WGS metagenome assembly WBZN01 (sample SAMN12344347, study PRJNA552823) | activated sludge metagenome | biome: Activated sludge suspended growth; feature: Nitrification reactor; material: Wastewater; isolation source: activated sludge from nitrification reactor of wastewater... | reverse complement strand
CGAGGTCGGCGAAGCGGTGATCCGCGTCGAGCAGCCCGGCTTCCAGGCCTACGAGCAGACGCTGACGATCGAGGGCGGCAAGACCCAGACGATCTCGCGCGAGCTCGCGATCGCCGGAAAGAGCGAGGCCGAGATCGTATCCGAGCAGCGTGGGTTGTCCTCGTTCGGCGCGCGCACGCTCGGTCGCGGCCGGTCGACCGTCGACTTCGATGTCGGCTACCCGTACTTCCTCAACGGCAAGATCACGGTCGGCGCCGGCAAGATCGTCAACAAGTTCGGGTTCGACGCCAACGTCGGCATTCGCACGATGCTGGCGCGCAGCGAGCTCGGCCTCGGTGGCCGGATGATGCTCGCCGACAACGAGCCGTTCTCGGCCGCGGCGTTCACCGAGCTATGGTGGGGCTCCAAGCTGCTCGACGACTCGCAGCGCAACGGCTTGACCTGGGACGTCGGGCTGCTGGCATCGCTCACGGCGCTGACCCACGTGACGATCACCGGCCGGATCTACCTCGACATGTGGAGCGATCGGCACTGCCCGACGCTCGACCCGATGAACATCGATCCCGCCAACGATGGCTTCAGCGGCAAACCGATCGATGTGTGCAAGCGCTACAAGGACAACACGCTGAGCGCGGCCGAGAAGAAGGACGTCGAGGCGCTGACCGGCCAGGCGGGCACGGCGTTCTTCGATCGCGATAACGGCATCCGCCTGATGGCGAGCGTGATCGCCGAGATCGCGGTGTACCAGCGGTGGAATGTGTTCGGCATCCTCGAGGGTGCGCCGTTCCAGAACGAGCGCGCGCTGTTCACGCACGAGTTCGCCCACTCGATGGCCGAAACCGACATCAACCTCTATCTGCGCCTCGGGATCACCTACAAGTTCTGATCGATCGGCGACCGCTGCCTGCGCTCCGCGGTCGTGATCGGCGTCCACGTCGGCTCGGTCCATAGGTCGTCGCCGTCGCGTGGTCGTGCGTTTCTCTCACCGGGAGATCTGCGATGATGAGCCTGGGGATCATGCGCTACTGGCCGTGCATGGCGCCGCTCGCGGCGTTGCTCGAGGTGACAGCGTGCGGCCGGACGAGCGAGCTCGCCGATGCCGCGAACGGAATCGACGCCCAGGCCGGCGGCGGGTTCGTTCTCGGGCAGCGCCCATTCGCGGCGACGTCGTCGTGGAACACCCCGCTCCCGAACAACGTGACGTACACCAACGTCGGCTGGCCGGCTTCGACCGGCTACAACTACAGCGTGAGCTGGGATACGTACTCGGCTTCGATCTACATCGCGTCGTCGTCGGATCCGGTCGTCCACGTCTCGTATCCCGCGGGGTGGGGCTACGCGGGCGGTACGCTCGACGTGCGCATGCCCGCCGACGCCGATGGTGCACCGGGCACCGACGGCGAGCTCCTCGTCCTCGACGGCACGCTCGCGCACAACTTCTGGATCTTCCACCGCACGAGCGCGACGACGGCCAGCGCGCAGTCGTACGGCGTCGCCGATGTCGTGACGGGAACGGGCTGGGGCAGCAAGTCGCCGTTCCTCGGCGCCGGGATCACCGCGGCGGGATCCAGCCAGCTCGCGGGCATCCTCGTCCAGGCCGAGACGGATGCCGGGGAGATCGAGCACGCGCTCAACCTGCGCCCCGACTCGACGATCGTGGCACCTGGTCCGGTCGGAGAGGCGATCGCGAGCGACGGCCCCACCGCGAACGGCGTGCTCGCGGAAGGCCAGCGCTACGCGATCCCGCGCACGACGGTGATGCCGTCCGGCCTGTCGCCGCTCGGCCAGAAGGTGTTTCGCGCCCTCCAGAACTACGGGGCGTTCGTGACTGACGTGTCCGGAGGCAGCACCAACTTCGGAGCGCAGCAGAACGCGTACGACGACGCGACGATGACCGCGCTGTGGCACGACGCGGGCGCGATCGTCCCGCTGCTCGAGAAGGTGCCGGTCAACTGAGCTCGCTGCGCCGCGGGCAAACCGTGGGCCGGCGGGGCCGGCTGCGCGATGACCTTCGCGGGCTCGCGATCGACATCGAATGGGTGTTCGCGGTCCGCTGGTGAGACGCTGTGGCGGCGGCTAATCGTCGGCGTCGTCGTGATCTCCGCGCTTCGACGGCGTCTCTTGCTCGTCAGCGTCGTCTTCGTCAGCGAGGAGATGCCGGAGGTAGCGCTCTCGATTGTTCAAGAAGTCGCGCGTGATCTGAAACTGCTGCGTCTGCTCGTACTCCACGCGCTCGACGCCATGTTCGCCGAGCTGGTAGATCAGCGCGCCTGGATAGGCCATCAGGATGGGCGAATGGGTCGCGACGACGAACTGGGATCCGCGCGTTACCGACCGGCGAATGAGCGCGAGCAGCGACAGCTGACGTTGCGGCGAGAGCGCTGCCTCGGGCTCGTCGAGGATGTAGAGACCGCCATCCACGAAGCGCTCCATCGCGAGCGTTAGGAACGATTCTCCGTGCGACTGCTCGTGAAGGGATCTGTCTCCGTACCCATCAACTCCGAGTCGCTCGACCTCCGTCGCCACGTTGAAGAAGCTCTCGGCGCGAAGGAAGAAGCCACTGCTCGGTCGGCGGACGCCGCGAACGAGTCGTATGAACGCGTGCAGATCGGATTCCGAGCTGCGGGTCTTGAAGTTGAAGTTGCGAGTGCCGCCCTCGGCGTTGAAGCCAGCCGCAACGGCGATCGCTTCGATGAGCGTCGACTTGCCCGCGCCGTTGTCGCCGACCAGGAACGTGACGCCGCTGTCGAGGTCGAGCTGGTGAAGGCCGCGGACCGCCGGGACAGAGAACGGATACTCGTCGAACGTTGGAACTCGGGCGCGCTCGAGATACACGGCACGAACGAGTTGCTGGAGCTTGGCCGCGCGGCTCATCGGCAGCAGTATGCGGCAACCGTGTCGGCAGTCACCACTTCGTGCAACTGCATGGCACGGCGCGTGTCCGATCGGCAATGCATCGTATCGCGAACGTGGTTGTCTTGATCGTGGTGATGACCTCATGCGACCAGCCGCCTGCGAAGCACTCCGCCGCTGCGACGACCCGCCACCCGCCGGTCGCGGTCCGTCCGACCGTGCCGCCCACGCTCGGGACGACGACCGACGCGTGGTCCCGCGCGGAGAACAGCAAGAACCCTGCCGACTGGGATGAAGCGGCGGCCGCGTATGAGCGCGAGCTCGAGAGCTGTGCGGAGGACTGCCGCGAGCTCGCGTACGCGATCGTGCTCGCCCGCCAGAACGCGCTGAGCGCGGATCCGATCGAGCCGCCGCCCGGAGACGAGCCAGTGCCCATGCCGCCGCGGGTGCAAGCCATGGTGGCCGCGCTCGACCGGTACGTCGCGCTGGCGGATCCGTCGGATCCGGATCTTGCCGGGATGAAGTTCCTCGCCGGGAGTGCTCTCCGGCGCTGGCACCAGCCCGATGCGATCGCCCGTCTCGAAGCGGTGCTGCGCGAGCATCGCGGCGATCCAACGGCCGAGTATTCGGCCAATCTGATCCTGGATGCGTTGAACCGAAGTGGTCGGACTGACGAGATGAAGCAGTTGGTGCAAGAGCTTCTCGCCGACTCGGCGTTCCTCATCGGCAAGGACGAGCTACGGGAGACGCTGGAGCGCATCCGCGAGCGCGCTGGCATCGAGTAGAGCAGCCACTTCGAGCTGCTCCGCGCGTTCGCGCCCGGCGAGCGCCTGGAGCGCGCGCGGCTCCTGGCGAGCGCCCACGGGGGAGCCACCCACGCTCGGCGATGCCTGCTTGATCGTGCGGTCTCGAGTACTACGATCACGGCATGCGTTCGGTGCTGGCCATGTCGCTTGCGGTCTTCGGCGCGTGCTGCGGTACCCGTGCACCCGCGCCGGTCGCGCCGCCGGTGGTCGTGCCTCGCTCCGAACGTGCGGTCGCCGAGCCGTTCAGGCCACCGCCGGCCGGACCTCCGGGGTCGCGCAGTTGGGAGGTCGTGATCTTCGACCGGCGGGACCCCGTGCACGCGTTCGAGACCGCCAGGCGCGGCGATCTGTGGGATCCATGTGTCCGCCAGTTCGTGATGACGCGCGACCCTGCGGTGCGCAATCTGCTCGGGGATGCGCTGTCGCAATACCCGACGAGCTGTGACGACCCGGCGCATCGTCTGACCGTGTCGGCGCCGGTGCGCACGTATCGGCAGGGCTCGTATCTCGCGCTCGTCGGTTCGCTCGGGGGCGCGTCGAACGACGTGTCCCTGGTCGTCGATCACCTGGGCGCGCCGATCGAGCCGGAGCGGATCACGATCATCACCGATGACGTCGAGTGGACGTCGGAGCGGCTCGACTTCGAGGCGAACGCGACCGAGCACCGCGAGACGGCGAGCCTGCCGTACACCAGCGCGGTCGCGCGGGTGTTGCAACGCGTGCTCGATGCCCGGGAGACGGTGATCCGGTTGGAGGGACCGCGCGACTCCGACGATCTGCTCGTCACCGAGGACATGAAGCACGATCTGCGCATGATGATCGAGGTGCTCGAGGCGCTCAGTCCGCCCTGAGCCGGCGCAGCAGCACGAGCTGAGCGAGCGCCGCCGCCACGGCGCTCTCGACGCGCAGGATCTGCGTGCCGAGCGAGACCGGGGTGAAGCCACGCGCGATGAACGTGTCGACCTCGCGCTGGATCCAGCCGCCCTCGGGACCGATCGCGAGGGTCAGCGGACCCGTGGTGAACGCCTGCTCGATCGGCGGCGCACCGGGATGGGCAAGCAGCCGGGTGATGCGTCGGTCCGGGGCGACCGCGGGCCACCGTGCGTCGAGCAGGCCCATCAGGCGATCGTGCACGGCGATCGGCGCGAGGTGCGTGGTGACGCCCTGTTCCGCGCCTACCCGGACGGCAGCGGCGAGCGCGTCGGGCAGCAGCCGCGGTGAGCTCAGGTAGCTCTTGTCGACCCGCCAGGCGTTCGTCAGGTCGATCCGCGCGACCCCGAACGCCGCGGCGGTCTCGATCACGCGGGTCAACACCTTGGGGCGCGGGACCGCGATCACGAGCTCGATCGAGAGCGGCGCACGGGCCTCGTCGTTGATCTCGAGCTTGACGGTGATCGCGGCACCATCGTCGGTGATCACCCGAGCGGTCCCGATGCCGCCTCCGATCAGGCCGGCACGCACGGTCTGTCCGACGGTCACGCCGAGCACCGATCGCAGGTGGAGCGCCCGGCGCCCGTCGAGCACGCAGGTCTGCTCGGCGGAGACCTCGGCCGCGTCGATCAGCATCAGGTTCACGCGCGCAGCGTACCGCGGTACGCTCGGCCCATGGCGTTCTTCCAGGACCCACCGCGTCTCGGCAACCAGTTCGACGAAGACCCGATGTTGCCGTCGTGGATCGCCCGTCACCTCGGCAGCGAGGACGTCGTCGCGGAGCTCCGCTCGCTCGGCGACCTGGCGGTCGAGCACTACGGCAAGCAGCTCGCGGATCGTCTCAACGAGCCGACGCTCACGCAGTGGGACGCGTGGGGGAATCGGATCGATCGGATCGACGTATCACCGCTGTGGCAGGAGGCGCAGGCGCTCGCCGCGCGCCATGGCATGGTCGCCGCCGGATACGACCCGCGCCACGGCGCACGCGCGCGCACCCATCAGTTCGCGATCGTACACGTGCTCGGGCCCTCCCTCGATGTCTACTCGTGTCCGCTCGCGATGACCGATGGCGCCACGCGCACGCTGCTCGGCAGCGGCAACCAGGCGCTGATCGATCGCTACGTGCCCCTGCTGACGAGCCGGGATCCCGCGACGATGTGGACGAGCGGCCAGTGGATGACCGAGCGTACCGGCGGCTCCGATGTGTCGCAGACCGAGACGGTCGCCCGCAAGGACGGCGACACGTGGCGGCTTCACGGCACGAAGTGGTTCACCTCGGCGACCACCTCGCAGATGGCGCTCACCCTGGCGCGCCCCGAAGGCAACCCGGACGGCAGCCGCGGGCTCGCGCTGTTCCTCGTCGAGCTGCGCGACGCGAACGGCCGGCTGCGCAACATCCAGGTCAACCGGCTCAAGGACAAGCTCGGCACGCGCAAGGTGCCGACCGCGGAGCTCACGCTCGATGGCGCGCCGGCGACGCTGGTCGGTTCGGCGAGCGATGGCGTTCGCGCGATCGCGCCGATGCTCGGCGTCACGCGCACCTGGAACGCGGTGTCTGCGGTCAGCGGGATGCGGCGGGGCCTCGCGCTCGCGGCTGACTATGCGCGGCGCCGCAAGGTGTTCGGTGCCTTGCTCGTCGACAAGCCGCTGCACACCGACACCCTCGCCGGCATCGAGGCCGAGTATGCCGGCGCGTTCTGCCTCGCGTTCAGGAGCGTGGCGCTGCTCGGCGCGCTCGAGCACGGTGGGACCGACACGGAGGAGCGGCTCGCGCGCGCGCTGGTGCCGATCGCGAAGCTGACGACCGGCAAGCAGGCGGTCGCGGTGGCCTCGGAGGCGATCGAGGCGTGTGGGGGGGCGGGGTACGTCGAGGACACCGGGTTGCCGCGGATCCTCGCGGACGCGCAGGTGCTGCCGATCTGGGAAGGCACGACGAACGTGCTGTCGCTCGATACGTTGCGCGCGCTTGGTAAGGGCGGAGCGCTCGAGGCGATCGCGGGCGAGGTCGAGCGCAACGTGGCGATCGCGACGGATCCAGGGCTGGCGACGCCGGGCGAGGTCGCGCGGGCCGCGGTGCGCCACGCGATCGCGTGGGTCGGAGAGGCGATGCCGCAGCCGGATCGGCTCGAAGCAGGGGCGCGCCGGTTCGCGATGACGCTGGGCCGCTGCCTCGAGCTCGCGCTGCTCGTCGGACACGCGCAGTGGTGCCTCGACCATGGCTTCGGGCCACGTACGGCGGCGGCGGCGCGGCGGTTCGCCCAGAACGGCGTCGATCAGATCAGCGACGCGCCGCTCGACGACTCCAAGCTGCTCGCCTGACGCGAGCGCTCGAGACGCCAACGAGGAGCCTCGCGCCGTTCGACGATTCCGCGCCGCTTGTCTGACCAGGGCCGAAACGCAAAAACGAGGAGCCACGGGGCTCCTCGCTGGGTCGACGATCGCTGGTGTTCAGTAGCCGGGGCCGGGCGGCGGACCGCCGGGCGCGGGACCCGGAGGCGGGCCACCCGCCGCAGGGCCAGCCGGAGGCGGGCCACCGGCGCCGTTGCACGAGTAGTGAACGCGCCAGGCAGTTGCCGTACGCGTGCTCTGCTGACCCGTGGTCGTCGAGTCTGCGCTCGAGTGGCGGCCGTTGCGCGACGTGTTCTGGTTCGCGGAGCTGTCTTCCCGGCTGAACGTGTCGGTGCCGATCGCTTCCTCACCCTCTTGGGTAATGGTGAAGTTGTTCGGTCCGCAGTGCGCCGCCATCTCCGAGTTAGCCTGCTCCATCGCCTTGCTGCGATCGCCGCTCAGCTCGATGACCCCGCCGCTCTGGTTGCGGTTGATGACGCGCGCGCTGCCACAGGCAGCCAGAACGATGAACAGACCCAATGAGACTTTTCGAAGCATGTCGTGTCCTTTTCCCCAGTGTGACGGCCGGTAGACTTCAGGACATTAGTACAGCCCCAAGGTCACGGGCAATGCCTTGACAGTCGTTACGGGCAACGTTGAACCTGCCACGGATGGCGGCGGTTTCGGTCGACACGCAGATCGAGCACGTGACGGTGTACGCCAGCGGCGCGCGCGTGCGTCGAGTCGCGATGATCCCGGCGCCGTTGCCAACGCGCGTGCGGATCGTTGGATTGCCACTGTCCGTGATCGACGACACCCTGTGCGTCGAGGTCGGCGGTCCCGCAGTGGCGACCTCCGTGCGCGTCGGGGTGGAGGCACCGGCCGCGGCGGATGCCGCCGGCGAGGACAGCGCCGAGCTGCGCGGGGCAAAATGCCGCGTTTCGGTCGCGACGTCCGAGGTCGAGCGGATCCACAGCGCGCTCGAGCTGCTCGCGGCAACGCCGGTGATCGAAATGGACGCGAGCGAGGATGCCCCCGCGCCATGGAGCGCCGTGGTCGCGGCGCGGCGCGCGGTGGTCGCGATCCGCGCCGATCGCGAGCTCGCGCTGCACGCGCAGCACGCGGCCGCGCGCCACGAAGCCGAACAAGCGCAGCGTGCGCTCGAGGCGATCGTCGATCGCGAGCTCCGAACCGGGACCGCGCGGCTCGCGAAGCTGCACGAGCTGCGCACCTACGTCGAGATCGAGCTCGTCGCGACCGCCGCCAGCGAGATCGCGATCCACATCGAATACCTGGTGGCGGCGGCGCGCTGGGCGCCGAGCTACATCGCCCGGATCGATGGCGAGCGCGTGACGTTCGAGATCCGCGCGGTCGTCGCCCAGGACGCCGGCGAGGACTGGTCGCGTGTGCCGCTGAAGCTCTCGACCGCCGAGCCCGAGCGGTTCGCAGCGCTGCCCGAGCTCGCGGCGCAGAAGATCGGACGTCGCCAGCAGGAGCCGGGGCGTGCGGGCTTCCGCGCGCCGCCCGAGGGCGCCGATGCGCTGTATGCCGATTACGAGCGCGAGCTGAACTCGCAACAACGCGACGGCCTCCGCCGGTTCGCGCGCGATCGCGTGTTCGAGGACTCGAGGTACGAGGGACGCGTGCCCGAACCACCGGCCGGCGCGGGCTTCGCGAGCCCCGGTGATGCGTTCGGCGACCTTGCCGAAGCGGCGGCCGAGGCGCCATCGCACGCGAAGGAAGCCTTCCCCACACCGGCAAAGGCGATGGCGATGCCTCCACAGGCGATCGGGCGTGGCGGCAGTGGTGGGCTCGCGAAGCGGCGCGCCGGGTACGCCGAACCGCCCGGCGAGGCGCCCGCTCCGCTGCCCGCCGCGCCGACGCCGCGCCTCGATTACGGAAATCTGATCATGGCGCCGCCGTCGTCATCGTCGCGCGGGTTGCTCGTGCCCGTGCCGCCGGATCGTCACGCCCGTGACATCGCGAGCGAGCTATCGATGGCCCACGCCCGCCTCGCGGGCCTGCGCTTGCCACCGGGGTGCATCGTCGAGTGGGCGCACACGTACGACTACGCGTTCGTCGCCGACGGCGCGGTCGATGTGCGCGCCGACGGTGCCTGGCACTCGATCGCGGTCACCGCGCGGCCGAGCACCGCGAAGATCCGGCACGTGGCCGTGCCGTGCGCGCAAGCCGATGTGTTCCGGATCGCGGCGATCGAGAACCCGTTCGCGGGCCCGCTGCTGCCCGGGCCGATCGACGTCTACGACCACGGCGCGTTCCTGGTCACCAGCGACGTCGATTACACCTCGCCGGGCGGCACGGTCGAGATCGGGCTCGGGGTCGACGCGACGGTCAAGGTCGCGCGCAACGTCGAGTTTCGCGAGGAAGCCGCCGGGATGTTGCGAGGCGCGCTGCGCCTGTTGCATGCGATCACGATCGACGTCGACAACCTGTCGGGGCGATCGATCGACCTCGAGATCCGCGAGCGGATCCCGGTCACCCGTGAGGGCGACGATGAGGTCGAGGTGATCCTCGGCAAGGTCGATCCTCCGTGGGAGCGCTGGACGCCCGACCCGGAGGCGCCGCGCCGGTCCCTGCTGCGCGGCGGCCACCGCTGGCGGCTCGCCGTCCCCGCAGGGACCCAGCGCACCGTCCGTGCCGCCTACGAGGTCAAGATCGCCGCCAAGCTCGAGCTCGTCGGCGGTAACCGGAGGGATGCGTGAAGGCCCCGATCACCGCGGTCACGGTGCTCGAGGATCGCGCGGCGATCACCCGGCGTGGCGCGATGCCGATCGCCGCGGGTCAGCATCGGCTCGTGATCGAGGGTGTATCGCCGGTGCTCGTCGACAAGACCCTGACCGCGGTCGCGAGCGGCGCGCGCGTGCTCGACGTGCGATGCGAGCGCTACCTGGCGCCGTGGCGCGATCCGGGTGCGGGCTCGACCGAGGCTCCGGTGGCGTTGCACGCGGAACGTGATCGGCTCGAGATCGCGCGCGACGCGGCCCTCGCGCAGGTGCACGCGTCGCAGGCGGAGTCCGAGGCGCTGCGGCAGATCCTCGAGGCGGCGCATCGTGATCTCGCGGTCCACGCGAGCCGTGGCACGACCGTCCCGTCCGCGGCCACGCAGCTCGCGGAGCTCGACGCCCTCGATGCGGCCGCGCGAGCACGGCGCGTCGACGCCGCGCTCCAGGCCGGCACGCTCGCCGCGGCGCTGGCGCGGCTCGAGATCCGGATCGCGCGTGCAGAGGCCGAAGCGGGAGCCGACTGCGCCCGGTTGATCATCGAGGTGATCGCCGAGGCGCCCACGGATCTGGCGCTGACGGTCAACTACCTCGTGCCGGGCGCGGCGTGGCGCCCGTACCACCGCGCGGTGCTGGCGCGGGCGGCGGGCCGCGTCGAGTGGACGACCTCCGCTTGCGTCTGGCAGGCGACTGGTGAGGACTGGACCGACGTCGACCTGACCTTCTCGCTCGAGCGGCCGTCGCTCGGGGTCGCGCCCCCCGAGCTCGCCGATGACGAGCTGCGAACGCGGCGCCGTCCCGACACCGTGATCATCGAGGCGCGCGAGCAAGCGCAGCAACACACCGGGATCGGCAGCGGGCCGATGCAGGTGCCGGGCATCGATGACAACGGCCTCGGCATCACGCTGACCGCCGCGAGGACCACGGTCCACAAGGACGGTCGGCCGCATCGCGTGCCGGTCGGTGGGTTCACGGCGCCGACGCAGCTGTCGCTCGTCGCGATCCCGCTCCGGTCGCCGTGGGTGCACGTGCGCGCGCGGATCAGCAACGTGGACAGCGTCCCGCTGCTCGCGGGGCCGGTCGATCTGATCATGGCATCGGGCTACGTCGGCCGCGCCGAGGTCGGGTTCGTCGCCGCAGGCGAGAAGTTCTACATCGGGTTCGGGCCCGAGGCGGACGTGCGGATACATCGCACCGAGACCCACGAGCGCGACGATGCCGGCATGCTCGGCGGCTGGAACGTGCAGACCGTGCGCGTCGCGGTGCGGCTCTCGAACCTCGGCAACGAGCGCCGCGAGATCACCGTCACCGAGCGCATCCCGATCTCGGAGATCGAGCAGGTCGAGGTGCAAATCGCATCCCCCGACGCCTTCCTGCTGGGCACCGACCCGCACACCGGGGGCGAGGAGATCCTGCAGATCACCGCCCGCGCGCTGGACGAGCGTGGCCTCGTGACCTGGGCGGTCGATCTGCCTCCGCTGGGGCGACGCGCCGTCACGCTCGAGTACCGCGTCAAGAGCCAGCGCGGTACCTCCGGAATCTGATGGTCAACGTACGAGAGCGAGCCGTGTGATGTCAGTCGCCGAGATGTTTGCGAACCGGGCGCGCAAGAACGCGCGGCACCTCGCCAAGTGGGCCAGACGCGAGCACGTCACGTGCTGGCGCGTCTATGATCGGGACATCCCCGAGGTGCCGATCACCGTCGACACCTACGAAGGCGCCCTCGTGATCAACGACTACCGCCACCTCGACGAGGCCGGCGAGCGGGGCGGCGGCGACGCGTGGCTCGAACAGATGGTCGCCGCCGCGAAGGCCGCGCTCGAGGCGACCGAGGCGTTCGTCAAGCAGCGCGAGCGGTTGGTCCATCGACGCGACGGGCATCAGTACGAGCGGCTCGAAGACGCGGGCACCTGGCGCACCGTGCACGAGGGCGGTCACTCATTCCGGGTCAACCTCAGTGGCTACGTGGACACCGGCCTGTTCCTCGACCATCGGATCACGCGGGCCAAAGTCGCCGCCGAGCCCGGCGCGACCATGCTCAACCTGTTCGGGTACACCGGCTCGTTCAGCGTCTACGCCGCGGCCGCCGGCAAGCACACCACCACCGTCGACCTCTCGAACACATACCTCGAATGGGCGCGCGAGAACCTCGCGCTCAACCAGCTCACCGGCGACATCGTCCACGCCGACGTACGCGAGTACCTGACCGACGCGCGCCGCGCCGGCCTGACCTGGGACGTGATCGTCGTCGATCCGCCGACCTTCTCCAACTCCAAGCGCATGGACTACACCTGGGACGTCCAGCGCGATCACGCCGCCCTCCTCGCGGACGTCCTCGCCGTCTGGAGCCGCACCGGCGCCGTATGGTTCTCGACCAACAAGCGACGCTTCAAGCTCGAGGTCGATGACCTCGTCGAGATGACCCACGCGACCATTCCGCCCGACTTCCGCGACTCGAAGGTCCACCATTCGTACCGGTTGGGGACGCTTTCCACTAGCTCAACGAGCGTCTGAACTCCAAGCTGGTGATTGTTGAAATCACGGCGGATTTCTAGGGACGCTCTCCACTAACTCAACTTCGCCACCGTCTGCCTCGGCGGCGACCGTCTCGGGCCTCGATGTCGACCGACAGCGTCCGAAGTTGAGCTAGTGGAGAGCGTCCCCGACCAACATCCCGAAATGTCTCGGTTCGCGAGTGGTTCTAAGGTTGAGCTAGTGGAAAGCGTCCCTAGGTCAGCAGGGCTCGCATGCCGCGCATGACCGTGGGCGCCGCGACCTCGATGCGATGCTTGAACTCGAACAGCGCGATGTGGATGACGTCGAGGTCGGTGGCGGACGGCGCGAGGAGGGGGC
>WBZN01001792.1_pt1 | contig 12520 bp, 11 predicted proteins | sample 5204281 | NCBI WGS metagenome assembly WBZN01 (sample SAMN12344347, study PRJNA552823) | activated sludge metagenome | biome: Activated sludge suspended growth; feature: Nitrification reactor; material: Wastewater; isolation source: activated sludge from nitrification reactor of wastewater... | reverse complement strand
TCCATACGCCGAACGCGTATGGCTATGGAGTCATTCTCTCCAAACTCGTGCCGGAATGGCTCAAGGGCAAGCTGATTTATTTGCTTGAAGGGCGAGCAGAGCATGATGTCTTTCCTACGCACTACAAGGCCAATACTGAGTCGCAGGTGAAGGCTTTAGCGCAGGTAAATGGCTTCGAGATCCTACAGCTCGACCTGATTGCCACCGATGCCATCTTTGCCATGATTCCACCTCTGGCTGCATTAGAGCTATTGTGGATTCGAGTGCTTATGACACAACCCCTTCGCAATCTTAGAACCAATATGATTGTGGCGTTGAGGAAATTGCCTTAGCCGCACTCACAAGTGAGCTCGCTTTTACGCCCGGAACTCCTAATGCTTCATGCTCATCAACAGGCGGCTGGTCGATCTCGGTTTGGAGCCGCCGCGCGACTTCAGCCCGCACCCCAAGAGTCGAATATCGGATTCTATCTGGTCTTGTTGGCAATCTTATTTGAATTTGGACGGCCCCAAGATGTCCTAGCGCCGCTCAAAGCGATTCCGATCCCAACCCTTCTTGATGTCTCGATCTTACTTGCGGTATTTGCTTCAGGCAAAGCAACCGTTGCCAACGTGCAAACTAAGCTATGGATGGGGCTACTAGCCTTCATGGCTTTGTGGGTTCCATTTGCGAACAACAACTATTGGGCGTTCATGACTGTAAAAGACCTATCTCTCTATTTTTTCTTCTATTTGGGAATAATTACCGTTGTGAATTCTACAATAAAAATGGAGAAATTAGTGCTCGTCTGGGTAGGGGTTCACGGATTACTTGCGATTAATGGACTAATGCATGGAGGCCATGGGGTCGGTGGGTGGCTTGGAGATGAAAATGATTTCGCGATGGAGATGAATGTTGCCGTTCCGTTTGCATTTTTTCTCTACCAAGGGACGAGAAATTTAGGCGCAAAACTAATATATGCAGTGTTGTTGGGAACATTTGTTCTATCCTCAATTGCGACTGCTTCTAGGGGGGGATTTCTCGGATTATTGGCTGTAGGCTCTTTCTGCTGGCTTTATTCACCTAGGAAAGTATTGTCATTGGTTTTGCTGGCGGGAGTATTGCTTCTCGTGCTTTTTGCAGCTCCTCAAGAATATTGGGACCGAATGCAAACGATAACAGATGACAGCACAATGGAGTCTGGTACGGCAGGTCAGCGAATGTTCACATGGGGAATCGGTTGGGAAATGTTCTTGGGGAATCCAATTTTTGGTGTAGGACAAGGCAATTTTGCCTGGACAATTGGCGAGTACATGGGCGGAAGAACTTGGCAGACGAAATCTCTAGCCGGCCGCCAGGCTCATTCTATGTACTTTACACTACTCCCAGAGCTCGGGTTATTAGGCGTATTCCTTTATGGTGCTATAGTTTTCTTCAACTTTAAGCATGCCAGGTTATGCGGTCTCGTCGGGAAGTTAAATGCGCATGACAAAAGTAGACAGGTGAAAGAAGGCATTGATATTGAGGCGGTCACCTGGTTTGGAAATGCCATCCTGGGAGCTCTTGTTGGATATCTAGTCACAAGCACATTCATCTCAACTCTTTACTATCCGACCTTTTGGATTCTAACAGGCCTTGTCGTAGCATTAAAAAGGACAACCGACAGGTACCTTGTCGCGTCTGTTCAATCAGCACCCGTTCATGTGCAAACTAAATCAACTTTTTTCGGTAGACCTAAGCCATCCAGATAATGATGTTTTGGCCGAGCACACGGTAGGTTTCGGCTGATTTAGAAAAACGTGATTTGACCTTGAATACTATGTGCCGGAGATCTCTCCACCACGACATGTTGAAGTGTTAGATGTGTCAATCATGAGTATGCGAAAATTAGTCCTAAGTGCGCTTCTTCTTTTTCTAATACGTGTTGTCTTGATTGCATGGGGCGGGCAACACGACGCGCCTATGGGGGACCAGCTTGCATTTTATTCTGCCTCACAGCAGCTTGCTAGGTCCGGCCTAGAATGGTTTAACGGAGGAGGTGAATTTGGCTATCGCGCTCCCATGTATTTTGTTTATTTGTCTGGGATATTCAGTATCGTGCCGGGCTCAACTTTCCTGACAGGTCAAATTGCAACTGCGCTAATTGGGACTCTGAACTGTCTGATTGTTTTTGCCTTGATTCGGAATTTGTCCGGAGGGGCGGACGGAAGATTGGGGTTCTGGCTTAGAGGACTACTGCCTTTTTTTGTTGTGTCAGACACATTTGTAATGAGTGAGCCGTTGTTCGCGATGTTTCTTCTAACCGCGCTACTAGTTATTTCAATTAATCCTAATTGCACTGATAGTCGCCAAGTCTTTGCACTGGGGGCCTTAGTCGGTTTTTGCCTTCTTACTCGGGAAGTGGCCATAGTCTATCCAATCATATTTGGCGGATACCTCGTAGCGGCTGCGGATTCTCGACAGGACGGTTTCCGGCGTGCGGCCATATTCACGTTGACGTTAATAATTACCCTAACCCCTTGGATGTGGAGAAATACCGTCGTCTGGGGACAACCGCTACCTCTGAGCTACACGTCAGGAGTTAACCTTCATATAGGAAACAACCCTGAGGCAATTGGAAAGTGGATTCGATTCCCGAGCAGTTTGGAGGCCACCGCGGATTTCGGTACACCACAGTACGACGCTTGGCATAGGAAGGAGGCCTTTAAGCATATTGCGGAAAATCCAATGAGTTTTATAAGGCTAGGATTCAATAAAGTGGCTTGGTTTCTTTGGCCAAGATTTGAACGAGAAAGTATAAAAGAAATGTATAAACTTCCTGCTAAGCCGGCTACCATCGTCAGCGGGATACTAGGTCTTTCGAGCGCGGTGTTAATGATTGGTGGTGTTGTGGGGTTTATATTTGCCAAGAGGGACTGGTTATGGTGTATCAGTACAGTCTTGATTGCCTATACCGTTTTTGTGACCTTCGTGGTGTACGGTTCTCCTCGATATCGAGATGCTGTGGATTACCTTTTGTTAATATTCTTAGCGTTGGGGGCCGCAAGGTCGCGTGCTATATGGGCAGAGCTCCGAATAAACGGACCCTCTGTTCGTAAGCCACTGTGGGTGGTAGTTCCCGTCCTTGCCTACATCTTCCTAAGCTGGATGTGGGTTGCATATGATCTCAGTAGATCCGGTCATTAAGCGAGTGTATTCAGGCTCCTGCTTCGTATGAAACCCAACAATATGCCCGGAAGGCCTAATCTCAAGACCGTTCTTTTACTTTCAACCAGCAGTGGTCCCGGGGGTGCCGAGCGCGTTATTAGTAGTCTGGCTGCGTCATTGGATCCAGCAAGATATCGTGCAGTTCTTTGCTTGTTTCGGGCTGGATGGATTAAGGAACGAAGCGAAAGCCTCGGGATACGTACGCATGTGATTCCAACTCAGGGGATGACGGATTGGCGATGGGCATGCCGATTTCGAAATCTTTTGAAAGACGAGCATGTTGACCTGATTCATGCACATGAATTTGATGCAAATGTGCAGGGGGCCGCCGTCGCGGCCTATTTGGGAATTCCACTTGTGGCGACTGTCCATGGGAAGCATTACTTTTGGGAAAAGCTCAGACGCCGCCTGGCGTATCGGTGGGTCAGTCGTAAAGCTACCATGGTTGCGGTGTCTGAGGACCTCAAGCGGTTTATCGTGCAGAACGTAGGCATTGATTCAACTCGCATTACCGTTCTTTACAATGGCGTGAATGTGCCCGTAGCTCCGGATCCTGCCGACATTGAAACGTGTAGAAGAGAAATGAATCTACCGGAGATTGACCGTGTGATCGGCGTCGTCGGTAACCTATACCCCGTCAAAGGACACCAATATCTTATTGATGCAATCCCTGCGGTTCTTGAGAGATATCCCAACACCTCATTTGTGTTCGCAGGAAGGGGGCACTTAGAGAGCGATCTCAAGCAACAGGTCAATCGGCTTGGGTTGGACAAACGAGTCCATTTTCTCGGATTGAGACAAGACATTCCTAGAATTCTTGCACTGCTCGACGTGTTCGTTCTTCCATCTCTTTCAGAAGGTCTGTCGATGGCGATTCTCGAAGCCATGATGGCTGGAAAGCCGGTCATTGCCACACGCGTGGGAGGTAATCCCGAGATCGTGCTCGACGGAGAAACCGGGTTTTTGGTTCCGCCAAAAGATAGTCATGCGTTGGGGGAGAGTCTGATCGCATTGCTGAAGAATCGACAATTGGCCGTTCAATTTAGCGAAAAGGGAAGGCGTCGTGCGGAGGTTCAGTTCAGTTTGCAAACCATGGTGAATGCTTATGAAGCGCTATATGAAGAGCGTCTACGCCTACAATCTTAATTAGGTTCTCATGCTTCAAATCTGTTCTCATGAATAAACCGAAGACAGTCCGTGCTCGTGTGAAAGTTTGTCATGTGGCAATGGGAGACTTATGGGCGGGGGCGGAAGTTCACTTGCTTGCACTTCTCACCTACCTAGTGCGATTGGAACAGCTTGATTGCTCCGTTATCTTGTTTAATGAAGGAAGGTTGGCGGAAGAACTCCGTAAGCTTTCGCTGTCGGTCACGGTCATTCCTGAAAAAAACCACAACGCTCTTACCGTAGCGTATCGCCTGGCCAAAATATTCCGAACGGTCCGTCCTGATATTGTACATACCCACAAATATAAGGATTCTATTCTCGCCACTATCGCGGCTCGAATTGTAGGGGTGCCACATGTGATCAGGGTCGTCCATGGTATGCCTGAACCTTTCAAGGGGCTAAGCAATGTGAACATGTTCCTCTACACAATAGTGGACAGGTTCGTAGTAGGTTCACTTGTTGATAGGATCATTGCCGTGTCCTCTGATATTGAGCGGGCGTTGGTGCGGGTCTATGGAGCAATTCGGGTCTGGCGCATTCACAATGGTATCGATTTAGACGTCGTTCAGGTCAGAACTGAACGGCTCGAGAAACGCAAAGAATGGGCTTTTGCGGAAACGGTCACGTTAGTGGGAACTGTGGGGCGGCTCGTTCCTGTGAAAGGTCACACGGTATTGCTTGAAGCCCTACACATTTTACAAAAGTCGACTCGTCCCGTGAACCTATTGATTGTGGGCGATGGACCATTGCGTGGACACCTAGAAGATGAGGTGCGTCGTCGTGGATTGGAAGCAGTCGTGAGATTTGCGGGGTACCAAGCCGAATCATACGATTTTATTAATATGATGGATGTGTTTGTGTTGCCGTCCTTGCATGAAGGAATTCCCATGGTTCTTCTCGAGGCTCTCGCGCTGCAGCGGCCAGTCGTGGCTACGCGTGTGGGGGGGGTTCCAGAAGTGATCCAGGATGGACGAACCGCATTGCTAGCTGAACCATCGAATGCGTCGTCTCTTGCCAGGTTAATTCAACAATTGGCTGAAGATCCAACTCTGGCGGCTAGGATTGGTAAGGCGGGACGAACTCGTGTAGAAACAGAGTTCACCGCCCGCACAATGGCAGGTAACACTGCGGAACTGTATGAGCAGGTATTGCGCACAGGGCGCTAGACTGTAATCACCTAGGCTGACATTATGACTTATGTATTCGGCATCTTTTGCGTTCTTCTGCTGGGAGTTATTTCATTTTTCTCAGTGTATCAGTGGGGGCATGCCATATTTGCTATTCTGCATCGATCGGGGCCCTCGGATTATCGAAAGTCCCGCATGACCCGCTTCTTGATTCTCATTCCTGCCCACAATGAGGAAGACGGGCTGCCCGAAACTCTCAACAGTCTATCATCCATGCAGTATCCCAAAGAGCTGGTTCAGATTGTGGTGATTGCAGATCGCTGTGCCGATGATACTGCGAAGGTGGCACGGACTGGAGGCGCTCGGTGCCTGGAACGCAATGAGGGGCCTGGCGGAAAAGGAGCGGCCATGTCCTGGGCAATGCAAGTGCTCCGCAGGGAAGGCGTGTTGTTTGATGCATTGGTCATCGTTGACGCCGACTGTCTTGCAGACTCGCACTTGCTGGAGGCTTTTGATGACGCTCTCGCGAAAGGGCATGAGGTTCAACAAGGGTATAACTATCTCTCTAACCCCTGGGAAACTCCTTTTACCCGGGTCATAGCGGTGACGAGTGTTCTGCGAAACTTCTTATTTTATGGGGGCAAAGAGGCGATCGGTTGTTCAGCGATGTTGAGCGGGACCGGAATGTGCCTCAGCCGATCCGTCGTGGAGCAGCATGGGTGGTCGGCCTTTTCAGTGGCGGAAGATTGGGAATTTTCTGTCTCACTTCAACTTCATGAGGTTGTGATTCATTTTAATCCCTTGGCTCGAGTCTTTGCTCGTGAGTCGAAGGGCCTTAAGCAGGCCTCCCGGCAGAGATTGCGATGGGCAACAGGAAAGTATGCGGTGATGACGAATGGCGCGCGTCGTCTATTAGTGGAAGGAGTGTCGAAAGGTAAAGTGAACTTGATTGATGGCGCTGTGACCCTGGCCGCCCCCAATTACTCCAGTCAAGCCTCAATGACGCTGTTCGCGATTGTCTGTAGTCTTGTCCTCGTCCAAGATCCGGCTTGGAGCTTTCTCATGCCATGGTCGCTTGGCGTACTTGCGTCCTTGGCTGGATACTTTCTTTTGGGCGCCATGTATACGCAATCTCCCCTTAAGACGCTGGCCGGGATCCCGTACATTGCGGTATTCCTTCCGTGGCGACTTTCAATTGAGATTCTTGGCATGCTGGGATTTGGGAGAAAAGGCTGGGGGAGAACATTTCGAAGTTCGGCCACCCGCCGTAGTACCACCCGAACTTGATCCCGAAGCGAGGTGAACTCCTACCATTTCTTGTAACAGCTTATGACTCACAAAGTTATAAAGATAATTTCAAATTTGCGTCGTCTCGACGGTATCCAAAGCGAGCAGTTTGGCGCGGTAAATGCCTACATTGGTGATCGGGAAACCTTCTATGAAGGCTTACGACTTTTTTTTCGGGCGCATGGCAATGATGTAGTGGTGCTAACTGGAGGAACATGGAGATTGTTAGGGATTTGTTTCATGAGGACATTAATTCCTCTGGGCACGTTTAAGGTTGTGGCAGTAGACTTTATCCTTTCGCGCCCAATCAATTCGAAACAATCTATCATAGCTTGGGTAAAAAAGCTGTTGCTACGGAAAGTCGATCGTTTCATCCTACATTTCAAAGATACGAGTGAATATCAACGGATTTATGGAATCCCAGCATCGAAATGTGTCTTCATTCCGTTTAAAGTGAATTATTGGGAAAAGATGATACGTGACGATCAACCTTCTGGCACCGAAGAATATGTGTTTACAGCGGGTCGCAGTTATCGAGACTTTCCAACTTTTATCGAAGCCATGCGTAAGGTTGACTATCCAGGGCTTCTCTTATACGAAGAGGTTGCACTCCTAAAGCGATCCGCTACAGATGTGGATCTTTCAAATCTTCCCACGAATCTGGCCACGGCCAAGAACGAAGGAGAGCAGAGTTGGGTTGAGTTTATACGCCGAGCTAAGATCGTTGTGGTGCCATTGTTGCCGAGCACCATGTATGCACCTGGCTTAAGTTTGTATCTGATGGCGATGGCGATGGGCAAATGTGTAATCGTTACAGAAGGCTTGGCTACCAGGAATATGTTAGAGGATGAGGCGGTAATTGTAGCTCCAAAAGATTCAGTCGCCCTTGCATGTGCCATCAGGCGTGTGTGGGAGGACGATAACCTTCGTTGTCGAACTGCGGATGCTGGTCGACGCTATGCTCATCGCTGCGCAGGTGAATCCCGTCTTCTCTCAGACATCGTTCAGTTTTGTGGCGAGCTCTGTTCCAAGAGGACTTCCTAACCATTAATCCATCATCACTCTTCGAATATATATCGGTTAAACAAGGACGTTGATAATGGCGGATCTTAAGTTACATCTGGGTTGTGGAAAATCTTTGCTTCCAGACTATATTGGAGTAGACCTAAGCCCGCAGCTAGGGGTGAGTGTGGTTTGTGATCTGTCGAAGAAGCCATGGCCATTTCAGGATTCCAGCGTCGCAAGTTGTGTGTTGTTAAATTTACTTGAACATTTGCCCGACACAATTCAAGTGATGGAGGAGCTTTGGCGTATCACTAAACCAGGGGGGGTCGTATCTATCCAGGTTCCTTACTACAACTCCGCTGGAGCCTTTCAGGATCCCACGCATGTGAAGTTTTTTACGGAACGGACGTTTGATTATTTTACCACGGATGGCACAACCGAGCTAAGTCACTATAATTATTACTCCAATGCAAGGTTTGATATTCTTCGGTTAGATTTTTATCAGCGGAGTTGGTTGAAAAAACTGCCTAAGCGAATACAGATATTTCTGGGCCATCATTTCGCAACGATTCAGGCGATGGATGTGGTGCTGAGAGCAATTAAGGCTTGAGAGCCGCACTTTGAGATTGGCCATGTCGCTTCTAACAGTTTGCTTGGGTGAGATTATACTAGCCTGCTCTCGTGTAAACCCATAGAATTAGCTGGGTGACCTTCCCCCGATTTTACAGACACCTCTATAAAGGAGGGACATGATGAAATCGGAGGGCAGCATGATCACCAAGACACGACGGTCGTATACGGAGGCGTTTAAAGAAGAAGCGGTACGATTGGTGCGGGAGTCGGGGCACCCCGTCGCGCAGGTGGCGCGGGATCTGGGGATTGCCGACCACCTGCTCTATCGGTGGCGGGCGGAACAGCAGCAGGCGGAGGGGCGTGGGCAGACCCGTCAATCCCTGCGGGGCGAGCAGGCGGAACTGGCCCGACTGCGCGCGAAAATGCCCTGTTGAAGCAGGAGCGAGATTTTTTAAAACGTGCGGCGGCGTTCTTCGCGAAGGAGTCGCGATGAGGTATCGGGTGATCCAGGAGCACGACCGTCGCTATCCGATCCGCCTAATGTGCCGCGCCTTGGCAGTATCGCCCGCCGGGTATTATGCCTGGCGCACGCGGCCCGCGAGCGCCCGAGCGGCTGCGAATCAGACGCTACTGACCGAACTGCGCCAGCTCCATCACGAGAGTCGCCAGACCTATGGGAGCCCACGGATGTGGCGGGTGCTGGTCGAGCGAGGTCGAGTTGTGGGCCGTCATCGCGTGGCTCGGCTCATGCGGCACGATGGGTTGCGCGCCAAGACCGTCACGAAGTGGCGCGCCACGACCCACTCCAGGCATTCGTTCCCGGTGGCCACTAATCAGCTGAACCGGCAGTTTGCCGTTGCGGCTCCGAATCACGTGTGGGCCGGGGATATGACCTATATCTGGACCATGGAAGGCTGGCTCTATCTGGCGGTCCTGCTGGATCTCTATTCACGAGCCGTGGTGGGCTGGGCCATGGGGGCACGGCTCACGGGGGAGTTGACGCAGCAGGCCTTACAGATGGCGCTACAGCGACGGCAACCGAAACCAGGCCTGCTCCACCATTCAGATCGCGGGAGTCAGTATGCGGCCACAGCCTACCAACAGCAACTGCGGGCCGCGGGCATGACCGGGAGCATGTCGCGCCGGGGGAACTGTTGGGACAACGCCTGCGTCGAGAGCTTCTTTGGCACCTTGAAACGGGAACTGATTCATCATCGCCAGTACCAAACGCGCGAGGAGGCCAAGCAGGAGATCTTTGAATACCTCGAAGTGTTTCATAATCGGCAGCGACGCCACTCGACCCTCGGCTATCGCTCCCCGGCGGAGTTTGAGGCGAGGGCGGCTGTCGCCTAACCAGGTGTCCACGAAATCGGGGGAAGATCAGGGGGTAGCGAAAAAGGGGGTCGCATGACCTCTCGAATGAATGAGGTTTGCGTTCCTCTTCGATTCATCGGCTGAACGAATATGTTTGGTAACAGGCTTCAAAGCGATGAATATCGTCTCCCACCACTGAAGGAGGTGGCGTATATCGCAGTTTTGGCTCTTGCATTTGGACTGCTTTCGTCGTCCATTCTCGATTCATTCCTCAGGAAGTGGAACGGTACAGCATTTAATACCGATATCCCATTCAACTTTGAAAGCACTCTTTCTTACAATGCTCCCCGCCCTTTTGCGTATCGGGTGTTCTTTCCCTGGTTGGTTAACACAACTGCCGATTTGTTGCCGTCCGATTTTGTCCGCTCACCACCGCCTGAACTTTTACGTCGCGGATTGGCGTCCTATATGGGAGAGCAAGAAATACAAAAAATTCCTGTAGTTCTTCAGGTTAAGTTTGTCATCGCTGCTTTTTGGATGTATCTCTTTCTGTTTACAACGCTATGGCTCTATCGCGCTATAGCCATGTGGACACTTCACATTCATCATGCGAGTGCTGATTTGGCCACGCTACTGTTTGGACTATTTCTGCCGCTCTCATTTCGCGGTGGCGGAGGATTTATATATGATTTCTCAGAGCTGTTTTTCTCGACAGCGTACATCGCTGTGCTTGTGTCACGGCAATATGTATGGGCAGCAGCTATTCTAGCCGGTGCCATTGTCAATAAAGAATCAAATTTATTGTTATTGTTCTATTTAGCAGCACATCTCCTGGCAAATGACCAACCCCTTAAAGCTAAGTGGTATCTCTTTCTTAGGCACGGCATATCTGCGACTATTCCGTATGTGTTAATCAAGATTGCGATGGCGAATAAGTCGGGGGGTACTGTAGAGTTCTACCTTTTTTGGAATATAGACTACTGGAGCAAGGCGTCCTCATTTTTTGGCTTCATGACTACCAATCTTCAGCTAGCGCTTTTCCCTAAACCGACAAATATATTATTTCTCGTACTATTTGTGTGGCTAGTGGGGTATCGCTGGCGGTATAAGCCGCTCTTTGTTCGTGCGAGTTTAGTGAGCACTGGCTTGATATGTGCAATTTTGTTGGCAATGTTTTGTTGGCATGACGAAATTCGCAATTTATCATTAGCCTTCCCTGCAATATTTCTTGCTATCACTCACTCACTTGTAGAAATCTATCGTGACGAACCGCGCCTCGATGGCGAGGTAAAGGTTACGTCTGCCCCGAAGATGAGGGCAGGCTGACATTGCAGTTGCATGACAACGGCGGTATTTTCAGCCCATGGTTTAGAGGTAGTCGGAATTTCAAGGGGAGCAGGGATAAGCTGAGTGACAAAAAGTGAGCGGTGGACGTTAAGCATTTCCCGGGTATGCTAAGATGGGTTGGGATGATCTCGCTGCGGGGGTACTTGCCATGATTGGAAGAAATAGCGATTCACCCTACATCTCGGTGATGGACACAGATAGCCTTCAATCTCATTGAGCGCACGTGTGTACAATGGCAGGACTTCGCAACTCTCACAGCCTTAAATTCTTGATTCCAGTAATCGCAGTACTAACAGTCGCGGTCGTGTGCGAAGTGGGGCTTCGAGTGTACCATTTTCTTAAGGAAGGGCTGTCTGTCAGGCAGTGGCCTTATCGAATCGTGGGGCATTATGGGGCCACCACCCTTGATAAAGATCTTGGATGGAAAGCGACAGAGGACTATTCTATTCAGAGAACCGAAACTAGCTTGGAAGGCCGACCTTATACCGTTGTCATAAACCAAGATACCAATGGATTCAGACAGTTTGGTGATCTGAAGTCTGATAAGCCCAAGGTCTTAGTGGTTGGAGACTCGTTCACTCATGCTCTTGAGGTCTCAGACGGGAACACTTATTATTCCATTATGGGAAAAAAGCTAAATGTGGAAATCTTTGCTTACGGAGTGGGGAATTACGGAACTCTTCAAGAGTTTATGATTATAGATCGTTACTTGGAAAAGATCAGACCTCAGATAGTCATTTGGCAACTATGTTCCAATGACTTTATGAATAACGACGCCGATTTATATAACGCAAGCAACTTTCATAATGATTTTAGGGAACGACCTTACTGGTTAAATGGCCAAGTCGTGTATATCCTTCCTGAAAGTAGATTGGTAGGATTCCGTCGCTGGGGATATAAGTACTCTCAGTTTTTCGTGTTTATAATGACGCGTGTTGATCAGCTCACAAGGGAGCACGTGAAACCAACCATTGAGGAACAGATAGAACAGCTGGATGAGCATCATCATGGATTTGCACGAGCGGTTCGAACTACAAGTGAGTTACTCGCAATTGGGGCTCGTAGAATCGCACCTGCTCAAATAGTGGCATTCAATTGCGACATCGCTGAGCCGTACAACCGACATTTTCAGAGGCTTGCTAAGCAAGTTGGTATGATCTTCCTTGATGATGTAGCAAGAGCAGTGCAACATAGTGCTGAAGAAGGAAATGATGTATATCATGCAGATTCCACTCATTGGAATGAGAAGGGGCATGCAATAGCTGCAGGTGTTCTTGGTGACACAGTAAAGAAGTTGCTTGAACAAGGTAGCGTGGCCGCCGCAGTGAATGTCTCGGACTAAAGTGGACCCCTCTGTCAAGACAGATTTCATCCGAGTTTAAGCTATGCCCTGACCCCGGTCGTCAATAGTGGACGCCATGAATTGCAGCCTCAAGCCGCCGGCTGTTGACGGGCCCACTGTTGGGCAAATGCCGCAGGGGAGCAATTCCCCAGCCGTGAATGGCGGCGTTGCC
>WBZN01001789.1_pt1 | contig 12541 bp, 10 predicted proteins | sample 5204281 | NCBI WGS metagenome assembly WBZN01 (sample SAMN12344347, study PRJNA552823) | activated sludge metagenome | biome: Activated sludge suspended growth; feature: Nitrification reactor; material: Wastewater; isolation source: activated sludge from nitrification reactor of wastewater... | reverse complement strand
CCGTGGTATGCAGCGATTGATACATATTGGATTTCGGAATGGCGATGTAATCTTTAAAACGGCCAGGCAGGGGCCGCCACAGCGAATGAATGACGCCGAGCAAGGCGTAACAGTTCATTTTGATGTCGGTGATGATGCGTAATGCCGCAAGATCATACACCTCCTCAAACGAGATCGACTGCTTCTCCATTTTCTGGTAGATGCCATAGAGATGCTTGGGTCGACCGGACACATCCCCGTGCAAGCCAGCCTCCACCATGGCCTTCTTGACCATGTCGATGACTTCCAGAATGTACTGCTGCCTGTCTTCGTCCCGCTTCGCCACGCGCACACGCAGCGTTTCGTAGGCTTCAGGCTTGAGATGCTTCAGGCACAGGTCTTCCAGTTCGTTTTTGATCCAGCCGATGCCCAGGCGATTGGCCAGCGGAGCATAAATCTCCAGCGTCTCCTGGGCAATCTGCCGCCGCTTCCCCTCACTGAGATACTCCAAGGTCCGCATGTTGTGGAGCCGGTCCGCCAACTTGATAAGGACGACGCGGATATCGTCCGCCATCGACAGCACCATTTTGCGAAAATTTTCCGCCTGCTTTTCCTCGTAATTCCGAAAGGTAATCTTGCCGATCTTGGTCACGCCATCGACCAGGTGCACGACGTCTTTTCCGAACCGCTGCTCCAGTTCGAGCGGCGTCGCAAGTGTATCTTCCAGTGTGTCGTGCAGGAGACCGGCAACGATGGCTGTCACGTCCGTCTTCAAGTGGGTCAACAGGCCGGCCACAGCCAGGGGATGCCGGAAGTAGGGCTCGCCTGACCGGCGCATCTGCCCTTCGTGCGCCTTGGCTGAAAAATCGTAGGCCCGGCGCACGAGGTCCAGATCCGCTTCGACGTTGTAGCTCTTCACCCGCTCGATCAACTGATCGAGCTCTGTCACCGTCTCGTGCGGCATGCTTATGACACCTCACCGCTCATACGCAGCGCTTTAATGCGTAACTGTACGCGGTCGTAGCCGTTCCAATGATTCCGCTCAGGACTGAACGCCAAATCGACCGGCTGGCCGGCCTTAAGTCCAAGCTCTTCCAACGATCCCATACGAAAGCCGATACTATCGAAAATAAACGAGCGGCCTTGTCGCACTCGCAACTTCAAATGCTTCTCGCCGACGACCCGCGCCTCCACCACATCCAGGCCGCGAACAGCCAGCGTCGGTTCCGGATTACCCGCTCCGAACGGATGCAAGGATTCGAGTTCCTGAATTAAGTCGAAATTTACATCCGTCAAATTCACTTCCGCATCGACATGCAGCGTCGGCATGCTGCGGATACCGGTGGTCCACTGTGCCGCCACCTCAGAAAATCGCCGGCGAAACTCATCCAGCCGCGACTCCTGAATGGTCAATCCCGCAGCGCTCGGATGGCCACCGAAGGCTTCCAACAGATCCCGGCATGCCGACAATCCCTGATAGAGATCGAAGCCCTCCACCGTCCTGGCTGAGCCCTTGCCGATCCCCTTCTCGTCCACGGCGATCACGATGCTCGGCCGATGAAAACGATCCACCAATCTGGCGGCAACAATTCCCACGACACCCAGATGCCAGTCACGCGAACCCAACACAATAGCCGCAGCCGGCTCGTCCTGCTTCACATGGGTCACGGCCTCCGCGGTGATGCCCTCTTCGATCTGCTGGCGCTGCCGATTCAGCTGTTCCAACTGTTCCGCAATCCGCATCGCTTCCTGGTCGGATTCGGTCGTGAGCAGTTGCACGCAGAGCATCGCGTGATCCAGCCGGCCCGCGGCATTCAGCCGAGGGCCCAGGCGAAACCCGATGGTGTCACTCGTGCACGCCTTCGCAACACCGGCGACCTGCTTCAGGGCACGGATTCCACAGCGGGCACCGCGATTGATCTGCATCAAGCCTTCTCGCACCAACATACGATTCTCGTTCTGAAGCGGTACGATATCCGCGACCGTCGCTAACGCCACCAAATCCAGGCAGGATTCAGGCGCCACATCCCCGGACCCATACCGTCGCTCGTAGGCCGAAACGACCTTATACGCCAACCCCGCCGAACAGAGGCCCTTGAACGGATAGATCGCATCCCGCCGGTGCGGATTGAGCACGGCGAGGGCAGCAGGCATTGTCGCATCGGTTTGATGATGGTCCGTCACAATCACATCCATGCCGAGTTTCCGGGCGACCGAAATTTCATGATGCGACGTCGTCCCGCAGTCGGAGGTGACAAGCAAGGTAATCCCCTCCTGCGCCAACCTCCGGATCGCCCCCTCGTTCAATCCGTACCCTTCGCGAACACGGTGAGGAATGTACCCGCAGCCGTTTCCCCCAAGCCCCTGATAAAAGGACAGGTACAGGCTCGTCGCCGAGACTCCATCCACATCGTAATCGCCATAGAAACACACTCGCTCCTGACGCGACAGGGCCAGGTGGAGCCGCTCGACGGCCAGCTCCATGTCGGGAATCAAAAACGGATCGTGCAGCCCGTCCTGCGCGCCGGACATCCAGCGGGTCGCCTCATCGGCAGTCGCGACCCCGCGCGCAAGCAGCACTGAAGCGGTCACCGGCGAGATCGAGAGCATCCTGGACAGATTGCTCCGTAAGACCGCATCAGCCGGTCGGAATACCCACAATTTTTCCTGCATGAACCCTCTGTTTATAGCTGAACCGTTCAGAAGTTGCTGAGAAGTAAGGGGAATGGTATCGACTCACCCTATCTTTGTCAAACGGCACTTCGGCTAAGCCGACAGGAGGGGCAGACGGTAAGTGGTGCGCCCTGCGATGGATGGACGAAGGCTCAGGTTGTGACGGGAAGGAGCCAGCGGAGCAGAAAAAAAGGGAGGGGCTATTCCCCTCCCTTTTGCACGTAGTTCTTCACAAATTCTTCAGCATTTTTTTCGAGCACATCGTCGATTTCATCGACCAGTTTGTCGATGTCCTCTTTCATCTTCTTGCCCGACTCAACGACTTTCGGGTTCGGCTTGACCTCTTCTTTAGCATGCGACTCTTTTCTGGGTTCCGGTCTCCTCTCCTGTTTCTCCATCGGAGCACCTCCAGTTCATCCGAACGCATTCGAACGACCCACCTCTGTCACCATACTCTAGGGTCCTCGAACACGTCAAGCCGACCGGCAAATCGTAAAGCCTCCCCCTGTGAGCCAATCCGGTTCAGGAGCACGGCATCACCGGCCGGCACGAAAGTCCGACCGGATGTTCACGATGGTCGTCCGGTAAGACAGCAACCAACGTGGACTCGAGGCGTACTTTCTTGTACGTTGAAGGTCCAAGCGCCGCGAGAACGAAGCCGGAGGCACTTTTACCATCCAACTATTTGACGATCAATGAGACAATCAGCAACGCCACAATGTTGATGACTTTGATCATCGGGTTGATCGCCGGACCCGCGGTGTCTTTATAGGGATCGCCGACTGTATCGCCGGTCACCGCTGCCTTGTGCGTGTCCGTGCCCTTCAAACCCTGCTCCTCGATATACTTCTTGGCGTTGTCCCAGGCGCCACCGCCGCTCGTCATGGAAATCGCGACGAACAGGCCGGTGACGATGCTCCCGACAAGCACGCCACCCAGCGCCTGCGGTCCAAGAATCACACCGACAAGGATCGGCGCCACCACAGGAATCAGGCCGGGAATCATCATCTTCTGAATTGCCGCCTGCGTCACGATGTCCACGCAGGTGCCATATTCCGGCTTTCCAGTGCCTTCCATGATGCCTTTGATCGTCCGGAATTGGCGACGGACTTCTTCCACCACAAGACCGGCGGCCTGCCCGACAGCTTTCATGCAAAGTGCGCCGAAAATGAACGGCAACATCCCGCCGAGGAACAGCCCGACCAGCACCGAGGGATTCGAAAGATCGAAGGTGCTGGCCTGGGTGCCTTTTGCCACCTCACGCGCGAATTCGGCAAACAAGACCACCGCCGCAAGTCCGGCCGAGCCGATTGCATATCCCTTCGTCACCGCCTTCGTCGTATTGCCGACTGCATCAAGGGGATCCGTAATGTCACGCACTTCTTTTCCCAGATGCGCCATCTCGGCGATCCCGCCGGCATTGTCCGTGATCGGCCCGAACGCATCGATCGCGACGACAATTCCGGCCATGGACAACATCGACACGGCCGCGACCGCGACGCCGTACAACCCGCCGGATGCCCCTCCGCCGCAAATCCAATAACTGCCGAGAATCGCCGCGCCAATCACCACTACCGGCGCCGCCGTCGATTGCATGCCTACCGCCAGACCGGCGATGATATTGGTGGCATGCCCCGTCTCACTGGCCTTCGCAATATCCTTCACCGGCGCATATTCCTTCGAGGTGTAGTAATCAGTGATAAAAACCAGGGCAAGCGTCACCGCCAGCCCCATCAATGCCGCCAGATAATAGCTGATGCCGCTGACACCCCCGACACCCTCCATGATTTTTGAAGTGATCGGGAAAAATGCCACGGCTGCAATTCCTCCGGCCACAAACAAGCCCTTGTAGAGTGCCGGCATGATCTCGCCGCCCGGGCTTACCTTCACAAATAAAATACCGATGATCGTGGCAAAGATCGTGACGCCGCCCAACGCAAGCGGATAGAGAATCGGCGCGCTGACGCCCTTGAACATGGTAAACGCCAGCACCATCGCCGCCACAGTCGTAACCGCGTAGGTCTCAAACAAGTCGGCCGCCATGCCGGCGCAATCGCCCACGTTGTCGCCCACATTGTCGGCAATAACCGCCGGATTGCGAGGGTCATCCTCCGGAATCCCCGCCTCGACTTTACCGACAAGATCCGCGCCGACATCGGCCGCTTTGGTATAAATTCCGCCGCCGACGCGCGCAAACACAGAGATCAAACTGCCGCCGAAGCCGAGACTGAGCAAGGCGTGAATCGCCTTTTCCTGCCCCGCAAACTGGGAGGCGATGGTGTAGAAACTGGTAATCGCCAGCAGTCCCAGCCCGATCAGCAGCAAACCCGTGACCGCGCCGCCACGGAACGCGACGGTCAATGCGGCATTCATGCCGTCATGCGCCGCCTGCGCCGTCCGCACATTCGCCCGCACCGCAATGATCATGCCGACATAGCCGGCGAGGGCCGACGCGCCGGCGCCAATCAAAAATCCGATCGCCGTCAGCATGCCGAACTTATCCGACACCGCTCCCGCACCCCACAACAGGACAAACAACACGGTTGCCACCACGCCGACTGTCTTGTATTGACGGTTCATATAGGCGCCGGCACCTTCTTGAATCGCTTTGGAAATTTCCTGCATCTTCGCATTGCCGGCGTTCAGCTTGAACACCCACATCGCGAGATACAGGCCATAGACAATACCGGCCACCGCCGCAACCAGAGCAAAGGTCACAATCGCTGAGTCGCTCACAGTGTTCTCCTCCTGTTAACAGAATGGTGAAACTGAGAATCCAGCTGACGTGTTACGGTACAGATTCGCCGTGAAGATGGCCCCATGACGTGCATTGATCGATGAATGTCACAGGTGCTCCGTGGCTTGAACCCATCGCGGACTAATTGTGCAGCGGGAAGAACCGCCGCATGCCCGACAACTGACACGGTCGCTAACTAGAGGAAAAGTGGCGCCATTCTATAGCGGCACTAGGGTCGGATCAAGATGAAAGATGGTGGAACGTGACGCGCGTCCGCGCCGCTCGCCGTTTGCGGAAGGGGATCGACTTTGTTATAGTGCGCGCGGGCTGAGGAGCACACAGTGGGATTTGCGCCGGAATACATCCTGGTCGATCAGCAGAAGTTCAGCAAAGCCAAGCTGTCGCTGGACAATCACGTCTACAAGAATTGTGAGATCGACGATTGCGATGTCTATTATAGCGGCGGACAGTACGAACTCATCGACACCCATATCACCAACTCGAGGCTGATCCTGAACCACCCGGCCAAGGGCATCTACAGCGCCATTCAGATTTTCAAGATGAAGTCCCCCGGCTCCAGCATCGTTTCTGAATAACCCGCCCCTCCCGAAACGTCCCTCGTATTTCGCGCGACCAAAAGACACGCCTTTCGACGAGCTCCGCTGCACGAAGGTCGAGCGATGTTATTTGGAGACCGGAATATTTTCGCTGAATTTGGCGATTGGAATGGATTGGAACACCGGATCCTGTGCGCCCTTGGAAGACTCCGCTTCGATACGCTGGAGAAAGCTCGCCGACCCTGCGACGGGGGCATAACTGAGAGCGGCTTCGACGTCAAACGTCTTGGTGTCTTTCGGTGTGGGGAAGCTGAAGGTTTCAACCCGCTTTTCCTCCGGCTTGAGCACCGTTTCGTCGAGTACCTTGACCGCCTCAAAATCAAACACCGTCTTTTGGCCTTTGGTATCGGCATAGGTCCGGCCATAGAGGCGCTTGTCGCTGAAGACAGTCTTGAGGTTCTTGCCTTTCACGTCCAATTCCAGGACGACACTCGCCCATCCGGGATGGGTGGTCGGCAAATTGTGCGGCACCAGGCTCTGCACCGCCACCGTTACGGTGGTCTTGTCGCCATCCACCTTGGTCGAAACCTCTAGCTTGGCAGCCTCCTGCCTGAGCTGGCCGATGCGTCCCGGAAACGTATGATTGGCCACCTTCCGCTTGGCTTCGCCATTGGCCGACTCCCCGACCTGTTCCGGCATGTGACAGGTCTGGCATTCCTTTCCGGACTTTACGGCTTTGCTCTGGTCCCAATTCCCCAGCAGATCGTTACTCTTGCCAAGGTCGGCCGCGGCTGGCACCACCTGATGGCAATTCAAGCAAAGATCAGACTTGCGAAAAAGGGGCGACTCCATCGATTGATGCGCAAGATTTTGGGCCGCATCTTTATACGGCCCGTACATGGTCTTGTTACCGAGATCGTACTTCGGCTCCGGCGGCTGCTTCGTCCGATCGACCTGCTTGATAAGATGGCATTGCGCGCAGGCCACCCCATCCAACGAGGGTTCCCCTGACTGGGCCTGGGTCACGAATAACTGGACGTGATCGGAAAATTCTCGCACATGCGGGGCATGGCAGCGGAAACAGAGAGCCTTATCTTTTCCGGCCGAAGAGGCGAGATACGCGTCCAGCGCCGCGCGGAAGGTCGGCGTATGGATCGACCGTGCGAGCGGCGAGGTCTCCCATTCTTCAAAGACCCGCTCGTGGCAACGCTTACACTTGCTGGAACTGGGAAACGCCTTTTCGATCGTCAGTTGGGCTTTGACATCCTGTGCCATCCCCTGCTGCAGGCCGTAACTCACGAGCGTAACGACCAGCAACACGAGACCGATGATGATCCCCTGCAGCAATCCTCGTCGATTCTTCACCGTCCGCATATCCTCCACACATCGTACGTTCCTCACTGCCCGGCATGGGTGAAACCGGCAGGGGGCCTTACAGTGACTTGGCTCGATAAGTCAGCATGCGAGGCAGAATGTATTCCTCGATGACCTTCTTGGCGGTAGCCCGCTCCTGATCGTTGGCCAGGGTCGCCAGATATTTCGCTTTCAGCTCAGTTTCTGGCTCCGGAATCAACGCATAGCTGAGCACCACCTCAATCGTGGCCGGCTCTCCCCCGCCTGGTTTCAAGGCCTGCGAGAATGGCACGCGGCGTGTGTTGCCGCCCTTGATGAACGGGTCTGGAATCGGACCGCGCAAAATCTTCTCGTAGGGCAAGCCGAATTGTTTTGTCTCCTCACCCAACACATGTCCTTGGGCATCCTTGATCGCGATCGAGAGGAAGAATTGCTTCAACACCGGATCACCGTCCGGGAAGCTATGAGGCAGGCTGCCGACCTTGACGAGCACGGTTCCGTCTACCCCTGTCCCCGATTTCGTCGCGTCGATGTCGATACGCGGCATCCATTCCGCTTGCAGATTACGGTTCTTCAGCAGCGTGCCGGGGATGACAACCCCGCGGAACCAATGTCGGCCGATGCCGCGGGTCATGGCACCGCGCTTCGACGTGGAACTCCCCGTGGACGGCTCCATATGGCAATCCTGACAGATCGTCCCTTGCAGAATCTCGCCGGGTAAATCTTTCTGCGTGACATCCTTCACCTTATCGAAATGGCAGGACGTGCAGAAGTTTGCCCCCCGGAACAACGGCAACTGGGTCGCCGGATGCACGAGATTTTCCTCCGGATCGGCGTAGGGGCCATACAGCATCTCCCCCGGCTTAACCTTGTAGGTCGGCGGGGGCAACGGCATGGTTTCGATCGCGTTGATGAGGTGACAGGACGCACAGCCGATACCCTCAACCTGCGGCTTGCCTGAGAGGACTTGCGCGGCAACCTTTTCGGCATGTTGAGGGAACACCGTGACCGCCGGCGCGTGGCAGGAGAGGCAGCGCTGCCGTTCCTCCATCGTAGGGTTGGTCTGCATCCACACACCCAGCACCGTTCGAAATACCGGCGACTCAAACGAGGCGCCGTGTAACAGGGCCGCATCGACCCGACCGAACGATTTGAGGTCGGGAGTCTGCTCGCGCATGCCCTTCCACTCTTCGTAATGCCGGTCATGACACTGTTTGCAATCTTCAGAGCGGATAAAGACCTTTTCAATCTCAGCCACCCAATCGGCCGGTGCCTGACCATCGGTTTTCTGCGCAATCGCCCGCTCATGGAACGTAATTGTGAGCACGGCCATGATCAGCAGCAGCCCGCCCATTGCCAGCTTTTGAATTGATCGTCCTGTGCCGTTCACGTTGCGCTCACTGTGTTAGTCCCGCTTGCACCCGACGAAATGAAAATTCACGCCCCATCCCACCGGATCGCCTGGATCGGCCGGCTCGTAGGTCCCGACGGTGAAATTACACTCTTTCATCGCCACCTTGACGGCATTCCCGAAATCGATCAGGTTGCGGACTTCCTTCTTGTCGATCTCCTTGATGACAGAGCGGACCTTGATCCCGGCGTAATCAGCTCGGGAACTCCCGATGACTTCAAAGACGGCGACGCCTTCCGGCCGCTGGAGTTTTAGCTCCTTCTGCACCTCTTCGTCGACCTCACCGACCGCGATCCCGAACTCCTCCCCGAGCTGGATGGCTTCCTCCATGGTCATCTCGCCATTGGTGCCTGGGCCCGCGCTGGCCGCAGCATACCAGCCTACCGCCGCAAGGAGCGCTCCACACACACAAAGAGCCCTTCCGAGAGAAAGGGCTCTTTGCAGGATCACGCAATGGTTCTGAAACCTGTCATCCAAGAGATTGCCTCACTCTCGCATACAAAGCCGGCGCCGATGCGTCCGACATCTGGGACATCCTACCAGGAAGATTTACGTCTTTGTGACTGGATCCAGAGCGAGTTGGAACCAGGGGGCAATCGCCTTTTGTCCATTGCGCTCTTTATTCTCACCGTTCCACACCGCGAATGACACCGCCTGTATGCGCCCCGGAATCAGCTTAGCTTCATTTTCCTGCTCCTCGCTCGACAGGGGACGGCGCATCACCACGCGCCACGTGCCGTCCTTCCAGGTCGCCTTCCCCTGGACACGCCCCTGCTTTTCCTTGGTAGTCAGGGTACTGAAGCCGCCGCCGATCAAGTCCTCCACCGAGGACGCTCGCCGCGGGATCACCTCAAACCGCCTCGGCTCATTGCCGCTTGCCTTATCCTTTTCGGTGGTCCTGGAGGCTCGCCGGTCGATATCGCTCTGCCAATCGGCTTTCCAATGCCAGATATTGATGTAATGGTCTAGTTGCCCCATGCAGAAAAACGCCGGAGCATCACCGAGCGGAAGCCCCAGGGCCACTCCGTCGCGGAACGTGCCGGGCGTCAACCGATCATTTTTCGTATTGTCCTGCCATTCCAGCAAGAACGCGATGTCGGTACCGTTGTGCACAGCACGCACCGTCAAGGCATGGGCGGTCGGTTCAGGCCACACCGGGCGAGTGATAATTTGACCGCTCAACGGTAAGGTCATTGGCGAAATTTTCTGCCACAGCGGGTCCTCAGGCGCCACGGGAATATCTCCCGAAAGGGCCTGCGCGCGGATGATCATGCCTTCGGAACTGACGATGGGAATACCGAGACCGCCCAGAATGAGGGCAAGAACCAGCAGCGCGGAAAGGAGACTTAACAACCTGGTGCGGGATGTGTGGACCGACGTCATTCGCCTCATGTCCCGACGCAATACCTTAGCCGCGAGAACCCCCGCACCCGTTCCACGTGCGGGCGTATTGGCTCCGTCATCCAAGCGTTACCACAACTTGGCGCGACGAATCTTATTTTCACCCCGCTCGCAGATATACAGATACCCTTGGGAGTCGAGCGTCAATCCCACAGGAGAATTCACCACCGCCGCAACGGCGAGCAAGCCGTCGCCGTGCTTGAGCGCACCGGCGGCATCTTTCGCGACAAAGCGAGCCGCTCCGCATCCACCCATGTTCTTGTCGTCATACCCGCTATCGCCATTTCCGGCCACGGTGCTGATACAACCCGTCTCCGCATCAACCTTCCGCACGCGATGGTTGCCGGTATCGGATATATACGCGTGGTTCTGCTGATCGAACACAATAGCCTCAGGGGCGTGCAACATTGATTTAGCCGCGGGCTTTCCGTCACCATCATACCCATAGCGGCACACGCCGGCGAGCGTCGAGATGAGTCCGGTCTTGCAATCAATCTTACGCACGCGATTGCTGCCCTTATCGACGACATAGACATCGCCGGCGTTGTCGACGGCGATTCCGACGATATCGTAGAGCCGCGCCTCCGTGGCAGGATGACCGTCATCCAGGTACATGGACAAATTCAGTCCATCCGAGCAAACGGGCATGAGCCAGCCGTTGTCATCGCTGAAATCGATTCCGATCGCATCGCCGGACAACACCACCAAATTACGCGCAACCAGTGGCTGTTCTCTGGCCTCGTCTTCAGCCGTCCAACTGCCTGCGATGGTTTCCACTCGGCCCGTCCGTGAATCGTAGCGACGAATCCGGTGTGCCTGCGTGTCTGCGATATACATCACATCGTCCGCATCGAAGGCGATAGCGGCGGGCCAAGTTAAGTTCACCTCCAACGCCGGACCGTCACCGTTGAACCCATGTTCGCCCGTCCCTACCACCGTCGTGATGATGCCGGTCTCACGATCAATCTTACGAATCCGGTTGCTGCCGGAGTCGCAGACGTACAGATCGTTGCGGGAATCGCAGGCAACGTCCAGTGGTAGATACAATCCGGCTTCTCCACAGGGCCCCTCGTCCCCGCTGTAGCAAGTCTCGCCGATTCCGGCGAAGTTATGAACAGTGCCTTCCGCGAGGTTGACGCGACGGACACGGTCAGACCCCGACTCGGCGAAATACAGCCACTTCTCTTCACGGTCCAAGGCGACGTGATGCGGGAGAGGAATGCCTGCCTTCACCGCACGTTTGCCGTCCCCCGTACTCCTGGCCTTTCCATTACCGGCAAAGGTTTCGATGTATCCGGAAGCTAACTGAACATCTGTTTCCATAACTCTGTGCGTCCGTTCTATGCTGAGCCCATTGTGTCGAACAATGCTACGCGCGCGCGGCCGGAGGCGCAGCGGCGACCGGCTGCTCCACGACGGGTGTCGACATCGGTGCCGTCGGCGGGGCCGCTATGGCCTGAGCCTGCACAGGTTCTGTCTGCTGCTGCGCTTGCGCCTGAGCTTCGGCCTCAATCGCATCCGCCTCATGGACGGACTTCTTGAAGCCCTTGATCGCCTTGCCGATCCCTTCACCAAGCTGAGGCAACTTCCCGGCCCCGAAGATAATTAAGACAATAAACAGGATCAGGATCAACTCTGTAAAACCAAGGCTGCCAAACATGGTGTGTCTCCTTTGCTCACATGTTCAGGATACGGCCCCCTCTTTGGCCTTCTTCGCAAATCGTTCCTTCAAGCGCTGACGAGCCTGTTCGGCCTGTTCAAACATCTTGCACTTATCGTACACGCTGATCAAATTGTAATACGCGAGCGGCTCGTCCGGACTATGCTCGACCGCGCTCTCCATGACCTTGATCGCCAAATCCGTCTTCCGATGATTGAGGGCGATTTCCATCAGTTTGAAGCTCGCCTCCAAATGCTTCGGATCCAGTTCGAGAACGCGTAGGTAACACTGAATCGCCATGTCCATCGTGTTGTAGTCGGACACTTGGGGATTGTCGAGCTCTACGTAGACGCCGGCAAGATTATACCATGCCATCGGATCGTCCGGCGTGATCTCGACGAGCCGTTCGTAATAGTTCTTCGACTCCATATATTTTCGCTTATCCGCCTGGACACGGCCGAGGTTAAACAGGGCGAGGACATCGTAGGCATGCACATCGAGCGCGCGTTTAAACTCTGCCTCAGCCTCATCGATCATGCCTTTCGTGGCATAGATGGTTCCGAGGTTGGAGTAGTACATCGCCAGCGAGCGATTCATTTCCGTCCTGAGCCCCTCGGCCATCTCGATCGACTTTTTCACTTCGGTGAGCGCGTCGTCAAGTCGGCCTTTACTGAAGTAGAGTTCGCCTAATCGACACCGTGCCTGAAAATCGTCCGGCTCGGTGCCGAGCAGCTTTTCGATCTCCGCAATTTCCTCATCAGGATTCAACG